>OCZT010002750.1_pt1 | contig 18123 bp, 13 predicted proteins | sample 1539031 | NCBI WGS metagenome assembly OCZT01 (sample SAMEA3539308, study PRJEB22396) | soil metagenome | biome: tundra; feature: field; material: soil | place: USA | collected 2010-05 | depth 0.15 m | reverse complement strand
GCGTGTTCGGCAACATCGCGAACATCCGCTGGGCTGGCGAGAGCGTCATCTTCCCCGCGGTCGTGCCGAACGACGAGTGGGACCGCTACTACGCCATCAACATTGCCGGCACGAACTCCGCGCCGGTGCAACTCACGACGACGAACGGCCTGATCGAGGACGCCACGTCGGTTGCGCTCTCGCCGGACGGCAAGACGCTCTACTACTGCACCAATGCCAACGACATCGAGCGCCGCCACATCTGGGCGGTGTCGACGTCGGGCGGCACACCGCGCCAGGTCTCGACCGGCGACGGAGTGGAAAGGGATCCGACGCCACTCGCGTCGGGAAAGAAACTCGCGGTGCTCTATTTCAACGCGGCACAACCTGCGTCGGTCGGACTCGTGTCGACCGATGGCTCTGCCCCCAAGGTAATCTTCCCGACACTTCCCAAGGACTTTCCGGTTGCCGCTCACGTGACGCCGCAGATCGTGATGACGAAAGCGGCCGACGGGCTCGACATCCACAACCAGCTCTTCCTCCCCAAGGACCTGAAGCCCGGCGAGAAGCGTCCCGCGATCATCTTCGTGCACGGCGGCCCGGTGCGGCAGATGCTCCCCGCGTATCACTACATGCAGTTCTACCACTGGGCGTATGCGTTCAACCAGTGGCTGGCGGACCAGGGCTACGTCGTGCTGTCGATCAACTACCGGAGCGGGGTGGGCTACGGCCGTTCCTTCAGAACGGCGCCGGGCACCGAGCAACGCGGGAACTCGGAGTATCAGGACGTCGTCGCGGGCGGGAAGTATCTCCAATCGCGGCCCGACGTTGACGCGTCGCGCGTCGGGATCTGGGGGCTGTCATACGGCGGCCTGCTCACCTCGCAGGCGCTCGCGCGCAACTCCGACATGTTCGTGGCGGGCGTCGACCTCGCCGGAGTGCACCTGTACGGCCAGTCGCTCGCCGACACCGCGCTCTCGTACAAGTCGTCGGCGATCTCGGCCATCGACACGTGGAAGTCGCCGGTGTTCCTGCTGCAAGGGGACGACGATCGCAATGTGGATTTCGCGCAGATGGTCGGATTGGTGCAGCTGCTGCGCGCGCACAACGTCTACTACGAACTCACGGTCATTCCCGACGACCAGCACGAGTCGATGATCCACTCCAACTGGGTCACGACCTTCGACAAGATGGGTGACTTCCTGCGCCGCTTCGTCTGGGAAAAGCAGACGCCGCCGGCGAACTGAGACGGATTCGTCTCGTCGCGGGGGCCGTCGCGCTCTGGTGCGCGACGGTCCCCGCGCTGGCGCTTGCGCAGAAACCGCTCACGCTCGAAATCCGCGCCGACAACGACGCGTTCAATTTCTGGCAGGCGCCGGCCAACCGGCCGGACGAGGAGTACACCAGCGGTGTTCGCGCCGCGCTCAAGTTCGCCGGTTCGGCGCCGTGGGAGCGGTGGCTGCACCGCGCGGTTGCGCCGTGCGCGGTGGGCGACGTGCCGTGCGCCACGCACACGTACGCGTTCGGACAGGACATCTACACCGGCCAGCTCGTGTTCGGCGACACGACCCCGGTGAAGGGCACGCGGCCCAATGCGGGCTGGCTCTACGTTCAGGAATCGTCGCGCATCGAGCGCACGAACCAGCTCGACGAAACGAGCGTCACGGTCGGGGTCACGGGAGCCCCCGCGCTCGGACAGACCACGGTGCAGCTCGTGCACGCGATCGCACCAGACTATAACCGGCCGATCAATTGGAGCACGCAGCTGCCGTTCGAGCCGGGGATCGTCCTCGCGTGGGACCGCACGGAACGGATGCTCACAATGGGCGAAGGCAAACTGCTCGGCGCCGACGTCGAGCCGCACGCGGGCGCGTCGTTGGGAAACATCCTGACCGAAGCGCGCGTAGGGATGCGGGTGCGGGCCGGGTTCCGGATGCAGCATCCCTGGCTCCTTGCCGCGATAGACACGACCGACACGACACCGACCGTCTCGTTCTTTGCGGATATGACGCTGCATGGCGTGGCGCGGAACGAATTCCTTGCCGGGACGATGTTCCGTCCCAGCGATCATGTGGAGGAGCGGCCGTTCGTGCCGGAGTATCAGGTCGGGGCTACGTTCCGGCTGGAGCAACTCTCGATCACCTGGGTGGCACACCAGCTGTCATCGGAGTACTTCTCACGGACGAACGGGCACGCGTGGTCACGCATCTCGGTGGAATACCGCTTCGCGCGATGACTTTCTGGACGGGAGAGTAGCGATGGCGATCGAACACGTGTCCGACACGGCCCGCTGGGTGGCCGTCTATCGCGCGATGGAAACGGAGCGGCCGGACGCCATTTTCCGCGATCCGTTCGCCCACCGGCTCGCCGGGGAGCGCGGTCAGGCGATCGTCGACGGGCTCAACAAGGGCCGGTCGCTGGCGTGGGCGATGATCACGCGCACCGCCGTCTTCGACGAGATGATTCTCGATCTCATCCGGCGCGAGAAGGTCGACCTCGTCGTGAACCTCGCCTGTGGGCTCGACGCTCGCGCCTGGCGACTCGACGTGCCAAAGGACCTGCACTGGGTTGACGTCGATTTTGCGGTTATGATCGACTACAAGATGGAGATCCTCAAGGCCGAGCGGCCCGTGTGCCGCTACGAAGCGATCGCCACCGACCTCACCGACGACCAGACGCGCTCCGCTCTCTTCGCGCGGCTCGGCACCGGTGCCAAGCGCGCACTCGTGATCTCGGAGGGGTTGCTCATCTATCTCACGCCGGAGCAGGTGAGCACGCTTGCCAGCGACCTCCACTCGCAGCCGTCGTTCCGCTGGTGGCTGATCGACCTCGCGCACCCCCGGCTGCTGAAGCTCATGACGAAGACGTGGGGCGGAGCCGTGTCCGGCGGAAACGCGCCGTTTCAGTTCGCGCCCGCGGAAGGAACCGCCTTCTTCCTTCCCCTGGGGTGGCGCGAGATCGAATTTCGTTCGCAGGGAGAAGAGTCGCATCGCCTCAAGCGGGAGATGCGCGGCATGTGGATCTATCGGGCGATCAGCATGCTCATGCCGAAGAAGCAGCGCGAAATCTGGAAGCGCTTTGCCGGCTACGTCATGTTCGAGCGCACGTAGCGGAGCTGGAGCGATGACGCACGAACCGGCGAGTGGCCGCTACGACTCGATGACGTATCAGCACTGCGGCCGCAGCGGAGTAAAGCTGCCCGCGGTTTCACTCGGACTCTGGCACAACTTCGGCGAGGGCGATCCGTACGCCGAGTCGCGCGCGATGGTGTTGCGCGCGTTCGACCTTGGCGTCACGCACTTCGATCTCGCGAACAACTACGGGCCGCCGCCCGGATCGGCGGAGACGACCTTCGGGAAGATCGTGCGCGAGGAGCTGTCGGCGCATCGCGACGAGTTGATCGTGTCGTCCAAGGCCGGTTATCGCATGTGGCCCGGCCCGTACGGCGAGTGGGGCTCGCGAAAATATCTGCTCTCGAGTCTCGACCAGAGCCTCAAGCGCACGGGACTCGAGTATGTGGACATCTTCTATTCCCACCGGCCCGATCCGGACACACCGCTCGCGGAGACGATGGGAGCGCTCGACCAGGCCGTGCGCAGCGGCAAGGCGCTGTACGCCGGGATCTCGAACTGCTCGGCGGCGCAGACGCGCGACGCAGCGGCGATCCTCGCCTCGCTCGGGACGCCGTGCCTGATCGATCAGCCGAAGTACAGCATGTTCGTGCGCGGCGCGGAAGACGGGTTGTTCGCGACGCTGCGCGAGGAAGGGATCGGTTGCATCGTGTTTTCACCGCTCGCGCAGGGCCTGCTCACCGACCGGTATCTGGAGGGCATTCCGCAGGATTCGCGCGCGGCGAAGCCGAGCGGCTTCCTCAGGCGGGAAGAAGTCACGGAGGACAAGCTCGCGAAGATCCGGCAACTCAACGAGATGGCGCGCAACCGCGGCCAGACACTTGCGCAGATGGCGATTGCGTGGGTGCTGCGGCACAAGGAAGTGACGTCGGCGCTCGTGGGCGCGAGCCGCGTCGTGCAAGTGGAGACGGCGGTGGCCGCACTCGCGAATCGAGCCTTCGCTCGAGATGAGCTGCGGGCCATCGACGAGATCCTGGCGGGATGAAACTCGCGACAGCGCTCCTGACGTCGGTGCTGCTGGTCGCCGGCTGCCGGCCGCCACGGGAAGAGGTGCGGCCGTCCGCATTCCCGCATGTGCGCATCGAGACGACGCAGGGAGCGTTCGTGCTCGAGGTGCGCCCCGACTGGGCGCCGCGTGGCGCCGAGCGCTTTCTCGAGTTGGTGCGCACTCGCTTCTTCGACGATTCGCGGTTCTTCCGGGTGCGCGAGAAGTACATCGCGCAGTTCGGCATCGCCGGCGATCCGGTGGTGACGCGTAAGTGGAAGGACCGCTATTTCGCGGATGATTCGGTTCGCACGACCAATGTGCGCGGGACGTTCGCCTTCGCCATGACCGGGCCCAACCTGCGCAATACGCAGATCTACATCAATCTCATCGACAACCGGCAGCTCGACGCGCAGGGGTTCTCGCCGGTCGGGCGGGTGGTCGAGGGAATGGAGGTCGTGGACCGGCTCTACTCGGGGTATGGCGAGGATGCGGGCGGTGGGCTGCGGCTTGGAAAGCAGACGAGGATGCTCGAGGAAGGGAATGCGCATCTCGACACTGCTTTTCCAAAGCTCGATCGGTTACTCACGGCGCGGGTAGTGCCATAGGGCGACATCAACAGCAGCTGAGAGCGGTGAGCATCAAGGCTCTGAGCTGTTAGCCGAGAGATCAGGAGCTGCGAGAAACGGCGGGAGGACCCTTCGGTGCGCCGATCGGTCACGTCGCCGTTCGCTCGCGGCTAATCGCTCGCCGCTAAGAGCTCACAGCCATGATGCTCTACGCTGTGAGCTGTGGTTTTCAGTTTGTTTCATTTGGAAAGATTGATCATATCGAAATACGTGGTAATCCTCCCCTCGTCGTTCGCCTTGAGCAGTCCTTTCATCGAACACAACAGCTCCACCTGCCGCCCATTCGGACTTCTCGGCCACGACCCGTATCCCTGCGACAGCGACCTGATGAACGTGCTCGACTCGTCGAGCGGCAAGGTCGCGACGTTCGCATAGAACGTCTTCCAGTCGTCGTCCTGTCTGAACAGATAGAACTCGACATTCGACACATAGAACGCGGTGATCGTCGCATGCCGATCGCGCACCCAGGCCCCCACCGCGCGAAGCGCCTTCGGGCCGGTGAAATCACCAGTGACGCCGACAATGAGATTGTTCCGCTCCATCTCTCTCACAAACCGGAAATTCGATTCGCTCGCGAGATAACTCCGTTGCGCGCCCGCGCCGTCGGTCTCGAGCATGAGCGTCGCGTACGTCGGGAAGCGTCCGCGGAATCCCCCCATGTTCATGTTGTAGCTGAGGCCGGGTCCCGCGTTGAAGAACCACGAGTACAAATAGTCGACGTTGGCGAGCTCATCGTTGGTCAGCGGGAAGCCATGCGTCTTGAGCAGCCGCTCCTTCACCACCGCGAGGTTCTTCATGAACAGCGCGCTGTCCCGCGGAGCCTCCGCGTAAGCCTGCATCAGCTCGGCAATCGTCGATGCGGTATCGAGTCCGGCCGGCCGCGCTCGCGAGAACAGCCGGCTGGCGAACTCCGCGCGGTCGGCGGACAGCTCGAACAGCGCCTTGTAGACGAGAAGCAGCAGCGAATTGTCGTGCCGGATATCGACGATGAACGCGATCTTCGGCTTCAGCGCGGCGAGATAAGTGAAGTTCTGTTCAGGGGCGACGCCGAGGTAGACACCGCCGGGCTTGGTGGTGCGGAGAAGTTCGGGGATGACGTACTGGAGGGAGGTCTCGTTCGAGAGGAGGTTGTCGCTGGGGAAGTAGCCGCTGGGTTCGGAGAGTTCGGTGACCAGCCGCCAGTAGGTCGAGTCGGCGAGGCGGGAGGGAATCTCCTGGGCGGCTGCGCTGGTGCTGAAACCGACGAGGCAGATGAAGAAGCGCCGGCAGCGGCTTGGAAGCATATTCCGTGTGCTCGAGGCAGAGGGCATTCTCTAGTATGCACCGGAAGGACGCCGCTTTCTATACAACACCCGGGGCGACCGATTCGATCGCCGAAGTCCGAAAATACCCAGGAGCTCTTCGTGAAAACCACAAAAATGTTCGCACGCGCCGTGCTGGCTTCGCTCGTGCTTCCGCTTACCCTCGCTGCCCAGCGCGGCACACCCGCCAAGCCGGTCGCGCAGACCTTCGCCCTCTCGGGCCCCGTTGACACGACCTATTGGGGCAACGTCCAGTGGCGGAACATCGGGCCAAACAGTGCCGGCCGCATGGTCTCCGTCGCCGGATCGGTCTCGCGGCCGAGGGAGTACTATTTCGGCACCACGGGCGGCGGGGTCTGGAAAACGACCGACGGCGGCACCACGCTCCTTCCCGTCACCGACAAGTATTTCGGCGGCAGCGTCGGCGCGCTCGCGGTGAGCGAGAGCAATCCCGACATCGTCTTTGCAGGCGGCGGCGAAACGCAGATTCGCGGCAACGTCTCCTACGGCGACGGCGTGTGGAAGACCACCGACGGCGGCAAGACCTGGACGTCGATGGGCCTCAAGGAAACGCAGTACATCTCGCGCATCCGCATCCATCCGACGAATCCCGACATCGTCTACGTCGGGGCGCTCGGCCATGCGTTCGGCGCGGGGCCGGACCGCGGCGTCTACAAGACCGTCGATGGCGGCAAGAGCTGGAAGAAGATCCTCTTCCGCAACGACTCGACTGGTATTGCCGATCTCATCATGGAGCCCGGCAATCCCAACGTGCTCTACGCGACTTTCTGGCAGGCGTATCGCGCGCCGTGGACCTTCTCCAGCGGCGGCCCGGGCAGCGGGATCTTCAAGACCACGGACGGCGGCGATCACTGGACGGAGATCACGCACAATCAGGGCCTCCCCACCGGCCTGCTCGGCAGGATGGGCATCGCGATTTCTCCCGCAAAGCCGACCCGTGTGTGGGCGCTGATCGAGAACGAGCCGGCCGGCGGCGTATATCGCTCTGATGACGCGGGCACCACATGGAAATTCCTGAGCGGCAATCGCAATCTTCGCCAGCGCGCCTGGTACTACTCCAACATCTACGCGGACCCCAAGGACACCAATGTCGTCGCCGCGCCGCAGGTCGGCGCGGAATGGTCAAAGGACGGCGGCATGACCTGGTCGGGCGGCTTCGGCGGCGGCGACAACCACGACATCTGGTGGGCCAGCGACGATCCCAAGCGGCTTGTCGTGGTGCACGACAACGGCGCCGTCATCACGACCGACGGCGGTACCACGCGGTTGAGCGTGGCCGCGCCGACGGGGCAGTTCTACCACGTCCATCTGACGAACCACTTTCCGTATCACGTCTGCGGCTCGAAGCAGGACGCGGGCCCGAACTGCGGACCGGTGCGCGCCGCGGGCGGTGGTGGCCGCGGCGGCGGCGGTGGCGGAGGTGGTGGCGGCCGCGGTGGTCCGCCGCCGTCGCCATACTCGGAGTTCTATGGAGTAGCGGGCGGCGAGAGCGGATACATCGCCTCCAACCCGCTCGACCCCGACATCATCTATGGCGGCAACTACAGCGGCGTGCTCCAGGTGCTCAACCGCCGCACGGGGCTGAGCGAGCGCCTCGACCCGTGGCCGCTCAACCCGATGGGCCACGACGCGGCCGACTCGAAGTACCGCTTCCAGTGGACCTACCCGATCATGAACTCGCCGTTCAACCCGCATGTGCTCTACGCGGGATCGAACGTCGTGTTCAAGTCCTCTGACGACGGCAAGAGCTGGGCGATCATCTCGCCCGACCTCACGCGCCACGACCCGAAGACGCTCGGCAGCGCCGGCGGGCCGATCACCAAGGACCAGACATCGGTGGAGTATTACGCGACCGTGTTCGCGCTCCAGGAGTCGCCGATCACGCCGGGACTCATCTGGGCCGGTTCCGACGACGGCCTCGTGCACGTGACGCGCGACGGCGGCAAGACGTGGAAGAACGTCACCCCGAAGTGGCCCGAATGGATGCGCGTCTCGATCATCGACCCGTCGCCGCACGCCCCAGGCACCGCTTGGGTCGCCGGCAACCGGTACCAACTCGACGACATGACACCGTATCTATACAGGACGACCGACTACGGCACGACCTGGACGAAGATCACCGACGGCATCACGCCGACCGAGTTCACGCGAGCCATCCGCGAGGATCTCGTGCGTCCCGGCATGCTCTACGCGGCGACGGAGCGCAGCATGTGGCTCTCGTACGACGCGGGCAAGCACTGGCAGAGTCTCGCACGCAACCTGCCGCCGGTGCCGGTGCACGACATCGCGCTCCGCGATGACGACATGGTGATCTCGACGCACGGTCGCGCGTTCTGGGTGATGGAGAACCTCACGCCGCTGCGAAACGCGCCTGAAGCGACGCTCGCTTCCGGCAAGACGTTCTTCTACAAGCCGGCGCCGGTCTATCGCATCGGTGGCTCGCAGGCAACGGTGATGTACCGGCTCGCGCAGGGCGATCAGGTGGTCACGCTAGAATTTCTCGACGTGGCAGGGAAGACCATCAAGAAGTTTGCGTCGACTGATACGCAGCCCACGCCGCCGGCTGGTCGCGGCGGCGGCGGCGGCGGGGGTGGAGGCGGCCGTGGGGGTGGTGGCGGTCCGCCGGTCGTCACGAACCGGGCCGGCGTGAACACGTATCGCTGGGATATGCGCTATCCCGACGCGTCGAACTTCCGGGGAATGATCCTCTGGGCGGGCGGCGTGCAAGGGCCGGTGATCGCGCCGGGTTCGTACACGGTGCGGTTGACGGTCGGCAGCGAGAAGCCGATGACGCAGACGCTCATCGTGAAGCGCGACCCGCGTTCGAGCGCCACCGACGCCGATCTCGTCGCGCAGACGCAGCTCGCGCTGAAGCTGCGCGATCGCATGACGGAGGCCGACGACGCCGTGAAGAAGATCCGCAGCGTCAAGCTGCAGCTCGAGGATCGCGCGCCGAAAATGACGAGCGTGCAGGAGTTCTCCGCACTCTCGAAGAGTTTCACCGACAGCCTCCGGAGCGTGGAGGATTCGGTGTACCAGACCAAGAACGCGAGCGGGGAGGATCCGCTCAACTTCCCGGTGCGGCTGAACAACCAGATCGCCGCGCTGATGGGATTTGTACAGTCCGGCGACCGCAAGCCGCCGCCGCAGGCATACGAAGTGTTCAACGTCCTGTCGCCCAAGCTCGACGTACAACTCGGGCGGTACGACAAGTCGGTGAAGCTGTACCTCGACAAGATCAACGCGCTGCTCAAGGCGGCGGGGCTGCAGCCGATCGTGCCGACCACCGTTGAAGGTCCGCCAAAGCCGAATGTCGCAATGTGATCCGGCGTCGGTGAGGCACCGACGGCAAAAACGGACGTGTTCGCCTCAAACGAGTTGAATGGTTGTTCGTTGGTTGGTTAACAGAAGTAATTAGCCCTGGACACGAACGCGATCGCGTGGTTCGTAGCCAGGGCCAATTACTTCTGTTAACCAACCAACCAAGAACCATTCAACTCGCTTTTCCTAGCCCTACCGCGGCGTCCACTCGCCACGCTTTAGCAACCTCCCCTCCGCCTCCCCCCCGCCTCCTCGCCCGGCGTACAGCGCCCGGCACCCTCGGCACGTAGATTCGGGTGTCGTTCATCTCTCGACGCCCCCATCGAATTGGGAACCCCCACCATGAAGAACATTCTACCTCGCGTCATCGCAGCCCTGCTGCTCGGCTCGACGGCGCTCGCCGCGCAATCCTCCGGCCGCGCCTTCAACCCCGAAGACTGGTACAAGATTGCCCGCGTCGGCGCCGGAGTTCTTTCGCCCGACGGAAACACGCTCGCGTTCACCGTGACGACGGTCATCGAGGACAAGAACGTTCGTCACACGGAAGTCTGGATCCAGCCGGTAGCCGGCGGCGCCGCGCGTCGCATGACGGCGCAGGCGTTCGAGAGCACCGCGCCACGCTGGTCCGACGACGGCAAAACGCTCTACTTCACTTCGACCCGCCCAGGCAGCCGCGGAAATACGTGGGCCATCCGGATGGACGAGGGTGGCGAAGCGTTCCCGGCTGAAGGCGCTGCCGCCGGCGGTGCAGCCGCGGGCGGACGCGGCGGCGGTCGCGGCGGTCGTGGCGGGAATGCCCCCGCGCAGCCGGCCGACAAGAGCTTCACGATCACAGCGGGCTCAGGTGCCGCGGGTGGACGTGGTGGTCGCGGCGGACGCGGAGACGTCGCCGAGTCCACTACCGTGGCCAACGATCCTTACGCCAAGATGGGCCCACTCGCCCATCCGCCGCAGGGCTCCATCACCAAGCCGCTCAACCCGGCGCGTTTCGACGGCCGGCACTTCATCGACGAACGAACACGCTCGAACGACGCGGGCTTCCTGCCGAGCACCGGCCGCGGCAACGCCGCCGCCGACTCACTGGCTGCGCTCATGGGTGGCGGACGCGGAGGGCGTGCCGCGTTCCTTCCGCCCAAGGGCACGCCGCCCGTGCAGCTCTTCATCCAGCGCGGCAGCGGCGAGCGCAAGGAGATCACGAACACCAACTACACGCACTTCGCGCCCAGCGTTTCGCCCGACGGCAAATGGGTAGTGTTCAGCGCCGACGCCAAGCTTCGCTCCGATTCACTCGTCGCGCGCGAGCGCGACTCGGTCGCCAAGCTGCCGCCCAACCACGTTCGCGACGACGCCGACCGTAATGAGACCGATCTCTACATTCTCCCCGTCGCCGAGTGCGAAGCGGGCAACACCGTCGCATGCAAGCCGAAGAAGGTCGACTACTTCGGATCGGAGACCAACATCACTTGGGGGCCGGACAACAAGCAGTTCGCCTTCGTGGGCCACCCCGGGCAGTTCAGCAGCACGCACCTGATGCTCGCCACGGTTGATGGCGGCAAGGCCGTGGACCTGCTCGCTGCGTGGAAGTACGAGCCGGGACAGATCGAGTGGTTCAAGGACGGCAAGATCCGCATGATCACGACGACGGGCGGCGCGGCCGGACTCTGGCAGGTCGATCCCGCCACAAAACAGGTCTCGCCCATCCTCGGCGGTCGCCGCGTCGTCGCCGACATCGTGATGGACAAGGCGCAGACGAAGCTCGTGTACACGTCAAGCGACGTCTCGCACCTGGCCGAGTACTTCACGTCCGACATCAACGGTCAGAACGAAAGGAGGCTCACCAGCTTCAACGACGCGCTGCAGAAGGAAGTCGCGTTCTCCGACGCCGAGCGCTTCACGTACAAGTCGGTGGACAACCTGGAGATCGAAGGCTGGCTGATGAAGCCGTACGGATATCAGGCCGGCAAGAAGTATCCGCTCGTGCTCTACATCCACGGCGGGCCGCACTCGCAGTACAACGAGGGATGGTTCGACGAATTCCAGAGCTTGGCGGGCGGCGGCTTCTTTGTGCTGTACACCAATCCACGCGGCTCGAGTGGCACGAACGGATCGTTCACCAACGCGAGCCGTGGCGACTGGGGCGGCAAGGACTACATCGACCTGATGAAGGGCGTCGACTGGGCCGCGGTGCGCCCCGACGTGGACTCGACCAGGATGGGCGTGACCGGTGGATCGTACGGCGGTTTCATGACTGCGTGGGTCGAGACGAAGACGAACCGGTTCAAGGCCGCCGAGACGGACCGCATGATCAGCGACTGGACCTACTGGTGGGGCGCGTCGGATGTGCAGTCGCTCACCAACGGCGAGTTCTTCGGCCGTCCGTGGGAGAACCAGGCGATGTACGATTCACTCTCGCCGATCCGCCATGTGAAGAACGTGAAGACTCCGACGCTGATGGTGCAGTCCGAGGACGACTTCCGCACGCCGATGGGGAACGCCGATCTCTGGTATATGGCGCTCAGGACGCAGGGCGTGCCGGCGGAGTTCGTGCGCTATCCGCGGTCCACGCACGAGCTGTCGCGCTCGGGCGAGCCGTGGCTGCTGGTGGATCGCCTGGGGCGAATCCGGCAGTGGTTCGACTACTGGCTGATCCAGGGTGGGCCGAAGAAAGCCGCACAGCCGTAACCACGCCGGGCGCCTGCTGTTGCATGACGGGGCGCAATCGATTCCGGATTGCGCCCCGCCTTCGTCGGACGGTTGCTTCTCGGCCTTCCCCATATTACCTTACTACTAAGATGAATACGCAGAAGCGCGCATCCTCTCGAGAGGCGGGCACGACGAAAGCCGGCGCAACGGTCGTCGCCGACCTGCCCACCGCCACGGCGCTCAAGCTGTGGGTGGTGTTGTCGCGGTCGCACGACGCCCTCGTGCAGGTGCTGAAGGCGGACATCGAGCGGCACGACCTAACGCTGGCGGAGTTCGCCGTGATGGAGGCGCTCTACCATAAGGGTCCGCAGCTCTTGGGCGAGATCCAGAAGAAGATCCTGGTCTCGAGCGGTGGCATGACGTTTCTGGTGGACCGGCTGGCAAAGCGAGGGCTGGTCAAGCGGGCGGCGTGCCCGTCCGACCGGCGCGCACGGTATGCGATGTTGACGGGGAAGGGCGAGAGGCTCATCCGTGACATCTTCCCCGAGCACGCAGCCGCTATCCACGGGGCGATGGTCGGGCTGAAGCAGTCGGAGCAGCGCCAGCTGACCGTTCTATTGAAGGCGATGGGGAAGGAGGCCGCGCGGCTGGCGGCCGAGACCCCGGCGTGCAAGGCGGCCCTGGCCGAACAGGAGTAGGGCGTAACACGAACGGGCGATTGACTTGCCGATTCAAAACGATTAGTATCTCAGTAGTAAGAGTTATATAAGTGAGAGAAATACGACCGCCGGGCAGACGAATTAAACATTCACACGCTGGAGCAGAGCACGATGACCTGGAGCCTCGATACGACCCATAGCGCCGCGGAGTTCGCGGTGAAGCACCTCATGATTTCAACCGTGAAAGGCCATTTCAAGTCCTTCACCGGCACGGGCGAGACCAACCCGGACGGCACGCTCAAGTCGGCATCGCTGACGATCGACGTCGCAAGCCTCGACACGAACGTGGAGGCCCGCGACAACCACCTGCGTTCCGCCGACTTCTTCGACGTCGAGAAGTTCCCCAACATCACCTTCCGCTCGACGAAGATCGAACAGAAGGGAACCGACATCACGATCACCGGGGACCTCACCATGCACGGCGAGACGAAGCCCGTGACGCTGAAGGGCGAAATCACGGCGACCGTGACCGACCCCTGGGGCAATCCGCGCACGGCACTGGCCGTCAACGCGAAGATCAATCGCAAAGACTGGGGGCTCAAGTGGAACCAGGCTCTCGAGGCTGGCGGCTGGGCGGTGGGCGAAGAGGTGAAGCTCAGCGTCGAGTTCGAGGCCGTGGTCGCGAAGGCCGAGGCGCCGGCCGCCGTCTAGCTTTCGGCTTTCTGAGGTAGCGCCCAGCCCGCCCCTGGAATAACGTTTCGGCTCCCGTCACACCAATGAAAAGCCGGAGCCGATCGATGCTCTTCGCCCGATTTCTCTGGTCGGCCGCCGCACTCGCGGCGGCCGCCACTGCGCCCCTCGCCGCCCAGACCAAGGGCGTCACCCACGGCCAGCGCCCAGCGCGGCTCGTGATCCGCAACGCCACCATCGTCGACGGCAACGGCACGCCGGCCCGCGGCCCGTTCGACATCGTCATCGTCGGGAACACGATCGCGGATATCGTGCCGCTCGATCCGGTCTCGATGAACCGGGGTAACGCCAGGCGACCCGCCGGTGACATCCAGATCGACGCGACCGGCAAGTTCGTCCTCCCCGGTCTCATCAACGCGCACGCGCACCTCCAGAGCAACCGCTCCGGCCAGTCGCTCGGCGGCTACGACTACAACCTCAAGCTCTGGCTCGCCAGCGGCATCACCACCGTCCGCGAGGTCGGCCCCGAATCCGACGCCGGCATCGTCGAACTCCGCGACAAGTCGGCGCGTGGCGAGATCGTCGCGCCGCGCATCTTCGCGTACCCGATGTTCGATCGCGGCGTCCCCATCCATACGCCCGCCGAGGCCCGCGCCCGCGTGCAGGCGCTCAAGAAGCTCGGCGCCGACGGCATCAAGATCCTCGGCATCGAGCGCGACATCATGCAGGCCATGGAAGACGAGGCGCACAAGGTCGGGCTGCGCATCGCGCACCACGTCGGCGTCGAAGAGACCAACGCGTGGGACGACATCAAGTTCGGCACCACCAGCATCGAGCACTGGTACGGCATTCCCGACGCCGCCATTCCCGACGGCCGCCAGCACTTTCCGAGCGAATACAACTACCTCAACGAGACCGACCGCTTCCGCTGGGCGGGCCGGCTCTGGCGCGAGGCCGACCCCAAGCTGCTCGACTCCGTGCTCACCTCGATGGTGCGCGCCAACGTCGCCTGGGTGCCGACGCTCGACATCTATGAAGCGAGCCGTGACCTCCAGCGCGCGCAGACCCAGCCCTGGTTCAAGGACTACCTCCATCCCTCGCTCGAGAACTACTTCAAGCCCGATCCCGCAAACCACGGATCGTACTTCATCGGCTGGAGCAGCACCGACGAAGCGTACTGGAAGCAGAACTACCATATATGGATGGCCGCGCTCCGCGACTTCGAACGCAAGGGCGGCACCATCGGCTGCGGCGACGACGCGGGTTTCATCTACGAGATGTACGGCTTCGGCCTCATCCGCGAGATGGAACTCCACCAGGAAGCCGGCTTCAATCCGCTCAAGATCATCCAGCACTGCACCGGCAACAACGCGAAGATACTCGGCCAGGAAGACAAGCTCGGCCACGTGAGGATCGGCTGGACCGCCGACCTCATCGTCGTGGACGGCAACCCGCTCGAGAACATCAAGGTGCTGTACGCGGGCGGCACAAGCGCCATCCGCGACGGCAAGGAAGTCCGCACGCTCGGCTCCGAGTGGATCATCAAGGACGGCATTCCGTACAACGGCCCGCAGCTCATGCGGGAGGTCAAGGAGATCGTAGACAAGGCCCGCGCGGCAAGGAAGTAGAGGGTGCCGATGGAGAAACTTCTCGCCGACATCCGTTCGTTTCTGGACGAGCGTGCTCTTCCGCTGGAGAGCGCGTATCTCACGCTTCCATATAGTGAGGTCGAGCCGAGGCTGAACGAACTGCGCGGGGAAGTGAAGCGGCGCGGGCTGTGGGCGCCGCACCTTCCGGTCGCGCTGGGCGGCCGTGGCCTGTCGCTCTCGGAATTCGCGCACGTCTCCGCCCTGCTGGGCGAGACGCCGATCGGCCACTACCTGTTCAACGCGCAGGCGCCGGACATCGGCAACTGCGAGTTGCTCCATACTCATGGAAGTGTCGGACAGAAAGCGGAATGGCTGGAGCCGCTCGCGCGCGGCGAGATCCGCAGCTGTTTCGCGATGACCGAGCCGGAGTTCGCGGGCTCGAACCCGGTCTGGCTTGCCGCCACCGCGCGCCGCGAGGGCGACGAGTACGTGATCGACGGTCACAAGTGGTTCGCCTCGAGCGCGGATGGCGCGGCGTTCACGATCGTCATGGCCGTCACCGCGCCGGACGCCAAGCCGCACGAGCGCGCAAGCCAGATCATCGTTCCGATGGACACGCCCGGCCTCGCGCTCGTGCGCAACATCCCCGTGATGGGCCACGCGGGAAGCGGCCACTCCAGCCACGGCGAGCTGCGGTTCGAGGGCGTGCGCGTGCCTGTCGCGAACCGGATAGGCGCCGAGGGTGAGGGTTTCGCGCTCGCGCAGGAGCGACTCGGGCCCGGCCGGGTGCATCACTGCATGCGGTGGCTCGGCATCTGCGAGCGCGCGTTCCGGCTGATGTGCGCGCACGCCGTGAAGCGCGAACTCTCGCCTGGCCATCCACTGGGTGAGCAGGAGGCCGTGCAGCATTGGATCGCCGAGTCACGCGCCGAGATCGACGCGGCGCGGCTGCTGGTGCTCGACACCGCGCAGCAGATCGAGGCGCGTGGCGCGCATGCGGCGCGCGACCGCATCTCGCTGATCAAGTTCCACGTGGCGGGCGTGCTGCAGCGCGTGCTCGACCGCGCGCTGCAGGTGCACGGCGCGCTCGGCATGACGGACTATACGCCGCTCGCGTTCTGGTACCGCCACGAGCGCGGCGCGCGGATCTACGATGGCCCCGACGAAGTGCACAAGACCGCCGTCGCGCGTCGCATCCTGAAGGGGTTCGGCCTCAAGCGATCGTGAACCGCAGGTGATTGAAACGTGAGCGAGACGCGGCCAGTACGTGCGGGTGAGGAACTCGACCTCGGCGCGCTGAACTCATGGATCGCGTCGAACGCCGCGGAAGCCGGAGTGGTGTCCGCCGTCGAACAATTCCCTGGCGGCTTCTCCAATCTCACTTATCTAATGAAGGGCGACCGCGGCGAGTTCGTGCTGCGCCGGCCGCCCGCGGGAGTGGGAAAGGGGTCCGCGCACGATATGCCGCGCGAGTATCGCATTCTCTCGGCGCTCGAGTCGCACGCCGTACCGGCGCCGCGGCCAATCGCGCTTTGCGAAGATACGGGGGTGCTCGGCGTCTCGTTCTATATAATGGAGCGGGTGCGTGGCGTCATCCTGCAACGCGGTGGAAGAGAGACTCCCGGTCCGGACGTCATGCGCCGCCTGAGCGGGTCGTTCGTGGAGACCTTTGCGGCGATCCATTCGGTGGACGCGTCGGATCCGGCGATCGCGGCGTTGGGAAAGCCCGACGGATATGTGGCGAGGCAAGTCGCCGGCTGGGCCAGGCGATGGGAAGCGTCGCGTACCGACGACGTGCCGGCGATGGAGCGCACGGCGCAATGGCTGGCGTCGCATCAGCCGCCCTCGAGCGGCGTGTGCCTCGTGCACAACGACTACAAGTACGACAACCTCGTGCTCGACCCCGCCGACCTCTCGCGAATCGTCGCAGTGCTCGACTGGGAGATGGCGACGCTCGGCGATCCGTTGCTCGATGTCGGCACCTCGCTCGGCTACTGGGTGGAGGCGGGCGACCACCCGGCGCTTCGCTCGCTCGGCCTCGCCGTGACGGCGCTGCCCGGGAACCTCACGCGCGCCGGCCTCTGGGAGCGTTATCTCGCACGCACCAACAGGCCGCCGACGGACCCGGCGTTCTACTACGCGTTCGGGCTGTTCAAGATCGCCGTCATCGCGCAGCAGATATTTGCACGGTACCGGAAGGGGCTGACGACCGACGAGCGCTTCGCGCGGCTGGGCGAGGCGGTGAGGTTCTTCGCGATGACGGCGGAACGCGCGACTACGACGGGCGCGATTTCAGCGATTTCTTGAGCAGCGCAATCTGCCCGAGATGATACACGTCGTGGTCGGCGAGCCCGTTCACCGTGTCCGCGCGGCTCGCCCCGCTGCCGTGACTCGTCTCGCCCTTCTTGGGGACCTGCAGGTAGAGCGACTCCTCCTGTGACTTCTCGATCGTTTCGAGCAGCGCCTTGCGCGCGGTGAGCAGCTCGGTCTGCGCAGTGATCCATTCGTCCTGCGTGGACCCCTTCACCGGAGGCCAGTCGCCGCGCTCGGGCTGCTTCGACTCGGCCCCACTCATACGGCTCGTGGTCTCTTCGGTCCAGGCGGTCATATGCAGGACCGTCTCCCAGATGGACTGCGCGCCTGGAAGCGGATGCGCCAACGCCTCGGTGGCGGTGACGCCCTTGAGGATGGCGCTGCTCGACAAGCCGTACCAAGGTTCGCCGTTCCAGACGATCAGCAACTTCTGACTCAGATTCGAGCGAACGCTCATGGATCGTTCCTCGTCGTCGACGTGAAGGTGGCCGAGCCTACGCTGCGTACACTTCGAATATCCCCGCCGCGCCCATCCCGCCGCCGACGCACATCGTAACCATCCCCAGCCCGCCGCCGCGGCGGCCGAGTTCGTGCACCAGTTGTGTGGTGAGCTTGGAGCCCGTTGCGCCGAGCGGGTGGCCGAGCGCGATCGCCCCGCCGTTCACGTTGACCCGCGACGCGTCCATCTCGAGGTCGTGGATCACCGCGAGCGCCTGCGACGCGAACGCCTCGTTGAGCTCGATCATCTTGATGTCGTCAAGCTTGAGGCCGGCGCGGGAGAGAACCTTCGGCACCGCCTTCACCGGGCCGATCCCCATTACGTCGGGCTCCACGCCGGCCGTCGCGTAGTGCACGAATCGCG
>OCZT010002749.1_pt1 | contig 18124 bp, 18 predicted proteins | sample 1539031 | NCBI WGS metagenome assembly OCZT01 (sample SAMEA3539308, study PRJEB22396) | soil metagenome | biome: tundra; feature: field; material: soil | place: USA | collected 2010-05 | depth 0.15 m | reverse complement strand
GCGCTGGCGCGCCTCCTCACCATGAGGGTCCTCCCTACTCCACCATCTCCGCCACCGCCTTGCCGCACGCCGTGGTATCGGCATTGCCGCCGAGATCGCGGGTGCGCAGCGTGCGTTCGCCGAGCGTGCGCTCGATCGCCGCGACGATCGAGGCCGCCGCGGTCTTCTCGCCGAGATGTTCCAGCATCATCGCGCCGGACCAGATCATGCCGATCGGGTTGGCGATGCCCTGCCCCGCGATATCGGGCGCCGAGCCGTGCACCGGCTCGAACACCGAGGGGAAAAGCCCCGGCGGATTGATATTGCCAGACGGCGCGATGCCGATGGTGCCGGTGCAGGCCGGTCCCAGATCGGACAGGATATCGCCGAACAGGTTGGAGCCGACGACGACGTCGAACCAGTCCGGATGCAGCACGAAATTCGCGGTGAGAATGTCGATGTGATATTTGTCCCACTTCACCTTGGGATAGTTTTTGGCCATCGCCTCGACGCGTTCGTCCCAATACGGCATGGTGATCGAAATGCCGTTGGATTTGGTCGCCGAGGTCAGATGCTTCTTCGGCCGCGACTGCGCCAGCTCGAACGCGAATTTCAGGATGCGATCGACGCCGATCCGCGTCATGATAGTTTCTTGGGTGACGAATTCGCGCTCGGTATCCGGGAACATCCGCCCGCCGACCGAGGAATATTCGCCTTCGGTGTTTTCGCGCACCACCCAGAAATCGATATCGCCGGGCTTGCGGTTGGCCAGCGGCGACGGCACCCCCGGCATCAGCCGCACCGGGCGAAGATTGACGTACTGGTCGAACTCCCGGCGGAATTTTATCAATGAGCCCCACAAGGAAATGTGGTCGGGGATTTTGGCGGGCCAGCCGACCGCGCCGAAATAGATCGCGTCGTGCTTGCCGATTTTCGCCTTCCAGTCCTCCGGCATCATCTCGCCGTGCTTTTCGTAATAGTCCCAGGACGCGAAATCGAAATGATCGAAATGCACGCTGACGCCGTGCTTTTTCGCCGCGGCTTCCAGTACGCGCAACCCTTCCGGCGCCACTTCCTTGCCGATACCGTCGCCGGGAATGACCGCGATCCGGTATTGCTTTTTTTCGTTGCTCATCGGGAGATTCCTTATGCCCTGCCGCTCCGGCAAAGCCCTCTATTTTGATCGGATTGCAATGGACCAAACTTCGCGCCGACGCAACGCTGCAGTGCAATGTTGACCTGTTCGATAGCGGCGGCCTAACAGTTGCAACTCGCCCACCCCCGTCAGACGTCTCCCCATCAAGAAAGTAATCCCATGGACCTCCATTTGCGCGGCAAGCGCGTCCTGATCACAGGCGCATCGAAGGGCATCGGCGCCGCCGCCGCCGAAGCTTTTGCCGAAGAAGGCTGTCATGTCAGGCTCGCGGCCCGCAGCGGCGATCAACTGAAGGCGCTCGCCGAGCGCCTGCGCTCGGCTCATCAAATCGACGCCACGGCGCATGTCGTCGACCTGCGCAAGCCCGAGGACATCGCCAGGCTGGTGAAGGATGCCTCCGACATCGACATCCTCGTCAACAATGCCGGCGATATTCCGGGCGGCTCGATCGACAAGATCGACGAGCCGACCTGGCGTCACGCCTGGGAGCTGAAGGTGTTCGGCTACATCAACCTCACCCGCGCTGTATACGCCCAGATGAAATCGCGCGGACATGGCGTCATCGTCAACGACATCGGCGTCGCCGGCGAAAAGTTCGACGCCAATTATATCTGCGGCAGCGCCGGCAACGCCGCCCTGATGGCATTTACCCGCGGGCTCGGCGGCAAGAGCCTCGCCGACAACATCCGCGTGGTCGGCATCAATCCCGGTCCGGTCGGCACCGACCGCCACGTCACGCTGCTGAAGACCCGCGCCAAACACCAGTTCGGCGACGAGAGCCGCTACAAGGAGTTCCAGCAGGGCTTTCCGCTCGGCCGCCCCGCGCATGCGCGGGAAATCGGCGACCTGATGGCGTTCCTCGCCTCCGACCGCTCCGGCTATACCTCGGGCGTGATCTACACCGTCGATGGCGGCATCAGCGCGGGCTGGGGCTAGCCAGTCCGCTCGAACAATTGCCGGATCAGCGTCGTGATCCGCCCGGCCGGCGAGACCATCTCGCCCATGATGGTGAAATGGTTGGCGCCTGATATCTCTTCATAGGTCACCGGCAATCCGCATTTGGCGCGGTAGCCGGCGAAATCCGCCGTCTGCCTGCGCAACAACGGCAGCTCCGCGCTGCCGACGACCAGCGACAGCGGCTTCATCGCGCCGCCGACCTGCATGACCGGCGAATTGCGGCGCGACATCGCTTCGTCGAGCCCAAGCTTGACGTTGAGATAGCTGTGGCGGATCGGCTCGAGATCGTAAATGCCTGATATCGCCATGCCCGCCTTTACCTGCGGATGCGATAGCGCCATCGCCGTGAGATGTCCGCCGGCGGACCATCCGGACACCACGATCCGGCTGGCGTCACCGCAGAGCCCGGGCAATTGCTCGGCCAGAAAGCCGATCCCCTGGTGGATTTCGGCGACGATCTCATCGAGCGTCGCATCCGGCGCCAGCGTGTAGCCGATCAGGGCGACGTTGATGCCGTGCGCCATCGGCCCCGCGGCAAACAGCGTGAAGACTTCCTTGGCGCGATGCTGCCAGTAGCCGCCATGGATGAACAGAAGCGTCGGCCCTTTTTCCGCGGCTTTGAGAAAGTCGATACGATTGCGCTCGCGCGGGCCATATCTGAGGTCGAGATGATCGGAATATCGCGCGCGCATCTCAGTTGAACGCCGCTCCCATCCGGCGACGATCTCGGCGCTCCCGGCCACGGCGACGCCGTTGTTGAGGCCGAGGTCACGATCTTCCTGGCTCATGGCGCGCCAGTCAGGGGCGTCGGACGGCGAACTCATGCTCAAATCTCCAATTGCGGCTCACAACTCCAGCGCGTTTCCACTTTGCCGGAAAATGTTTTACAGGACTAGCCAATCCGCTACCCAGAAGCGGAACGCCGGGAGGAACACAAGTGGCATCTGATCAAGAGCTGGTGCGGGCGACGGCGTGCGTCATCGTCGACAAACTCAATTCAGGCGAAGTCACGCCGCTCGATCTGCTCGACGTGCTGGAAAAGCGGATCGCCGAGGTCGATGGCCAAGTGAACGCGTTACCGACACTGTGCTTCGATCGCGCCCGAACGCGCGCCAAAGCACTCATGAAGAAACCTGTCGGCGATCGCGGCCCGCTCGCCGGCATGCCAATCCCGATCAAGGACCTGACCGATGTCGAGGGCGTGCTGACCACGCAGGGCTCACCGATCTACAGGGATACGATCCCGGCGCGTTCCGACCTTGTGGTCGAGCATCTCGAAAGTAGCGGCGGGGTGATCTACGCCAAATCGAACACGCCGGAATTCGGCGCCGGCGCCAACACCTTCAACGAGGTGTTCGGCGCCACGCTCAACCCCTGGGATCTGTCGCGATCCGCCGCCGGCTCCTCGGGCGGCGCGGCGGTCGCGCTCGCAACCGGGATGGCGTGGCTTGCGCACGGCTCCGACATGGGCGGCTCGCTGCGCAATCCCGCCAGCTTCTGCGGCATCGTCGGCATGCGGCCGAGCATCGGCCGCGTCGCGCATACCCCCATCGCCAAGATCGATCGCAATCTCGGTGTGCAGGGCCCGATGGCGCGCAATGTCGAGGACCTTGCACTGCTGCTCGATGCCATGAGCGGCGAGCATCCGGCCGATCCGCTTTCATTGCCCTTGCTGCCGGCGTCGTTCCTGTCTGCCGCGCGCTCCGGCAAGGCGCCGAAGCGCGTCGCCTATTCGCGCGATCTCGGCATCACGCCGGTCGATCCCGAGGTCGCCGCCATCACCCGCAAAGCCGCGGCGCGCTTCGCCGAGGCCGGGGCGATTGTCGAGGAAGCCCATCCGGACCTGCGCGAGGCCCATGAATGCTTCCATGTGCTGCGCGCCTTCGACTTCGCGATCAGCAAGGCGGCGCTGCTGCGCAGCAGGCGCGATCAGCTCAAGCCCGAGATCGTCTGGAATATCGAGGAGGGCCTCAAGCTGACGGTCGAGCAGCTTGAGCGCGCTGAAGCGCAGCGGGTCGCGATGACCGCGCGCACGCTGGAGTTTTTCAAGACCTACGATCTGCTGCTGACGCCGGCGACCATCGTCGCGCCGTTTCCGATCGAGAATCGTTATGTCGCCGAATGCGCTGGCAAGAAATTCGACAACTATGTCGAGTGGCTGGCCATCGTCTATGCGATAACGCTGGTTTGCTGCCCGGCGCTGTCATTGCCATGCGGGTTCACTGCGTCAGGCCTGCCGGTCGGACTGCAAATGGTGGCGGCGCCGCGCGGCGAGGCACAGCTTCTCGCCGGCGCGAAGGTGCTGGAGGATATTCTGGGCCTGCGCGGCACGACGCCGATCGATCCACGAATCCATTCAAGACCGGCCAAGTAACCCGACACCTTGATCTGCCAATAAACGCGACGATTGGGCGCTGGCACATCACGCATGCACCGTTATAATCGCCAGGAAACACAAACGCGCGACCGATAGATGCGACCACAGAGGAACGCTGGAATGTCCGGAAAACTGAAAATACATGTCGACCAGGAGAAGTGTCAGGGACACGCCCGCTGCAAATCGCTGGCGCCGGAACTGTTCGAGCTCGACGAATTCGGCAATGCGCATGAAATCGGCGACGGTTCCGTGCCTGCGGGGCTTGAGGACAAGGCGTGGCTCGCCAAGGCCAATTGTCCGGAATTCGCGATCGACGTGACCGAGGATTGAACCCGCTTGTCCTCAAGCGTGTCCCGCCGATCCATGCGGCAGGAAAAATTGAACGAACGAAAGCAAGAGGAAATTTCCCTAATGTCCAGTCATGCCCCCGTCACCGATTGGGTTCACGATTTCGACCATACCGATCCGCGCTGGACTGAAAATCCGTTTCCGATCTGGGACGAATTGCGGGCGGAATCCCCGGTGGTTCACACCAACCGTTTTCTCGGCTGTTATTTGCCGACCACTTACGAGGCGGTGAGAGAAATCGCCCACGACACCGAACATTTTTCCTCGCGCCGCGTGATCGTGCGCGACGTCCGGCCGGAGGCGACGGGCGTGGCGCCGCCGATCACGTCCGACCCCCCGGAACACAAGCCGGCGAAGCAGTTGCTGCTGCCGCCGTTCACGCCCGACGCCATGAAAAAGCTGGAGCCCAGGGTTCGCGCGATCTGCAACGAGCTGATCGACGAATTCATCGCCGATGGAAAGTGCGACGCCGCGGCGCGCTACACCAAGCACATTCCGGTTCGCGCCATCGCCCACATGCTCGGCATCCCGGAAAAGGACAGCGACCTTTTCATCAAATGGATCCACGAAATCCTTGAACTCGGGATCATGGATGACGACGCCCTGATGCGCGCGGTTCACGAGATGACCGGATACTTCGCCGGCCATATCGAGCATCGCAAGAAACACCCCACCGACGATCTGATCTCCACGCTGATGAACGCCAGGGACAAGAGCGGTCAGCCGTTGTCCGACACGCATGTGCTGGGCTCGCTGCGGCTGTTGCTGATCGCCGGCATCGATACCACCTGGAGCGCGATCGGCGCCTCATTGTGGCATCTGGCGAAAACGCCCGCTGATCGCGCGCGTTTGATTGCGGAGCCTGAACTGATGCCGACCGCGGTCGAGGAATTGCTGCGCGCCTATTCGCCGGTGACGATGGCGCGCGAGGTGATGAAGGAGACCGTGGTCAGCGGCTGCCCGGTAAAACCCGGCAACATGGTGCTGCTGTCGTTTCCGGCCGCCAACCGCGACCCCGCGATGTTCCCCGATGCCGACAAGGTCGTGATCGACCGCAAGGAGAATCGCCATGCCGCATTCGGCCTCGGGATTCACCGCTGCGTCGGCTCCAACCTCGCGCGCATGGAAATGACCGTCGCGATCCAGGAATGGCTGAAGCGTATTCCGGATTTCAGGCTGGACCCGGCTGGCCGGGTCACCTGGTCGGAAGGCACGGTGCGCGGACCGCGGCAGCTTCCGATGCTGTTCGGAAAGGCGGGCTGAGGTCTACGCCAACGGGATTGCAATGATCGTTCCTGGAGACGCCACGTGACAGATCATGCTGTAAGCCCGGCGGCCGACGATCATATCGATATTGGCCCGGCCCGGATATGACCGACGAGAACGACCAGCCTCCGATCAGCAAGCTGACGCGCAGCAAGCAGCGCTGGGCGCGCGAAGGCCGTTTCCTCACCGGAAAAACTTCGCGCCCGCAAGAGCAGCGCTTGCCGCCGGGACAGCATCTGACCCGGGACTGGCCGACCCTCGACCTCGGCGTTGCGCCGCAGATTTCCCGTGAGCGCTGGCGCCTCGACGTCTACGGCGCGGTCGAGAAACCGATTTTCTGGGATTTTGCGCAGTTCACCGCGCAGCCGCAGACGAAGTTCACCTCCGACATCCATTGCGTCACCACATGGTCGCGCTACGACAACCAGTGGCAGGGGTTGGCGACCCGCGATCTGTTGATGGCCTGCCGGCCGCGCGACCAAGCGCGCCACGTCGTGCTGCATTGCCACGACGGCTACACCACCAATCTGGCGCTGGAGGATTTCGCCGCCGAAGACGCTTTGCTCGCGCACAGCTGGTCCGGCGCGCCGCTGGAGCAGGAACACGGCGGCCCGGTTCGGCTGGTGGTGCCGCAGCTGTATTTCTGGAAAAGCGCCAAGTGGCTGCAGAGCATCGAATTCCGCAACGACGATGCACCGGGCTACTGGGAAGTGCGCGGCTATCACAACCGCGGCGATCCGTGGGCCGAGCAGCGCTATTCCAACGACTAGCTTGGGTACCGGAGTTCACGTCCCCTCTCGCACAGGAAGAGGTGAAGACCACCATGGAGGCCGACGATGCCGACTGAACGTTTCCAATTCACCGGTGTGGGCGGCCATCAACTCGCGGCCGCGCTGGACCTGCCCGAGGGAGAACCGCTGGCCAATGCGCTGTTCGCGCATTGCTTCACCTGCGGCAAGGACGTGCTGGCGGCGAAACGGATCGCGGTGGCGCTGGCGGCGAAAGGCATCGCGGTGCTGCGTTTCGACTTCACCGGCCTCGGCTCCAGCGAAGGCGATTTCGCCAACTCCACGTTCTCGTCCAATGTCGCCGATCTGGTGCGGGCCGCCGACCATCTGCGCGAAACCCGCAAGGCGCCGGCGATCCTGATCGGCCACAGCCTCGGCGGGTCAGCCATTCTTGCCGCCGCCGGCCAAATCCCGGACGCCAAGGCCGTCGTCACCATCGCCGCACCGTCCGATCCGGCCCATGTCACCGGCCTGTTCAAAGATCGCATCGAGGACATCCGCAAGCAAGGCAAGGTCGAAGTTTCGCTCGCCGGCCGGCCGTTTCACATCAGCAGCGAATTCCTCGACGACATCGCCGAGCACGGCCTGATGGCGCATGTCGCAAAGCTGCACAAGGCCCTACTGATCATGCACGCGCCGACCGACGACACCGTCGGCATCGACAATGCGACCCGCATCTTCGTTGCGGCCAGGCATCCCAAGAGCTTTGTCTCGCTCGCCGACGCGGACCATCTGCTGAGCGAGCGGCGCGACGCCGGCTATGTCGCCGAAATCATCGCCGCCTGGGCGACGCGCTACCTCGATCCCGTCGTATCAGAGCAAGCTGCCGTTCCAGGCGAAGCGCCGCGCAACGTGGTGGTTCGCGAGACCCGCAACGGCAAATTCCAGCAGACCGTTTCGATCGGGCCGCATCGCATGCTGGCCGACGAGCCCGTTGCCGCCGGCGGCGAGGACTCTGGACCCGGACCGTATGACTTCGTGCTTGCCGGCCTCGGCGCCTGCACATCGATGACCCTGCGTCTGTATGCCGAACGCAAGTCGCTGCCGCTGGAGCGCGTGACGGTGACGCTGAAGCACAGCAAGATTCACGCGGAGGATTGCGCCGACTGCGAAACCAAAGCCGGGATGCTCGACCAGCTCGACCGGGTCATTGCCATGGAAGGCGCGCTCGACGCCGAAGCGCGCAGGAAGCTGATGGAAATCGCCGACAAGTGTCCGGTGCATCGCACCCTCACCTCGGAGATCCATATCGTGACGCGGGCGGCGGATTGACGAACAATCGCGCGGGCGTATCATCCGCGGTCTTTAGAGGAGACCTCCATGCCGGTCGTGGCGCGTGTCGACCCCAAGACGGTTTTTTCGCGCGAGGAATGGAGCCGGCTGACGTCGCGCAGCTCGCTGCGGGGCATGTGGCTGGTGCTTCATGCCTGGGGCACCATCGCCGCCGCCATCGCGCTGGTCACGCTGTGGCCAAATCCCCTGACCTGGCTGATCGCGGTGACGGTTGTTGGCGCGCGCCAGCTCGGTCTTGCGATCCTGATGCATGAAGCCGCGCATGGCGGACTGCACAGCAACAAGGCGATCAACGAATGGGTCGGACAATGGCTGTGCGCGGTTCCGGTCGGCGCCGACCTTTCGAGCTACCGGTCGTATCATTTGCAGCATCACAAGTTTACGCAGCAGCCCGAGGATCCCGATCTGTCGCTGTCGGCGCCGTTTCCGATCACCAAGGAGAGCTATACTCGCAAGGCGATCCGCGATCTCACCGGCCAGACTTTCGTGAAGCAGCGGCTGCCTTTGTTGCTGTCGCTGTTCCGGCACAGCAACGCCGACGACGCCGTGTCACATGAGAGTTTTGTGTCGAGCGGCGCCGATAAAATGGCACGGTTCCTCGCTGTGAATGCCGCGATGTTCGGCCTGTTCTGGCTCGTGGGCGCGGGCATCTGGTACTGGGGCGTCTGGGTGTTCGCGATGGCGACCTGGCTGCCGCTGGTGACCCGCATCCGCAACATCGCCGAACACGCCTGTACCTCTACCGGGGAAGATCCGTTCAGCCACGCCCGCACCACCCACGCGGGTCCGATCGAGCGGCTGTTGATCGCACCCTATTGGGTCAACTATCACGCCGAGCACCATCTTTTCATGTATTTGCCGTGCTACCGGCTGCCGGAAGCGCATCGGCTGCTGGCCGAGAAGGGCCTGATCGAGCGGATGGAAGTACGATCGGGATATCTCGACGTGATGCGGCTGGCGACCTCAGGTCAGCGGGCCTGACCATCCTGCGCCGAGACCCGCGCATCCTGCGCCGGCAACAATGGCTGAACGCGGAGCAGTCCGCGCAGGCCGGCAGCGGTCCCCAGCAAAATTCCGCCGACCGCGACGAACGACGCAAGCGCCAGCGTCGACAGCCCGGTCAAGCCCTGCCCGATCGAGCAGCCATAGGCCATCGCACCGCCCGCTCCCATCAGCGCCGCGCCGCCGATCGAGCGCAGCATGTGGCGCGGCGACGCGTAGCCTTCCCAGTGGAAGCGACCCGTGGCCAGCGCCGTCACCAGGCTTCCGGCGAATACACCGGCGACCATGGCGATGCCGAAATTCAGCGTCAGCCCGGTCGACAACATGGAATATTGCACCGTATCGGCGATCGGCGCGATGAAGGTGAGCGACGTGACCGCGGCAGGATTGAAGTCGTCGGCGCCGATATAGCCGGTGGCGAACCACCCCGCAGCAACCAGCAGACCGACAGCGAGCCCCGCCGCGATCTGCCCCCACGCGCGCTGGAACGGCGCATGCGCGAACGCAAAGATGATCAGGGCTCCCGATATCGCCGAAGCCGCAAGCATCCGCGCAAACGTCTCACTGAGGCCTAACGTCGACAACAGTGCCGGCAAGGAAATGGCCTTCGGCGCGGTCTGCGACATCTGCAGCACGGCGATCCGCGCCGGCGCGATCAGGCCTTTCAACGTCATCTGCGCTGTTATGCCGAGCACGATCACCACGACGAACGAGCGCAGATTGCCGCGGCCGAGCAGCACCAGTGCGCGCGAGCCACAGCCGTTCGCAAGCACCATGCCATAACCGAACAACGCGCCGCCGACGAACATCAGCGGCGCCGAAAACGACGGCTGCAGATAGATCGATTTGCCGAGATCGACGACGCCATCAGCGGCGAGCAGCTGCGCCGCGGATATCGCAACGCCCAGCGCCAGCGCATAGGTTCGGATCAGGCGGCTGTCGCCGTCAGCCCACCAGCCGCGCAGGCCGCTGAGCAAACAAAAGCCGCTCAGCAGGCCGACCGCGCCATAGGCGAGACCGATCAGCAATCCGCTCACTACGACAATGTTGCCACCGTCCTGCACTGGTTTTTTCCCTGGTGATTTCGCGGCTGCGATGGCCGGCACCGCATAAAGAGGATGCGATTTCTGCCTTGCTATAACGTTTCACGCGTATGTCAGTCCACGGCTCGCACGCAGAAAGAACGAAGCTGTCGTGGGGTGCCGTGCAAGGGGAATAAAACTTCCGCTCTCAATTGAAATACGGATGGTTTCGTTCCCGCCGCGGGTTCCGCGCCCATAGGGATCGTTGACACCATGGTGGCTTCGCATCATGACTGACCCACTGAACGTGCAGTCAAAGAGGCCTGGTCCCGCAGGCCCGGCGACAGCGGGAGCGCGTTTGTATCCGATCCTGATCGACAGGCGGCCGCCGAAATTCGGGCAGATGCAGCATTGGAGACCGCAGTGAACGTCAAGGCCACGCTTTCATCAGACGATCTCGCGCGCGCCTGCGCTGAGGCGATGTGGAAGCAAGACGACGCCAGCAAGGGCCTCGGCATGGAGATCGTGCATATCAGACCCGGAGAAGCGACCCTGACGATGACGGTCAAGCCGTACATGGCCAACGGCTACGGCACCGCCCATGGCGGCTTCATCTTCACGCTGGCGGATTCGGCGTTCGCCTTTGCCTGCAACTCCCGTAACGCGCGCACCGTCGCCGCGCAGTGCGACATCGCCTTCATCAGGCCGGGCAAAGTTGGCGACCGGCTGATCGCGACGGCACGGGAAATCTCGCGAACCGGACGTTCCGGGATTTACGATGTGCGCGTCACGGTCGGTGATACCGCGATTGCCGAGATGCGCGGCTATTCCCGCACCATCGGCGGCACATGGGTGCCGTCGGCCGAAGCCGGTGCCAAGCCGGAATAGGCCGCTGAGCCAGCAATCCATAACCACCATCGGGAGTATGGATTCCGGGCCCGCGCCAAGAGGTGCATCCCGGAATGACGGCTAAATATGGTCGTAGTCCACCACGACCCTGTCCGAGGTCGGCCGCGCCTGGCAGGTCAGGATGAACCCCGCCTTGAGCTCCCACGGCTCCAGCGAATAGTTCACCTCCATCTGCGCATTGCCCTCGACGAGCTTGGCGCGGCAGGTGCTGCACATGCCGCCCTTGCAGGCGAACGGCAAATCCATGCCCGCGCGCAACGCGGCATCGAGAATGGCCTCGCCCTCCGCGACCGGCACCTCGCGGCGCTTGCCGTCGATGATCAGCGACGCCATCGCCTTCGGCGGCGCTGTTGTCGGCACAATAGCTTTCGGGCGCGGCTTGCCGCCGAGCCCCGACACGAAGCGCTCGACGTGAATACGATCCGCGGCAATGCCGATATCCCGGCAGGTCGCTTCGATGTCCTCGCTCATGCCAATGGGGCCGCAGATGAAGACATGATCGACACTTGCGGCCGGCACCAGCGAGCGCAGCAGCACCCTCACCTTGTCGCCATCGAGCCGGCCGTGCAGGATCGGGATGTCCTGCTCCTCCCCCGAAATCACATGGAAGACCGAGAGCCGCTGCATGAAGCGGTCCTTGAGTTCTTCAAGCGCCTCGCGAAACAGCATGCCGCCGGTCGAACGATTGCCGTAAAACAGGAAAAACCGGCTGTCCGGTTCGCGCGCCAGCACACCCCTCACGATCGAAAGAACAGGCGTGATGCCGGAGCCGGCGGCAAAGCCGACATACATCCGCGCCTCGTCGGGCGCGGGTGCGATGCCGAACCGGCCGGTCGGCGTCATGACGTCGAGTTCGTCGCCGGCTTTCAGCTCATCGGCGGCCCAGCTTGAGAACGCCCCGCCATCGACCTTCTTCACCGCGATCCGCAATTCGCCGTCATCGGGGCCGGAGCAGATCGAATAGGAGCGGCGCACTTCCTCGCCGTCCATCGTCGTCCGCAAGGTCAGGTACTGCCCCGGAGCAAAGCTGTATTCGCCCGCAAGCTCCGGCGGAATCGCAAATGTCAGCGACACCGCGTCTGATGATTCGCGGCGCAGATCGCTGACGGCCAGGCGATGAAAACGCGGAATCGATGACGACATGTTCAGTGACACTTGAAATAGTCGAACGGTTCGCGGCAGCTCTTGCAGCGCCACAGCGCCTTGCAGGAGGTCGAACCGAATTCGGAGAGCACTTCGGTATCCTCGGAGCCGCATTGCGGACACGCCACCTGCTCTACGCCGAACAACGCGCGTCTGCTGCTGCCCGCCTGCGGCGGCGCGATGCCGTACTCCCTGAGCTTGCGGCGGCCGGCTTCGCTCATCCAGTCGGTGGTCCAGGCCGGCGACAATACGGTTCGCACCTTCGAATTGCGAAAGCCCTCGCGCTCCAGCGCCAGCTCGATTTCAAGCGTGATCATGTTCATCGCGGGACAGCCGGAATAGGTCGGCGTGATCGCGACCTCGACGCGGCCGTCGATCACCGCGACGTCGCGGAGCACGCCGAGATCGGCGATGGTGAGAACCGGAATCTCCGGATCGACCACTTTAGCCGCAACATCCCAGGCACGTCGCCGCAACTTCGCATCGGTGCGCACAGCGGTCACCATGTGGCACCCGGAAACGTCCGTTGCATCGATTGCAGTTCGCTGAGCAGATGCCCGAGATGTTCGCTGTGCCGGCCGCTGCGGCCGCCCTGCTGCATCCAGTCGCTTTTGGGCAGGACCAGTGTCGCCTCGCTGACGATATCGGAAACCGTCTTGAGCCATTGCGGATACAGCGTCGCGGGATCGACGGCGCTGCCACTATCGATCAGGGCGCGCTCGCTGTCGTCGACATGAAACATCTCGCCGGTGTAGGCCCAGAGATCGTCGATCGCGGTCTGCGCGCGGCGATGACTTTCCCCGGTGCCGTCGCCGAGCCGCAGCATCCATTCCGACGAATGCCGCAAATGATAGGCGCTTTCCTTCTCGGATTTCGCCGCGATCGCCGCCAGCGTCGCATCATCGGACTTCATCATCGCGCGCCAATAGAGGTCCGCGAACGCCGCATAGAAAAACTGCCGCACCATGGTGCGCGCGAAATCGCCGTTCGGCTGCTCCAGCAGCAGCAGATTGCGATACTGCCTGACGTCGCGCAGATAGGCGAACTTGTCTTCGTCGTTGCCCTTGCCTTCGGCATCAGCCGCATAAGAATACAGTTCGCGCGCCTGACCGAGCAGATCGAGGCCCATATTGGCCAGCGCCATATCCTCTTCCAGGACAGGCGCGTGGCCGCACCATTCCGACAGCCGATGCCCAAGTATCAAAGCATCGTCGGCGCGGCGCAGCACGTACAGCACCAGCGGCGTCTCGGAAACGGAAATGGACGCGACAGCCATGTTCACCAACCTGCTCAATTCTGCCTCATCCTGAAGAGCCTGCGAAACGGGCGTCTCGAAGGATGGTGTCGCGGCCTCATGGTTCGAGACGGCGCAAGCGCCTCCTCACCATGAGGGTCGAGGTCACATATGTCCGACTTCTTCGGGCACGTCATAGAATGTCGGATGGCGGTAGATCTTGGATTCCGCGGGCTCGAACATCATGCCCTTCTCGGCAGGATCGGACGCGGTGATCGCGCTTGAGGGTACCACCCAGATCGACAGCCCCTCGCCGCGGCGGGTGTAGACGTCGCGCGCGGCCTGCAGCGCCAGCGTCGCGTCAGAGGCATGCAGCGAGCCGACGTGCTTGTGGGCGAGGCCGTTGCGGCTGCGAATAAAGACTTCCCACAACGGCGTGTTCGGCGTGGTCATCGTGACCTCCCTGATTTCCTGCGACTTACGCCGCGGCCTTGCGGTTCTTGCGTTTTTCGGCATAGGCCTGCGCTGCCTCGCGCACCCACGCGCCCTCGTCGTGCGCCTTGCGCCGCGCCGCAAGCCGGTCGCGGTTGCAGGGGCCATTGCCGGCGACCACAGAATTGAATTCGTTCCAGTCGATCGCGCTGTATTGCCAATGTCCCGTCATCTCATTCTGCTTCATGCCGGGGTCGGGAATCACGAGACCGAGATATTGCGCCTGCGGCACCGTGGCATCGACGAATTTCTGCCGCAGCTCGTCATTGGAGAAGCGCTTGATCTTCCATCTGGTCGAGGTGTCGCTGTGCTGGCTGGCCTTGTCGGGCGGCCCGAACATCATCAGCACCGGCCACCACCAGCGATCGAGCGCGCTCTGCGCCATCGCCTTCTGCTCTTCGGAGCCGCGCGCCAGCGTCAGCATGATCTCGAAGCCCTGCCGCTGATGAAAGGATTCCTCCTTGCAGACCCGGATCATCGCGCGCGCATAGGGACCGTAGGAACAGCGGCATAGCGGAATCTGGTTCATGATCGCCGCGCCGTCCACCAGCCAGCCGATCACGCCGATGTCCGCCCAGGTCAGCGTGGGATAGTTGAAGATCGAGGAATATTTGGCCTTGCCGGCCAGCATCAGATCGACCAGCTCCTCGCGCGAGGCGCCCAATGTCTCCGCCGCGGCATAGAGGTAAAGACCATGGCCGCACTCGTCCTGCACTTTTGCCAGCAGCGCGGCCTTGCGGCGCAGCGACGGCGCGCGCGTGATCCAGTTGCCTTCCGGCAGCATGCCGACGATTTCGGAATGCGCATGCTGCGAGATCTGCCGCGTCAGCGTCTTGCGATAGGCCGCGGGCATCCAGTCGTTGGGCTCGATGCGCTCCTCGGCGTCGATGCGCGCCTGAAACTGCGCCGCGCGCGTGGCGTCCTCGATATTGCGGTCTTCGGCGTCGGACGTGTTGAGCGCCTGCGTGTACATGGCCGATCTCCGGGGAGGCGATGCCGTTACATATAACAGAATTTCACAAATTCAAGTTGCTTTTGTAACATAATACCCGTCGCCGAACCTTTGCCCAAGCTCCGCGCCCGCAGCCGGCAAGTGACCATTTTCACTGGAGCCATGCCGATCGAGCCACTGTTCGGATGCGGAAAGCAGGCCGCGGTAGATTTCCCGGCAGAGCTGGCGAGCCGCCATACCCGGCCAATCCGCAGGCAGCAGAGCGACCGGCAGCAGCGGATCGTGCAGCACCACGCGCCGGTAATAATGGATCATCAGAATCCGCGCCGTGATGGCGTCGGCATCCGAAAGCCGCTCGCGGCGGCCGATCCAGCCCCGCAATGGCTCGAACGTCTTCATGAATTTCAGATAGGCGTCGGCGGTCCGATGCAGCGGCCAGCTTGCGCTGAGCAGACGCCGGCCGCTGTCGTCCTCGGCCGACACTTCCAGCCGGATCGCGCGCGCCGCCACTTGCGGAACCGGCACGCCCGACGGCGCGATCCATACCCCGGGCAACGGACTGCCGAAGCCGGCTTCCTGCAGTGCTTCGCGCGATGCCTCGCGATCCCCCGAATTTGCGATCAACAGCAGTTCGAACCGTCCGGTCCAGTCAGGCGATTGCGGATTATAGACATGCTTCACCGCGGCATCGAAGGTCAGGCGTCCCTTGTCCGCCAGACGGTAGAAACTGTTGCGGCCGACCTTGTTGCGCTCGAGCCAGCCATCGTTCGCCAGCCGCGACATCGCCGTGCGCACCACGCCGCTGTCGATGTCGATCGTCCTGAAAAACTCCAATAGCGTTCCGAGCCAGACCGAACCGCCGCGCGGCACGATCGCATCGCCGAACAGGGTGATGACGATGGAGCCGGTGCGCGAGGGTTCGCGCTTGAGCTGTTCGATGATGCGGGCGAGCGGGTGCGGCATGCGCAACGCATAGCGCGTTTTCTGGATTCACAACAACGCCGGCTTGCAACCGGCGCGGCGATCACCTGCCGGGATCGCGCTTACCTGGCGGGATCGGGATAGACCATGCTGCGCCAGCCGCTGCGGTCGAACGGCGCCCACTTGCCTTCGGGCTGGGCGAGACGATCGGCCACGGCATAAGCCACAGCGGGATGATGGCCCATGCCGCAATGGCTGCTTTCGACCTCGACGTTCTCGGAGCGGGCGGACGGCTTTTCCATGCAGCCCTGCCAGGCGCAGATGCCGTCGGTGCGGCTGAAGATCGCGGTGGTCGGCACCGGCGGCGTTTCCGCCAACGATCCTCCGAACCGGCCATCCTCTTCGTCGGCGCGGCGGCCGCTGGCCATCTCATAAACGCGCCAGGCGTTGGTCGCTTTCGGGTTGCCGGCAAACGGACTGCCGAGCGTGATCACCGAGCGCACGCGATCCGGCATCATCTTCGCCAGCTGGCGCGCGTAGAGACCGCCAAGGCTCCAGCCGACCAGGCTGATCTTGCGCCCGCTGGTGTCGCTGAGCTCACGCACCAGATCGACCATCGCGTGCTGCACGCCGTCGCGCAGACCGAGATTGCGGCCCTGACGCCAGCCGCTGACGGCATAGCCGCGGCTCCCGAGGAAGCTGCGCAGCGGGCGCGTCGAAGTGTCCGACGCGACAAGCCCGGGCAACACCAGCACCGGATGTCCGTCGCCCTTCGGCGCAAGACTGAGAAGCGGCAATGCGCCGAGAAACGCGCCAAGCTCATGGATGGCCCGCCCCTCCAGAAACATCAGGGTTCTGGACGGCGGGCGCAGCGTCTGGGCAGTGGCGGACATCATGTTTCCTCTCGTGGCCGGCCTCGAACGGGCCGCTCGAATCGATCAATTTGAATACGCCAGACCCGCACCATCGTTCCACAACGCAACCATCCCTTGACCGAGTGAGGGCGCTGATTCCGTCATTCAAGCCGGTGACCCTCCGTGGGACAATAGGTCTGCCCACATAAAGAGGGCTCCGTGATTTATAAGTCACAGCAGCCGCAGCACGAATTCGATCGAGTAGAGCCCCAAGCCAGCAAGGCCGCCAATCAGCGAGCCGTTGAAGCGAATGTATTGCAGATCCTTGCCGATGTTGATTTCGATCAGCGAAATCAGCTGCCCCATGTCCCAGGCCTTGACCTGATCGGAGATGAAGCTCGAGACGCCGCTTTTCTGGTCGGCGATAAAACTTCTGAGCACGGCAACCAGACCCTGGTTGATCTCGGCCCGCAGCTCGGAATCACCTGCGAGCGCCTCGCCTGCTTTCATGAACATTCCGGCAAGATGCTGCTGCAACACTTGCGTCTCGCCGCTGGCGCTGCGTTCGATGAACGATCGCGCGTTCGACCAGATGTTGCGCGCGAGGTCGCCGAGCTCGGGACGCGCCAGCAGGTCGCGTTTCAATCCGTCGATGCGGTCGGCATAGGCCCGATCGCTGCCGAGCCGGTCCACGAACGACAACACCATGCGATCGTACTCGCCGCGGAACGGATGCTTCGGATCGCCGCGGACCTCTTCAAAGAACGCGGTCGCGGAGGCAACGATCTTGTTCACCAGGAACTTGTCGGTGCGATAAAGTTTTAACAGCGTCGGCAGCTCGCCGCGGATTTTCTCGCGGATCATCGCCAGCGTTTCCGGCTGGGTCAGCGATTGATGCACCGCGCGCAGGATGTCATCGAGTAAACCTTGATGCCGGCCCTCCTGCACGAAGGCACGCAGCGTGCCGGCGGCGAGCGGCGCGAGATCGATCGACTGCAACTGGGTGGTGATGCGGCGGGTGATGAACGTCATCAGACCCGAGGTTTCCGTCGCCGAAAGCGCTTCGGGCAACAGACGCAGCGTGAAGCGGGCGAGATCGGCGCTGCGCTTGCGGTCGCGCAGCCAGTCGGCAACGAAGGAGCCGAAGTCGATCTGGCGCAGCTTGGCATCGACGGGTGCTGCTTCCAGAAAATGCACCTCGATGAATTCGCCGAGCTTGTCGGCGATGCGGTGCTGATTGCTCTGGATGATCGCGGTGTGCGGGATCGGCAAACCCAACGGCCTGCGAAACAGCGCCACCACCGCGTACCAGTCGGCCAGTCCGCCGATCGTCGCCGCTTCCGCGAACGCGGCGACAAAGCCGAACACCGGATGGACGTGCAGCAAGGTTTTCGCCGTCACGAACACGGCCAGCGTTCCTGCCAGCACCAG
>OCZT010002748.1_pt1 | contig 18126 bp, 20 predicted proteins | sample 1539031 | NCBI WGS metagenome assembly OCZT01 (sample SAMEA3539308, study PRJEB22396) | soil metagenome | biome: tundra; feature: field; material: soil | place: USA | collected 2010-05 | depth 0.15 m | reverse complement strand
TGCTCTCCATCTCGCGCGAAACCGTTGAACGAGGTTGGATTAGTGCGTCTACTGATAGTGGCCGGGGGTACGGGGGGACATATCTACCCGGCTCTCGCCGTCGCTCGGTCTCTGCAGACTAGACCCGACGCGCCTCAGCTGCGCTGGGTTGGAGGTCACCGTGGCATCGAGTCCACGGTCATTCCGCCTACCGGGATTCCGTTCAACCGGCTATTCGTACGCTCACTCAGGTCCGTGGATCTGGACTATCACATAGTCTTGGACCCGATCTGCCTCTCGCTGTCTGTGCCGCTCGCAATGGCGATGCTCCTGTTTCGACGCCCGTCCGCCATCTTCACGACGGGCGGCTACGTGGCTCTGCCGGTCCTGATGGCCGCAGCGGTGATGAGGGTTCCGGTCGTCATGTGGGACGGCAACGTGGTCCCAGGTCGGAGCGTCCGAGTTACCGCCAGGCTGGCCGGCTGCCTTGCGGTCGCCTTCGAAAGTACATGCCGAACGCTCGGCCGGCAGCAGCGGCCCTGTTTCGTCACCGGCACGCCGATCCGCGATCCCCGGCTGGTGACCCGGGTCGAAGCCCGAAAGAAGCTGGGAATCCCGGCCAAGGACAAGCTCATCCTGATTTTCGGTGGATCTCAGGCGGTCCGCCGCTTCAACTCGGCGGTGGCGGAGGCGCTGCCGCTCCTGATCGACAAGGCTCGAGTGATCCACGTCACCGGCGACGCCGGCTACGACGAGGCGGTCGCCGGACGAGAGGCGCTGCCGGAGGAGATGCGCGATCGCTACCGTCCGGAGAAGTTCCTGGACGAGGAGATGACCCTCGCCCTGGCCGCGGCGGACCTGGTCGTGGGCCGGGCCGGCTCCTCCACGCTGGCGGAAGTGGCCGCTTTTGGACTGCCGATGGTCGTGGTGCCGTACCCGCACGCCGCCGGCCACCAGCGCCGCAACGCGGAGCAGATGGTCAAGTCCGGGGCCGCGCGCCTGGTGGAGGACGAGGACTTCGATGCGGAGAAGCTGCTCGCGGCTGCCGCGATCGTCGACAACCGCAAGGAACACGATGCGATGGCCACCGCCGCCAGGGCTTTTGCCCGGCCCGGCGCCGCGGTCGCGGTCGCGGAACTCGTCATGGCCGCGGCACTGGCAACGCCACTGCCGGAAGAGGCCCACATCGAGGCGGTGTCCCGGGGAGGATCCGCGGAGATGGCCGGAGGTTCCGAGGGGTGAGCCGGGCGATCGGCGGGTCCGCCGATTCGGCCGCTAGCCTGCCGGCGTCCGAGTGGGCCGGGGCCGCGGAGGAGGCGGCGCGCCTGGCCGGCGTGTCGTTGTCCCGGAGTGAGCCGCTCGCCGGTCATACGACGATGCGTGTCGGTGGCCCGGCGGACTATCTGGCGACGGCCCGCGATGTCGCGGCGCTGGCGGCGCTGGTCGCGGCCGCCCGGGCGGCTCGCTTGCCGCATATGGTTCTGGGCCGCGGCAGCGACATTCTCGTGGCGGACCGGGGCGTGCGCGGGCTGGTGATCCTCAATCATGCCGAGGGCTGCCGCATCGACGGGTTCACTCTCACGGCCGATGCCGGCCTGCCACTGGCCCGAGCTGCGACCATCGCCCAGAAGGCCGGCCTAACCGGGCTGGAGTTCGGTCTGGCGATACCGGGAACGGTCGGTGGTGCGGTCTGGGCCAACGCCGGGGCGCACGGTGCAGATGTAGCCGGCGTTCTGGAGTCTGTGACTGTGATGGGCGCGGACGGCGTTGTGACGATCCGGCCCGTCGCGGACCTGGCCATGTCGTACCGAGAGAGCCACTTCAAGTCCACCGATGATCTGATCCTGACCGCCACCTTCCGCCTTGCGTCGGCGGACCCCGCGACGATCAAGGCGAACCTTGAGGAAATTCGGGCCTGGCGCCGGGAGCACCAGCCCCTCAACTTGCCCAGCGCGGGGAGTGTCTTCCGAAACCCTGCCGGGGACTCGGCCGGCCGCCTCATCGACGCTTGCGGTTTGAAGGGCGAGCGCCTCGGCGGCGCTGCGATCAGCGATAAGCACGCCAACTTCATCGTCAACGAGGGCGGCGCAACGGCGTCGGAGGTCAGGCGTCTGGGCGACCGTGCCCGCGAGGCGGTGGCCGCCCGGTTCGGCGTCACGCTGGAGTACGAAATCGAGTTCATCGGCGACTGGGGCGAGTGGTCGGAGGTGTCGGCATGAGTCGCAACCTGCTGCCTCGCAACTCAACGGCCCACGTACGGCGGACGCCGGTTCGGCGGAACACGCCCCGTCTGAGGTCCGCCCAGATCGCGGCCCTCATTTTCATGGGCGCCTGTCTAGCCGGAATGTTCGCCGTCGGCATGGCCCCTTCCTTTGCCGCAAAGACGCTCGAGATTCACGGGGCTACCTTCACGAGCGAAGCAAAGATCCGATCCATCATCGGGATGGATGGATCGCCGAATGCCTTCCGCATCGAGACAGAGAAGGCGGCCGCGGAACTGGTCCGCTTGCCGGCCGTACTGACCGCCAGCGTGGTTGTCCGCCTGCCTTCCACGGTCGTGGTAACTCTGGAGGAGCGGAAACCGCGACTCGTCTGGGCTATTGGGGACCAGAGGTACGTCGTTGACCAGGAGGGCCAGATCTTCGGTCTGGTGGACTCCGCCGGCAATCCGATCCCGTCGTCGGCTGGGCCGCCGGCATCGCCATCGGGATCGGCAGGTGCGGGGGCCTCGGCCACACCCGTGACGTCCGACTCCACGACACCAAGGCCGACGGCATCGCCGTCACCGAGCCCCACACCCAAGCCGACGGCAACGCCCAAGCCGACGCCCACGCCGAAGAAGACCCCGACACCGAAGCCCGGGACCAAGGCGACGCCGACGCCGGCGGCCACGGCCAGCCCCAAGGGTTCGTCCGGGCCGACCTACGACTCGTCGCTACTCCCGTTCCTGGCTCCCGCGCCGACTTCCGATCCCGCAGCGATCTCCGGCTCGTCGGCGCTCGGGCTGGCCGTGGTTTTCGACCGGCGGGTTACCGACGCCGGCCTGGGGCTCGGGGGGATCGTGGATCCGGTGAATCTGGACGCCGGCTATCGACTCGCGAACCTGACCACAGCCGATGTCGGCAGCAAGGCCGCCTCGCTGGCCGTGGTGCTGGACGATACGCACGGCTTCACGTTGAGCTCCCTCCCTCCGAGCTGGGTCGCCGAGTTCGGGTTCTACGCCCCGACAGTGCGTCAGGTGGGCGTGATTCCGACGCAGGTCCGCGACCTCCGCTCTGCCCTGGCGAATTGGGGCGAGGCCAAAGTGGCCTGGGTGATCCTCGTTTCGGACGTCAGTTCCAACCATTCGGACACGGTAATCTTGCATTGAGTTCCGGTCTTGCGACCCGAGGTTGCCCGGTCTCCCTCGGGTCGGTTAGCCTTGACATGACAAATCGGATCTAGACCGGCGCGGCCGGACGGCCCAAGCAGACAACGCCTCGAGGTCGAGGCCCATCACCGAGGACGGGAGCGAGTGGAACGCGAAGCAGTGCTCGTCGGTATCGATGTCGGTACGAGCAAGGTCTGCGCGCTCATCGGCGAAGTGTCGAGTGACGGCAGCCTAACCATCATCGGCAAGGGAGTGGTGCCGGCCAGCGGTCTGAAGAAGGCCGTCGTCGTCAACATCGACCAGACCGTTCGCTCCATCGCCGGCGCGGTGGATCACGCCGAGCGACTTTCCGGCCTCCAGATCGATCGCGCCTTTGTGGGCGTCGGCGGCCAGCATGTCGAGAGCCAGAACTCGCGCGGTGCCGTCGCCGTCAGCGGCCACCACCGCGAGGTCACTCGCGAAGACGTGGAGCGCGCCCTGGAAGTTGCCAGGGCCGTGACCATTCCCTCCAACCGCGAAGTCCTGCACGTCCTGCCGCGCGGCTTCATCGTCGACGGCCAGGAGGGCGTCAAGGATCCGCTCGGCATGAGCGCCATCCGTCTGGAGATCGAGACGCACATCGTCACCGCGTCCGCCACCGCGGTCCGCAACCTGGCCAAGTGCGTTCAGGCCGCGAACGTGAAGACGGACGAGTTGGTCTCCAACTCGCTGGCTTCCGGTGAGACGGTCCTGTCCGAGACGGAGAAGGAACTCGGCGTCGCCGTTGCAGATATCGGCGCCGGCACCATAGACCTGGCCCTGTTCCTCGACGGGTCGCCGTACAAGACGGCGGTTCTGCCGGTCGGCGGGAACAACGTCACCAACGACATCGCCATCGGACTCAAGACCAGCCTGGAAGTCGCCGAGGAACTGAAGATCCAGCACGGCAGCTGTGATCTTTCCACGGCCATGGGCGGCGAGTCGATCAACGTGTCCACGCTGGGTGAGGCTGCCGGGCGAACCGTGAGCCGGCTGGATCTCTGCCGGATTATCGAAGCCCGAATGCGGGAGACCTTCGAGATGCTGGCTGCCGAGATCCGCTCGACCGGCGACGGCATGCTTCCGGCCGGACTGGTCCTGACCGGCGGCGCCTCACAGCTGGCCGGCGCCGCGGCCCTGGGACGCGAAGTTCTGAACATGCCGGTCCGTGTTGCCGGACCGACGGGCGTAGGCGGGCTTACGGACAACATCATCAACCCGGCGTACAGCACGGCCATTGGACTGCTCTATTGGGGCGCCAAAGGTCTCGAGACCGCCGAACGCGGGCCTTACCCCACGGCTCCGGCCGGTGGCGTCCTTGGGCGCGTTCGAAATGCCGCCCGCAATCTGTTCCCGTAGAGGGGAAGGCTGGCCTGCGCCGGCCGCGGGCCGAGTGGACCGAAAACGATGAAGACCACGGAGATGGCCGTCCAGACCGGGCATCGTCGCGGTCTCTACGACCTGACCGCCGACTGCGACCAGTTCGTGGCGGGTGAGGGCGATGGGCTGCTGATCGTCTTCGTCCCGCACGCCACCGCCGGAGTGGTGATCATCGAGCTGGGGGCAGGCTCGGACACGGATTTCGTGGCCACCCTGGATCGGCTCTTGCCGCGCGACGATCGTTGGGTCCACAGGCACGGGTCGGCGGGCCACGGAGCGGACCATCTGGTGTCCATCGTGGCCGCGCCGTCGGTCTCGATCCCGGTGGTTGGGGGCCGTCTGACGCTCGGAACCTGGCAGTCCGTGGCACTTCTGGACCCCAATCAGGACAACGCGATTCGAACCGTGAGACTGGCCTTCCTGGCCGGCTGAGGGCGGCTCTCCACAGGCTGCGCCGGGTCGTATGCCCATTTCCGGGCCTCCGCCTGGAAAGTTCGAACACACGTTCACCGGCCCTTCGTGGACCCCTCGTTTCAGTGTGCGATTTCGCACCCGCAATTCCTCAACTAGGCGTATACTCCGTAACATCCGAGCCAGCCCCGTCACACACTGGTCCTAAGCATCCGGGGGGGCCGGACCGCACGACAACGCATCTGCCGGAGATCCACCGGAGGATCAGAAATGCCGCTACGGTCCGATTCCGAAAACTTCGCGCTTATCCGAGTGATAGGTGTCGGAGGTGGGGGAAGCAACGCCGTCAATCGAATGATTCGGGCTGAGATGATGGGCGTTGAGTTCATCGCCTGCAACACGGACGCCCAGGCCCTTCTCCAGTCCGACGCGCCCCACAAGATCCGCATCGGCGACAAGATCACCCGCGGTCTGGGCGCGGGCGGAGACGCCAACATCGGCCAGAGATCTGCCGAAGAAGACTCTGAGAAGATCGCGGACGCGCTCCGAGACTCGGACATGGTCTTCATCACTGCCGGTCTCGGCGGTGGCACCGGTTCCGGAGCCGCTCCGATCGTTGCGGAGATCGCCAAGGATCTGGGTGCGCTTACCATCGGCGTTGTCACCAAGCCGTTCGCGTTTGAGGGCACTCGCCGCAAGCTGGTTGCGGAGCGGGCCGCCGAAGAACTGCGGGCCAAGGTAGACACGCTTATCACAATCCCCAACGACCGCCTCCGCGATGTCGTCCAGAAGAACACCTCCATGGTGGAGGCGTTCCGCTTCGTGGACGACGTCCTGCGCCAGGGCGTTCAGGGCATTTCAGACATCATCACCGTCCCGGGTCTTATCAACCTGGACTTCGCGGACGTCCGCGCCGTCATGAGGGACGCCGGATCGGCCCTTATGGGCATCGGCCGCGCGAGCGGAGACAACCGCGCCCTGGATGCCACGCGTCAGGCCATCGCCAGTCCGCTGCTTGAGATCAACATCAACGGCGCCCAGGGCATCCTGTTCAACATCAGCGGCTCCGCGAACCTGAGCCTCTTCGAGGTTACTGAGGCTGCGGAAGAGATCCGCGCTGTGGCGGACCCGGAAGCCAACATCATCTTCGGCACCAGCTTCGACGAGCGGCTCGGCGACGAGATCATGATCACCGTCATCGCCACGGGCTTCGATGCCGGTCGCAAAAGAGACATCCTCCGGACGGATACTCGCATCCAGACGCCGGTGGCGGTCCATAGTGCGCGTGGTGAGTCACTGGACTTCCTCGCGGAGATGGAACGCCAGCGGATGAACGATGCGGAGCCGGTCATGACGCACCAGCGCTCGGCGATGACCTATGGCCCAATGGGCCTGCCGGATCGCCAGCCCGTGCCGGTGCCGGTCGGCCAGCAGTCGCCGCTGCATCGGCCCATCCCGGATCGGCAGCCGCAGCCCAAGCGCGTCTACGACGATCAGGATCTGGAGATCCCGAGCTTCCTGCGGCGCCCCGTTCAAGAGGAGAAGGGGTAACCCTTCGGCTCCTTGGGTTCGCCCACTGACCCGGATGCCATCGCGAGTTTCCGCGCGTCCCGGGTCGAGGTTCTGACTGCCGTCGACGCAGCCTGCGCTCGCTCAGGTCGAAATCCCGCCGACGTGACTCTCGTCGCCGTCTCCAAGACCGTGAATGCAGAGCGTTTGGCCGCGGCCGTGGGCGCCGGTCTGACGCTCCTGGGCGAGAACCGCGTTCAGGAGGCTGAGTCGAAGGCGCCGTCGCTACCGGGAGCGCGGTGGCATCTCATCGGGCCGCTGCAGTCGAACAAGGCTCGCCGGGCCGTCGAGCTGTTCGATGTCATCCAGTCGGTCGATTCGGTCGATCTGGCTCGACGGCTGGATCGACTGGCCGGCGAAGCAGGGCGGGTGCCTCTGGGTGTCTACCTCCAGGTGAACGTGGACCTGGACTCGGCGAAAGCCGGCTTCTTGCCCGAGACGCTGGCGCGGGAGCTTGCGGAGCTGGCCGAGCTCGCCAACCTACGCCTGCTCGGCCTCATGACCGTGGGACTTCTGACGGGCACGGCCGAAGAAGCCCGGCCGACCTTTGTCCGCCTGCGTGAGCTGTCGGCTGGACTGCGAAGTCGCGTGGCCGCGCTTGGCCCCGGCCTCTCCATGGGCATGTCCGGCGACTTCGAGGTTGCGGTGGAGGAGGGGGCGACTCTCATTCGGGTTGGTCGGGCCCTCTTTGGGGAACGGAGTGCGCGCATTGCTCCGTCGAGCGAGATTGCGTCCCGCCCCGATGGCGTCGGCGCTTAATCCGGGGATAATCACCAGGTGATGGACAACTCACGCCGCCGCATGGATCCCACGCCGTCCTCGTGCCGGTTTGCCGTGCGCCTGATGCCGCGCGGCGGCGCCGACCGTATCGATGGCGTCTCTGAGGATGGCGAACTGCAGGCTCGGGTTTCCGCGCCGGCCGTGGGAGGGGCGGCCAACACGGCTCTCGTACGCCTGATCTCCGACGAGCTGGACGTCTCGCGCACGTCTGTGCGCCTGGTGGCGGGCGCGACGGGCCGGCACAAGTTGATCATGGTGGATGGCCTTGCCCCTAAGGAAGTGGCTGCGAAGTGGCCGGGGATCAAGGTCTAGGGGTGGCGTTGGTGCTGATCACCCCGAGGACAAAGCCCGAGGGCTAAGGTTGCGCGGGTTGCCCAAGAGCGTCGGTTGGGCCCGGTGTGGCCACAGGCTGGCCGGGGATTTCCGGCAGATAGGGCGTGTCGAGTGCAGGAGCCGAGGGCATCTCGGGGACTGCGGATGCGGATGGGGCGGCGCTTGGGCTTGGCGTGATCAGCTCGGGTAGGAGAATGTTTGCCCGGGTAATGGTGGCTTGCGAGTACTCCGATGCGAACCACGCGTTGTAGCCATCTAGAACCAAGCGATTCATGGTCTTTGAGTCCGGGGCGTCGGTCTTTCGTTCGGTGACCAGCGCCACGGCAAGTTTGCCATCGAGCACGAACGGGTCGGATAGCGAACCGACGGGAGTCCTAAACAGGGCCGATCGAACAGCTTCGCCTGACCCGAACTCAGGTTCAGGGCTCCAGCCGGCGTCGCTCGCCAGGCCGATGTCGCCCGGGGAATACTGTTGGATGTAGGTAAGCGGATTCGGGGTCGGGTCGGTTCGAATCTGGCGCAAGGCCGCTTGCGAGCGATCGTCGAGAGCGCCAGCGTAGCGACTTTCTATCAGGAACAGTTCGGGCCCGGCAGACGTCGAAATGGGTCCGATCACTTGGCCCGTGCGAGTCGCATCGGCAAAGGCAGAATTGCCGATCTCGGGGATCAGCCCATCTTTGGTCTTGAACCCAAGCTCGCCCGAGGTGTTTGCGGTCGTTAGTGCCGGCTGCTTGTTGGCAGTCGCGACAAGTGGGAATGATGGCCTGATTCGGCCCCACTGTGATGATGAATTCTGGCCCCACCAAGACGACATGATCAGCTGTCCGCCCACATGGAGATCCCGCTGGCCGTTGACAGGCCCCATCCGAGGTGATTGAGTTGGTCCCTCGCTACGGCCACAGGCGTGACGCGAACGATCTGGAACCCAAGCTGTCGGAGCTTGTCATGGTGGGTTCTGCCGGTTCCGAAGGTCCGACCAGAGTCTCAATCTCCCTTGATTTCAACCCGCGCTCCCAGCCCGTCCACGAGCTGTACGACCCATCGGTCGAACGCGCCCGAGAATTCGTCACCCAATGCGGCGGCCTTTGGCTGAGGGAGCCCCTCGCTGAGTATCCTCGTCCGCAAGCCTTCGAAGACCCGACGTGCCTCGATCGCCCTCACCGACGTCGGCAGTCCTTCCTGTCTGGTGAAACGAAGTACTTCCAGCGCCACTCCGAATCGTATGACCCAGTCCGGCTGGGCGATGGGTGGTTGGAGTCCGGGGAGGATCTCATCGGCGCCGGCAAGAACAAGGCGTCGTTCGTTACCGACCGTTCGCGCCTCGATCAACCCGGCCAGCACCAACGCGTCTGCGGCAAACGCCACACTCGGCTTTGTGAAGCGCGTCGTCCGGGCGAGGTCGGCGACACTGAGGCCGGTAGAGGGTGTCGCCAGCAGGGCTGCGAGGATGTCGGCCCGAGCATTCACCCCGAACGCCGCACGCAGACGGACCCGTAGCAAAGCCGGCGCCAGGGCCGAGTCGAGCCGCGCCTTGCCACGCGTCACGTACTCCGCACGCGGCTGGGTCGCCATAGGCCAGGTCGGGCCGGCGGCGGCTGCGACTGTGGCCACGTACTCACCGATCGCCTCGGGCGGGGTCCTGAGTTCCCGGGCTACCTGCTTGAGGCGTGATCCGTTGACGTACCGACCGTAGGCGATGCACCAGTCGGTGCTTACGTCGCGCAGGCGCGCATCGGCATCACCGAGTTCCGCGGTTAGCGCGATGAGAGCCTCTGGATCGACTACAGCATCATCGCGCTCACCGGTGGCGTCGACGCCAAGCGCGATCCACTGGGTCCACGCTCGGTTGAGCAAGGCACTCTGGAGCGAGCTAGTCAAGCCGGCCATCGGCATCCTCCAGTCCGAGGCGACGGAGCGTTTCGACGAGCGCCGATCGGTACCCTGGCGAGGGGTCGTGCGTGAGGCTCCAGCGGGCGGCGGTCAGGAGTTCGTCTTGATCCGGATTGAGCTCTTGCAGATCCTGCAGATGCCGGCTCCGCGGTCCCTGGTCGGCGGCGGCGTAGAGCTTGAAGCAGATCATGTCGAACCGGCCCGCCAGCCAGGCGACGAGCCCGCCGTAGTCTCTTCGTTCGAGGCGCCCAAGGAAGCCGGCCGGCAGACCAAGGTCGAGCAACGCCTCGGGGCCAAAGTTGATCCAGTCGTCCGCGAGTCCGTAGGCGCGCGACATCCAGAATCGCCGCGTGAAGCTGTTCGGGCATCGGCCGCATCGGCTCGACCCCGGTGGCCGTCCACGCGCCGAGAAGGTCGATATCCTTCGTGGTCGGTCGTGTGACCAGTTCACGCAGGATCAGGTTGCCGCTCCCGATCAGGACGACCTCATAGTGGAGACTCCGAGTGGCCAGGAGCTCCCCGAGCGCACGAAGGGCTGCCTCGAGTTGGGTCCGGCCGATCGACGTCATCGGCCGACTGTAGACCGATCCTGAGTGAGAGTCAATCTATCGAATCGCCAAGGTCAGACTGTACGGCCCAACCCCGGTCTGCGTCTACAGCAGATCAAGGGCACCGGGGCTTGGGCCACCACTACCGCACCCGACACAACAGCGCCTTCGGTTCCGACCAGCCTGAGCGCCACCGCCCAAGGCCCCAACCAGGTCAGTATGAGTTGGGTCGCCTCCGCCGACGCCGTGGGCGTCACGAGCTACAGCATCAGCCGAAACGGAACGCTGATCAGCACGGTCGCGGCGCCGGTGACGAGCTTCATCGACGCCGCGATGGCGCCGGGAACCTCCTACACATATTCGGTCACAGCGTTCGATGCGGTGGGTAACTCGAGCGCGGCCTCGAATTCCTCGGCTTGCTTGCGCCTCGAACTGGCTGACGCCGGACCGAAAGCCTAAACGCGCTGGAAGCCCTTCGACTCCCGGGCGGCTTCAGTTGCCCTGAAGCCGCATCACGGGCCGGGTATACTCACCCAACTTCGGCGTGAACGAGGTGGTCCCTACCGGGGTCAGGCCTTGCTGCCAGCGGTTACACAATTCACGCTTGACGCAAACACGGGCGATTAGCTCAGTTGGTTAGAGCGCACGGTTCACATCCGTGAGGTCACTGGTTCGAGTCCAGTATCGCCCACCACTTCCACAGGTCCAGTCGGCGCTTCGGCGCGCCCGCCGCCGCAGGCCAATGCGCGCTCCCAGGCTGGCGGTTACCCTCCGCAGATGAACCCCGAGCCACCTCGATGAAGCACCGTCCGGAACTGGACGGCCTGCGGGGAATCGCCATTCTTGTGGTGCTGGCCGCGCACACAGGTGTGCCGGGCTTCTCGGACGGCGGCGGGGGAGCGGGCGTCACGCTCTTCTTCGTATTGTCGGGCTACCTCATCACGTCGATGCTACTGGCCGAGAAGGCCAAGTACGGGCGCGTCGATTTCAGGGCCTTCTACATTCGCCGGGCATTGAGGCTGTTTCCGGCGCTGGCCGCCGTTCTCGTAGTGGTCGTCTTGCTGGTCGTCGCCGGGTTGATGCCGCAGGAGGCGCGAGAGGGCGTCGATTATCGGATCGTTCTCGCGGGCGTCGTTTGCTATGTTGCCAACTGGGTGGCCGTCGCCGGCCAGCCGATCGGGATGCTGGGGCATACCTGGTCTCTCGCCGTGGAGGAGCAGTTCTACATCCTGTGGCCGGCCCTCCTCCTGCTTGGCCTTCGCCTCGGGCGGCAGCGGTTCGCGCTGATCGTGCTGTTGTTCATCTTCGCGGACACGCCGTATCGGCTCTGGCTGGATCTTCACGGCGGGTTCATGCACGTCTTTGTTGGCACTGATACGAGAGGGGACGCGCTGCTCTTCGGCTGCGTCCTGGCCCTTCTGGAGACGCGCTGGAATTTGGTCGTCGGTTGGTTGGGATTGGCGGGCGTACTCGTTCTGGCGATCACCTGGCCGGGCGATCCCGGGCTCGGACTACAGATTCTGTTCATCCCCGGGGCTGCCCTGGTCAGCACGCTGGCGGTTGCCGGCTGCCCGTCCATCTTGGCCTGGAGCCCGCTCGCATTCGTCGGCCGGATCAGCTACGGGCTCTATTTGTGGCACGGGCTGGTGATCTGGTGGCATCTGCCCTGGCCGGTCGCCGTGCCGCTCTGCATCGGGATTGCCTGCGTCTCTTACTTCGTCCTGGAGCAGCCCTTCCTGCGGCTCAAGGGTCGATTTGGGCGGGTGCGCTCGCTCTCAGGGGCGGCGCCGGCACCCGAAGTTTCCTCCGGGCCGGCTTGATGGCGCTCGTCCGAGTCGAGGCAATCTACGTCCGCGTGCCGTTCCGGCGGCCGCTGCTGGACGCAACTGGCGAGTACACACACCGACGGTCGTGGATTCTGCGCATCGTGGACGAGGGCGGCAACCAGGGGCTGGGGGAGGCCGCGCTCAACCCATTCGCGGAAGAAGTCTTCACGGAAGCTCTGGCTCGACTCATGCGGGCGTTGCCGCAGGACCTGGCTCACGGCCGATTGCCCGCCTGGTCCGACATGGCGGCCGAGGGTGAGCCCGGGCGAGCCGCGATGGCGGCGGTCGAGGGGGCGATGGGCGCGCTCGAGGCGGCTCGGAATGGCGGCGCGAGCCCGGCGCCCGTCGCCGTCGGCGCTGTTATCGGCTTTGCGGGCCCGGATGCCGGGGCCGATGCGGCCGCCCAGGCCGTTGAACTGGGCTTCGAGACGCTGAAGATTCGGGCCGGTTTCGAGCGAACGACGGACCAGCTCGTGGACCGCGTGCGAGCGATACGCGGTGCGGTTGGACCGGGGCCGCGGCTGCGTGTCGACGTTGCCGGGGCATGGGACCTGGAAACGGCCGAGGAGCGCATGTTTGCCCTGGAGCCGTTCCGCATCGAGTTCGTGGAGCAGCCGCTGGCGGCCTGGGACATCGGCGGCCACGCCACGCTCAGGAGCCGTGTGGAGGTCCCGATTGCGCTCGACGAGAGCATCGATTCGGAGTACTCGGTCGGGGAGGCGCTGGCAGGTAGAGCCGCGGACGTGTTGATCGTGAAGCCGGCTCGCGTCGGGGGATCGGCGGTGACTCTGAGGATCGCCGAGGCTGCAGCGGCGGCCGGTGTTGGAGTTGTCCTGGCAACGTATTACGAGACCGGCGTGGGCATCGCGGCGGGATTGCGTCTGGCCGCCGCGCTCCGAGACAGGGCAGGGGAGAAGTCCTCCGCACCACCGGCCCAATCTCTGGCCACCTCCGGGCTTCTTGTCCACGATCTCCTGGAAATGCCCCTGCCTATTGAGAATGGCCGGATGGAGGTCCCTGCCGCCGTGGCCATGGATGAGGCACAGGTCGATCGCGATGCGCTGGAACGCGTCGAGGCAGGCGGGTAGCCGGTCCGACAGGGGCCTGGCAGCGCGGAGGCCGCCCGTCGGCGAGAATACGCCCATGACACGACAGCTTCTCTCCGGCGACGAGGCAGTTGCTCTCGCGGCCCTGGACTCCGGCGTTGCCCTGGCAACCGGTTATCCGGGCACTCCCTCCACGGAAATCCTGGAGACCTTCGACGCTCTCGGCGGGCGAGCCCAGTGGGCCCCGAATGAGAAGGTGGCTCTGGAGGTCGGCATCGGCGCCGCCTTCGGCAACGCCCGGACGCTTGTGACTATGAAGCACGTCGGGCTGAATGTGGCCGCCGACCCGCTCTTCACCGCGGCGTACACCGGCGTGACCGGCGCGCTGATCGTGGTTACCGCGGACGACCCGGGCATGTCCTCTTCCCAGAACGAACAGGACAACCGCCGCTACGCGATCGCGGCCGGGCTGCCGATGGTGGAGCCGGCGGACAGCCAGGAGGCCTACGACTTCTTCTTCTCGGCCGTGGAAATTTCGGAGCGGTGGCACATTCCGGTTCTCTTCCGAATGACCACGCGCGTCTGCCACGCCAAGTCGATCGTGGAGTCCGGCTCGGGCGGCGCCGCGAGGGCGGCTGCGGCGCCCGTGCCCCATTTCGAGCACGACATCAACTCGAGGGTCATGATCCCGGCCAACGCCCGGCCGGCTCACAGGCGCCTCCGAGCCAAGCTGGCCGAGATCGCGGCCTGGGGCGAAACCTGCAGTCTGAACCGGGTCGAGTCCGGCGATGGCAGCGGCAGCCTGGGGATCATCGCCAACGGCGTGTCCTATCTCCACGCCGCGGAGGCTGCCCCGGGGGCGGCCCTGCTCAAGATCGGGCTGGCCAACCCGCTTCCGATCGAGAAGGCCCGCGCCTTCGCGGCCGGCGTCGAGCGCGCCGTCGTCGTGGAGGAGGGAGACCCGGTCATCGCGGACACGCTTCTTGCGGCCGGCATCCCCGTCGAATCCAAGCCGGAGATGTACCGCTTTGGGGAGTTGGACGTGGCTCGCGTCCGCCGCATCCTGGCGGGCGACACGACGCCGGAGCAGCCGCCCGCTCGAGGCAAGCCGCCCGAGCTGTGCCCGGCCTGTCCGTATCACGCTGTGTATGGCACGATCAAGAAGCACGACCTGATCGCCGCCGGCGACATCGGCTGCTACACGCTGGGTGTGCTGCCGCCGTACCAGGCCATGGACACGTGCGTGGCGATGGGCGCTTCCATCGGCGTCGGTCTGGGGCTCAGGCACGTTCTGCCGGACGTCGAGGCGCGCCGCGTGGTCTCGATTATCGGCGACTCCACATTCGTTCACTCGGGCATCAGCGGCCTGGTGGAGATGGCCTACAACCCGCCCAAGACCGGCCATGTCGTGATCGTGCTGGACAACGGCACCACGGCCATGACGGGCCAGCAGGAGCATCCCGGAACCGGACGCCGGCTTGACCATGGGCCTACAACCAAACTCTCGATTGAAGGGATCGCCATAGCGATAGGCATCCCGAGCGTTACAGTGATCGACGCCTATGCGGAGCCGGAACGATTTGAGGCGCTTTTGCTGGAGCGCCTTGCTGCGCCCGAGTTGTCGGTGATCATCGCCAGACGGCCGTGCATTCTGGCCGCCGCGGACATTCGGAAGTGGGAGCAGGCGGCGGTGGAATTCAAGGTCGCGACAGCCGAGCAGGCGCCCGTCTGCGAGCCGAGCGTGGAGGACCAATGAGCACGGTTACGAACGTGGTCCTCGGCGGCCTCGGCGGCCAGGGCGTCATCAAGGCCTCGGACATCCTCGCCGACGCGGCGCTTCGGGCCGGGCTGGACGTGAAGAAGTCCGAGATCCACGGCATGAGCCAGCGAGGTGGCTCGGTCACTTCCGACGTTCGTTTCGGCTCCGGCGTTCTTTCGCCGATGGTTCCGCGCGGCGAGGCGGATTTCCTGGTGATCCTGGCGCCGTCCGAGGTGGAAGTTGCGCGGCCGCTGCTTCGCGAGGGCGGCGTCCTGCTCTCGCCGGACCTCATCCCCGACGCGGATCTACCGAACAAGCGGAGCCTCAACGTGGCTCTGCTGGGTGCCCTCAGCGGCTACATCGACATCCCGGCCGAGGTGCTTCTGGAGGCGGTGAAGGCGGCTCTGCCGGAGCGGCTCCACGATGTCAACGAGCGGGCCTTCCAGCTCGGGCGAGACACCGTCACGGCGCCAAAGGCCTGACACCGGCCCCGGCATCCCGGCCGGGCGAATTCGCCAGAACTCTCGCCGCCGCGCAAGGCACAATCAGCTACGCGGCGGCACCGTGTCGCGCCGCGGAGCAGGGACCCCGTGTCCGCCAATGGAGGCCGTTGTGAGCACCTGGAACGATCCGCCGGGCGGTTTCCACCCGATCAGCGCCCCGGACTTCATGCCCCGCAAGCAGCTGGCCGCAATCCAGCTCCAGCGCTTGCAGTCCGTGGTCGCGCGCGCCTACGATCGCGTCCCGCTGATGCGGACTCGCCTGGACGAGCGCGGCCTGACTCCTGCGTCGGTCACGTCGCTGGATGACATCGCCCGGCTGCCGTTCACGGTCAAGACGGACCTGCGGGACACGTATCCGTTCGGGCTCTTCGCCAGCCCCATGGAGGAGATCGTCCGGCTGCACGCTTCGTCCGGGACCACCGGCAAGCCGATCGTCGTGGCCTACACGCAGGCGGACTTGGACGTCTGGTCGGAGGTCATGGTTCGGGCATTTGTCGCGTGCGGAATGCATCGCGGCGACGTGATCCAGAACGCCTACGGCTACGGCCTCTTCACCGGCGGCCTCGGGGCTCACTACGGCGGCGAGGCTCTCGGCGCCACGGTCATCCCGATCAGCGGCGGCAACACCGAGCGCCAGCTGATGGTGATGGCGGACTTCGGCGTGACGGCGATCTGCTGCACGCCCAGCTACTTCCTGCATCTGCTCGAGTCCGCCAAGGAGACCAAGACGGATTTCTCCAAGCTGCGCGTCGGCGTCTTTGGGGCGGAGCCCTGGAGCGATTCGATGCGAGAGCGGATTCAGGACGAGAGCGGCATTCGCGCCCACGATATCTACGGCCTTTCCGAGATCATCGGCCCTGGAGTCGGCATCGAGTGCACCGAGCAGCGCGGCCTGCACATCTTCGAGGACCACTTCTATCCGGAGATCATCGATCCGGACACCGGCGAAGTTCTGCCGGAGAACTCCGAGGGTGAGCTAGTTCTGACGACGCTCTCGAAGCAGGCCATGCCGCTGCTCCGCTATCGAACCCGCGACATCACGGCGCTTGTTTCCGAGCAATGTGCCTGCGGCCGGACGCTCCGCCGCATCCGTCGGATCGGCCGCCGCTCGGACGACATGTTCATCATCCGCGGCGTGAACGTCTTCCCGTCCCAGGTGGAGACGGCTCTCCTTCGGGTTGAAGGCACGCTGCCGCACTATCAGATCATCCTCACCCGCGACAAAGGCCTGGACCAGATGGAGGTCAAGGTGGAGGTCACGCCGGAGGTGTTCTCAGACGAGATTCGCAAGCTGGAGAGTCTTCAGCACCAGCTCGAGTCGCAGATCGAGAACATTCTGGGTCTGCGCGTGAAGGCGACGCTGGTTCAGCCGCGCTCGATCCCGCGGTCCGAGGGCAAGGCCAAGCGCGTCACGGACAACCGCAACATCTGATGAATCCACGGTCGAGCGGCCGAGCATCGTCCCGGCCGAAGGAGGCCCGCAAATGAAGCTCCAGCAACTCTCCCTGTTCCTGGAAAATCGGCCCGGCCAGCTGCGCGAGCCGTGTGAGGCTCTCGCCAGGGCGGGCATCGATCTTCTGACGATGTCTCTCGCGGACACGAGCCAGTTCGGTATCCTGCGCTTCATTGTGGCCGACCCGGACAGGGCCAAGAGGGTCCTCGAGGACGAGGGCATGATCGTTCGGATCACCGAGGTGGTGCCGGTTCAGGTTCAGAATCAGCCGGGCGGGCTGGCCAAAGTCCTGGCCGCGATCGATGAGGCCGGTCTCGGGGTCGAGTACATGTACGACTTCGGCGCCGCCTGCGGGGAAGGAACGGCCGCGATCGTCTTCCGGTTCGAGGATCCGGATGCTGCAATCGCGTCTCTGCTGAAGGCCGGCGTGACGATACTTTCAGGCGAGGAACTTCTCAAGTAGGGCATCGGCCCGTCGAACTGAACCGTCTAGCGGTCCTGCCGTCCGCCGGAGGAGCGGGCGCTCCCATCCGGATCCTGCGGAGTCGGGGTGGCGTGGCCGCCGTGGTTATCGCCCGGATGGCCGGACGATCCGGATTTCCAGGCGCCGGGAGTGGTCTTCGGGCCGCCCGAGCCGTCGCGATCGCGTCCCTGTGACGGGGTCGACGTGGCGCGATTGCCGTCCCTGCCGTTTCCGCAGGCGGCGGCGAAGGGCGAGGAGGGGATCGCTTCCGAGAACAGCGACGTTTGCCCGGACAGTGATCACATGCACTGGCTGGTCAGGGCCAATGTTGTGGTGGGGGTCAAGTTCGATCCGAAGCTCGGCGCCGACCGAGATCCGTTCGTGGCCGAGGCGCGGGCGGATCTGCTCAGGGTGGCGGCATAGCCCGGTTCGGACTTCAATTTCCCTATATCAATGGGGAGAGTGGTATGGAACAGGCGAGGCGTTCGGACGGGTTCAATCGGCTCGCAATGGCTCCGATTCGCTTTCAGGAGGCCAAGTCGCCTTTGGAGACGGGGGCGATGTCAGCCGCCATGGGCTAACAAGCCGCTTGGCCGTGGCCCGAGGAGCCCGAGCCCCGCCATTTGCGGCGGACCGAATTCCACGGTACTCCCCGGGTTGATACAAGGAAAGGGCGCCCCAGGGCTCAGCCGGCCATCGACTCCCGCGCGATCCGCCGCAGAACCGCCGGCAGGATGCCGCCCTGGCGGTAAGATCGGAAGAGCGTCGTGTAGGGAAAGAGTGTAGATCTCGGTGGTC
>OCZT010002747.1_pt1 | contig 18127 bp, 47 predicted proteins | sample 1539031 | NCBI WGS metagenome assembly OCZT01 (sample SAMEA3539308, study PRJEB22396) | soil metagenome | biome: tundra; feature: field; material: soil | place: USA | collected 2010-05 | depth 0.15 m | reverse complement strand
AAAAAATGGGTAAGAATAATCTCTATAAATGGATGTTTTATAAACACCTACACGAAAAGGCCTATCACGCTTATCAAACCATTGTGTCAAAAGACAGTCATCCATAATTCCTCCTACTTAAGCCGCTAAACAAAAACGGTCATCACTCTCAAGCCATTTACTACGCTTATAGGCATAGGCATCTCTACCAGAGCTTGAGCAGCACTACGAGTAAGAATAACTACTTCGTTAGCATTAGCCACGGCTTCACGACTACGCAAATAGGCTTGTAGATCACTACCGTCTTGCATTGCTATAACACCGTCTTTAACGCAAAGTCTATTTGAGAGCATTGGAGTATTAAACATTTTTTAATCTTATAAATAGTTAAGCATTAGTTCTACTTCTTCACGGACATAGTGCCTAGTGTGGTAATTACACATCCAAATTTGTTCACCTACAGCATCACAGAAAATTTGATCCCCCAAATCTTCATGATTACAAAACCAAACACATTCCAGTTTAAGAAAAGCACCGTCTTCTTGAACAATGATATAACGATTATCAGACCCTTGAGGGTAGATTTCAGTTCTTGTGGTAAGCATTCAGCACTCCGTTAATTTGTTTGTTACGTGCATTGTAACCTAAATAATAGAAGTTGTCAAGCCCTACTTTTGGCTTTTAATTGCCTAATTACTTTTGCTTCCTGCTTATTTGGAACATGTTCACGAGTAGCTAATTCAGCTTTTACTTGATCAATAGTGACACTATTTTCATTGTCAAAAGGGCTAAGTCTACCCCCACATTTACGACAAGAATCTAAGTAGTCTAGCAATTGCTTTGTATGCTTTTTCTTTAAATGCTCTACTGGATTCCAAGTATTTACAATTATGGTATCAGTCATTTGCAGTTACTTTCAATTTCAGGGCTATTTGCCAAATCAATAAGTTTCAAAGAAAGTTCATAGTCATGCTCTGAAGCATAACGACATTTTTGCTCATGACTCCAATTTCTACGATCAGTACAGCTATTCGCAGTAATTTGTTCAAAGCAGTACTTACAAGCATCTTGTAATGCGTCTGAAGCATCTAGCAGTAATCTAATTTGTTCGGTATTCATAGGGCACCCCGTTAAGGTTTATCCGCTTCTTTAGCAGCAATTGAGTCTCTAACTTTCCTAGACATTTCTGCTTCTACAGCATGTAAGTGCTGACACACCACAGAGTGTATTTGATAGTATGCGTCAGATAAACTATTATATTTATCGTAAGAAGCCTTAGACTCAGGATTATCAGTTCTAGCATATTCACATGCTGACTGTGAGGCCATACCCCCAAAGCTTTTATACTTGTCTAGAATAATATCTGCAAGTCTGTTAGCTGCATCTGTAATCATATAAACCTCTTTTTAAAGAACGGCTACGTAGCCATTACTATCACGATATAAACTCACTGTAGGGGTATCTACGTAGCTTCCTTTAGGATTAACGAGCCGCCCATAGGACACAAACGTCATTCCTTTAGGAGCATCATAGTATCCATAAACATGCCGTACCCGCTGCAAGCATCCGTTATAACTTACATGTGTCTTCATCTTAGCCCCCATCATGTTCAGGACTACCTTCGTACTCACGAATCAAACGATTCATATACCGTTGAAGATCATCATCTTCAATTTCTTCAGCCCATTGTTCAGCAGCTAACACACAGGCTTCAAAATCTTCCAAGTCTCTAATTCTAACTCTCACAGCTAATCCAAAGTATTATTTAGGGCATCTCTGTCTTTTTTAAAATCAGTAACGTTATGCTCTACACCATTTACGAATTCTGTAGATATAAGACCTATAACCCAAAGTTTAAATGCCTCACGAGTCCAACGACCTGTCTTTACATAGTCGTAAATAGTATCAGCATCTAACGCTTCTAATTGTTTGGTAGGCATAATTAATAGTGAGAAACAGTTCCTGATTGTACGGATAAATACCAAGCACCGCCATCACGAGATACATTTAAAATGTCAGCTTCAGCTTTTTCATTGAAAAGAATTTCTATATTCTCTGTCAAATAGTCTACAGTGTTATCAATTGTGCCATAACCGGGTTCACCAAAATTTCTAGCATGTTGAAAAGCAACGTAGTGAAATCTAATACCCGCATAAATAGCAGTTTTAATAACTTCTTCAGTTAAACCGTCGTTCCAATCAATAGCCCTATGAATAGATTCTAGTAGAGGCTCTAACGTCCCCCCAAAATCATTGTCATTAAGAACAATAGCAATTGTTCGTACTTCAGCAGTACCTAGAGCTTCATATTTAATAGCTTCTTTAGGCTTAAGGGTTTTAGGTTTATTTTTCATACAAGCCTCATAGCAAGCGCATACCGTTTGGTAGTTGCACCGCAGGTAGAAGATTAATCAAGAGATAAATGCCAAAAATGGATAGGGCACTGAAACCCAATTTTACTAAGACATTCTGAAAGGTTGAAGTCCCCCAGACATAAGTAAAAAATAAGCTCATTAGGGTTGTAAGCACAATATAAGAAATAATCATTTCAGCACTCCGTTAAATTTTTTCCAAGCACCAAGGCGTTACACCAATTGATTTCCAGCCTCCATACATATGTTCAGTGCTATCTAGCAAAACAGTGTAACCACCAGCATACTTACCGACTACAGTTCCTTTTTCACCGTTAAGTTTATCTCCTACTGTAAACTTAATAATTTTAACTCTGTCATCACAAACAAAAGTTGGGGTATTTTTTTCGGTTGTCATCATCAACACTCCTTTAGTTAATCTAAGACTGTATTGTAGCACAGTCTTAGATTGTTGTCAAGTGTTATTTAGAAACACTTACCGGAATGTTGAACATAGCGTTACTACCGCTAGTCATCATCATTGTTGGGCCATGCCCATCCCACTTAGATACAGCAGCTTTTTGATTCTCTACTTCTTGCTTACGGATTTCATAGTTTTGTTGCACGATAACCGCTTCTTTATTTGCAACTAATTTTGCAGCAGCACTAGCCATTTCTGTAGCAGCCATGTTAGCTTGTTGCGCTTCAAACTTCTTGTTGATAGCCCGTTGGATAGATTCATCATGATAGGTCATACCTTCAGTAGAACCAAACGTCACAATGGTAATACCTTTTTTAGAAAAGAAGTCTTGAGCATCTTTACGTGCAGTATTAAAGTAAGCAATTTTGTCGTGCCGACCTTCTTCTAGAGAATGTGTACCAAAGCTAGAACTTAGACTTTGAGCCATGTAATTACGAACATCTTGATCAATTACCTCTTCAAGTTGTTTACCCCCAAATGTATAAAGAAATAGCGCAGCATCTTTTTCAGTAACCTGAGCAGTAATTACAGCCCCTAAATCAAAGTCAATAGATTCATTACTTTCTACAGTAATAGCCTGATTCTTAGGTGAAGTACCTTTAGCAGTAGCAGTCCATTCACGACTAACCATAGCACGAATAATCTTAAGTAACTTAGCGGTAGCAACGTCTTTGTATTTACGTTCATCACCCTCATTACATGCTGGGCAGACTTCAAGTACTTTATGCGGGATAATAATACGCTTCATAGCTACTTTAACTTCTGGAGCCTCAAGTGCAGCTACGGAATCGAATTTCTTCTGATTCTTCAAAGTATCACCATCCAAAGCAATAAGAAAAGCCGTTTCATTAGCAGCTACTTCAATCACTTCATCCACAGCTTTCATCCTAGGTGAGCATCCAATAATAGCCACACTAGCCAAAGCAACCAGAATCAATTTGCTATAAATATTCATATTATTCACCATCCTTAGTTTCATTCTTAGTTTCAGTTGTTTTACGTGTCCATACAAAAATCAAAATCCCAAAATAAATAATAGCCATCGGGATAGTTGCCCACGATTCTCCATTACCTACTACGGAATTCATCAAAGAAGCACTATCACTATGCTCCATTTGTCCAACAATTACAGAATTAGCCGCCAACTGAGCCGCAGGTGTTAGAAGCTTCAAAATAAAGCCCCCCGCGATAGTAGTTACAGCCGTAATAATCAATTTAGTTTGTGTTTTCATTTTGAAATCCTTATAACATCACGAATCAAGCAGACAATATTATCTTCTGTAGGGTCTTCAAGAGCATTCACAATAGCCTCATGAATATCTGAAAGATTAGATATCTCTAAAGCATTCTTCCATTCGTCTACAGGAGGGTTTAAAGCCTTTCTAGAAGCTTCACGTTCAGCATCCCTATCAGCACGAGCTACAAGCTTCTTCCACAAAGGAGCAGCCCGTTCACACTGTTCAGGAGAAGCAGCCCCTAAAGCATGGCCTACGATGTACCATAGGTCTTCATCCATTTCCCTAGGTAATTTAATTGTGTTAGTCATATTCACCTTTAGTAAGTACTTTATTAAGCATAGCTTCAGGAGTGATAGCCCAGCCTTGTTTAATCATCCAATCAACAAGTTCTACGCAAGCAGAATAAGCATAGGTAGCATCACCCCCCATTTCATCTTCAAGCTCCCCGTTAAAGTAGCTACTAACAATATCTTTAGCCTTCTGCTTAGGAGTTATGGGCATAGTACCAAGTTTAGTTTCTATACCGTTTGTAACCCCCACCAAATCGCAAATATCAGCCCTCATAGTAATCATAGTAATAGCATCCCTTCTTCTGGATAGTCAGACAACCAACAGTAGTACCCGGCAGGAGCATCATCGCCATCAGTGTCTTTACCCGCTTCTTTATGTTGAATAACAATTTCGGTATCCAACTGATCATCAGGTGTTTCTAAGACGTTAATCAATAGTAGGTTCCCACTATTTGAAGAGGTAACCGCATCAGGAGCCGCTAATTGAAAGGCGGCAAGTAATTGCTTTGCATCTAAAGTAATACAGTCTTTAATTTCAGTTTCTGCGTATAAAGCAGTTTCTAAAATCTTGCGTACATCCTCAGGCAGTGTCCAACCTTCGCATACTGTCTCGACAGCTTTTCTTAGGTTGGAAATCACATCCATGAACCTTCTCCAAAAGTATCATTTTTGCAATTACCTGTACTAAGATCAGTTGAAATCAGAGCATTTGCACTAAAAGCAGTCAATTGTTCAAGAGCATCAGCCGCTTCTAATAGCATTGGAATAATATCAGAAATTGGATAAGGCTTTCTGCGAATATCAATAATAGCCATTCGCAGACGAGCGATAAGTTCAGCATTGGGAGTAGTCATTTTTTCCTCACGTTTTAAATTGTAGTTAATAGCATCAAATTTAATAGCATCAAATTTAATAGCATCAATGTAACAAGCTTCAGCAAGAGCTTTAGCTTTTTGTAAAACTTCTGGTTTTATCATAAAGCACCTATTAATATAGGTAATGATTATACTAGAATAAATAAATTATGTCAAGATATCTTAGGCTAGGACAAGCTATCTTGAATAGCTTTACGCTCTTTCATTATAAGATTACCTAAATGATTTCCACCATATCCATCACAGCAGCCCCAAAAGGTATCTTGCCAATCATTAGTTTCTTCTAAATACTTCTTACCAGTATTCAATAAAGGAATTCTTACGGCATCTATTTCAAATTTAGCCTTTAGTACTCTAGCCATAGCCGGAATACGCAGAACATCCCAATTAGGTATAAGTACTATAGTTTGTCCAAAATATCTAGCATCACTGGGAGTTTTAATCTTAGAAATAAAATCACGAATACCTAGATCATCCGTTTTTTCTGCCATAAAAGCATGTTCAGACGTAGGGTAAACAAACCCATCTAAATGAACAGGCGTATAGCAATAGTTTGACAAAAATTTGTACTCCCCAAAAAAACCTAAAATAGCAGTATCGCTAACTGTAGGTAACCTAGTTTTACCTTCGTATCTCATTTTAGTTACTTAATATTCTAAGGCAATAAAAAAAGGAATTTGTATGTCTGCATTCAGACCAGTTATCATATTCCCACCATATACAAAAGGCTACAAAAGAAAATGCCGCCAATAAAAGCATAGAGTCAATTAAATATCTTTTAAATTTATTCATAGATCATCCCTACCCGAAAAAACATCAATATTTTCAATTAATTGATATAACCGTTCGCACTCAGTTTCACAAGCACGTTTACGAAAATCAGGTAATGATTGTTCAGCCAAAATACGTTCATATACCAAATAATCTTTTTTAACACTACTACGTGTTTCTACCAGTAAGGCAATAAGTTCATCCCTTGTACTTTTCTTTGTAACTTTAGCCATTATTTAACCACCTTAGGTAAGTTCATATAAACCAACTCATGTTTTGCCCGAGTAATTGCTACGTAGGAAAGATTTTTTTCTCCAAGTTGCTCCCACTCTTGTAACTTACGCTTACTTGGAGTGTGTATCAAATTAAAAATTCTATTAAACTCAAGCCCTTTTGCCTTATGTATACTAGATAAGACAACATAAGTAGAGCTATCCCCCTTAACTGTTTCTCCAAAAATAGCATCAATCTCTGCACATAGTAAATCAGTAGGTTTACCTACAGCTTTTTTCATTATCAACCGAGTGATAACAATATCTAAGCAGCCAACTTTATCAGTTAGAGCCTCGCTTAAATATTCTTTCTTTTCCTCTTTAAATTTTTCTACGTTCTTATCCCGATACTCAATCAGCTTAGTACGATATTCTTGTAAAGTCTTAGGCGTAACCCATTTTTTAGCTAGTGACTTAAGATTAGCCCCAATATCCTTACCTTCAATCTTGGCTGGAATACCTTTCAATATAAAGTGATAAGTCAACTCTACAATAGGCGCATTGTACCTACATAGAATAGCATCACCAATTTTAACCTCGTCAAAAATAGTTTCAAAAGCAGCCCACCGTACAATGCCCTCTTCAGCACCTTCTTTAGCTTGAATATTAGGTACTAATTTTTGAGCCTCAGCAATAACAGATTTAGGGCAACGGTAAGATACCGATAAAGGTAATGTAGCTGCATTCATAGCAGACTGCATTAAATCCATTGAATTATGATCTGCTCCCGTGAAGGAGTATATAGCCTGATTTTTATCTCCCACCCCCACAAAACGTCCTGTAGATTTCAATAATTTAGTAACCATTAATCTACGAGTAGCGTTGTAGTCTTGTAACTCATCTGCTAATACCCAGTCATATGTTGGCTTAATAGCATTTTTAAGTAGAGGGTAATAAATCATATCCTCAAAATCAATTTTTTCAACACAAAGTTCATTAGAACGTTTCAAAGTTCTAATTGCGTTGAAAATAACTAATTCATGATCATTACCACAATCAATATTGTAGTAATCAATCTGTTCGTACCAAGCATCTTTATCCTCAATATTACAAGTAATACCAATAGCCGCTTGCTTGGCAAAAGCTACCAAATTAAGAATAGCAGCTTCATGACTTTTTAGTTGCTTATCATATCCTGCGATTAACCTATAGATATCTCGCATTTTATTGTAGTCAAGTACAGCATTAGGGGCTATTTGCTTTAAATAACCATAACCAACAGAATGCATTGTGGAAATTTTAACATTAGGATTATTAGGAACCCTTGCTTGTAATTCTTCTACTATTTTTTTGTTATAAGCCCCCAAAAACACTCTACCCTGCATAAGGGATAGTCCTTCAATAAGGGTGGTAGTTTTCCCTGTCCCGGCAAGTGCTTCTAATAAGATAGAACCATACCCTTTCACAATCCAATCAAAAAAATCTTTTTGTTGAATAGATGGAATGAAGTTACTTGCATTAACTTTTGCAGTAGGGAATAAAGGAACCGCAGAAATGCCATCAGACTTACGTTTAGCCCAATCACTTGCAGATTTAGCAACAGCAGCGGCAGAGAAAGTAGCCATTTGATATCCAATAATGTTAGGAGTTAAGTAATGCTATTAAGCAATACGCTTAGGCACTCCGTTTAATAAGTCAGAGTATAACAGAAGTCAGGTCTTGCGTCAAGACACTTTGTTAAATAAGGCAATTAAAGAAATTACCAAGGCAAAAGCTGAAAATCCTAAAGCCAAAAACTTATGATTCAAAGTATCCTTCAGAGTGTCATTAGCTTGTTTATACTTGGCATAATCTAAAGGCGTAATGTCTTTCATACGCATAACGAAATTATCGCCATCTTTTTCAGCACGACAAATATCTCTTAGGGGATGTTCAATACAGCCTAAATTGTCATAGTTAATATAGGTTCCGTACCAAATGCAATTAGAGCCTTTGTTTACGTTAGCAGAGGTACCAGCCTCCACGCAGAATTGACAAGCAGTACAAGGTGTTCTCATAAGCACTCCATTTAAGGTATGAATGTATTATAGCACAACTACAAAGTATGTCAATGCTAAATCAACATATTTTGCAATTACCTGCAAATTATTCAGACTCTACCCCGGTCAGTACCTCGCCATTCTTAAATGCTAGAGAGCAAGAGGTACCTCCCTCAGACTTGATAAATTTGAGCCACTGTGCATAAGTAGTCCCCACATCTACCCCTGTAGAAGAAATAACTAGATAAGCAGCTAAATCTTCAGCAGTAGTAAAGACAGGTGAAATAGGTGAACCCTCAGAAACAGTTTCCCACATTTGATAGCCTTCACCTTTAGGGGGATCAACACTTTCCCACTTGTCATAAAGGTCTTTATCTTCTTTAGAAGGCCACAATTCTCCATCACCTCCACAATGCTCACAAAGATAAGGAGTGCCTTCAGCTTCGCATTTAGCTCTAATCACAATACCTTCATTAAGGCCATCATGACCCATTCCCCCAAGGCTCCATTCATTTACTTGTTTAGCTGTAGGAATAACTTGAGGGTCTTTTTTAACCCAACCAGTTTCGTTACCCCAAGTATGAGTAAAGTCCATTAAGCGATCTTCAGCAATAAGAGCAGCAATGTCAGTATCATTTAAATGATGTATTAGCATACTATTCCACCTATTGGTAAGCCGATTAACTTCATAAGCGATAGCGGTTTCTTTATCGTAACCAAATTGAGTTTTATAGCACTCTACAGCACCGTTACGAGAAGCAAAGGCCACAATTGTAGGGTTATCAATTGTAAAAGGCACATTACCATTATCATCAGGTTTGAAAGCAGAATAACCGTACCATTGATCATGCAGTTCTTTACCCCTTTTGGAGTACCCGTTACCGTTACAGTGTTCACACCCCACCGCTGTATTAAAAGTATTAATATATCCCTCATAAGGCTTCCGAAGAGGCCATTCAAAATCCAAAGCCACACGTTTTAGTTCACGACCCATTTGTAAATCTCCAATAAAATAATAGTTAAGCAGCAATCAAACTTGTTTCAGGGCAGACAGGATGTGCATGAATATACACAAGGTCTTGACCATTCACATTTTTACGAAACAACAGGTAGGCATCAAACGATGTACCTGAATGACATTGACCATTTTCAAGGTAGCACTGATTAGATACCGTACCCCCAGTGTGCATACCTTTAGGAGCGTGACCTGCAATCTCCACACTATCAGCCGTTTTCATAAATTGAATAATTTTAACTATTTGGCGCATATTGAAAAAAGGCAAAGGAGTCCCAATAGCTTCAATACCACCACTGAAGCCTTCTTTGCGAAGCTTATTCACAATCTTGGAAGTATCCTTAACTAATTGCTTAACCACAGCCTTAGCAAAGAACTTGTAATTACTTTTATGGTTACTAGGTGCGTAAGCCACTTTAGTACCAACCGGGAACTTAGGCTTAGGAATACTTACAGCGTCCCCACGAAATTCTAAAATATCAAGTGGACTACGTGCCACTAGTTGTGTACCGATTTCCATAAAGCACTCCGTTTAATGTTATATAAGTATAACACAAAAATAGATATTGTCAAGCCTATTTTGCAATTATCTTCAAAAATAAGGAGCCTAAGCCCCTTAATAAAAAGCATTTAGTTTTTAAATTCACCTGCAATAGCCTTACGCAAAGCGTTTTCTAGTTCTGCGCGAGTCTCTTTACGCATACCAGCACTGATAGATTCTTTATAGTCATCAGCATAAACCATGAGGGTATGCAATAACGTGGGTTTGCTTTCTTTAACTAAACCTCTCCAACATGGATAGTCACCCACTTGTCTCCAATGCGCATCACCAGCAATAAACCTAGACCAAGTATAACCATCCCAATAATGTCTATAAATGCCATCAGTAAAAAACCGTTCATACCAGCCATTACGAGAAGGTTTTGTTTCACCACTAAACCAAGGAGTCACCTCTTCTCCTGTAGCAGCTACGTTAATCCACATTAATCTGGTATTAACTTTATCCAACCAATCAGTAGCAGTAATCATAATTTTCTTTCAAGGATACCAAGTAGTCATAACAGGTATATCAGTAAATTCAGTCGTTCCATCTGGAAAAGCAACACAAGCTACCCCATTAGTAGTTTTAAGTTTTATGCTTTTATCTTTTTTAGTATCAAACCAATCACTGAGTTCTGTCATATATAAATTTAGAAAAGCAACAGTTATTTCTTCTCTTATATGGAGCATCAATCTTGTATCATTTTTACGTGACAGCATTCTCTCCATAGCATGGGTACTTATTTCCAAATAAGGTGTTATCTCCTGATGATTAGACCGCAGGTTATAACTACGCTTAGTCACAATACCAAAATAAGGCCTATTACAGGTATCAGTAGGTGCCATTGGTTCTAAACACCAACAGTGATAAGTTCTACTATCCCAATAATTAAATAGAGTCATGTCCCCATAGCATTTTTGATACCCCGCTTCAACTACAAGTTTCTTCTTATTGGTTTTTTGTGCGTCACTAGATTTTGAACTATTAGCAAGCTCAGAAATATTTTGAAAAGCTTTATTACGTTCTTCCTTAAGAAGACCTACAACTATTCTTTTTGCAGATTTAGGGTCAAGTGATATTGTCATAGTAACCCAAAGCAGTTGTAAAGTCTGTCATACCTTCACTCTACTAATGATCATGGCAGCTAAATGTAATGCCCTAGAATGATCAGGATCAAACCTGTTCTCATAGGCCTCACACATCAAAAAGGCACAAAGGTTTTCTTGTTTAGTTTCACCAAATTGTCGTATATTCGCCACCTGCATTAAATCAGGCAACGAATCCAGAGTAATACCTTTAGCGTTATACCAAGTAATATCAGTCTTAGTATCAGTCATAATATTAAGTAACCTTCACAACAGCATGTGAAAATACAACATCCCCTGCAATTCTAAAATTGTCAGGCAGTTTATTACGCAAAATACCTTCAGCTTCTAGTTTAGAAACCCTATAAAGTTCTTCTATAGTTTCACCAACTTGAGAAGGCCTTACAGGAATTTCTATAGTTACCTTCATAACTGCATAAACAGTAGGACTAGCCATAGCGCCTCCTTATTTTGGATTAAATTTCTTGTCTATACGTGCAACTATTTTTTCTAGTTGCTCTTTGTGATCCTCTATTAAAACCAATGCAGAAGCAAAATGGTCTACGTCAGGACATGTAACGATTTCGTTGTGATCATAATCAATAGACAGCATTAGGGCATTTCTTATGATGCTAAGGTCAATATCATTAAAGTTCATTTATCCCCCGTAACTAAAAGTAATAGTCTTTTTAGCAGTAATAGGAGTACAGCTAAATAGGGTATAGTTCTTTCTTGAATAGCCCGAATCATTTGCTAATACCCAACACTTCAATGCTTCTTCATCTTTAAACTTAACTACAGAAGTATAAGTTTCTGAATACGCAGGGTAGCCATGACCGGGACAATCACGGCTACGTTGATCCCCTTCATGTTGAATAGTCTCTTCAACAAAAGCCGCATAAAAAGATTGATTTGGTTGTGGTGTTTTGTTATCCATTATTAATAGTTCTTCGTAAGAGCCAACTCTATATTTTTATTAAACTCAGCCATTAAATCAACATTCAGGGTACTAGGTGTTTCTTTAGTAATCCAAACAGTATAACTTTGTAAAGGCCAACCAGTAGAAGTTTTACTATTACAAAAAGGAGTCATATATGCTGATCCCTTTGGGTATCTTAGGACTTGTTTAGCTGGCCTAAATAAGACTAACGTTAGCCCTCTAGCTTCTAACTCTAGACGATAATTTACATTAAAATCTTTATAATCATTTTTATACGCAGCACACCATGCATCTAGTATTAAAGAAGAATATCTAGATGCCGTGGTAAGTTTTTCTATCTTCATAGTCTCTGCAATTACTTGCACCCCTTAACAGTGGATAAACCAGTACCACTGCAAGAGCCACACTTAGGAGAACCTTTTATATCATAGTAACCAGAACCCCCACAAGCATAACATTTAGGAGCAATAGGCTTTGCTTTCCATTCAGCAATAGACCTACGCATTTGTTTATTGGGTTTCATTAAAAGATACCATTACAAATCTAATCATCTTACGAAAATACTCAGCATCAGAATCAGTACACTTACGAGCCACATAAGGATGAATAGTCGCACTAATTTCATCAATAGACATTGAATTGAATTTCATAATAGCTTGAGCATAATTCATATAGCACTCCGTTTATTTGAAGGTATTGTAACCTAATCAAGTAACTTTGTCAAGTGCTTAGGAGATATGGAACAAGATATTGTCCATAAGTTTCATAATATTAAGGCGACCCACAGGATTTTGAGAATGCACTGAGTAAATAAAACCTTTAGGGATGCTAAAAGCCCCATCTAATACAACTGATACTAACCAGTTCAGAAAAACCATAGAAGTATCGTCACCACCTAAGTCATGATCAAAAGATATTTCATTAGGTATTGAGTTTTCTGAAATACAAGCATCAATAGCCTGTTGTGAACTCCGTGCAATTACCCAATCATCCTTTACAGGATCACGCTCGTCATCAATAAAGAGTTTCCAAGTCATGCTTTAGCCTTAAACTTAATGCACCCAAACATAGGCCCTGTTTTCAAACCTGCATCTAAGCCTGTATCATCAGAAGCATCAGCGTAGTAAGCAATCCCGTCATCAGCAATCTTTTCATCACGAGTTGCCCATTCTGGAAACTCACATTCAGTCCAAGACTTACCGTAACCGTCTTGAGTTTGTCCCCAATATTTGCAGTCTTTACAGTTTCCGATTTCTATAAGCATTTCAAGCACTCCGTTTATTTAATGGTATTGTAACCTAGTCAAGTAACTTTGTCAAGTGCTTTAATCGCTTGTTCTCTGTGCCATTCAGGTTGACCATTAGGAAACCAATCACGATCACAAATTTTGCAACGAAGTTCAGGGTAAGTAGCTTCAAATACCTTTGTTGATACAGCAGTAGCACCCCGCCCACAAACAGGATGCATAGCCCCATCAAATTGTTCAGAATGATTGTGGATTTTCATGTTAATCCTTTAAAGAATTTTTCTTAGCTACAAAAGCAACTAATTTATTGAATTCTTCTTTGGATAACTTAAAAGTTTCAACCATATTAGATAAGACAACTGTACCGTCTGTAGCTATAGCCACAACACAATCTTCAAAGGTTATAAAATCTCTACCTTCTTTAGTTTTCATAGTAGCACTCCGTTAATAGGTCTTTATTATATCGTTGTTTTTAGTATTTGTCAAGTGGTAGTTATCAGCAATCTGGATATTTAGTTATACGCAGTACCGCTTTAGCAATAGCCTCTTGAGGCGTTTCACCAAAAGAACATTCTTGAAAGCGTACAAAACCAACCTTATCAGTTACCTTCGTAATGAAATCAACTTGCCATTGTTCAGATTGATTTTTTGGAAAACAGTTGTACTTCGTAGCAATAGGCCCAATAACTAGCCAATCCATGTAGTCAAACTTTTTTAGTTGGACTCCCCTAGAAACATATAAGCATCCCTTAGACTTATAGAGTTCAATGCTAGACCACCCAATAGCCTTAGCCAATTGGAGGTTCAATTCATAATTAGTAAGAGTAGTCATATTAAATCATACTAGGAGTATTAGCCTCACCGGACGGTTCATAGTCACCTGCTAAAGCTTTTTTAAGCCTTAGCCATAAATTTAATACAACCGAACATAGGCCCGGTCTTCATACCTGCCTCAAGCCCTTGATCATCGGAGGCATCTGCATAATAACCAAAGTCATCGTTATTAAGAGTTCCTTCACGAGAAAACCAAGCAGCATAATCACATTCAGTCCACGACTTATTCCAAGCGTCTGTATGAGACTTCCAATACTTGCAATCTTTACAGTGCCCAATCGTATTACACATTTTTAACGCCCCCGCCTTACATAAGTTTGATCATAATAATTTTCACCAACAGCCCTAATTGATCCCGCTGGAATGTGGTCTAGAGCATCTAAACAGCCCTCAGTCACAATAAAGTCCCCCGGCTTACCGTTATTCATAGAATCACAATGACGCTTATCAAGATTAAGCTTGCAATATCTACGATTGTCGTATTCAGACATAATAGGACGTAAAGGGTATCTTTGCATGTTGCACTCCGTTACTTAAATTTAAATTCTTTCACTTCAATGCATTTAGCTTCACGAGAAAGCCACGTATAACCAGCAGCTTCACATTTTTGTACTTCATCTTTAATTCTAAGGCTCCGTACTTGAGCAACGTAACCACCAAGAACACAAAGGATAATAAATAAAGCCACTAAAAATTTTTCTTTAATTGACATAAAGCACTCCGTTTAAATATGTGCTAAGTATAACACATTATTTTCATTTGTCAAGCATTATTCAATGCGCCAAATTCTAAGAATGTTACCTATTTTTCTTTGAGTGAAAGCATAACCTGTAGCCCTACTAAGATTACCAGCAATAGGATTTCTAGTATAAGGTACATCAATACAATCCCATATCTGCATTTTTAGAGCAACTTCATATACCTTAATAGAAGTTTCATTTCTTGCTTCAGGAATAGGTATCCCTTGCTTAATAACAGGAACAAAAGCACTATAGCCTGAAATAGGTTTACCTTCTTTATAAATAGCCATAATTATTTCCTTTTAGACAAGGCTACATGCTTATGGTGAGCATCGTGCTTAATTCTAGCTTTAATGGCTTTAGGAGGATCGTTATCTAAAATATTAGCCACACGTTTTGAACCTTTTTTAGTTAGGACATAGCAATGTGGAACCAAGTGCCCCCCGAAATAACCATCACGTATTTTAGCCTTAGCTAAATAATCTAATTTCAATAAAGAAGCCCTAGCTTGTGGGCAATGAATACTCACATAACCTGAAAACCATGCCCTTAACAAATACCAGTGATCTGACTCAGGTACTGTTGAAAGATTATTTTCTGTTGGCATCACATCAAAGCTCTAGCAATGTAAGGAATATTCTCTAGCATACTTGCATTTTTAGCAATTGCAATAGAGCCATGTCCAATTAGATTAATGCAAGCAACGTAATCCCCCGAATAATCAGGCAATACTTTCAAAATTTCATCAATCTCTTGTAGCGCCCCACATGGGATCATATTTTCTGTAAATGGAGCGCCTTCAATGTACACATGAGCGTGTAGCATGAAATTAGCGTTAGGCCATGCCTTGTATAGCCCACGTTGAATAGGCGTGTCTACAGAGGGTTTAGCGTGTCCTAGGTACTCTACTGATTTAGTAGAGGCATCATGAGACACTTCATTAAGTTTTACAGGCACCATAGCCGACATACCAATATCACGTTTATCAATATTTCGTTTACTCACGAGAATAAAGTCTTCATCCCTGTACGTTGGAAACCCTGACTCACAACGAAAAGAAATATTACCCAACATGCGCCCGTTATCATCGGCATGGATAAGTTCATGAAAGGTTTTTGCATACCTACGAGTTAGTGCTAGAAATTTTTCTACTTCAGTAGTAGCAGTCATATCTGCATCAATATCCCCCACTTGTATAGAACCCACACGGGTCATACTTGCAAGTAATTTCAAACGTGAAGTAAGAATAAGTGAAACAGTATTAGGATGTACTTCGTTTTCAATAAAGCAATTACCCAAAGGATCAATAATTGAGCCTAATACATTCCCATAATCATCACGTTTAAATTCAATTAGCAAATTAGCTTTAGCATCTAATGCACGAGCAGCTAATAGCTTACGAGTGTAGTTACCACTAATATTATTCTTTGTAATCACCAGCATCATGTTGGGATTAGTCTTCTTTAGGTTATTTACTAACTTAGGAGCACCATTAGGAACGTCAGCCCCCCAAATTACCAAGTCACAGTACTTAACATCATCTGCATAACGAGCTAGCGTTTCTAAGTTACCCCCATTAGAAACTATGGCATGGGCATCAGGAAAGCTTTCAGCAATAGCCTTAGAAAGCTTTGCAAAGTAACCACTAAGCCTACCACCATCATAATTAAATGTCCCACCAACCAATAGTATGTTCATATCGTATCCTATTAAATATTATTTAAATTAAGCTAATATAATTTCTTAAGGCTCTAGATATTAGAAATATTCGTTATCCGATTTACATACAGAGCAATAGTAATAATTAGAGTAATCAGTACTATGATCAAACCCACCAGACTTATTGCAATCCCCACTTGTACCGCATTTAGTACATTTATGATGATATACGAGAATGTTATCATTTGTCCCAAAAAGACAAAATTTACCCGGTATTTCTTTAGATGTAGTATCCCAATCATGATCGCATTTAGAAAATAATCCCATAATATATCTCCTTTAAAAAATTAAGTAATAATAAGTTATTGTACCCTATTTAAATAATTAAGCCTGAGTTTCAGGCAACTTATAATTTCCATCATAACGGGGTGAAAGTATAATCATACCCTGTTGTCTTTCTTCTGCCATTCTATAAAACGAGCTAGGCCACCAGTCTTGAGGTTCATAAATTTCACAATCTATAGACTTAACCCCATAAAGAGCCATTAATTGCTTAGGTGTAATGTAATGTCGCTGCCCATCTGTCTTACTTGTAACTAAGCCGGGACATATAGCATATTTATATTTCATATTATTTCTTTACTAAAAATGATCTAGCGTGAAATCTAGAAGTATGTAATCTAATTTGTTTAAGAAACCCCACACGAACCAACTTCTTTAAATCAGGGTCTTCTTTCACTTGAGGTCTATATTTTGTATTTACACAATATTGCCCCTCAGGATGTTCAGTAAACCAATCCTTAATAAGTTTTCTACGTTCTTTTCCGTAGTCCATCATAGGCACATAAAGATAATCCATCAATAGCCACCTGTAGAATAATAAGGATTTATAGCTTGATTCCACTTAGGGTTCGCATCTTCTCTAAAAAGTTTCATAGTCATTGTTGTGTTATCTGAATAAAAAGGGAAATCAATAAGTATTTCATCAAGGATTAATTTAATTGATGAAAACATTTTAATAACTATTCTTTTTCCAATTAATAACTTGGCTTTTTCAACAAAAACAGGAGACACTTTAGTCTTATTTTCCAAAATAAAAGTAAGAGTTAAATAACCATCCTGTACCGAAGCAGTGTTATGGGTGTAATTAAACTCATAGTAAACCATAATAAAACTCTTTAAGCCCTTACGCTTCCACCATGTAACCCAAATAGATAAGCAGCCACCAAGTCTAGCGTTACAAATAAATTAATACTTGATTTAGCAAACTCAGTATAGAAATTGATTTGTTGCCAAGGACCACAACCCCCCACATAGACATAAACCCCATAAAGGGTGATAGTCTTTTTACAAGGCCAATTACCAATTGTGCATTGCGTAGGCACTACTTGCCAATTTTTACCTGTACGTTCCCGCACTTCTTCCAATATCTTTTGGAGTTCAGCATTAGGCAGAGGTTGATTCAACTCAGAATCATGTAAGAAGGTTGTGCATGTCATAACACTAATCCTTATCAATAACTTCAAAACGTTCAGCTATCTTTCTACGCGCAGATAGCATCCCTTCGGATTCCAATCTAAAACTAAGCGAGGCTGAATCAATGTTAGACCCTTCTATAGCTGCATCCATACAAGCTTTAATAATTAAAGCAGAAAATTCTTGTTCAAAGTGCCTCAATTGAATCGCTTCGTCAGCCTCTTCAGTAATGGCATATTTCCATGCTTCTTTTCTAAGGTGTTCAATTAAACTTATTGCAGGTATCATTTTATTATTTCCGTATCTTCATAATTAATCGTAACCAGTTTTACAGATCGGAAGAGCACACGTCTGAA
>OCZT010002746.1_pt1 | contig 18131 bp, 16 predicted proteins | sample 1539031 | NCBI WGS metagenome assembly OCZT01 (sample SAMEA3539308, study PRJEB22396) | soil metagenome | biome: tundra; feature: field; material: soil | place: USA | collected 2010-05 | depth 0.15 m | reverse complement strand
GATCGCGCGGCAATGGATCATCGGGAATCTTGTTCAGCCAGCCCGCGGTCCGCTCCTCATAAGTGCCGAGGGGCAGCACCATGGCTCCCGCCACCAATGTCACATAATCGTTCATCAGGTAATCCAACTGGGCGAAGCTTAGATTGATGGTCGTGGTCGACCCACCGGCCCGCGTAGAACCGATTGACTCAGTGTTGGTGCCGGGATTTGAGATGACGGGCTGAGAGCCATTCTGCAAGCCGAAATCGAACCCGGCCTCGAACAGCACATTCTCTCCGCCTCGATACAGGAAAATGGGCGCAAAATCCGCGAACAAGAACGCCCCGTGCTGGCCCGAGGTTTTGGCGAATTGAACCTCCGCATCGCCGAGAATGGAGAAGTTATGGTTGACGGTGGCCTCGTCCAGCGGCATCCGGGGGAGCGGCTCCACGGGCATCGCCGCAGCCGCCTTTTGTTGCACGTCGGCGACCGTTCGTTGTGTTTCACCCAGCTTTTGCTCCAGTTCCTGGATTTTCTGCTGGTCCCGTTCGTGGACTTTCTGATCTTGCCCGTGCGCCTGCGCGTCCTGGGCATGCGTTTTCTCCAGTTGATCAATTCGTTGGTCCTGTTTTTCGATCTTCTGGCCTTGTTTGGTGACCAGGTCTTTCAACTCGTTGAACTGCTGGTCGTCAATGGCCGCCGCCGTCCTGACCGGCAGGGCCATGACTAACGCGCAACAGGCGGCGGCGCATCCTAAAGCGAAGGAACGTGTTTTCATGTTAAGGTTTTTGTCGTTTAATCCGGGTTCAGCCGCTTATCGTCCGCTGTTGTCCTGAAGATATTTGAGGATCGTCCGCGCCTGTTCGGCAGGAAGGTTCGCCCGCACGCGCATGTGGAGCAGGATGGTCTTCCATTGGGCCGCGGTCCTCTCGGTGGGATAACGCTCGGGGTGGCACCGGTTGCAATGCATCGAATAGAGCTCTGCGCCGCTGAGCTTGTTCGGGGCAGCTTTCGGCTTCGTTTTTGAGGCGGCGGCCCCGCTTTTCTGTTCTGCCGGCTTCTCTGTTTTGGATGCCTTTTTGCCTTCGTCCGCGGCCGTAAGCAGGGCGAGCGGAGCGAAGGCTGCCGAGATGACCGCAAGACTCAGAGCAGTCCGCAGTCGTGACTTGAATGGTCGTATGCGTTTTATGTTGTTCATAATTACAGCTTAAGTGTGACACTAGACTAGGTTGGGTGAAGGCGGGAGACCAGCGTTTTTTGGCAAACATTAGCCCCTCAAACCAGCCGGTCTATGGGGAAGAAACCAGCACAGCGAGCAAATCGACACTCACGGAGCTAAACGCTTACCCTATTTGGGGGCTGAGCGAAGCACGCCGAGCTGGCCGGGTTCGGGATTTGCTTCCAAGAGATCCTTGAGTTGGCAGAGCGAATGGTTCCAGAGCACATCGTGGATGTAGGCGGGGAAGAGCCAACGAAACAGCCACCAAAAGGGCCGAGTTAACCACGTCCGGCCGCGCACAAAGTTGAAGGCCACATAGATGGACAAAGCGCAGACTTCTTCGGTGAGCTTTTCGATCTCAAAAATCAGCACGCCGCCCTGGGCAAACCCATCCCGGACCCGATAGACGGCCAGAGGCTCGCCCACGACCCGCTCCAGGAGCAAGCTGAAAGCAAAATGCCGGCACACGACCTCGTAGCGATTCACGCATCCGGGCGCCTGGGAGTCCCGGCGATCCTTTGGATCCACACCCGTCTAGGGCCATCCCGGCTCGCGGCGCGCAGATAAACGCCACCGTGCTCTGAAAACCAGAACGTCAGGGGGCCGCGGGGGCCGCTGCGAGTCGGGGCGGCCCGCGGTCGGGTGAGCTTGAGGCAGCCCCTGACCGGCTTTCGCCTCGGCGCAAATTCCAAATGACTTTTCGCCCGGTGACGTGTATTGTTCAGGCCACATCACGGGAATACTGGCAAAGAAGAAGGCACGCTATGCGAGAAGAGCGAACGGAAGTCTTGGTAGTCGGCGCAGGGCCGGTTGGGTTGTTGACCGCCATCCTGTTGGCCGAAGCGGGAATCGAGGTGAAGATCATTGATCGCGAGGAGCGCACGACGGTGCGCAGTTATGCCTGCGCCCTGCACGCCCGCGCGCTCAAACTGCTGTCACAAATGGGCCTCGCGGCCCCCGTGCTTGAGCGCGGGCGGCGCGTCGAGACGCTTGCGTTCTACGACGGCGCGGCGCGGCGGGCGGAGCTGAAGCTTTCTGAACTGGGCGGCGAGTTCCCTTTCATGGTGATCCTGCCGCAGAACGTTTTCGAGGGCGTGCTGGAGGAACGGCTGCGCAAGGCGGGCGTAACGGTCAACTGGAACTATCGTTTTGACGATGTGCAGAGCGCTGGGGAGACGGTGGTCGCCAACGTCGAGGAGTTGGGGGCGACCGGTACCGGCTATATCGTGCCGCATTGGGAAGCCATGGTCAAAAGGAGCTTCCCGGTCAGCGCGCAATTCCTGGTCGGCGCGGACGGCTTTGATTCCCTGGTGCAGCAGCGGTTGGGCATCGAGAACACCTGCGTGGCCGGGCAGGCATTCTTCGCTGCCTACGAGTTCGAGCCCGAAGAGAAGGTCGAAGACGAGGTGCGCGTGGTGTTGGATGAATCCACGACCAACGTGCTCTGGCCGCTGCCGGGGAACAGGTACCGGTGGACGTTCCAGGTGCTCAACTCCGAAATGCCGCGTGGGTTCCCCGCAAAGGAGAGACGGGGCGTGCGTTTCGCACAGAAAGCCGTAGATGAAAGGATCCGGCAGTATGTGCAAGAAGTGGCGAAACGGCGGGCGCCGTGGTTCTCGGCGGGGGTCAAAGAGATTACCTGGTGCACCGAAGTCGTCTTCGAGCATCGGGTCGCCAGGCAGTTTGGCCGGGACCGTTGCTGGCTGGCGGGCGATGCGGCGCACCAGACCGGGCCGGTAGGGGTGCAAAGCATGAACGTGGGCCTGGCCGAAGCGGCTACCCTGGCCGGAGCCCTGCGCCGGATTTTGCGCGAAAAGGCCCCGCTGGAGGTGCTCGCCGCCTGCGACCGGGACTGGCAAGTCGAATGGCGGCGCCTGCTCGGATTGGCGGGTGGGCTGAAACCGAGAAAGGAAGCCAGCCCGTGGGCGCGGGAGCGAGGCGGCCGAATCCTGCCCTGCCTGCCCGCCTCACACGAGGATCTGCCGCGGCTGGCCAGCCAGTTAGGATTTGATGTCTAGGAAAATGAGCTTTCCAGAAGCGGCATAATCTGTAATAATAAAGGGTTAGATGCTATATATGAGAATCGCGATGAAGAATCTGGCTCGGATTGTCGGGCTAGTGATGTTAGGCACCGCCGTCGCCGGGGCGCAGCCGACTTCGGCTCCGCCGGCTACCGTGACGACCTCCACCAATGCCGTGGGGCCGAAGATTCAGTTTGCGACGCCGGTCTATGATTTCGGCAGGGTGAGGTCCGGGGAGCCGATCAAGTACACTTTCGTGTTCACCAACATCGGGGACCGGTTGCTGATCCTCAACTCGGTCCAGCCGCAGTGTGGTTGCACTACAGCCGGCGAGTGGACCAAGCAGGTGGAACCGGGCAACACGGGCAGCATCCCTATCCAGGTCAACACCTACGGCTACAACGGGCCGGTCATCAAGCAGGTAACCGTCACCTGCAATGTCACCAACCAGCCCACCTTATTCCTTCAGCTCAAAGGCACGCTTTACAAGCCGATTGATATCACTCCCCCCATGGCGGTCATTGGCATCCCGCCCGACTCGGAGTCAGGCTCCGTGCTGGTGACCATCACCAACAACACCGAAGAGCCGCTCATGCTGTCTTCGCCGGAGAGCAACAATCGCCTGTTCTCCGCCCAACTGGCCACCAATACACCGGGCAAAGGGTTCGAGTTGAGAATCTCGGTAGCCCCCCCGCTGCCGACTGGGAGTGTACAGGCCCAGATCAACTTGCGGACGGGCTGGACCAACCCGGCGGTGCTCACTGTTCCCGTCGTCGTCAGCGTGCAGCCGGCGGTCATGGTGATCCCCTCCTACGTCACGCTGCCGGCAGGACCGCTGGCGAACGCGTTGACAAATTCCATCGCCATCGAGAACCGAAGCACAAACGCCTTGCAGTTGTCCGATGCGACCGTCAACGTGCCCGGCGTTGAGGTGCAGATCAGGGAGATGCGGCCAGGCATGTCCTTCACTGCCATGCTTGCGTTCCCGCAGGGATTCCAGGTCCCGCCCGGTCAGCAAGTGGAGCTGAACATCAAATCGAGCAACCCAAAGTACCCGGTCCTTAAGGTGCCGGTCATGCAACTGCCGCGCCCGGCTATGGCGCCTCCGCGGGTGGTGCCGGTGGTGCCTGTTAAGGCGAGTCCGCAGGCCGCCGTCCGCCCGCCGCCGCCCCTGCCGCCTGTGCCGCGCCTGCCCGTCAGCCACTAGGTGAAAAAGGTCCTGCAGGAAGGCGCACTGTTGGCAGTGGTCGGTGCTGTCCTGGCCTTTGCCGCCAACGCGCTTTCACCGCACCCCCTTGAGCTGACCGTGGACCATTTCCCCGGGGACAGGGTTGCTTCCCCGACCACGGCGGGGGCGACCAATCTGACGAAGGCCGCAGCCACAACCACCAATTCGCCCGCCGAGCTGCTCGCGGCGAACCTCCGCGCAAAGGGCCTGCAACTGGCTGAGAGCAACCAGGTCATGCAGTTCTTTCACGATCCCCGCCGCCTGCAGGACGGGATCATCTTTATAGACGCTCGCGACGAGGACCATTATCGGGCGGGCCACATTCCCGGCGCCTACCACTTCGACCGGTTCCGCCCGGAGAACTACCTCGTTAACGTGATTCAGGTCTGCCAGACGGCGCAAGCCATCGTGTTCTACTGCAACGGCGGGGATTGCGATGACAGCGAGCACGCGGCGATTATGCTGCGCGACAGTATTGGCATACCAAAGGAGAAAGTATTCGTGTATGGGGGCGGCTTCACCGAGTGGACTAACAACGGGCTTTCATTTGAATTGGGCTCTCGCAATAGCGGCGACCTGACCAATGCGGCTAAGACCGCCGCGGCGGGCAAAGTCGAGGGCTCGAAACCATGAAGGTCACGCAACCCACCAGGAAATGGCGCCGTTCAGACTTCCCCGCGCTGCTGGGAAGGTGGTTGCTGGGCGGCCTGTTCCTTTACCTGGGCTTGAGCAAGGTGCTTCATCCGGCGGAATTTGGTGAGCTCGTGCGGGAGCAACTGGCGATCACCAACCCCTTCCTGTCGGGCTTGATCGTCACCACGTTGCCCTGGTTGGAAGTGCTCTACGGAATTCTGCTGCTAACGGGCATCGCCCGGAATACCGCCGCGGTGCTGGGCCGGTGGTGGCTGGGCGGCGTCTTTGTTTTAATGGGGCTGCATAAAGCTTTCCCGCACCCGGAGGCTTTCCTCAAACTTGTGCGGCAATACGACCTCGTAACCAGCCCTATTCTGTTGAACTCGATCGGCGCCGCGCTGCCCTGGTTCGAGGTCTTCTGCGGGCTGTTGTTGCTGGCCGGCATAGCGGTCAGGGGAGCGGCTCTCAACATCGTGGTGATGCTGGTGCCGTTCACTCTTATGGTGCTCAAGCGGGCGCTGGCTTTGGCCGCGACGTCAGGCATCCCCTTCTGTGCGGTGAAATTCGACTGCGGTTGCGGGGCGGGCGAGGTATTCATCTGCCACAAGCTAGTCGAGAACACCGTTCTACTTCTGCTCGCGGCTCTGCTGCTGATCGGACGCGGCCGCCCGCTGTGCCTCCGCTACAGCCTGTTCCGGGAAAAGGCGGAAGCTTCCGACCAGCCCGCACCGGTGCAACCAGTGGCCTCATAGCGCGGAGGGAGAAGCGGCAGAGGCCGAAGGATCGTCGCGGCTGGCGGCGCGTTCGGCAGAGGCAAGCTGGTTCGAGATCCGCTGTGCGAGCTAGTCAGACCGGCGATAAGCCTCGGCCAGGAGCGTGATCGGGTGGACCACCCGCAGGTTCAGCCCCTGACGCTTCGCGCCGTTGATGAGCTGGAGCAGACAGCCCGGGTTGCCGTTGGCTACGATACGGGCGCCGGTTGACTTGATGTGCTTGAGCTTGCGGTCCAGGAGCTGGTTGGCCATTTCCGGCTGCACGATGTTGTAAATCCCGGCACTGCCGCAGCACCACAGACTCTCCGGCAACTCCACCAGCTTCAGGTTAGGAATGAGGCCCAGCAGTTGCCGCGGCTGGGCGGTGATCTTCTGTCCGTGCGCCAGGTGGCAGGACTCGTGATACGTGACCAACTGTGGCGGGGCATTGTTGGCGGGGCGCTGGATGCCGATTTGGACCAGCCATTCGTGGATGTCCTTGACCTTCTTGTCCCAGAGCGCGGCGCGGTCGCGATAGGCCGGGTCATCGGCGAGGAGCTTGTGGTAGTGCTTGAGATGGGAGCCACAGCCGCCGGCGTTGGTGATAATGGCGTCAAATTGGTCGGGCGGGAACTGCTCAAGCTGTTTGCGCGCGAGCTGCTGGGCCAATTCCCACTCGCCGTTGTGAGCGTGGAGGGAGCCGCAGCAGAGCTGCTTCGGCGGCGTAAAGACCTCGCAGCCGTTGCGGGCGAGGACTTCCACCGTGTCGCGGTTGATGTTGCTGAAGATCAGGTCCTGCGCGCAGCCGATAAGCATCGCGACCCGATACTTCTTCGGCCCGACTGCGGGCGTGATGGGCGCAATCAGCTCGGCGGAGAACTTGGGCTGGATGTCGGGCGTGATGGATTCGAGCTCTTGGAGGCGTTTGGGAAGGAGTTTCAGGACACCACTGCCGCGAACGAGCCTTTGCAGGCCGAGTTGCTGGTAAGTCCGCAAGAGACGGCCCACGAACCGCAGGTGGCTCAGGTCCATGAACAGCCACCGGATGGCGAACGCGCGGATGAAATTGCGCTTGGGCGAACTGAGCACCCCGCTGACTTCGGCCTCGGCGCGGGCGTGCTCAAACAATTCGGCGTAGTTGACCCCGGCGGGGCAGGCCGTCATGCAGGCAAGGCAGCCGAGGCAGAAATACATCTCGTCGGCGAACGTCTTGGTCGCGCCCAGGCGGCCGTCCGCAATGGCGCGCATGAGCGAGATGCGGCCGCGCGGACTGTGGCGCTCGACTTTCGTCGCGTCGTAGGTGGGGCAAGTGGGCAGGCACAGGCCGCAGTGCATGCACTGTTGCAGCACCGAGTAGTCGAGGCCTTTGAGATGGGAAGGGGAAGTTGTCATCGGATGTCGTCAGCGCGCGGCTTGGGCCAGTAAGTCTTGGTTGCCCTGCCGATGATGCTGGCGCGCGGTATGGGCCCAAAGAAGCGGCTGTCCAGGCTGTTCGTCGTGTTGTCGCCGACCACGAAATAGGAGTTGTCCGGCACCGTCCAGACGTTGGGTCCCTTACCCGGCCAGGGCATAGCAGCAGTCCCGAAGTTGCCGCCCGTAAGCGGAGCAGGCTGGTCGAGGGGGCGGCCATTGATGAGGAGCCGGCCTTCGGAGATTTGGAGTGCCTCCCCTGGCAAGCCGGCAATGCGCTTCAAAAAGATCTGTCCCTTGGGGAGCAATGCGGAGTCCAACGCATCGGTTCGGAAGGCAACCACGTCACCCCGCCTGGGAGCAGTGAACCAATAAGCCGAGGTCTGAACAAACAGATGGTCCCCCGGCAGAACGGTTGGCGCCATGCTTCCAGTCGGCACCTTGAACGGCCGGGTGAGATGGTTGGAGGCCAGGACCTCCAAGCCGTTCAGCCCGCCCGCCAGCAGAAGGAACAGCAGCCAGCCCCGCACGCCAAGCTTTGGGTTCGGCTTAAAAGAGAGGACCAGCATCCAAACCGTCAGGACAGCGGTGACGGAAGCCAAGGCCACGCATACCCCCAAGCCCGGTATGACCGGCAGGGACGCAACCACCACGGTCAACAGCGACAGCACGGTCAAGCCCAGGAACCATCGCAGACCCGCCTTCCGGTTGCCCGCCAGCCAGATGCCGGCGCCGGCGATCAAAAGGGAGAGCAGCACGCCAACCCACCGCCGGTGAGTCGGTGGGGGAACGCTGGTGCCAGCAGGGTCGCTCGGTCCCATAAGCTGCTCGCTAGTCGAACATCTTCCCCGGATTAAGCACCCCGCTCGGGTCAAGGACGCGGCGAAGTTCGCGCATTACGCGCATCGAAGCGTCGCCAGCGAACTTGGGCAGGAACGACTTCTTGGAGACGCCTATGCCGTGTTCGCCGGTGATGGTGCCGCCGAGACGGATGGCTTCATTGAAGATCTCCTTGAATGCCTGCTCGACGCGATGCATTTCGTCCTTGTTGCGCTCGTCGGTAAGGAAAGTGGGGTGCAGATTGCCATCGCCCATGTGGCCGAAGGTGCCGATGCGCAATTGGTATTTCTTCGCAACGGCGGCGACGAAGCGGATCATCTTCGCCAGCTCACTGCGTGGCACGGTGGCATCCTCGAGGATCGTGGTGGGTGAGACGCGGGCTAATGCCGAAAAAGCACTGCGCCGGGCGGTCGCCAGATTGGTGGCTTCGGCGTCGTCCTTGGCCACGCGCACTTCCACCGCGCCGTTCTTCCGGGCGATGCTTTCCATCTTGGCGGCTTCTTCGGTCACGGGGCCAGGATGGCCGTCGGTCTCCATGAGCAGGAGGGCTTCGCAATCGAGCGGCAGGCCAACCTTGGCAAAGTCTTCCACGCAGTGAATGGTGGTGCGGTCCAGGAACTCCAGCGTGCAGGGGATGATTTGGGCGGCGATGATGTCCGAGACAGTCTGCGCGGCCTGGTCCATCTGCGCGAACGTGGCGACCAGGGTCTTCTTGGCCGCGGGCTTGGGGATGAGCTTGAGTAGCACTTTCGTGATTACTCCGAGAGTGCCTTCCGAGCCGATGAACAAGTCGCGCAAGGAGTAGCCCGCCACGTCTTTCACGCACTTGTTGCCGGTCCAGAGCACCTCGCCGTTCGGGAGCACGACCTCCAGCCCCATGACGTAATTGCGCGTGACGCCGTATTTGAGCCCCCGCAGGCCGCCGGAGTTTTCGGCGACGTTGCCGCCGATAGTCGAGATCTTCATGGAGCCGGGATCGGGCGGGTAGAACAGCCCGGCGGCGCTGGCCGCATCGGCAATCGCCTGCGTGGTGGCGCCCGCCTCGACCAGCAAGGTGAGATTGGCGCGGTCCAACTCAAGTATCTTGTCCATCTTGGCCAGGCAAAGCACGATGCAGTCGGGGCTGGGCAGGCTGCCGCCGCTGAGGCCGGTGCCGGAGCCGCGGGTGACGATGGCGGCCTGGGCTTGGTTTGCCAGCTTCAGCGCTCCGGCCACTTGCTCAGAGGTGTTGGCGAACATGACGCAGCCCGGCATCTGCTGTAGCGCGGCGGTGCCGTCAAACGAGTAAGGAATCAGGTCTTCCTTTTCGGTCAGGACGTTATCAGTGCCCACGAGGCGGCGCAGTTCGGAGATGATGTTTTGCCCGAGTGACATAAGAGTTCGCTTGGGCAGGATGTTCGAGCCGGGCGGCGCGGTCAAGGAAAGTGGGACGCGGAGGTGGGAACTCCGAAAGCCGAAACCCGAAACCCGAAGGAAGTCCGAAGGCGGAAGGCCGAAGTCGGACCGCAGCGTGGAGGGCCAGGCGCGCGCCGAACGAAGTTGGAGCCTCCTTACGTCGACTCCTGCGCGTTGCTGTTGCTGACGTAATGATTGACGGATGCGGGTGGGGTTCAGAATACTGGGCCTGCTTCGGGAAGCCAAAGAGCTTGCCCCGGAGCGTAGGTCAGGCAAGTAACTGTTTAGAAGGAAGCGATTATGCGAAGAACACGACTTGATTGGGCATTGGGTTGGGTAGTGCTGGGTTTCGTGGTCGCGGGCGGTCTCACGCAAGCGGCCCGGGCGGAGGTGCGTCTGCCGAAGGTATTCGCAAGCCACATGGTCCTCCAGCAGGAGAAGCCGCTGGCGATCTGGGGCTGGGCGGAGCCGAAGGAAACAGTCACGGTCACGCTCTCGACCGGGAGCCAGCAGGTCCAAGCCAATGAGCACGGCGAATGGAAGGCCACGCTGCCCGCCATGAAGGCTGGCGGCCCGTACACGCTGACCGTAAACGGCTCGAGCAAGATTGAGTTCGAAGATGTGATGATCGGCGAGGTGTGGTTGTGCTCGGGACAATCGAACATGGAGATGGGCATCGGCATGTGCCTGGATGCGGAGAAGGAAATCGCGGCTGCGGATTACCCGGGCATCCGGTTGCTGATGGTGACCAAGAGCTGGAAGCCGGAGCCGCAGAACGACATTGAGGGCACTTGGAAAGTGTGCTCGCCGAAAACGATCGCCGAAGGTGGCTGGGGCGGGTTTTCCGCCTGCGCGTATTACTTCGGTCGCGAGCTACACAAGAAGCTCGGGGTGGCCGTGGGGCTGATTGACTCCTCCTGGGGCGGCACGCGGATCGAGCCCTGGACGCCACCGGAAGGGTTTGCCGCCGTACCCGCCCTAAAGAAGGAATACGAGATGGTGGAACTGGGCGATCCCCAGTCCGCGCTCCATCAGCAGCGGCTGGAACAGTTCTTGAAGGAGACGGAGCAGTGGCTGGGCGCAGCCCGGCAGGCGCTGACCGAGCGCAACCTCGTCCCGGCGATGCCGACCTACCCGGCGGAGTTGCTGCCGCCGCATGACCTCCAGCAAGCGACCGCACTTTATAACGGGATGATCCATCCGATCCACCCCTTCGCGTTGCGCGGGGCGATCTGGTATCAGGGTGAGTCAAACGCCACCGAAGGCATGTTGTATGCCGAGCATATGAAGGCGCTCATTGCCGGCTGGCGGCAGTTGTGGGGCGAGGGTGAGTTCCCGTTCTACTTCGTCCAGATTGCGCCCTTCACTTACGGCTTCAACCCGGAGGTAATCGGGGAGTTCTGGGAAGCGCAGACGGCGGCACAGGCGATCCCCAACACCGGCATGGCCGTCATCACCGACATCGGCAATCTGAAGGACATCCATCCCAAGAACAAACAAGAGGTGGGACGGCGCTTGGCGCTGTGGGCACTGGCAAAGACCTACGGTCAGGAGAAGCAGGAGTATTCCGGGCCGACCTTCAAAGCGATGACCATCGAGGGCGACAAGCTCCGCGTGACGTTTGATCATGTGGGCGGCGGTTTGGCCAGCCGGGACGGCCAACCGCTGAGCTGGTTTGAAGTAATTGACGCGGATGACGGGGGATTTGTCAAAGCCGACGCCCGGATAGACGGCGCGGCAGTTGTGCTGTCGGCCCCGGAGGTGAAGCACCCGGTGGCTATGCGGTTCGCGTGGGGCATGCTGGCGGAACCGAACCTGATGAATGCCGAGGGCCTGCCGGCCGGCGCCTTCCGCGCCGGGACGGCGCCTAAACGCGACTTGCTAGTCCTGAAGGTGCCCGAAGCCAAAGACTACCAGTTGGTCTATGACCTCGACTTGGCCAAGCTGGGGCCGACCATCACGTATGATGTGGATAACCAGGCCAGGATACACCAGCCCTTCGACCGGATCGCTTACTTCCTGGAACTTCAAGGAGCAGACGGGAACACGCAATACCTGTATGTGTCCATGGACGCGTTTACGGATGCGTTGGATAAGATCGGCGTGCCCACGGTCGCGTCCGGCGCGCATTTCCAACAAAACGTCGCAAACATGAACGTCTATTCCAATGTGAAGGGCATTGTAACACGCACCGGCCTGGCGGACGGCAATATCGAGTTCTGGCCGAACAACTACGGCCCCGTAAACAGCGCCAACGTGCCGAACGCCTCGTCTCAAGTCTGGGACTTCGGGGATGAGCCGTCCAGCCCGGCCGATGGGTACGGCTCGATGCAAGTCCACAACCACGCCGCCAAACAGACGCTGTTTGCCCTCAACCACTGGAGGGAAGGCAGCCATGCTGACCTGGGCATTGGGAACCAGGCCACGGGGAATCCCGACTGGACCTTTGCCGCCAACGCGGGCTCTTTTCAGGCTAAACGCCTGCGCGTGTTCGTGCGGTGCAAGTAAGAATTATGAAGCGAAAAGTACTGGTGATTCTGTCCAACCGCCTGAACCGGCTCCAGAAGCCGCGGTTCATCGAGGTGGATTGCGATGAGGAGGGCAACATTCTTAAAGAGCACCCGCTGCGCAGCCAGCCGCGTGAGCCGCTCTACGCTGAAGTTTGGGAGAACGACGACGGCAAGACCGATTTCGCCTCCTGCCACAGCTTCAAACGGAAATACGGCCACGCGTTGGAAAAGGCCAAAGGCCGGGCTGCCAAGCGTTAACCGAGAAGCACGTTAAGCTGTCCCTCTTGCCAGCGCGTTCATCCGACACGCCAAGGCCGGAACCTCTAGGCCAGGAACACGTCGGCAGACACACCAAAGTGCCGCGACAGGCTCCGTACATGGTTGAGCGTGAGTTTGCGTTCGCCGCGCAGGATCATGGCCCCCAGGTTACGACTGCCGCCTAACAGACGCGAGAGGTCTGCTGCCGCAAGATCCTGTTCGCCGAGCAGGTGTTTTAGCACTTCCACGCCCGTTACTTTCGGCCACTTAACGTTCTTTGAATCGTATTCTTCGATCAACGAGCATAGCAGGTCAAAATAATCGGCTTGGTCCCGGGTGAAATCATCATGCCACAAGGCCATTGCGTCGGACACTTCCGCGACGTTTGCGTAGTCCACAGCATCGTGAATTGGGCGCGGCAGGAACACCCGGCAGAGGGCCGTGTATTCCTTTGGCATGTCTTGAAAGCGCATTTTCGTTTTTATCTTCATAATTCGTCTTTCCAGCGGCCACGGTCGTATTCCGCGTGTGTCAGGAAGCGGAGCGTATAGGCTATCCGGCTATTATAATGCATAGCCACAATCAGCCGATAGGTGTTGCCGCAGACGTTGAACACGATCACAGGCTTCCCGCTACGGACATGCACAACGTCCGCGCTACCATAGCTGCCGCGCACCTCAGCCATGCTTCGCCAGGCAGCCGCCCGTACGATCATCGTCCACGCAGCCAAATACTTCGCGGCCTTCGGATATTGTTCCGCCGCATCGCGGAGGAACTTTTCCTTAATAATCCGCACGCATACAATTTGTATTCATGCGCCGGATTCGTCAAACACGAAAGAATTGAACCTGGTAATGCCTCAGTGGAGGTGGGTAGGGCGCGTCACTCCGTGCGCGCCGGGTAACCACCGAGCACGACGGCGCGCACGGAGTGACGCGCCCTAGCGCCATCGCCGGCCGGTTACTGAACCGGAGCGTGATCAAGCCGGCTCTCTGCTTGTTCGAGCCTCATGGCGGCGCTGGGCCTGAGGACGCGCCGGATGGGCTCTGCATAGCGGGCGCGGGTGTTGATCCGTCGGGTGCTGGGGTGGTGCTCCCGTCGTCCGTGCTCCCGGGGATCATGATCTTCTGGCCTATCAGGAGCTGGGCTGGATCAAGGCCGGGGTTCGCCTTCAGGAGCTCTTCCATGCTTATGGGCTGTCCAAATACGTTGGCTGCTCGCGCAATGCTCGCGAGGCTATCCCCGACGTGGATTACATAGGGCTTCCCTGGAATGGGATACTCCCGCGCAGCCCTATCCACGGGGGGGTCAGACGCTTGACCCGCGGATGGCTCTGGCGGCGTTGGCGGTTGCATGGATGCCGGTCGCGACGTCTTGCGCGGTATGACGTTGCCCTGCTCGTCGAGCTTTGGGAACCACCTGATCCGATCCGCCTCCATCCCGATAGCCGTCTTGCGGTTCCGGCGCACGAGGGCTTTGTAGAAGAGGTCGGCTTTCTGCGGATCGCGGTACTTGATCCACCCGCCCGCGATACAGAGCACGCGCGCTGCGTTCTCGGAGTTATCCGGCATGAGCTTGGCGGCTTCCCAGGCGAGGACGGCGGCCTGGAAGTAAAAAGCGTTGGCTGCTTGCCAGTCGCGGTTGTTGAGCCAGCCGCCCGCCGTGCAGAGCATGCTTGTGGCGTCCTCGAAATTGTTCGGCATAAGCTTGGCAGCTTCCCAGGCGAGGGACGCAGCCTGGTAGCGATAGTGGAAGCGCTTCTCCGGATCGGCGTTGTGTCGCGAGGCTCGGCTAACCTCATCCTCGCTGGCGACCAGAGCGATCGCGGCATCATTGGTGGCTCGGATGGCCACGGTCACCCCTTCCTCATAGTTGCCGCCGTGCGCGTGCCAATCCGGCTCGACTTCGGTGCCGACCAGCTCCATGCCGTTGGTGCGCATGATGATGGCCGCCTGGAACAGCGCCTTGGCGCGCTGATCGCCCGGCAGCGATTCATTCCAGCCGGTCCGGAGGAACTGGACCAGGGCCACCTGCTGGTCCGCCCATTCGGGAGGGAAATATTCCCGCGCTGCATCGGCCCGGTCCAAGCGCATCAGGCGGCGGCCAAGGAGGTAGCGAATCTGGGTCCGTAGGAGCACGGGGGAAATCGCGCTTTGGCCGTATTTCTCGTTCTCCTTGGTCACTTGCTCCGGAGGAACCGGCGGCCAATAACGGTCCACATAGGCCTTGAGTTCATCGGCGTTGAGCACCCGTTCTGCGACGTAAGCGGCGTCCATCCAGAACCCCGCATTGAGCAGCGCGTCGAGCGCCTGCACGTATTCGCGGCGGGCCAGGCGCAAGACTCCCAGCTCCCCCAGCACTTGCCGCTCGGCGGGGATTGGGTCAAGGCCATAGCGATCCGCTGCAACGGACAAGAGGTCCATGAACTTGGCGCTGGCGATTCGATTTGTGCTCGGCGCCTCGATTGGGAAAGCGCGAGCTACGCAGGTCAGCAACTCGGCAGCCTGGACGGTCTTGCCATCGCGCAGGAGCAGCTTGGCCTGCAGCCATTGCGCCATCGGGGAACTCGGCGCCCGCTTGATCCAACGCCAGGCCAAAGGCATGTCGTTGTTCTGGTAAGCGGCCAACGCCAGCTTGGCCGCTGATTCCACGTCCTGGACCCCGGCGGCTTCAACGGCTTCAAGCCAAGTCCGGCTGACGTCGGTTCTCGACCGAGACCAGCGATTCTCGTTCGCATCGTCGGTCTCTGACTCCAACCATTGCTCGCAACGCCGGGAAATGACAAAAGCCGTCAGGACGCGTTGCGTGCGGGGATTGACGGCGAGCGGTCGAAGCACATCCGGACCTTTCTTCATGACCTCCGTGGTGGCGATGATCAGCGACACCCCCGCCGTCGGATCACCCGTGGCGAGCTGTTCGAGATACAGCTCGATGGCGCGGTCGTATTTCTTCTGCTTCAAATAGATGCGGGCCTCCAGGCCCAGGCTCGCGGCGGCCAGGCCCACCGAATCAGCAAACCCGTGCCGGGCGAGGTCGCGCACCTGCTTGAAATGTTCCGTCGCCTTGTCGGGCTCTTTCTCCTCACGCGCTTTGCCGAGCATGAACGCGGCCCACGTGGACTTAAAGCGGCGTTCCTGCGGCGGACGGTCCAGCAAGCGTTCCCAGGCGCCGCACGCCATGCCTTTGCCGACCACGGCCGGGTTGTGCCATGCCAGGGCGCCTTCGAGATAGTCGGCGAACTCGCCCGGCAGCCCGGCAGGGATCTCAATGCTCGGGAACGGTGGCTGCGGCAATGTGGGCTCGCCGCGATGCGCGCCCTTCGCGTCATAAACCCACGGGCGCGACATGGCAGCAGACTCGGCGTCCGCGAGGAACTCGTTGAGTTTCTGGCGAGCAGCCTGGTGCGCGCCGCAGATTCTTTCCAACTCATCCTTCGGGATCTTGGCCTTTTTTAAGGCCGCGACGAGGTCGGCGAGTTCGGCCGACGCGGCTTGGGTGGCGAAGCTCTCTCCGCCGCTCCCTCCGTTGAGAGGAACTGCTTGGAATCTGCTTTCAACCAGCTTCATCCGCTCGAGTTCGCCGATGAAATCCAAGACCGGCGCCACCTGCACGGCGGCGTCTCCGCCATCCAGCAGGGTGTTAGGAAAATCTGGGCCGCAGGCGAACAGGGCGCCCGGGTTCTGAAGAGCCGCCACAAGCAAGAACAGGGAAGCGCATGCGGCGAAGGTCTGCAGCCACGTGTTGCCAGGGACGTGCGGGCTCGCGCCAGCGTCTTGGACTGCGCCAGCCCTCTGGCGCTTTGGGAGCTGCGCACGCCCGGGGAAAAGCGCCAGAGGACTGGCGCACTCCAAAACCTGGCGGAAGCTCATCCGCTCGTAACGGGGACTACTGTCTTTCCAATTCAATTTGCACCTCACGGTCTTCGCTCAAACGCAGCCAGCCGATGCCTTGCGTTTCACCAGCCGGCAAACGGCAAGGCTGCGTTCTCGGTTGGAACTTCGCGGCGGACGGTCCGCCATCCACCAAATCAAAGTCACGCAGGCCATCACCCGCCACCAGGCGGGCATCGGGCCAGCGGACTCGGATGGTCAGCCGTGAGGAAATGTCGAGCTCACCATCGTTAATGAGGCTGATCTGCACCAGCCCCGGCTCGACCCGGCGCGATTCCACCCGCATGCTTTCCCGGGGGGACCGCTCCGCCACAATCGCACTCAGTGTCGGCCAGCGCCAGTTCAAAGTATCTCCCAACACGGGCAACCGATACCAGATGACGCCCCGCATCGCGGCGGGCCGGTTCGTAGCCCAGAGCTGCACCAGTTGAGCCAACTCAAGCGGGTTAGCGCGGACCTCGCGCAACTGGACACTCCCCGGCCAGGTCTTGCTCGGGCCTTCGGCGGACAGGCCGACAAACCGGCCCCCCGCGTCAAACGCCGTGAGGTATCCGTAGGTCGGCAACGCCACGCGGAAAGGAATCCCGATCTGGGCCGCCCGCTCAACCGCCCGCCGGGCGGCGGCAGGATCGCACAGCGTGAAGAGCGCATCGAACGAGCGCGGGCGCTGGAGCGAATGCACTTGCAGCACGTAGCCGTCCGCCGCCGCCGCCAGCCTCTTGAAGGCCGGTTGGTCCAGCCAACTCGGTAGCGCGGTGATGCTCACTGGCACCGGAGCGACTTTGCGGCGAAAGGCTTCCACCCAGGCGCGGTAGCCCTCGAGTTTCGACTCCGCGCAGTCGAAGTCGATCTGCAATTCCCGCGGGCTGAGGCGGCGCGACCTGGCTTCGGCGATGAGCGAAGCGGCCACGTCAGCCAGGAAGGCCGTGGTGGCATCGTTGGTCGCGACGGAGGCGGGGCAGGGGCCGATACGGAGAGCCAGGCCGACGGGGCAGGGGACATTTGTCAGGAGGGAATAATCGAGCGGGACGCGGATGACTTGCGGCTGCTTGCCTTTCCAGGAGACCTCGGCGCTAAGCACGGTGAGCCCGGAAAAGCTGGACCCGTGCTGGGTGATAGCGTCGCGGACCTGATCGGTCCAGGCGCGTTGCCAGACGTAGGCTTCATGAGTGAGCGGGCCGACGGCTTGCGGCGGTTGGTACCCGGGAGCGGCGGAGAGCTTTATCCCGGCCGCACACAGCGCGAGGAGCATAACTACGCTCGCGCGCGCGATCTTTGCTGGTAAGGAGGCGTTCCACCGCATCCCCCTTCTTAACCATGCAATTGACGGAAGCCCAGGGAAAATGAAGATTTGCAGCTCGCGATCAGTCGGTTGTAATGCCGCAACGCACCTCCGCGCGCACGCGCACGGTTTGGCGGCGGTGCTCGAAAGCAACATGCTTCGCGTCGCCGACGCGGCGGATAGCCACCCTCATTGAGGCAAAAGCATGACGCGATAGTAACGCGCCGGATTTGTGCCGATGGTGTTGTCCACCTGGGTCGAGACAGTGCCCGAGGCGATGATGTCAGGAACCAGATTGCTCCAGACAGCAGCAGCCAAGCTCGCTTTGAACTCCACCCGATAGGCCCGGTTGGGGATCGACAGCCAGGTCAGCGTAGCGCTGCCGCCCGCCACGGTGACTCGCGTGATAACGGGAAAGTCGTCCAAATAAACGAAATTGCCCACTGTGCGTGTGGACCCCCTCTCGAGGCTCTGACCAACGACCAGGAAAACGTCCGGACTGCCCGAGGCGAGCTTGGGGGACTGCTGGTCAAACGGCCCGGTGTTGATGGGGATACCCCCGGCATCCAGAACCACCCCGGTGGTTCCCACGCGAGCGCCATAGAGATCAGCGCCGGTGGTGCTGGAGTTGCGGCCGTCCTGCCACACCACTAGATAATTGGTGCCGCTGGCCGCCACCGCGGGGACTGCCTGGTAGTTCGTCGCGACGGCGAT
>OCZT010002745.1_pt1 | contig 18134 bp, 16 predicted proteins | sample 1539031 | NCBI WGS metagenome assembly OCZT01 (sample SAMEA3539308, study PRJEB22396) | soil metagenome | biome: tundra; feature: field; material: soil | place: USA | collected 2010-05 | depth 0.15 m | reverse complement strand
GGTGGAGCATCCGTTCCGAATCCTGAAGCGCATCTTCGGCTTCGACAAGGTGAGATATCGCGGACTGAGGAAGAATCATAATCGACTGTGCGCCTGCTTCGCGCTGGTGAACATCTACCAACACCGCCAACGGTTGGCCCCTCTGGGGGCATAGTGTGTCCGGAAGCCGGAAAACGGCCTCCGGAGACGAAAAAATGCCCACGCGCAGCCCCGTATTGAGAAGAATCTGCTTCAATGCCGCCGGGAAATCACAGAGACGCCCTGCGGCTACGAAATCAGATACCTGCGCAGGGCTTCCCTAAATTCCATGTCGTATAACGTCGCCCCGGTATGGTCCAGGAACAACGGGCCCAGTGGGTTGCAGTCGCCGGCCAGCGCGGTATTGGTGGTTTCCGTATAAGTCAGGGTGCCATTTCCTTCCATCCAATAGGCGTCAATGGAATTGCCATTACTGGCGGTTCCAAACAGATACTTTCCGTTCACCGCCAGGTTTGCAACATTCTCCTTGAATGGAGAGCCGGGTATAGCAGTAAGCATCCCGTTCGGCGCTGCGACGAAGCCTTCTATCTGGCTTGTGCTGCTGCCCGCGGGAGTGCTCGATACATATACCCAGGCAGCAGGAGTCGTGCTGATTGCCGCGCTGCTGAATTGAGTTGCGGTTGCGCTTTCGGCGGTAACCTGCGCCGACGCCGCTGCCGTGCACAGCGTCACGCCCAGGAAGGCAATAGTCATGTTGCGCATCATAAGTAGCTCCTTTTTTCCCGGTTTCGAGAATGACTCCGCAGGGACGAACACAGGCCGCCCTTTGTGGGCGGCCTTTACCTTTCGAGTCCGTGCTGCCATTAATAGCGCGGCAGCGGCTGAACAATAATGGCGATTGGAGCGTTGATGGTATACGGGGCCCCGGGAGCCTGGGTGTAACTCGTTGGCGTTACCGTGAAGACCCAAAGCTTGTTTGATGTGCGGCCTATCGCATACAGGTGGTTCTCGTTGTCCCAGAACAACTGGTCGACTTCGGCGGTCGTAAGCAGGCCGGTATAGTGCGTGATCGGTCTCGCGCCGTTGAAATGGAATATTTGAAGCCCGCCCGACCCACTGACAGCCAATAACAAGCCCGAGGGGGACATACCGAGATCTGTCACGCCGGCGACGGCAGTCTGCGGCATATTGGTCGGTGTGCTTGTCGTGCTCAGGTTTCCCTTGCCATCGGCCGTATACGCGGCCAGTTGCGCCGGCTCGTCCGGGCTGAAGTTCAGTTGATTCACCGGCTGCATGGTTATGGCAACGTGGTTGGTCGGATCTGCGGCAGCCTGCGATGGACAGTAGAAGTATCCCGTCGGCGGCTTGGGCGGCGCTGCGGTGATATTGGCTTGGGTGAGCAATCCGCGGCTGCTGCGCTGGAACCCCCACATACCCCAATACATGTCTCCAAGGCAGGATGCGGAGTAAGCAAAGATATTGTTGCCAATAAAACTTGCCGGAAGATAGAGCCAGTTGTTGGCGGTGTTTCCTATATTCTTAACTCCGCCCGTGGGTTTGTTCACGGCAAATGAAACATAGGCATTGTTCGAGCAGCCGGCGCCGCGGAACTCCATGTCGTATAACGTTGCTCCGGTATGGTCCAGGAACAACGGGCCCAGTGAGTTGCAGTCGCCGGTAAGTGCGGTATTGGTGGTTGCCGTAAAAGTCAGGGCGCCATTTCCTTCCATCCAATAGGCGTCAATGGAATTGCCATTGCTCGCGGTGCCAAACAGATACTTTCCATTCACCGCTAGGTTTGCAACATTCTCCTTGAAAGGAGAGCCGGGGATAGCGGTAAGCGTCCCGTTTGGCGCTGCGACAAAGCCTTCTATCTGACTGGTGCTGCTGCCGGCGGGAGCGCTCGATACGTAAACCCAGGCGGCAGGCGTTGTGGCGACTGCTGCGCTGCTGATTTGAGTTGCGGTTGTGCTTTCGGTGGTAACCTGCGCCGACGCCGCTGCCGTGCACAGCGTCACGCCCAGAAAGGCAATAGTCAAGTTGCGAATCATAAGTGGCTCCTCTTGTTTCCGGCATCCCATAGCGTTCTTGGAGGGGAGGCTGCGAGCCATTGATCGGCCAATAAGTGGACGCTCTCATGGCTGCATAGGTGGAGGCTAACTACTAAATAGGGAAATAGAAGCTCACTTAAGCTCAGTGAATGAAACCGGGCAGTATATGGAGATAGAAGCTCACTTAAGCTCAGTGAATGAAACAGGGCAGTATATGGAGATAGAAGCTCACTTAAGCTCAGTGAATGAAACCAGGCAGTGCCGGGGATTCTGCCGGGCCGGCGTTTCCTGAAGCCGAAGGCTCCCTTTGGGCAGGGAAGCTTTTCGGGCTCGGTTCACAGGCCTACTGATAGCCGGGGCTAGACAGGCTGCGGAAAAACTCGATGCGGAGGCAGATACGGTTTCGTCGGAGGAAGGCGGGGGTTTTAAACTCCGCATAAGGCCCGCAGAATCAGTGGAGGCTTCAGCCCCGGAGGGATGTTATCCCGCCGTTTCGCATGAAATGCCCGGTGTTCCCGCAGCCTCTGAAGCCCGCACCCTTCAACGTAAAGCTTTGGGGCGCGGGCTCAGCCGGGTTACTTCCCTAAGACCCTCGCCAGTGCCGCCCCCGCCGCATCGTCTTCAATCACCGGCACAATGTCGACGTCCATCAAATCGGACCATGTTGCGGCCCCCTCGTACAGCGCCGCCGGGTTGTCGGTTTCGTAGAGCGTGTAGCCGCTGCTGCAGCCTAAATTGTGCCAGCGGCCCAAAAGCGTCACGCCCGCCAGCGGCTGTCCACCGGTGGCAAGAAATCGGGATACAGCCTCTTTCACCGCTCCCGGCTGCACCGCCCAGGTTGTCATGAACTTCATCGCATTCAACCTCCATATGGGATTCTGCCCCGGGGGTTTTTCGGGGATTCCCCGGAGCGCGTGATTATAGCGCAGGGGCGTTTACAGGTTCCTTGTTGCATGGAGAATTCGCTCCCAGCATTTGCAGAAAATATCCGCTGGTTGGCGCACAATTAAGTTGGATTCGAGCCGGGTAGATTCCCAGTCAATTCCGGGATGGAGCCCCTCCGGTCCAAAATGTCAGGTATGTGCCCGGACCGTACCCCAAGGGGGTACCCCCCACCCCCCTGCAATATTTTCGCAGGGGCTCGAAAACTTGCAGATAATTAGAAATCAAGATTCTGCGCAATTCGTAACATGTTTAATATAAATATGTTAATCGGGAAACGCCGGCTCGGCAATGCAATCCTCCGACCTTTAAAAAATTCCACAATATGAGATTTCGGGGCCTTTTCAGGTCTTGGCGGCCTCGTTTTCTGACCGGACGGAAAGGTCCTCGGCATCGGGACGAACCGGTTCTTCAAATGCCGTAAAGTCTTCAACAGAGGCGGAATTGAGCCTATACCGGAACCAGAGTCGATGTATTCCGAAAGCAAAACTTTCAAGTCGGCACGACCATCAGGGAGTGACGACCTAGCACACGACCAAACAGGATACGGATATTCTGGTTCCGATCCAGTGTTCCGCTCACGGGAGGCCGTGACAAATGTGCCGAAACATCAGGATGCTTTTCAACTTCGATCCTCCGGTGACCGGGGAAGAGATTCAAGCCGCGTCGCTCCAGTTTGTGCGCAAGGTGACCGGATTCAACAAACCGTCCAAGGCGAATGAAGCCGCGTTCATCGCGGCAGTTGACGAAATCGCCGCTGTCTCCGCGCGCCTGCTCGCCTCGCTCGAAACCAGCGCGCCGGCCAGAACGCGCGAGGAAGAGGCGGCAAAAGCAAAGGCCCGCAACGCGGCCAGATTCAGCCAGGAAGGGCGCACTGCATGAAAGAGATTGTCGCCGTCATATTCGGCCTCGGCCTGGGCTGCAACGCCCTGCTCTTTGTGCCGCAAATCATCGCCGTCTGGCGCAAGAAGACCGATGAGGGCATCTCGCTGGTCACCTTCGGCGGCTTCAGCATTCTGCAGGTCGTCGGCATCGTGCACGGCCTCTACCAGCATGATCTCTCGCTAATCCTCGGCATGGCCGCCAGCCTTTTGACCTGCGGCACGGTCACTTTCCTTACCCTGTATTTCCGCCTGCGCCGCTTGCGCGCCACCGCCGCCGGTGTCCACGGGCACTAGAACGCAGGTCACGCCATAGAATCTGGGTGCCCCAGGTCTCGAATTTGAGACCTGGGAAACCACAAATCTCAACAAGCCGCGAGTCGTTTCGAATCGAGACTCAACCCAGGAACATCCCCGCAATCGCTGCCGAAATCAAGTTGGCCATGGTTCCGGCCAGCATGGCCCGCACGCCCAGTTGTGCCAATTCGTTTCGCCGCTCAGGAACCAGCGCCCCGATGCCGCCGATCTGCATTCCAATGGAACCGAGGTTCGCGAATCCGCAGAGCGCAAACGTCGCAATCGTAAATGACCGTGGCGCCAGCGCGGCCCGCTGCGTTCCCAGCGAGATGTAGGCGATGACTTCATTCAGCGCCATGCGCGTGCCCAGCAGGTTGCCGATCACGCCGCAGTCGCGCCAGGGCACGCCGATCAGCCATGCTACCGGCGCAAACAGGAATCCGAGAATCTGCCCCAGCGAACCGGGAACCCAATGCATGTAGTTGAGCCCGTGCGTCCAGCCCAGCAGGCTGTCGAGCAGCGCCACCAGCGCCAGGAAGCTGATGAGCATGATGGCCACGTTGAAGGCCAGCCTGCCGCCGTCGATGGTGCCGCGCGCAATGGCCCCAATCAGGTTTTCATCTTTGTGCAACTCGTCCTTGGGGATGACGACGCGCCCTTCGGTGGCAGGAACTTCAGTCTCCGGCACCAGCATCTTGGCCATCAGAATGGTGCCCGGCGAGGTCATGATGACGGCGGCCAGCAGGTGCTTGGCCTCCACGCCCTGTGCAATGTACATGGCCATGATGCCGCCGGAAACGTGCGCCATGCCGCTGGTCATGATGGTCATCAGTTCGCTATGTGTTGCGCCTTTCAAAAATGGCCGGATGGTTAGCGGAGCTTCGGTCTGCCCCATGAAGATCGACGCCGCCACGTTCATGCTTTCCGCGCCACTGATGCGCATGGTCTTGAGCATTACCCAGGCCAGCGCGCGAATCACGATCTGCATCACGCCGATGTGGTACAGAACCGCAAAAAAAGCGGAGATGAAGATGATGGTTGGCAGCACCTGGAAAGCGAAGATCGACCCCAGCGAGGAATGGGGCGTGCCCAGCGCGCCGAAGACAAGGCTGGTGCCCGCGGCGGTTGAAGCCAGCATGGCGTTGACCACGCCGCCCGCCCACGCCATCGCCCGCTGTCCGTAATCGAAGCGCAGAACGCAGAAGGCGAAGAGCAGTTGCAGTCCCAACCCCCAAGCCATGGTGCGCCAGCGAATCCGCTTGCGATTCGTCGAAAAAAGCCAGGCTGCCAAGAGCACAGCCAGAATTCCCAGCACCCCCGTAAATCGATCCAAAGCGAACTCCTTGAAAAGCAGTGGTCAGTGAGCAGTGGTCAGTGTTCGGTTTCCCGCCCGGGCTGAAGATCAGGGAATGGACGCTCTGCAGATCATGCCCACCGACCACCGACCACTGTCCCCTGTCCACTGTTCTCCGATTACCTTACAGCATTTTTCAAATAAGTCTCAGCCGTCGCGCGGGTAAAGATGCGGCTTACAAGCGGAACTTCTTCGGGCGGCGTATCGGCAATCACGATAGCCTTTTCGATAAGTTCCTCCGGCTCTTCCAGCATCTCCGCCTTTGTTGCATACAGCGTCGCCAGTGGCTGTCCCTTCTCCACTCGCGCACCGATGTGTGCGTGAAACTCGATTCCGGCGTGCGGATCGACCGGTTCGCCGGTCTTTTCCCGCCCCGCGCCCAGCCGCTGCACAGCCCAACCCAATGCGGTGGTGTCCATCTCCGCCACAAACCCGCTCTGCCGCGCTTCCACCACCTCGGTTGCGCCCGGCATATGAAACGCAGTCATATCGTCGAAGACCGAAACGTCTCCACCTTGCGCCGCCACCATCGCAAGAAACGCGCGCAAGGCGGAGCCATCGACAAGCGCCGTCTCGGCAAGTCGGCGGCCAGCGTCCGGTGTTGCCGCCTTACCACCGAGGTGAATCATCCAGCCCGCGAGCAGCAGCGACAACTCGCGCAGATGCCCGCTTCCCGCGGGCCTCTGGCCGCGCAGCAACTCGACTGCTTCCACTAACTCGATCCAGTTGCCGGCCATCCGTCCCAGCGGTTGTCCCATGTCGGTCATCAGCGCCACGGTGCGCGTTCCCGCGGCCTCGGCCGTGGCCACCATCAGAGCCGCCAGGTACTCCGCATCCTCCCGCTTGCGCAGAAACGCTCCCGACCCCGTCTTCACATCCAGCACCAGGGCGTCTATCCCTTCAGCGAGTTTCTTACTCAAGATGGAAGCGCAGATCAGCTCAGGGCTCTCCACAGTCGCCGTGCGGTCCCGCAGCGCATACAGAACCCGGTCTGCCGGAACCAGCGACTGCGTCTGGGCCACAATCGCCGCGCCGCAACGTTCCAGCACGGTCTCAAATTCATCAAGGGATAGTGCCGTCCGGAAATCCGGAATCGACTCCAGTTTGTCCAGCGTGCCGCCGGTATGCCCCAACGCCCGTCCGCTGATCATAGGCACGGCCAGCCCGCACGCCGCGGCCAGTGGAGTCACCAGGAAGGTGGTCTTGTCGCCCACGCCCCCGGTCGAGTGCTTGTCAACCGCAACCTTGCCCAGCCGGTGGGGCGAGTATCTCTCTCCCGAGTCGCGCATGGCCAAAGTCAGCGCCCGCGTCTCTTCGACGGACAACCCGCGCAGCCATGTGGCCATGAGCCAGGCTGAAAGCTGCTCCAATGGAATGGATCCGCTCGCTGCCCCGGCCACAATGAATCCAATCTCGCGCGCGTCCAATGCGCCTCCATCCCGCTTCTTGCGGATCAGATCGACAATGTGCAACGGGATGGGCGCAAGATTCTTCATAGTGGGATGAGCCTCGACAGGTTGAAATCTGAGATTATCGCAAGGCGGGGCCATCGGACCAACGCTCGCCCTCCGCAGGCAATCCCCGCACTTCAATTGACCCATTGACCCTGCTATGGAAGAATCCAGGGTCACAGAGGATTTGGGTTTCAGGGCGGCGGCGAAATCACTCGCTGCCGGCACACGTTTTCTTCGATTCGCAACAAAGGAAGATGGGTCAAAGGAATGTTTGAGTTCAGATGTGTTTGCTTACGGCTCTTAGGGCTTGCTATTGTGTCAACTTCTTTTCTCACTCTGCCGGCCAGGGCAGGATGGGCGGTTGTGAAACCTGGCGTATCCGATGAAGCTGCGAAAGGCTGCAACTCCAGCGAACCGGCAAGCTACCCGAAGACGTCCATCTCCAACGGCCAGGTGAACGCCGTGGTATATCTGCCGGACGCGAAGACCGGCTACTATCGCGGTACGCGTTTCGACTGGTCGGGAGTGGTGGGATGCCTGGCTTACAAGGGCCACAACTATTTTGGCGTCTGGTTTCCGAAGTACGATCCATACTTGAACGATGCCATCTCCGGGCCCGTTGAGGACTTCCGCTCCGCCGACGCCGAAAGCTCACTGGGCTACGATCAGGCCAAGCCCGGCGACCCGTTCGTCAAACTTGGTGTGGGCGTGTTGCGCAGAGTGGATGACAAGCCTTACGCGTTCTCCACCACCTATCCGATGATCGATCCGGGCAAGTGGACGGTTCACACCGGGCCCGCGAGCGTCGCATTCCAACAGACGCTCAAGTCGCCTATCGGCATTGCCTATGTCTATAAGAAGACGTTGAAGCTCGATCCGCGCGAGCCGGTGCTGATCATCCAGCACGAGTTGAAGAACACCGGAACCGAGACCATCGAAATGCAGGTCTACAATCACGACTTCTACGTGCTCGACAACGCTCCGACGGGATCGGAGATGGTGGTGCGTTTCCCATTCGCGCCTGAGCCGAAGGAGCCTTTGACCAACGGCGCAAGGATCGACGGCAAGGAGCTAGTCTACGACCGCGAGCTGCAGACCGGGGAGTTTGTCTATACACACTTCTCCGGCTTCTCCAGCGCTGTTTCCGACTTCGATTTTTCCTTCGAGAACCGCAAGACTGGCGTAGGCGTGGAGGAAACCGGGGACCTGCCCCTTTCCCGCGTCGTCTTCTGGTCGATTCGCACCACAATTTGCCCGGAGGCGTACGTACACCTCAAGATCGCTCCCGGCGAGACCGCGCACTGGAGCATCCGCTTCCGGTTCTACGCCAAATAGACGGCTACGTTGTCTATTTCATCTTCAGGAAAAAGCCGAATGGGAGAAGTTCAGAGAACCGCATTACCTTGACGCCGTCCGGAGCCGGGAACACGACCGGCGCTTCGGGCAAGATGAACTCTGCCAGCACCTGCCGGCACGCGCCGCACGGGGGGCTGGCCGAACCGTTCAAATTGCTCACTGCCACCGCTTCGATCCGGATGGCAGGCCCGAATCGGGAAACCGCGCTCACCAGTGCCGATCGCTCCGCACAAATTGTGAGCCCGAAGCTCGTATTCTCCACGTTGGTGCCGGTGACTGTCTCGCCGTTGGTCAGCTTGAGCGCCGCGCCCACCCGGAATCTCGAGTAAGGCGAATACGAGTTCTCCGCCGCCTTGCTCGCCTCCTCAAGAAGCGCAGCCAGCGGCGCGGCCAGTACTGTTTGAGAGTCCATCGCTGCTCCCATCTGCCTGCATCATGAAGCTTTGAGGCTAAAGCATTCCCGCACTCGCTGTATACCGCGCCCCAGGTCCTGTTCCCTATTCCCTGGTCCCCGCTTCTCTCAAGTTGAGCCCTAACTAACCGATAAGGAACTTGAACGCTTGCCGCAACGGGGATTCCTACCCCGGCCGGCCCGACGAGTGGGTGCCATGGATGAATTGACGAGGGAGTTCCTGATCGAGAGCCAGGAGGGCCTGGACCGCATGGAGCGCTGCCTGACCGACCTGGAAGAGCGCCCAGAGGATGCGGGCTTGATTGGCGAAATATTTCGCTCAGTGCATACGATCAAGGGAACGACGGGATTCCTTGGGTTCAAGCGTCTGGAAAAGCTGGCCCACGCCGGCGAAAATCTACTTGGCCTGCTGCGCGAAGGCAAGTTGACGGCGGACCGCCCCACGATTACCGGTCTGCTGCAACTTCTCGACGGCCTGCGCGCCATTCTCAAGTCCATTGAAACCGAAAGCACAGAGGGCGAGGGCGCGGATGCCGCGCTTATCAGCTGTCTTGAGGAGCTGCAGGCTCCCGCCTTTGCGAATGCAAAACAGCCTGTCCGCGCGAAGGCAACTGCAACCCCTGCGCCCCCACCTCCTCCCGCGCCCATTCCATCTCGTGTGCCAGAGCAAGCCGCGGCGCCGGTTCCCAAACCGGCCGTTGAGGCGGAAGCCGATCCTGCCAAACCGCGAGCGGCCGCCGGCTCCGCGGTTGAAAGCTCCCTTCGTGTGGACGTCGTGCTTCTCAATCGCATGATGAACCTGGTGGGTGAACTTGTTCTTACTCGCAACCAGGTACTGCAGGCCACCGCGGCCGACCCCAACCTGACCCTGCTTTCCCGCCGCCTGGATATGGTGACGGCGGACCTGCGCGAGTCGGTGATGAAGGCGCGCATGCAGCCGGTATCGAACATCTTTTCCAAGATGCCGCGTATTGTGCGTGATCTTTCACAGTCACTCGGCCGGCGCGTCAGGTTGCAGGTGGAGGGCCAGGATACAGAGCTCGACAAAAGCCTGCTTGAAGCCATCAAGGACCCGCTGACACATGCGGTGCGCAACTCACTCGATCACGGCATTGAACCGCCCGAAGTGCGCCAGGCGGCAGGCAAGGATCCCGAGGGCACCCTCAAGCTGCGTGCCGCGCAGGAAGGCAGCCACGTCATTATCGAAGTCTCCGATGACGGCGGGGGCGTTTCCGTTGAAAAAGTTCGCCAGAAGGCCATCGAGCGCGGGCTCATCACGCCCGAGCGTGCCGCGCAATTGGCAGAGCGCGAACTGCTCCAACTCATCTTTCTTCCCGGCTTTTCCACTGCTGCCGCTGTAACCAATGTAAGCGGCCGCGGTGTCGGCATGGACGTGGTCCGGACCAACGTCGAGAAGATTGGTGGCAAGGTCGAAATCGACTCGCGCGCCGGAAAGGGAACCACACTGCGGCTGCGCATTCCGCTCACCCTGGCCATCATCCCCGCTCTCATTGTCCGCAGCGTCAACCAGAGCTTTGCCTTGCCCCAGGGTGCACTCTCGGAACTGGTACACATACCGCCGGATCAGGCCGCCGCATCCATCGAGTGGATTGAGGATGCACCGCTCTACCGGCTGCGCGGCAAGCTGCTGCCATTGGTATTTCTTGACAGGCTGCTGGTACCGGGCGGCGAACACAAGCTGGCCAACGAGCGGGACAACTTCATCGCCGTTCTTGACGCGGACGGACGCCGCTTCGGGCTGGTGGTCGATGGGCTTGCCGATCCCGAAGAGATCGTGGTCAAGCCGCTCTCGTCGGTGCTCAAGACTATCGGAATCTACTCGGGAGCAACCGTACTGGGCAACGCCGATCTGGCGCTGATTCTCGACCCCGGCTCAATCGCGCTCAAAGCGGGTGTGACTATGAGCGCGGAAGAAGAAACGGCGCACGCAGCAGAGTGCGAAAACGGCGTCGAGGAAGGCAAGGTCCTCGAATACCTGCTTGTTGAATCCGCGGGACGCCAGGCCGCAGTGCCTTTGGAGAACGTGCTTCGCATCGAGCAAGTTCCGGTATCGCGCATCGAGTACATCGGCTATCGCCCGGTACTCAACTTCGAGGGCCAACTGCTGCCGGTCGAGGATTCCGGCGGCATACTGGCCACCGCCCAGGACAATCCAAATGCCCAGATCATTGTCGTGGTATGCCGCGAAGGAAACCGGCAAGTGGGCATCGTGGTCTCTCACGTGCTCGATGTGGCCGGAGGTGGCGACTTGTTCGAGGCCGGTACCAGCAATCATGCGGGCGGCGTGACGCTGTTGAAGGATCGCGTTACCGGCGTGGTCGACTTGGGCGGCGTTGCCCCGCTGCCGGCGGCAGACAACACTCCCGATCAATGGGATCGGATTTCGGAGACAGTCGCATGAGTGGCCTGGCAACGCAATTCAATCGCAAGGAAAGAGCCGCGGCGGCGCAAGTTGAAATGTGCTCCGTTCGCCTGGGTCAAACCCTGTTTGGCGTGCCCATCACGCACATCCGTGAAATCGTGGGCTCCGCGCACCCGCAGCCGGTGCCTCTGGCTCCCGCATTTGTTGGTGGACTGGTTCACTACCGGGGCGATGTGCTGACCACGGTGAGCCTGCGCCAGTTGCTTGGCTTGCCGCCCAAAGAGGGCCGGCAAGACATCCTGGTTCTTGAAAGCTCCGGTGGTTGCTTCGGCCTGTTGGTCGATTCGGTTGGCGAGGTGCTGACCGTTTCTTCCGCCGACCACGAGCCCAATCCTTCGATTCTTGATGAGCGGCGGAGAGCATTATTCGCCGGCGCCTACAAACTCAAGGACAGCCTGCTTGTGATGCTTGATCCTGAGCGGCTGGACCCCATGCGCCTGGCCGAGGTCCAGGCTGTCTAACTTCATCGGGCCCGATTTTAGAACTGTTTGGAGGGGATGATGCGTGCACTGATTGTCGATGACTCACGCTTCGTAAGGGGTTACCTGCGCGGCCTCCTGGAGGTCAAGGGAATCGAGTGCGAAGAAGCCGCCGACGGCCAGGCAGGCCTGGACCGGCTCAACAGCAACGAGCCTTTTGACGTGGCGCTGGTGGACTGGAACATGCCGGTGATGAACGGTCTGGAAATGCTCCAGAAACTTCGTGCAGACGGATTCTCCTGCTTGAAGGTCATGATGGTGACCACCGAGGCCGAAAACGACTTCATACTGCGCGCGCTGAGCGCCGGCGCGGACGAGTACCTGATGAAGCCCTTTGACGATGAGGCTCTGACCGAAAAGCTGGCCATGCTCGGCCTGGCGGAGGACTGAGCATTGACGGCCGGGCGCCGCACCCGAATTCTCATTGTTGACGACTCGGCTGTGATGCGGAGCCTGTTGCGCTCCGTTGTCAGCGCCAGTGCCGTTCTTGAAGTGGCCGGGACCGCGGCGGACGGCGCGTCGGCCTTGAGTATTCTTGAAACGCTTCGCCCCGACCTGGTACTGCTCGACGTGGAAATGCCGGTAATGGATGGATTGGTCACCCTCAGGCAGTTGCGCTCACGGGGACACCGGATGCCGGTAATCATGTGCAGTTCGCTCACGCAGCGCGGCGCCAAGGTCACCATTGAGGCGCTGGCCTGCGGCGCATCGGACTATGTTGCCAAGCCGGCTGGGCAGTCGGGCCGCGAGACGGCCATGCGGGCGCTCTCGCAGGACCTGATACCCAAGATACAGGCGCTCACCGGCCAGCAGGCGGCGCATCCAGCAGGGTCCACGCCATTGAACGAGCGGATGCCGCTCGTCCGATCTCCGCAGATTCAATCCCCGCTCATTTTGCCGTTGGCGCCGTCGTTCAAATCCCAGCCAGTCTCTTCAATTCCGCTGGCTTTGGTTATCGGTGTCTCCACCGGCGGCCCCGCGGCTCTCGATCTGCTGCTGCCCGCTCTTCCTGCCAACTTTCCTCTACCCGTGATGATCGTGCAGCACATGCCCGAACTGTTCACTAAACTCTTCGCCGAGCGCCTCAACGGCCGCTGTCCCATGCATGTTCACGAGGCCGGCGAGGGTGATCCGGTGCGTCCCGGGACAATCTATATCGCGCGCGGCAACTGGCACATGGAGGTGCTGGCGCCCTCGCGCCAGGGCGCGGCTGCGACGGTGCACCTGACCCAAGGCCCGCTCGAAAATCATTGCCGACCCGCCGTGGACGTGCTGTTTCGCTCGGCTGCCTCGGTATACGGCGCGGGCGTGTTGGCTGTGGTGCTCACCGGCATGGGTTCTGACGGCATGCTCGGCAGCCACATCATTCGCGGCCTGGGTGGCAGCGTACTGGCGCAGGACCAGGCGACAAGTGCGGTGTGGGGAATGCCAGGCGCCGTTGCCAATGCCGGCCTCGCGCACAAGATTCTCCCTCTCAACGCCATCGCTCCGGAGATCCTTCGCATCGTTAGCCGGACAGGAAAAGAAAGCCAAAACAACAGCGAAGCCCGCGAGCTTCGGGAATCGGTGGGATAGTCATGCAGACATCTTCCAGCGTCGACTATGGCTATCTGCGCCAGCTTGTCTTCGGCCTCTCGCAAAACGTGCTCGATCCATCGCGCGACTATCTCTTCGACACCCGTCTCTCCCGGCTATTGCGCAACCATGGCATGACCCACCTTGAAGAACTGGTGCAGCACCTCAAGATAAGAAAGAACCCCACGCTCGAACGTTCCATCGCCGAGGCCATGACCATCAATGAAACCAGCTTCTTTCGCGATGGCCGCCCCTTTGAACTGTTGCGCACCGACCTGCTGCCCAAGTTGATTGAAGCCCGCCGCATCACTCGCGGCCTGCGATTCTGGAGCGCCGCCTGCTCCACCGGCCAGGAGGCTTACAGTCTTGCCATGCTCATGGCGGAGCATTTCCCCATGCTGTCAGCGTGGAACATTCGCATCGAGGAGACCGACATATGTGCAGAGGTAGTGCAGCGTGCCTTGAATAGTAGCTATCACCGCATTGAGATCAACCGCGGATTGCCCGCGCGCTTCGTGGTTCGTTACTTTGAGCACGTCGGCGAAGACTGGGTGGTCAGGCCGGAGCTTCGCAAGATTTGCCACTTCCGCCAGGCAAACCTATGCCAGTCGCCGCTGCCTTTCGGCCGTGCCGATGACCGCTTCGACGTCATCTTCCTGCGCAACGTAATGCTCTACTTCTCGCACAAGACCCGAAAAACCCTGCTCGCTGGAATTCACCGGCTTTTGGCCCCCGACGGCATCCTGTTTTTGGGCTCCAGCGAACAGCCCGCCGACCCGTCCATCTGGACTCCGGTGCTGGCCGGCGGCACATGCCACTTCCGCCCGCGGCAGCCGAGCTAAAAGGCAGGGACTAGGAACTAGTCCCTAGTCCCTGTTTCATTCATCAGCCTCTCCACCTCATCCCGCAGCCGCGCTGCAATCCGCGCCTCGGTCTCTTCCGGCGCAAACCGTATCGGCTTCCCAACATGCACCTCGACAGTCCCGGACCGGAACCACCCGCGCTGCCGGGTCTTCAACTCGCCCAGACCGCGTATCCCGACCGGAAGCACCAGCGCCCCCGACTGCTTCACCAGCACTCCTATTCCGCCCCGGAACCGCGCCAGCTCCCCTGCTGCCGACCGTGTCCCTTCAGGAAACACCAGCACGTTGAATCCCCGGTCCAAGGCCTTGCCTGCATGTGTGAAGCTGGCCTGGAAATCCCTTCGCCGCGCCAGCGGAAACACGTTGAAGAGCGCCGTCAACAAGACATATGCCAACGGGCCGAACAGAGAAAAGCGCCCACGCTCCGGGTTGCGCAGATGCCAAAAGTCCTCCAGCATCTCCCCTGACATGGCTACTGCAATCTGCCTGCGCACCTTCCCCGGCAGCGCGTATTCAATCAGAGGCCCATCAAACGCGGTTACGTGGTTGGCCACAATCAGCATTGGCTCCATGCCAGCCGGCATCCTGGGCGCCACCACCCTGGGATGCGCCAGCAGCCACACCAGTGGCCGCATCAGGGCTTCAACAAACGCCGCCCGCAGCCACCGGAAGGGCAGGCTCCATGGCCAGAGCGGATAGTAATACCGCCCCCGCGCATTTTGCGACCCCAGCTCCGTTGACGCTTCAACGGCATCCCCTGCAAGCCGAGATCCGGCCGTTTCCGCTCTTGCAGAGTCGGGTTCCCCATCCTTTTCGCAGCCTTTCGCGGGAAGGATGGGAGACGACGAAGCCCACTTCACCTTCGCTTCCCCAGTTACCAGCCGTCGCAATGCCCCAAGCGTCTGGATCTGCTCAAGGAGCCCGCCCTCAGTTGAGATTCCCAACCGTTCCTCCAGAGCGGCGGCCACCTGCACTCGCCCCAGGCTGTCCAGGTGCAGATCCTCGTCCAGCCGCAGTTCGTCTCCAACGCCCGGCGGAGCTTCCCCTGTGACTTCTGCAATCAATGCCAGCAGCCAGTCTGATCGCGCCCCAAAGGCGCCACTTCCAGCGCCGTTTGAACCGGGGGTCCACGTTTTTTTTGACGCAGCCTGCATACCGGTCAGCCAAGCCGAAACTACCTTGCGTCGGACTTTCCCGGTCGGGGTGCGGGGCATATCCGGCTCCGGCCACAGCACCCAGCGCCGGATTCGCTGGAACTCCGCGAGCTTCGCATTAGCGTGCTCAATGGCGACCGCGGCCTTTTCTTCAGAAGCGCTAATGGCTAAAACCGCGCAGGGCTCCGTGCCGGACGCCGTTTCGGTCCCCAACACTATGCAGCCCGCCACTCCCGGCTCCTGCTCAATGACCGCTTCCATATCCTCGGGGTGCAAGTTGATGCCTGACGCGGTTACGATCACTTCGCTCTTGCGGCCCAGGAAGCGCAATTCGCCGCCCGGTTGGGCCTCGGCCAGGTCCCCGGTGGCAAGCCACTCATCGGTGAGCTCCTTCAGGGCTCCGTCGCTCCACATGGCGCTGGCGATCATCGGTCCCCGCACCAGCACTTCGCCGTCGGTGCCCAGTTTTACTTCGCGACCCGGGAGTGGCTTGCCGATGGTTCCTCGTGTTACATGGAACGGATGATTCAGTGTGATGAGCGCCGTGGTCTCTGTCATACCGTATCCCTGAACCACTACAAACCCCATCGTGTTCCAGAAGCGCTCCACCTGGCTTGCCAGCGCTCCCCCGCCGGAGACAAGCGCCCAGAACTTCAGCCCAAATATCCGGTGTATCGCGCGGAACTGCCACCATTTCTGCCAGGCCCCGATGCCCTCGGAGACGGCAATCTGTTCTGCAAGATCCGGCTGGCCGGCCTCCAGGTGGTTCTTTAGCAGAGTGAATACCCTGGGCACCGCCGCCAGCACTGAGATGCGTTCCCGCCGGATGGTCTCAACCAGCCGATGCGCCGCCAGGCGGCTCTCGAAATGGACTTCGGCTTTCAACATCGGCGGAACCCACAGGCCCATCGTCTGGCCAAAGACGTGGCTCAGGGGCAGCGTGTGCAGAATTCGAAGCGGATGAACCAGCCGCTCGTAGCGCAAGTAGGGTTGGGAGCCTTCTTCGATGGGCGCAACGCTGGCCAGCACGTTGCCCTGGGTCAGTACAACGCCCTTGGGGTCGCCGGTGGTGCCGGAAGTGAACAGTATCTCCAGGGGCGTCTGGTGGGAAAGGCCGGCAACCGCGGGGGCTTCGTCTGCTGGCAGCGCTCCGGGCCAATCGGCAAACTCAAGGCAGGGCCAGTCGGATGGCAGTTGATGCAGCAGCAGTCCATCGCCCACGACTAATCTCGGGGAGACATCCGCGCAGACCTTTGCGGCAAACTCCGCTGTTCCGTAGGCGTCCAGCGGCACCACCAGCACCCCGCGCAGCATGCAGCCGTAAAACGCCGCCATCCACTCCGCGCCGTTTTCTGCCCACAGCAGCACCCGGTCGCCCGGCCCAATGCCGCGCTTAACCAAAAGACCCGCAAATCGGCCCGCCAGACGCGCCAACTCCCCGTAGGTCGTCACTTTTCTGCGGTTGCCCTGGTACCGGACTACGGCAACCTCGCGGTCGAAACGGCGGAAGTCGTCAAGCAGTGTGGCCAGATGGTCTCGCATAGATTGTCCGGCAGGCTCATGGTGGCAGCGACACGAGTCGTGCTACGATGGGCTCTTTCCTGTTGAGTTTGACTGTTTGGAAGATGCACAGATGAAAGTGTTGATTCTCTTTCTTTCGTGTTTATGTGCCACTTCGCCTCTTCGGGCGCAAGAGCGGCTAACCGTTACAGATGCCCTCCGCCAGCTATACAGCGGATATGACCCGGATAAGAGCACCGCACAGTGGACCTGCACAAAGGAGCAGGAGATGAACGGGCCTCACCAGGGTCGGCCATGCTGGAAGGAATATGCCACTGTCCGCGTCACATCCGTGCTGCTGGCGGAGGTTGCAGAGGACGGCACAGACAAGGTATATCTCGTAGCCTCGGCCAAGCCGGCGACCTCGCCGGAAAATTACGACTGTCACGCCTGCGCCCCTGCCATCGGTGTAGCCGTCTTCGTCGCCCAGGAAGGCAACTGGGCCCTGCAAAGCGCCAACCCCGCCGTAGGATTCTATGGCGGCTGGGGGAGTCCACCCTTCGTTGACCTCGTTAAGATTGGCCCTGATAAACGTGGCGTACTGCTCTTCGACGAAGACAATCATGGGGGATTCGCCTCTTCGTACAAAATTCTGCTCGTGCCCTTCGGCAGAACTGTCGCCGAGGCGTGGGGCATCCAGGATGAGCAAGACAACACCGGTGCCTACGACCTGACCGATAAGCTGAACAAACAGGTGCCATACCGTTCGGCGGCCGCATTCAGGTTTAACACCACACATTCAGACGAAGGCAGTATCGCTGACTACTACGACGTAGAACTCATCTCCAGGGGCGACGTCAGCAATGATCTTGTCCACCTGAAGCCGGAGAACTGGACGGAAGTCTACCGATTCAAAGATGGCAAGTACCGCCTCCTAAGCCACAAGAACTCAATCGAGATCGCAATACCCCACCACCAACCCCAGAAGCGTCCCAAGCCGAAGCCCACTGATCCGTGATCCCTCCTTTCTTCGCTTCCTATTCGCCACCATCCCGCGTTATCCTCAAAATACGCATGTCTCCCCGCCCGCCCAACCCGGACCCGGCGCAAGATCCTTTCGCCAGCTTCCATCCCGTCACGGCGGCCTGGTTTCAGGCTGTCTTTGACGCCCCCACCGCCCCGCAGCAGATGGGCTGGCCGGTCATCGCCCGCGGCGAGAGCGCACTGATCCTTGCCCCCACCGGAACCGGCAAAACCCTGACCGCCTTCCTCTGGTGCCTGGATCGCCTGATGCTCCACCCGCATGCCGATGGAATGAGAGAAGGCTGCCGCATCGTCTATGTCTCGCCCCTCAAGGCGCTGGCCGTAGATCGGAAGAGCACACGTCTGAACTC
>OCZT010002744.1_pt1 | contig 18139 bp, 16 predicted proteins | sample 1539031 | NCBI WGS metagenome assembly OCZT01 (sample SAMEA3539308, study PRJEB22396) | soil metagenome | biome: tundra; feature: field; material: soil | place: USA | collected 2010-05 | depth 0.15 m | reverse complement strand
CAGACCAATGAGACGCGGACGAAACATCGGGTTCTTTGTATGCGATTTTTTCCGCCGGGCAAGCGCGGAGAATTTTCCGCGGTCATGGCCGGGCGGAAATTCCCGGGAATTCAAGTTTTCAAAACCCGCGTGCGGATGACCCGCTTCCTGAACGAAGGGATGCCCGATCTGTCACCAAAGGCGCGGAAAATTGCCCGCCGCCACGCGGCTTTTAACGTTTTGACAATTCCCTCAGGGGGCGTTGGCAAAGGATTGGCGGAACGGCTGGTGGTTTTGGTAAAGTTGCAATCGCTGCTGAACGACGGCCGTATCGTTCGTCATGCCGCTGGCTTGGGTGAGATTGAGGGCCTCCTGCGCAGCCTTTTGCGCATCGTCGAAATGCCCAAGTTCGGCGCAGGCCATGCCCAGCGCGTCGAGCATGGCCGGTTGAGCGCCGCCGGTGAGGGTGTTGGCCCTGGACGCCAGGTCAAACGCGGTGTGACCGTCGCGAACCTTTGGATTTTCATCCGAGGCCAGCACTTGGGCCAGGTAGATCAGGACATGGAGATTATCCGGGTCGATTTGCATCGCCTGCCGGAAATACGGGATGGCTTCCAGGTCGCGGCCTTGTTTGAGCAGCGCCTTGCCCCTTAAATAGGGCGCCCGCCAGTCAGCCGGGTCCAATCGCGCTGCTGCGGCATAATGTTCCATCGCCTCGTCGAACCGGCCAAGCTCAACGAGCATGGCACCGAGGTTATTGTGTAGCGCCGCGTCCTTGGGATTTATCCGCACGGCCTCTCGAAATTCGGCGAGCGCTTCGTTGGTATGGCCGGAGTCGGCGAGCAAATTGGCGAGGGAGTCGTGTGATGGCGCGTCTTTGGGATACAACCGCAGCGCCTCTCGAAGTTCGGCGAGCGCTTCGTTGGTTTGACCGGAGCCGGCGAGCAAATGAGCGAGATTGCTGTACGTTTTGACGCGGTAAGGATTCAGTTTCAGGCCAATGCGATATTCGGACAGGGCGTCGGCCTTCCGCCCTTCCATTTCGTACACCTGCCCCAAACAGAGATGGGCCGGTTCATTGTCCTCGGTGACGCTGATGGCGTGGGAGAAAAGCGACTCATCATCGCGCCAACAGCGCAATTGGTTTTCCGTGAGCGCCACACAACCGCCCAGGATCAAAACGGCGGCAGTGGTGATGACCGTGGGAGGAAATTGAAGCCGGTTCGCCCAATCGCGGACGGCGAAGGTCAAGGCGATGAACACTCCGATGGACGGAAAATAAGTGTAGCGGTCAGCCATCGCTGCGTGACCGACCTGCACCAGGCCAATCACCGGCACCAGCGTGCCCAAAAACCACAGCCAGCCGACCAGCCCGTACGGCCCGCGTTTGCGTCCGAGCCAGGCGGCGGCGGAGATGGCAAGCAAAACCGCCACGGCGGCGACGACAGCCAGCGGAGAGATGGTTTTGGGCAGCGGATAAAAAATGGCCAGGTGCACCGGCCAGAGCATTTTAAGCAGGTAACGTGTATAAGCCAGCGGCACATTGTCCAAACGGTAGTGCAGCGGGATTTCTTCCAGCGAGACGACCATGCCGCCATGGTGTTGCGCCAGAAATGTGATGACGCACGAAACCGCCACCAGCGCAAAAAACGGCCACTTTTCGAACACGAGCCGCCAAAAGGGCGGAAACCTTTGCAACGGCCAATAATCCAGCAGCAACATCACAAACGGGAGGGTGACCAGCATCGGTTTGGACATGAGGCCGAGGGCGAAGAAAATCAGGGCCGGAGCATAGTCGAGGGTCGAGGGTCGAGCCGTCTCCGCTCCGCTTCGCCGCGCCAAGGGGTCGAGTGCCGGAACGGATGATTTGGCCATCGACTCTCGACTCTCGATTCTCGACCGCCTTTGGGCATAGCGCGTGTAAGCCAGAAGCGCCAGCAGGGCGAAGAGCGTGCTCAACACATCCTTTCTTTCGGAAAGCCAGGCAACGGATTCCACATGCAGCGGGTACCACGCAAACAGCGCGGCGACAAAGGCGCTCGGCCGCAACACGTTCGTCAATCGAAGCAGCAGCCCAAACAGCAGAACCGCGTTTGCCGCGTGAAGCAACAGGTTGACAGAATGTTGGGCGCCGGCGTTGAGGCCGAACAACTCGCAATCCAGCATGTGTGACAGCCAGGTGAGCGGATGCCAGTTGCTGGCGTGCCAGGTGGTAAAAGCCCATTTGACGCCGGCCCACGTCAGGCCGTTTTGGACAACATGGTTTTCGGTGACGTAATCATCGTCGTCAAAGATGCTGAAGCCGTGATAGGCCGCCGGCAGGTAAACCAGCAGCGTGACCAGTGCGAGCAACAGGCCCATGAGACGCGGACGGGACATCGGGTTCTTTGTATGCGATTTTGCCGTGAGGCAAGTGCGGAGACAAAGTATATTTTTCCGCAAAAAGACGTTGCAATTTCCGGCGCGGCGGGTAGAAATTGGTGAGGCAGGAAATTGCTCGACCCCCTGCCGCTTGGACGCTACATCGGTTCCTCACGACCAAGTAAAGTTGTTTTATGAGCGGATTATCGTTTGCTGTCGTGGGAGCCGCTTCCAATCAAGCGGAACTCATCTACGTTTGGACACAGGCAACGCCGGAAGCCAAGGCGATCATTGTCTGTCTCATTCTTTTTTCCATCGTCGCGTGGTCGGTGATGGTTTCCAAGGCCATCCAGGTCCGGCGCGCCCGCCGGTTAAACCATTATTTCAACGAGGAATTCCGCGCGCAAAAATTGGTGCTCGAACTTTTTGACCGCAAGTTGCAGGTCGAAGGCTGTCCGCTTTATGAGGTTTATCAGGCCGGCTGCGTGCAACTCGACGCGCGGTTGCGCGGGCCGGGCGGCGAACGCAGCAAACAGCAGGTCACGCTCAAAAACATGGAGCATGTCAAACGTGCGCTCGAAAACGTCGTCGCGCAGGAGTCCTTGAAACTGGAATCCGGTTTGATCCTGCTCGCGATCGCGGTCAGCGGAGCGCCGTTCATGGGTTTGCTCGGCACGGTTTGGGGCGTGATGAGCACGTTTGCCGGCATCGCGCAGCAAGGCGCGGCGACGATGGCGGCGATGGCGCCCGGCGTCTCGGCGGCGCTCATCACGACGGTCGCCGGACTGCTGGTGGCGATTCCCTCGATGTTCGGTTACAATTGGCTCGTGCACAATTTGCGCGTGTTTACCGTCAACCTCGACAATTTCGCGCAGGAACTCGTTTCCAGGATGGAAACGGAATTTTTGTCGGACGAATAAATTTTGCCGCCATGCGACGATTTTCACAACGCAGTTACCTCGTGACATTGAGTGAAATCAACATCACGCCGCTGCTCGACCTCGCGTTCGTGCTGCTCATCATCTTCGTCATCACCACGCCGCTGCTGGAACAGAGCATCAATTTGAAACTGCCGCGCGGCGGTCAGCCGGACAAGACGTTGAACAAGTCCGACATCCGCACCGTCGAAATCTCCAACACCGGCTATTACAAGCTTGATCGAAAAGCGATGCAACTGCCGCAGTTGATTTCGCAACTCGCCGGCGAATTTCGGGCGAATCAGAATCTGGTCGTCTACATCCGCGCCGACAAAGATAGCCGTTACGACCTCCTGGCGCAGGTGATTGACGGCTGCCAGCGCAGCGGCATCACGCGCTATTCGTTGCGCACCGAACCGACCAGATGAACCACCTGCAAAAAAAATGCGTCATTGGGACCGCGGGCGTCCACCTGCTGCTGGCCGTGATTTTAGTCGTCGGTCCGGCGTTTTTTTATTCGAAGCCGAAAGCCGACGATTTGCAGGTGCTTGATGTGATTCCGGCCAATTTGATTGACGCGGCGTTCAACAGCGGCGTCGCCAATGCCGCGCCGCCGCCGCCCGCGCCGGTCGCTCCGCCGCAACCGCCTCCACCCGTGCCCGTTGTCACTCCGCCCGCACCGGTGCCGGAGAAAGTGGAAAAGACCGAGCCGGTCAAACCGCCGGACAAACTGTCGCCCGACAGTTTGAAGCCGGTTGAAAAAACATCCAAAACCGAGCCACGCAAGGTTCAAATCAGCACGCAGCGGGTGGCGCGCACCGCGCCGAAAAATTCTCCGACGACCGACAATTCGCAGCAACAGCAGCAGCAGGCGCGGGCATTCCAGAGCGCTCTCCAGCGTTTGAAAAACAATCTGACTTCGGGCACGACGATTGACATGCCCGGCAACAGCAGCGTGGCCTCTGCGAATTACGACGCGGTTGTCGAGAGCTTCTACAAACACGCTTGGATGCCGCCGGACGGCATGGCCAACGACAACGCGCTGGTGAAATTTACCGTCTCCATTGCCAGTGACGGGACCGTGATTTCCGCGCGTATCACCGAGCCTTCGGGCGACGCAAATGTGGACTCTGCGGTTCAACGCATGTTGGGCCGGGTCACGTTCATAGCGCCATTTCCCGATGGCGCGACCGAGAAACAGCGGTCTTACCCCATCAATTTCAAAGCCACACGACGAACACTCGAATGAAAAACAACATACTCAACACAATCAAGATTTTCCTGCCGATCGTTTTGGTCGGGGTTACATGGAATCTCTCTCTCGGCCAAAATCAAAAGGAACTTAACATTCAAGTGGAGGTCCCCGTCCTTGGCCAAACCAAGCCGATTCCCGTTTCACTCGAAGGGTTCAGCGGCGAGGTCGCGGACGTTTTGAAATTCGACCTTTACGTTCAGGGCTTTTCGTTTGTCGCACCTGACGCCGCGCAATATCAAATCAGCGGCACCAGTGCGGGCAGCGTTCAAGGCCGCGTGGTGGCCCGCTTTGCCAAGAGCACGATTCTTTCGCGCAGCTACACCGGCGCGGCGTTGCGGCGGCAGGCGCACACGTTTGCCGACGACATCGTGCAGGCCATCACCGGCAAGAAAGGCATCGGGCAGACAAAAATCGCCTTCAAGGCCCAATCGAGCACGGGCAACGGCGAAATTTACGTGACCGATTTTGACGGCTACAACAAGCAATCCATCACGCACGACGATACCATCGTTGCCGCGCCCGCGTGGGTGCCGGGCCGGCTTGCGATTTATTACACATCGTATAAGCGCAGCAACCCGGACATTTTTTATCACAACCTCAGCACCGGCCAGCGCCGCGTCGTCGCGGGCTATTCGGGTTTGAACACGAGCGCGGCGGTTTCGCCGGACGGCTCGAAGGTGGCGATGATTTTGAGCAAGAGCGGCAGCCCGAATGTTTGGGTCTGCAATGCTGACGGCACGGATTTGAAACGATTGACGACGAGCAGCGAGGATTCGTCGCCGTGCTGGTCGCCGGATGGACAATGGATTTGTTTCGCAACGAAAATCGCCGAACGCCGCGTGCTGGCCAAAGTGCCCGCGGGCGGCGGTGCGATGCAGCGGATTCCAACTCCCGGCGCGCCGAACCCGACCGAGCCCGACTGGTCGCCGGACGGCAAATGGATCGCGTTCACGTTGCAGACGGGTGAGTTTGACATTTGCGTCGTGCCCGCGGGCGGCGGCGCGCCCACGGTGCTCGTGGCGGGCGAAGACCCGTCGTGGTCGCCGAATTCGCGTACGCTGATTTTCGCACGGCGCACGGGCGGGCGTTACGTATTATCTGTGCTTGACGTATTCACGAAACAGGTCAAGGATATTGCCCGGATTTCAGGCAGCGATTCTCAACCAGCTTGGGCGAGATAACTTAAATTTTTTAACGAACTTTTAACTGAACTGAAGGAAAAATATGAAAATGATGAAACTGACTTACCTGCTGGCATTCGCGCTGGCCGTCACACTGGCTGACACCGGCTGCAAAAACCACCGACCCGTCAAAGTCACGCAGATACCCGGACGATCCTCGATGGTCGGTGAACCCGGTGGTGGCGGCACGATGAATGCAACTGAGGGTGTAGGTGCAACCGGCGGCGGTTCAACAGCAAGCCTGGATGAATTTGAGGGCATGATCAAGGACCCCGGCGCCTTGGCAGCCTACACGGCGTATTTTGCCTACGACAGCGCCGCCGTGAAAAAGAGCGAAGGGTCGAAAATTCAAGCGGTTGCCTCTGCGTTGAACTCTGATTCGAGTGCCAAGCTGCTCATCGAGGGAAATTGCGACGAGCGCGGCACGGAGGAATACAACCGTGCGCTCGGTGAACGCCGCGCGCTGGCATTGCGCCAGGCACTGGCCAAGGCCGGGGTTGACCCAATGCGCATCCGCACCATCAGTTACGGCAAAGACAAGCCGGCGGATCCCGCCAACAACGAAGCGGCCTGGGCGAAAAACCGCCGCGGGGACTTCGTTCTGCTCCATCCCAAGAGCGGAGCCTGATTTTGGCAGGAAACATTTGAAGATATTCAGGGGCCGCATTTGCTGCGGCCCTTTTTATTTTGCAGTGGGCGCCGTCTCCAGCGCAGAAATCGGCTGGGACAGCCGACACCACATTTGCGGCTTTACTATCGGTCAAGGCAGGCGTAGGCTTTACGAGGCTCGACAAAATTTATGAATATCATGTTCGCATGGGGTTTGGGTGGCACGGAGGTCGTTTTGATTCTCGTGGTCGTTTTGATTTTGTTTGGGGCCAAGAAAATTCCTGAATTGGCCAAAGGGTTGGGCACGGGCATCAAGGAATTCAAGAAAGCGACCCGGGAAGTGACGGACGAAATCCAGAACACGACGACCGATACGCCGCCGGCAACCAAACCGGCAGCCAACGGCCAGTCGCCGTCCGCGCCAACCGTTTCGCAATCCTCCAATCCGCCCAAAGCCTGAGGGGGGACGTTTCTGGCATGGCTGGCGACCACGAAGCGGAACGCCTCGACGAGGCCGAAGGCGGCCCCGTCAAAACTTTTCTCGAACACCTCGAAGATTTCCGCTGGATGCTCATCAAGAGCATTGTCGCGCTGTTTGTGGGGATGCTGGTCTGCCTCTTCGCGGCCAACCACGTCATCCAGATCATCAAGTGGCCGCTGACGCGTGCCCCGGTCGGACACCCCGGCACCAACCAGACTATCGTTGTCAGCTTCGGCTCGAAGCACCTCGGCCATTTTCAACTCACGGCGGAACAACAAAAGTCGCTGGACCTCGGCACGAATCGCTTCGTGTCCATCCAGGTAAAACCGCTGGCCATTGGCACCAACCGGGTGCTCAGCTGGCAGGTCAGCGACGACCCCGACGCGATTGCCGACGCGCAACGGATGAACATCGAGCTGATTAACTTGAGTCCGGCGGGCGGATTTGTCGTGGCGTTTCAGGTGGCGATTTACGGTGGCGTGGTGCTGGCGTCGCCGTTCATTTTTTATTTCATCGCGTCATTCATCTTTCCGGCGCTGAAAATCCGCGAGCGCAAACACGTTTATCGCGGGCTGGTCGTTGGCGTCGGACTTTTTCTCACCGGCGTGGCGTTTTGCTATTTCGCCTTGATGCCGCTGGCACTGGCGGCGGCGCAGATGTATTCCAACTGGCTCGGCCTCGGCGCGTTCCAGTGGCGCGCGGAGGATTACATCAGCTTCGTCTGCAAATTCATGCTCGGCATGGGCCTGGGCTTCGAGCTGCCCGTCGTGATTTTGACGCTCGTGAAAATCGGCGTGGTGGATTACCCGATGCTTTCCAAAGCGCGCCGCTACATGATTGTCATCAATCTGATTCTCGGCGCGGTGTTGACGACGCCGGAACCCATCACCCAGATCGTCATGTTTGTGCCGCTGCAATTGCTCTACGAAATCACCGTCTGGATTGCGTGGTATTGGGATCAGCCTGATCGGCGCAAAGCGCGCCGTGCGCTTTTGCTTGCGTTGCTCCTCCTCCTCTTGATCGTCCGCTTGGCGTGGCTTGGCTATAAATATGCTCTCCCGCTGGTGCATTAGCATCTACATTGAAGAATGATTTTCAAACCCCGGCTAATTGACCAAATCGTAAAACGCGCTTTACATCCGGCGATTTCGGCGTAAGATAAGCCCGTCAACTTGAAAAACGTATGCGAAACGTAATTTCCCTTCTCGCCCTTGCCGCCTTGTTCACGTCCGGTTGCGCCGGGCCGGAACAAAAATTCGGCCGCGGCATGAGTAACACTTTTGAAATTGTCCGCGCGGGCGAAATGCGCCGCTCCATCGAGCAAACGGCCGTTTTTGAATCGCCCAGCGCCGGTTACACCGTCGGCGCTGTTCGTGGCTTGAATCGCACGCTGGCGCGCACGGGCCTGGGCCTTTATGAAATCGTCACCGCGCCCTTCCCGCCGTATCATCCGATTTGGACCAGTTACCTGAGTCCCGGCCCCGTTTATCCTGAAAGCTACAAGCCGGGCCTGATTTCGGACTCGACGTTCGATACGGACACCTACACCGGCTTCAGTGGCGGCGACGTTGCCCCGTTCGTCCCCGGCAGCCGGTTCCGCGTGTTCGACAATTGACCGTGACCGAATTCGTTTTCATCCGCGCGCCAACCATTTTCCGTTGGCGCGTTTTGTTTTTGTGAAGGCCATGCCGCTCGAAAAAAATTCGCCCGGCAAAGTCAACCTGCTGCTGAACATCCTCGGCAAACGGCCTGACGGATTTCACGAACTCGAAACCGTCATGCAGCCGGTCAACCTTTGCGACCGGCTGACGTTTGAACGCCGCGGTGGCGCGGTCGAACTTTCGTGCAGCGACGCAGCCCTGCCGGTGGATTCGCGCAATCTCGTTCATCGCGCGGCCACCGGGTTTTTGCAAACCGCGAAAATCAGCGACGGAGTGCGCATTCATTTGGAGAAAAAAATTCCACTTGCCGCCGGTTTGGGCGGCGGCAGCGGCAATGCTGCGACGACGCTGCTCGCGTTGAACAAACTTTTCGGCCAGCCGCTTTCAGCCGTGAAGCTCAGCGAACTGGCCGCGTCGCTCGGCTCGGACGTGCCGTTTTTCCTCCAGGACCAGCCGGCGCTCGCCACCGGTCGCGGCGAAAAAATCCAGCCGCTCGATTCTTTCCCGGCGTTGCGCGGCAGGGCGTTCCTGCTCATTCATCCCGGGTTCGGCATTTCGACGCTGTGGGCTTATCAGAATCTCGCGCGTTTCCCGGAAGCGTTGAACGGCCGGCCGGGCCGCGCGCAAAAACTGATTTTAAAACTTCAAACCGCAGGTTTGCGCGTTGCGGGCGCTGAATTTTACAATTCGCTGGAAGCCCCGGTGCTGGAAAAGTATCCGGTGCTCGCGCTGTTCCAGGAATTTCTCCGCGCGAATGGCGCGCTGGCCGCGCTCATGTCCGGCAGCGGCTCGACGACCTTTGCCATCGCCGAAAACATGGCCGCCGGCGAATCACTCGTGGAAAAATTCAAATCGAAGTTCGGACAAAACTGCTGGACCGCCGTCGTGCCGGTGTGAGGGCGGCAGGGATGACCTGCCGGTCGCCCGAGGCCGCGCAGCAACGCGGCCCTACCTTGTTTTTTTGAATCGCGCCAGTGCGAATTCCGCCATTTCCTTTGCCGCCGGGATTTTGCACGCGAGCGCCGCCAGCCAGTAAACCAATCCGGCGATTCCCGCTGGCGCGAACACCGCGCCGAGTTTGAGCGCGAGCGTCGCGTGGCCCAGTGACTGTTCCCAAAATTTCCAGCCACCCCACGCGATGACCCCCGCCAGCAACGTGGCCAACGCGAGCGGGCGAATCGCATCCCGCAGCGACTGCATTTCCAGTTTTCCAAGTTTTTTCCGCAGCGCGAACAGCAGCAGTCCGGCGTTGAGCGACGAAGTCAGCGTGTTGGCAATGCCCGCGCCGCCTTCACGCAGCGGCACGATGAGCGCGCAGGCCGCGAGAAAATTCACCACCAGGCACACGATGCTGATTTTCATCGGCGTTTGTGTGTCGCCCAGCGCGTAAAAGGCGCGCGCCAGAATGTTCACCGTGGAAAACATCACGAGTCCCGGCGCGAGGCAGGTCAGTGCGTAGGCGACGCGCACGGTGGACGCGCCGGAAAATTCGCCGCGTTCAAACAGCAGCCGGACAATCGGCTCGGCCAGCGTCACGAGCAGGACGCAAGCGATGGCGTTCACAAAAATCAGCGAGCCAAGCCCGTGCCGCAGCGTGGCGCGGAATTCGGCGTAATTTTTTTCGGCGGCGAGTCCTGACAGCGTCGGCAGAAGATACGTTGCCAGCGAGATGCCGAACATGCCCTGCGGCAGTTCCATGAGCCGCACCGCGCCGTTGAACGAGGAGACGATGCCGGCGCCGACGAAAAGGGCGACGCCTTGCACGATCGCGACGTTGATCTGGAATGCCGCCACGCCGATCATGCCGGGAATCATCTGGCGCACGACGCGTTGCACGGTCGCGTCGTCCCACGGCGAGACCCAGCGGTAGCGGAAGCCGTCGCGCCAGAGCGTCGGCAATTGAAACGCCGCCTGCGCCACGCCTGCGAAGAGCACGCCGTAGGCGAGCGCAAAAATTTGCACCGGCAATTTTTCTTCCTTCGGCAGCCCCACGCCAAATCTCGGCGCGAGCCAGAAAACGGACGCAATCATGACGACGTTCAGCATCGTCGCGCCCATCGCCGGGATGAAAAAATGGCCGCGTGCGTTCAACATCCCCATCATCGCCGCCGCGAGGCAGACGAGCAGCATGTAGGGAAACATCACGCGCAGCAGCCGCAGCATCAAAATGGTTCTTTCAGAAAAATGACCGGGTGTCCAAAAATGAATTTTTTCACCGGCAGTCGTCACCGCATTGGTTTGTGCAGACAAAAATGTCTGGTGCAGGCCGTCGCCGGCGAGGTGTTGCGCAGATTGATGCGGACTTCCAAATGCCAGCGCAATTGAAATGCCGATCATGACGATGGCGATAATGATGCTCGCGGAGACGATGAGGCCGGAGATGACGGCGTTGGCCGCGCGCCACATCTCGATTTCGCCGTGGGTCTTTTCCTTTTCCTTGAAAATGGGAATGAAGGCGGCGGTCAGTGCGCCTTCGCCGAGCAGCCGGCGGAACAGGTTCGGGATGGTGAAGGCGTAGGTGAACGCGTCGTTGACCCAGCCCGTGCCCATGAAACTGTAATAAACCATCTCGCGCACCATGCCGAGCACACGGCTGGTGAGCGTGGCGGCGGCCATGGAGCCGGACGATTTGAGCATTTGCGACATCCCGCGGAAGGCTAAAGTCCAAAGCCCAAAGGCTAAAGCCCAAAGTGAGCCGGCCGGACCTTTTCGTCCTCGTCGTCGTCCCCATTCTCGTAATCGAATCCGGCTCAAAAATCGAGAACGAGGACGAGAAGGATGCGGGCCAATTGGCCACTCCGTCCCGCCAGCGCGTGGACACGCGAGAAAGTCGGTGTTGGCAACCGGCCGCCGGCAATTTAATCTCCCGCCTGTGAGCATCCTGGAAGAACTCAAATGGCGCGGTCTCGTGGCCGATTGCACCGACGCGGCGGAACTGTCCAAAAAAGTTTCCGCGCCCATCACGCTTTACTGCGGTTTTGATCCGACGGCCGACAGCCTGCACGTGGGCAACCTCGTGCCGTTGCTGGCGCTGCGCCGGTTTCAATTGCTCGGCCATCATCCGATTGCCGTTGCCGGTGGCGCCACCGGCATGGTGGGCGATCCCAGCGGCAAGACCAGCGAGCGCCAGTTGCTCACGCCGGAAGTCCTCGCCCACAACATTTCCCGCGTCAAGGAACAGCTCAAAAAACTTCTCGATTTTGACACGAAGATCAATCCCGCGCGATTGGTGGACAATGCTTCGTGGACGAAGGACGTTTCATTTCTCGATTTTCTGCGGGACATCGGCAAGCACTTTTCCGTCAACCAGATGGTGGCCAAGGAAAGCGTCCGCGCCCGGATGGAAGACCGTGAAGTGGGCATCAGCTACACCGAATTCAGCTACATGCTGCTGCAGGCTTTGGATTTTTTCGTGCTCTATCGCGACTGTAACTGTGAACTACAGATTGGCGGTAGCGATCAATGGGGAAACATTACTGCGGGCATTGATCTCATCCGTAAAAAATTAGGCAAGACAGCTTATGGCCTGACCCTGCCGCTCATCACCAACGCCGATGGAACGAAATTCGGCAAGACCGAGGCCGGCGCCATCTGGCTCGACCCGAAACGCACCAGCGTCTATCGCTTCTACCAGTTCTGGATCAACACCGACGACCGCGACGTCATCCGTTACCTGAAATACTTCACATTCAAACCGCGCGAAGAAATCGAAGCACTCGAAAAGAGTCTTGCAGAAAATCCCGAACGACGACTTCCACATAAAAAGCTGGCGCAAGCTGTGACGGAATTAATTCATGGGGAAGTTGAAATGATAAATGCCGACGTCGCTAGCAGAGTTTTATTTGGAAAGAATGTTGATCTAATTAATTCAAAGACAAATATCTTTAATTGCATTATTGGCGAAGTTCCAACGAAAGAAATTGAGAAAGTAAAATTTGACGGCGCAGGCTTTCCGCTCATAGAACTGTTTGTTTATGTCGGCCTGTGTCAGTCAAAAGGCCAAGCACGAAAAGACATTGAAGGTGGCGGTGTGAACATAAACGAAGTTCGCGAAACAAATTTCCAACGTGCGGTTACGTCCAGCGATTTGCTTTTCGGCAAACACCTGCTGTTGCGCAAAGGTAAAAAGAATTACGTCGTCGTGACGGCGAAGTAGCAGCCGACGTGAGGAGGCTCTAAAATTTTCCGTGAAAAGCTGCTGGATATTTGAGTCTCAACATGCCAGCACCAGCACCCCCGCCTTTGGATTCAATAAGGAACCCATGAAACCATGAACCGGCTTTTCTCCTGCATTCCTGGTTTCCTTATTCAATACACCAGCACCAGCACCGCTTTTTTGGTGGGGCGAGCGTCCTCGCGAGCCGGCTCGTCAGTAGCCTCGCCCCACCTCAATAAACGAGGACGAGGACGGCAGCATCTTGGGCGGACTTGACCACGTCCTCAAACTTCCGATCCACCGTGACCGGCGCTTTGAGCCTGGCCGAAACGGCCGGCACCGATTCGAGGAAGCTCAACAGAAAACTGCTTTTGACTGCGTAATTCACATTCTCCGGCAATGCCCCGCTCGCCGCCAGCGCCACCGACGCATCCAGCTTGGCCGACACGATGCCGATGACGTTGCCCCGCTCATCCACCAGCGCCCCGCCCGAATTGCCCGGCTGCACCGGCACGCTGATTTGAAAATAGCGCGGGTCATCCGCCGCGCCAGCCAGCGACGCTATTTCCCCTTTGGCCAGCTTGGGCGAGAAACCTTGCATACCGATGTTGGGAAAACCGATGGTCGCCACTGTGCCGCCCAATTGCGTCGTCCGGCTTGGTGAAATGGGCAACGGTGAAAATTTCCCGTCCGCTTTCAACAAAGCCAAATCATTGGCCGCATCCACTTGAACCACTTTGGCGTAAATCGTTCCGGCGCTCGTGACCAGACGAATTTTCGTTGCATCCTTGACGACGTGATAATTGGAAATCAAATAACCATCGTCCGTGATGAAAAAGCCGGTGCCGGTGAATGAAGGATTTGCCGGTGAAACGAAATTGCCAGAATTTGAACTCTGTTTTTCCCTTTTTGGAACAAACTCTGCGGAACGCCGCTGCGCTTCAGCGATTTGCTCCGGCGTCATCCGACGCTCAACATTTGGCAACCACTCCTTTGCAAGTTGGTTGCCTTGAGCGGAAGCCAGATTTTCCCACTTGTAAGCTTCAATGTAATTTTTAGCTGCACCGTCACCATTGGCATAACAAGCACCTAAATTGTATTGGGCTATTGCATTTCCTTGGTCTGCCGCTCTATGAAACCATTTCACTGCCTCTGTGGATTCTTGTGGAACGCCTTGTCCACCCTGGTAACAGGTGCCCAGATCATATTGAGCTGCATCATTTCCCTGATCCGCAGCTTTGCGATACCATTTTATAGCTTCTACATAATCCTGCGTTACGCCTTGGCCGTCGTGATAACAAACCCCAAGGTTGGCTTGCGCAAGGGCGTTACCCTGATCCGCTGCTTTGCGATACCATTTAACCGCTTCGACGTAATCTTGCGTCACGCCTTGGCCATGGACGTACCGAACTCCAAGATTATATTCGGCAATATCAAGGTTTTGATTTGCTGCTTTGCGATACCATTTCACGGCTTCTGCATAATCTTGCGCCACGCCTTGGCCATGGTCGTAACAAGTTCCAAGATTGAATTGGGCTTCGGCATTTCCCTGATTCGCCGCTTTGAGATACCACTTTACCGCCTCTGCATAATCTTGCGTTACTCCCTGGCCTTCGTGATAACAAAACCCAAGGTCATTTTGTGCCCTAGCATCTCCCATTTCTGCTTTTGCTTTGGTATCCTCGAAAAATTTAAGATCCGCGTCGCTTTGTTGTGCTGGCATTCGAATAGCGATTGCCACCAGAACCAAAAACACGCACGTCACCCATTTCAATTTCATGTCGGCAGCTTACTCAGTTTCATTCGGCTGGCAAGCGCACTACTCTTTAGGACTTCCTGAAAAAACAAAGTCGGGCGCACAATTGTGGGTTGGCATCTCAAAATCGTTTGGGATTGATGTGAATTCAGTCTTGGAAAAAATAGCCAAAAATGGAGGGAATTCGATTTGTTGGATGAACACACGCGAATACCAATCTGGCTTCCAGCGTGATGCCAAGAGACCTTTGACGGCCTCAATTCGAGGCATGATTTCAAATTCGTCTGTTTCAATTCGATCCCACAAAACGAGCCAATCCTCATCGCCATGTTCAAACTGTTTTCTCCGAAGCACGGCAGTTTTCTCATTTAATTGAGTTGTCGCCTTTTCGACCCATATTTTTTGTTGTTCTTCAGCAGACAATCCAAACATCCATGTTGGTGGCGCAAAGGCCGCAGCAATAATTTCATCTTCTGTGCGCGGCTTCGATTTCTCGCGAAGCAAATTGGTAGTATCCATTGCACATTTTACCCTTCTTCTTTGGAGAGCGCGTCCACATTCCAAATCTTGCGTAGAAATCATAGAAAGTTCGATTGCAATTCGCCGCCCATCAGATTCAACTTGAAAATCCGGCACTCCTTTGATCCCTGTATGTCGCACCCGAACTGGGAACCGGAATATGGACGACGAAGACATGGCTTTGAGAAACCGTGACATTTGCCACTGCTCGTTACGGAATGTTGGCCTTGATGCTTTTACCAGCTTGTTACCGATTTTTGCGAGTTCATCGGAAGAATCGGCGGTAAAATCCCATTCAAAATCGTTTCCATTTATTTCAATTTTTTCGTTCATATAATTTACACCATGCGCATTTTTCTTTTTCTAACAAAAGAACAAGCCCTGCCCTGAAAATCAGGACGGGCTTATCTTTTCTTAACTTGTCAGAATTATTATATCACAAAGCCCATTTAATTCAATTCAAGCATCCCAAACTGATTTTGGCAGTGGCGGTTTGCCTGGCCGGACGCAGCAATGTGGCAGAGCAGGTCGGCGGCGGACTGGCGAGAGCGTGTCGCAGTTCGGACGTAGCTGTGGCCGGGGACTCCGATAAACTCCGATGAATCGCGAGCAGGTCGCGAGCAGGCGGTCACACTCCTGCGCAAAGGCAAAAAGAATTATGTCGTCGTGACGGTCAAGTAGCTTTGTAGCAGCCGACGTAAGGAGGCTCTAATTTTCAAATTCCACGCCTAAAATCAGTCAGAGCCTTGTGACCTCGGCTGCTACCGGCTCCGGTTTCACGTTTCTTGGGCCATCTCCTCGGTGCGGATGGCGTCCACGAACGGCGGCATGGGACAATCCAGCGAGTCGGCGATGGCCCGGAGCAATTCGGCCTCGCGTTCGGTGACCTGATTATCGGCGGCAACGCTCTGGCCGCAGGCCAGCAAGATGTTCCGTTGAACGCTGGCCGGACAGCGGGCCAGCCGGGCCAGTGCTGTGTCAACCCTGGCCAGATCCCATTCGTTGCGCGGGACGAACTGGATTTGAGCGCCCGGCGCATCGAGGAACTGCCGCCCTTTGACAAAGGCAGTTCGCGCCTCCGCCTCATTTTCCTGGCCGACGTGCGCCAGTGCGGAAAGGAGCAGTGCACACTCCGGCAACACATCCCGAATCCGCCCATACCGTGCCTGATCCAGGTCCGGTCCCTCAAAATAAGCGCGCAACTGGCGGGCAACCATTTTCATCAACGCATATTCGAATAGCTCGATGGCCCCATCGCATTCAATGAGCTTCCGTACGGTTTCATTAAAGGCGGTGTATTCGTCCAGGCTGTTCTGGCGCAGGGCCGGCACGGCGAACTCGGCCAGCGCGAGCTTGTATTTGACGCCCAAAGCCTGGATTTGCGAAGCCAGCGCGGGCATGCGTTCGAACAAGCCCGGGTTCAGGTTCGCCCGCAGAATTTCCATTTGCCGGGCGCGCACCGGATCGTCCTCGCTCAAGACCAGCGAATAAACGACGCCGGCCGCGCCCGCAGATTCGCGCAGGGCCTGTTTCACTTCCGGCGGCAGATTGAAACGCAGGGAGGTGGCCGCCTTGATGTGGTCGGCGGTGAACTCGCCAACACCAGCCACAAGAGCTTCGGGAGATTTCCGCATATCGGACATGACCCGGGCCAGGGTTTGCTCGTAAAACTGGTCACGCTCATATTGGTTGGGCAGCAGCGTCTTGACCTTGGGAAACTGGCCGTCAAAGGCCGGGTCTATCGCCAGCACCCGTTTGGCCAGCGGCGGGTGGGTGGATTGAAAGTTGAACAACGGGTCGTAGGCCGAGTTCGCAAAATACAAATGGCTGGCGGTCTCGGCATTGGGCGTGTCGAGCCGTCCCTGCTTGTAGAGTCCGCCAATTTTTTTGAGCGCGCCCGCGACGCCGGCCGGGTTGCGTGTGAACTGCACCGCCGCGGCGTCCGCCAGCCATTCGCGTTTGCGGCAAATCAGGCTTTTGATCAACCGCACAAAGGGCGAACTGATGCCGCCGACGATCAGGAACAAAATGCCGATGGGTGCGGTGGGAAGGAAAAAAGGGGTGGTGTCCTCATCAAAAATGGATTCGCCAAGCTCCCGGGCCTGGGTGCTTCCGCGCACCAAAATCCGGCCGACCGGCGTCGGCCAGAAAAGCCCATGCATCAGCCCCATCAGCCGCAGGTTCAGCCGCGTGTCGCCATTCAAAATGTGGCTGAACTCGTGGGCGATGACGGCCTGCAATTCGTCGCGCGTCAGCAGCTTCAGACAGCCGCGCGTGACGCCAATGGCCACGTCGTCGCGCGTGTGTCCGGCGGAAAAGGCATTGATGCCGCGCTCGTTGTCGAGCGCGTAAATTTCCGGCACGGTCGTTCCCGAAGCGATGGCCATTTCCTCGACCACATGGCGCAGCCTTTGTTCGTCCGGGTCGGAGGTGCTGGCTTCGACGCACCGTCCGTCCAGCAGTTCGGCCACGGCCGAACCGCCGGCAGAGAGCAGGCGGATTTTATAAAGGCTGCCCAGGGCAACTGAAGTCAATGAAACCAGCGTGACCCAGCAGAAAAGGTATGGATTCCAGATTAATTTCAGAAAATCCATCGGAAAAACCACCGCCTCCCCGCAAAGATCTAACAACGTGATCAAAAATATAATCGGATTCCACCAGACCCCGGGAAACAATGGATGCTTGAAGGCATGAATGACCACGGCCAGCGCCAGATTGGTCAGGGTCACCGTGACGAGCACCGCCAATCCGAAAAGCCAGATCAGCCGGCGGGTCTGCTTCCGGGCGCGCGCTTCCTGGTCAAAAAAGTCCATGGGCTACCGTTCGTTTGTAGCACAAGACCGGACGCTGTGAAATGTTTTTACCGCGAACGGGCGGAAGAACTATTTCGTCGTGACGGTGCAAGCTTCGTAGCAGCCGAGGTAACGAGGCTCCAACTTCATTCCGCCCGGCATTTTCCTGATTTCGATTTGAGCCTCGTTACCTCAACTGCTACGATCTTGAGGGCACACGTGCGGCGGTGCGAGGACAGGATTCTAGATTGTGAAGATAGAGCCTCCTCACGTCGGCTGCTATGGGCGAAACTTCATTTTTTCGCGAGCTTCGCGAAGATCTGGTTCGCTTCCTCCAGCGTTTCCTTCGAGCCGATGTCGAACCAAAGCCCCGGCACACGCCAGGTATAAACCGCCGTGCGTGGATAAAGCCATTGCACCAGCCGGCCCGGCTGGTCGGGATTGTTGCCCTCAGCGATGTATTGCTTGATGA
>OCZT010002743.1_pt1 | contig 18145 bp, 13 predicted proteins | sample 1539031 | NCBI WGS metagenome assembly OCZT01 (sample SAMEA3539308, study PRJEB22396) | soil metagenome | biome: tundra; feature: field; material: soil | place: USA | collected 2010-05 | depth 0.15 m | reverse complement strand
CTGAGCGCGCTCTTCGCCAACGCCCTGAACCACCGCGGCGACGCGCACGTCCGGGTGGATGTCTGGCTCTACCTGGGTGCGGCGGGCTTGTTCATGTTGCTGGCGCCGTTTCGCTCCCGGTGGCGGTTGCTGGTGGGCGGACTCGCGGGCTGCGCCCTCGGGAGCTACCTGCTCGTCGATCTCGGCCTGGTGTCACGCAAGCCGTTCATAGTGGGGCTGGGATTGGCCGGGCTGCTGGTGGCGCTGGGAGCGTTTGCCTATGTGCGCCGCCGCTCGCAGCCCAGCCGTAGCGGTAGCCCCACCCGAAAAAAAGGCGGCGGCGCGCAGTAAACCGGGAGAATTCCAGCCAGCCGTAGCTGGACCCAGCACAACTGCAAATGGCATATAGCCAATGGCAAATGGCCAATGTGGAAGCGCACAAGGAATTTGCGCAGCCTGCGCAAACATTTATGTATAGTCGTACAGCGCGGCAACGCCCCGACCCGACGAGTTACATGGGTTACATGAGTTACATGGGGTCCAGGAGTTTGCGTAGGCAGCGCAATTCTCCCGTGACCCCGCAAATCGGCCATTTGCCATTGGCCAACTGCTATCCTGGTCCACGCTGAACTACCATCCATCAAAGTTTGCTCGGCCCGCGCAAACTCCTGGACCCCATGTAACTCATGTAACCCACGTAACCTATTTAACTCCTTTGCTTGCGGTCTTCATCTCCCGGTAGAGCCAGGCTCGCGCATAAGCCCAATCTCGCTTGGCGGTGGCCAGCGACAGTTCGATCAACGTGAACGCTGTCCGCCGGGGCCGTATTGTCACGCTTCTAGTGCTCATTTGGGCATCGCTACAACCGCATTTTGCTTTTTACTATTGTCCTCCATAATGCAGTAGATTGCGAGGTTTTCCCATTGCGAGCCAAACAGGTCACCGTATTGACTTCACTCGTAGTTTGTCCTGTGCTTATCGATCTCGGTGCCGGAGAAACCCGGACCACCGCACCAATGCCCGGGCGGCTCTCTTGAGAATCTTGTGGTGCCCCAGAAGGAAAAGAGGATGTGCGACAAATCGTTGGAACCACGGAAGATACGGATTATTAATCAGCTTGAGTCCCCCAGCATTGCTGAATTGAGCCGGGTAACTAAACGTGTATCCAACCGGAATTGGTCGCTGGCCTTTCCCCGCATGTTTAGAAAGTGTGCCCAGCCCATAAGCGGTCCGAGCTTGGTCCATGCGTCTGATTTGCTGTTCGCGTTGCCGGTCGAGGCCCTTCAGCAATTGAGGCACCAGAGGCTTCCCGTGCAGTGCTTTGTACCCGCCAGCCCAGCAAAGCCGCTAAGGACCTTGCCCTGGATGTTTTAGGCTTACTTTGCCCACTCCCGATTGCACTAACCTCCAACGCAGTGAAAGCATTACCTGATCCTTGGTTGCAGGAACCGTGGGAGGAGCCGCGAGTCCAGACCGTCCAGGCTTACACCCCAGCCCGAACTTCACGTGGTCGGTGGCGTTTCTGAGCTTCATGAGCTGCTTTTTGAGCGACTTCTTCTTAATGCTGACCAAGTAGTTATATCTGCAAAGCAGATCTATTGATCCCAGGAAACGAAAAACAGTGAGGAGCGAACCGGCTGCTCCCCGCCCGTCAACGACACTATCCTTCATGGTCATCAGGCCGGAAGCAAGCCAGGTTGTTACGGTGGCGCTGAACCGGCACCGGTAGGGACGGAGACCGAGTTCGCTTCTCGAATTGAAAGGCCTTATCCTCTCCCGGTTACCAAAACGGGCACCAATATGGTCGAGTAGAGCGGAGGCGCGACCGGTTTAGACCAATGGCTTCCTGTGTATCGGCCCTTTCGAGCATCGTGGCAAATGGCCATCAGGTCCCGCCCACGTTTCCTTCGCCCCCTCTGATCATTCCGTACGGCGGGTTTTCCCCAGTACGGCTGGAAGCCAGCCTGGTCATTCTGCGCCCTTCCGCTGCCGTCCACGGCTGCGTTTGACGCGGAACCTGCGGCCCTTTCCGTTTCTGGCTCAGTGTCCAGGCGTCTCGAACCACGGCTGTGCCCACAGGCCCTTGGCTCAGCACGGTTTATCATCTCCGTGCCTGCAAACGCTACTACGGCCTGATCCGCCGGTCTGACGAACTCCGTCCAGCTTGGGCCTCGTCGGCTTACTCTGACCGGTCTTTGCCCTTCCGGGCCGTTCGCCTCACCTTCCCTTCTTTGCTTGGACTTACTCTTCATACATGCCACGACCTCTACCCCGTCGGCTGACCAAGTTCGTCTGATGGCTCATCCCTCGGTCATGCGAGCCTTCACCCTTCCTATCCGGGTTCGGCGGTTCCGAAATACCCCACTCACTGGCTTCAGAGCGGGAAACACTTTCGGGGCGGCAGTCTTCTCGTAATGTTGCGGCCTGCATGTTTGCTAGAGCGGCTGGCCAGTCCCCGCCAACAGCTTGCGCCAATCGACAGGCCCGCCCGTTTACGGCAGAGCTTGCCCCAGCCAGGGTCTCCCCCAACCAGAGTCTGCTATCACTACTCGGCCCAACCATCCATTGCCGAGACAGGTCTTCCACCTGCAAGTATGTCAAAGCCCGAAGGCTGCACATAAGAACCGATTAGGGTTGATTAGGTCGGATACCGCTTGATTCCTAGGAAAAGCGTGCAATATTGCCTCTGAAACAGGTTGGAATCGAGCGATTCCGACCCTCGCCTCCATCTCAAATTCTTTCGGAATCCAGGATAAACCGGTGGTTTCGGGGGCTCCAACCCCCCTCATCAATACCGGATTCAATACCGGAAATCGAATCGTTGCGTATCGGCACGCTTCCGCCGCTTTCCGTTTTCCATCGGGCTCACACCTCCAGACCACTCGGGGTTAAGCTCATTTCCGGACGCTATGACGAACCGTTTTCGCTTGGTTCGTTATCGCCGTTACGGCGGTGTGTATTATCGCTACGCGTGGGCTGAACGCGCAAAAACCGTCGGCTATCCCGAACGGTTCGCGCAGGAGGCTTTGGGGCACAATAGCAAGGCCGTGTGCATCGCGCCTACTATGGGGAGGCTCTGGGGTGGCTACGGTGCGGCTACGGGGGTATGAGCGGGCGGTAGGAGACGCTATTCCACCCATTACCCTGGCCCAAATGATCGGTTTGGCTGATAAAACCGAGACGCCATGGGTGTGTCCAAATATAGGACAATAAGAAACCTGCCGACAATACCGCACAATATATGCAACAACTCCAGTTCCAGCCTCCGGTTAACCCCTCTTTTGACCACTTCTTCCTTTTCGGGGATTAGGTCGGCAGAGGATTATTCCGGCTGATGTCCCAGGCGGGCGTAAATAATCCGCTTATGTATTACAGAATTGTGCCGATGAGCGCCATTGGGCAAATTGTGCCCATCCGCGGCGGGAACGTGGCCGGATCAGCCCGGAGCTATAACTGAATGTCAAAAGTCAAAGTCACAGCAGTGCGCGAAGGAATGATCGTGACGGCTGATGTCAAGAACATGGATAACATGCTTTTGATACCGGCGGGATGCGTATTAACTGAGAAGCACATCAATATCTTCAATGCCTGGGCCATCACCGAGGTGCAGGTCGAGTCTGGCGGCGCCGCGGAGGACCCCGGCGATATTCTGCAGCAATTGCCACCGGAAACCCTCGAGCAGATACTCAAAGAGCTAGCCGGCATCTTCTGGGACCCAATCGACAAGAGCCCCGTCCAGGCGGAGACGTTCGATCTGGCATTGCGCCGTAAAGTCCGGCAAGTGGTAAGCCAGCCGGCTCCCCCGGCATGACCCCCAGTGTTAAACAGCTCACCGATGGCATGCCCAGCCTGGGCTCGTACGCCGGGGTGATCGCGCAGATTGAAGTGGTCCTGAATGACGCTCACAGCAACCTGGCCAACCTGGCGGACGTCATTGAAAAGGACCCCGACCTGGCCGCTCGGCTGCTCAGGTTGGGCAATAGCGCCTTTTTTGGCTTTTCCCACCGACTGGAAACCGTTTCGGAAGCCACTAGCCTCATCGGCATTCAGCAGGTCCTGGATCTGCTCACGGTTTCCAGTGTGATCGAGGCATTCGAGGCGATTGCCACGGAGCAGGTGAACATGGAGTCATTTTGGAAACACAGCCTGGCCTGCGGGATCGGCGCGCGCTGCCTGGCCATTGCCCGGCAACTGCCGGCGGCGGAGAAGTTTTTTGTGGCGGGTCTCCTGCACGATTTGGGACGGCTGGTGCTGCTTTCCAAGGTGCCGAAGATAGCCTCTGAGATATTCGCGCTGTACCGGAGTCGCAGAATGCTCCTGCGGGATGCGGAGCGCGAGGTGCTGGGGTTTGATCATGCCCAAATCGGCGAGGAACTGCTGCGGGGCTGGTTGTATCCCGCCAATCTGGTCCACGCCATCGCCTATCACCACAACCCGATGTTGGCCTGGTTCCTCCAGTTGGAGAGTTCCGTGGTGCATGTGGCGGATTACCTCGTGCATGCGATGCAAATGGGCAATTCCGGCGAACGGTTTGTCCCGCCGCTGTCCGCCCCGGCCTGGGAACGCGTCGGTTTGACGACCGACGTATTGGAATCGGTCATGGACTCGATCGACCAGCAAATCGCGGCCGTCCAGGAATCCTTCTTGCGGTTACCCAAGAAAGCGGGCGAGCCAACCTTGTGACGCACGACTCGATTTATCCCGAGTTCTTCAAGACAGGCATCGGCCGGCTGCAAAAACACGATGCCCGGAACGGAGATTTCCTGGGCCTCTTTTCAGCGCTGGAGCACTTTCGGCGCGACCTGACCGTCCGGCACGACGTTAAGTCCATTCTCGAGGTGGCCGAAATGTACGTCTCCGGGCTCGACCTGTTCGAGATGGTCGGCTTCTTCCTGGTAAACCCGGCCAGCTTCGATTTTGAGATCACCCATTGCGCGCCGGAGACGCAAAGTGGCTTGCTCCAGGAGTTAGCGCGGCAGGAGATGCGCGCCGGCCGGTTCGCTTGGGCCCTGCGTCAGTGCACGCCGACTTCTTTCCAAAGCCAAGGTCCAAGCGGCCCGGTGCGGGGGGTCTTCCACACCTTGAGCGTGGCGACGAGGCGTTTGGGGATGTTCTGCGGGATTCTCAAGCGGGAGCGAGCGCCGAACCAGGAGATCACTTTAAGCCTGCTATCCATCCTGCTCGGCGCTTGTTCGGATGCGCTGGCGGGCGTGCGGACCACCGAGGAGTTGCACAACCAGGTCCTGGCGGCCAATGGCCAACTGCAGCGGGCGCTCAAGGATAATGAAGTGCTGGCCCGCATTCCCGCGGAGAGCCCCAGCCCGGTGCTGCGGCTCGGGCGAAACGGCCAGGTGCTCTATGGTAACCAGACGGGCGGCGAAGTGTTGCGGTCGTTGGGCTGGCGGGTGGGCGACTTCATCTCCGGAGAATGGATGGACACGCTCACCGACGCCTTTGCCAAGGGAATCAAGCGCGAGTTCGAGGCGACCTTCGAGGGCAGGGTGTATACGTTCCTGGTGGTGCCCCTGCCCGAGGCGGGGTATGCGAACTTCTACGGGACGGATATCACGGCCCGCAAAACCGCGGAGACCGAGCGCGAGCGGCTGATCGGTGAATTGCAGGAGGCGCTGGCCAAAGTCAAGACCCTCAGCGGATTGGTCCCCATTTGCGCCTGGTGCAAGAAGATCCGCGACGACCGCGGCTTTTGGAACGAAGTGGAGGTTTATGTCCAAAGCCGTTCCGACGCCACATTCAGCCATGGCGTCTGCCCGGACTGCCTGGAGAAATGGCTGGCCAGCAAAGGCGTCGCTTAAGCCGGGCCGCCGGCCCGGGTGGGCGTACAGGGGCACGAACCGAAGCGAGCCGAGCCCATCAACCTAAAAACGGCACTTGCCTGCTAAACACGTCAATTAACGCGAATAGGGGCAAGCAGAAGTAGCAGAACATTGAGCGTGTTAGAGTTGATTGCGTTGGTCGGGCTTGGTATTCTGCGTTGCCGGGGTCACAAGCCGAGCGGCGCCAGGCGTTAGATATCAAGTGCGATGGACCGGCAACATCGGCGCTCGGCCCTGAAACCAAAACGCAAGCATGTCCGCGACCTCTCGCATCGTTGCCTTCCTGCAGCCGGTCTTCCGCCGGCACTTCGCCGCCTTCGCGCTGGCCGCGTGCCTTTGGCTTTCACCCGCGAATTCCCGCGCCGAGGAACTAATAACCGCCGACCAGGTGCGCCGGTTGACTCCCGAACAGGCCGAGCAGCACCTCGAAGTGCGGCTCAAAGGCGTGGTGACGTTCTATGACGCGGCGCTGTACTCGCGCTTCATTCAGGACGAGACGGCCGGCATCTACTTGCAGGATGTAACCAACGGGCTGGTGTTGCGTCCCGGCCAATTGGTGGAAGTTGAGGGCCGGACCGGTGCTGGTGAATACGCTCCGATCGTGATCCCGCGCTCGGTAAAAGTGCTGGGCGAGGGGACCCTGCCCGCGGCGAAACCGGTATCCCTCGAGCAGTTGGTCAGCGGCCGCGAGGACAGTCAATTTGTTGAAGTCAGCGGCACCGTCCGCGCCGTGCGGTTTGAGGAGGAGTCGCGGAGCTACTTGATCGAGCTGATGATCGGCGGCGAACGGTTTACCGCCTACTCGCGGCAATTGCCCGTCACCAACACGGAGGAATTGGTCGAGAGCGTGGTCAAAGTGCGGGGCGTCTGCTCCACGCTGTTCAACCGGCTGCGGCAACTGTTCGGCTTCCGGTTGCTTATCCCGCGTGAGACGGATCTGGTGATTGAGAAGCCCGCCCCGACGAACCCATTTGATGTCCCCACGCAGGGGATCAGCAGCCTGCTGCAGTTTACGGCGCAGGGCACCTTCGGCCATCGAGTGAAGGTGGCGGGCACCGTGGTTTACCAGGAACCCGGGATCGCCCTTTTCATCCAGGATGAGAAAGAGGGACTTTATTGCGAGACTCGACAACGTACGCCCGTCCAAGTCGGCGACCAGGTAGAAGTCTTGGGCTTTCCGGCTAAGGGCGAGTACACGCCGGTGTTGCAGGATGTGGTGTATCGCCAGATCGGCTCCACCACCCCGGTGAAACCCGTGGACATCGGACTCGATGAGGCGCTCGCCGGCAACTACGATTGCCGGCTGGTCCAAATCACGGCGAAGTTGCTGGAGCACACCCAGCGCGGTCGCGAGCAATTCATTGTGCTCGAAAAGGACGGATTCATCTTTTACGCCTTTCTCGCCCAGGCTGAGGGGCTACCCGGATTTAGCCATGCGCAGGCCGGTAGTGAAGTGGCCGTCACCGGCATCTGTTTAATCGAGCGCGGCAGTAGTTGGCGGGCGGGCGAGGGCTGGCGGGCCAAATCCTTCCGCATCTTGCTTCGTTCGCTCGGGGATGTCACCATCTTGCGTTCCCCGCCCTGGCTGAACGTGCGGCGGGTTCTCTGGATGGCCGCCACGCTCGGCTTGATCGCGCTGGCGGCGTCGGCCTGGGTCGCGGTCTTGCGCCGCCGGGTGCAAAAGCAGACTGAGATCATTCGCGAACGCCTCCATCGGGAAGCGGCGTTGAAAGAGCGCTACGAGGACCTGCTCGAAAATGCGAATGACATGGTGTTCACCCACAACCTGAGCGGAACGATCACCTCAATCAACAAGACCGGCGAAAGGCTCTTGCAGCGAAAGCGCGAAAGCCTGTTGTCGCGGAACATTATCGAACTCATGGCGGAAGACCAGCGCGCGCCCGCTCGCCGGTGGCTGAATCAGGTCGTTCAGGGCGCCGAGGTGCCCACGGTGGAATGGGACTTTCTCAATGCGGCGGACCAGCGGGTCAAGCTGGAGATTAGTTCGCGCTTGATCGAGCAGGACGGACGCATTGTGGAAGTCGAAGGTATCGCGCGCGACATCACCGAGCGCCGGCGGCTGGAGCGGGAGATCCTGGAAATCAGCACGCGCGAGCAGCGCCGGATCGGGCACGACTTGCATGACGGCGTCTGCCAGCAACTGGCGGCCATCGCGTATCTCGTGGATATCCTTGGCGATCGCCTGCAAGAGAAGAAGACGCCCGAGGCCGCGGAAGCCGAGCGCATTGGCAGCCTGATCAATGAAACGAATGCCCAGGCGCGCAACGTCGCGCGCGGCCTGTTCCCGGTGCGCCTGGAGGAACACGGGCTGGTTCTGGCGCTGGAGGAGTTGGCCGCGAGTGCCAGCAGCCGTTACCGGATCACCTGCCGTTTTATCTGCGAGACAGCCCCCGTCAAGGTGGACAGCGAGGTGGAGTTGCATTTGTATTACATAGTGCAAGAAGCCTTGTTGAATGCCGTCAATCATGGTAAAGCCAGCACGGTTATAGTGACCTTGGCGGCGGATGAAGACCAATTGAGGCTGACCGTCCAGGACGACGGAACGGGATTTCAACTCTCCGGCAAAGGCTGGAGTGGCATGGGTATTCGTATCATGCGGTATCGTGCCAAAGTCATCGGGGCGGCCTTGGATATTCAGAGCCAGGTTGGCCACGGCACGCAAATCACGTGCGTTTTCCACCCATCGTCACGGGAATCTTTGCGAGGAACAAATAATGGCGGAAGCAATCGATAACGACGGTCAGGCAGGCGCCGAGCGCCCGGGCAAGAGTGCAACCGGGAAACCGGCCGCGGACAAGAGTCGGGTTTTCATCGTGGATGATCACACGATGTTTCGTGAGGGCTTGCGGCAACTCATCGAGCACGATCCCGGCCTGGCGGTCTGCGGCGACGCCGCGGATGCCGCCACGGCCATGAAAGGGATCCGTCAGTCAAACTCCGACGTCGTCATAGTGGATCTCACGCTGGCGGACTCCAGCGGCCTCGAGCTGGTCAAGAGCATCAGGAACGACTACGAAGATTTGCCGGTGCTGGTCGTGTCCATGCACGAGGAATCGCTCTACGCGGAGCGTGCATTGCGCGCCGGAGCGATGGGCTACGTCATGAAGAATGAACCCGCCAAGACCGTTATCGCGGCCATTCATAGCGTGCTCCGGGGGGAGATGTACCTGAGCCGGAAGATGTCGTCGTCCGTCATCTCCAAATTCATGCGCGGCGAGACGGAACAGCCGATGTCGCCGCTGGAAATCTTAAGCGACCGTGAACTCGAGGTCTTTCGGATGCTGGGGCAGGGCAAAGGCACTCGTCAAATCGCGCAGGACCTTGGGCTCACCATCCCTACCATCCAATCCTTTCGCAATCGTATCAAAGAGAAGTTGCACCTCAAGACCGCGCCCGAGTTGGTGCTCCACGCGATCAACTGGGTCCAGAGCGTATCGCCCAGGTAAGTCATCGCGCGGGCACGCTTTGCTGTTCGGGGGTGTCTTGCACGCTGCCTGCAAGGCGGGGCAGTATTTGCGCGTAGTCCGGGCGATAACGAAGGACTTCGGCGAACTGGGCCCGCGCTTCGGCATTCCTGCCGCCAGCCGCCAGTTCGGCTCCCAGCAGAAAGTGGGCCTGCCAAAAGGCGGGCACCTGTTGCAGCAGAGTCCGAAAACACTCAATCGCCTCAGCCGACCGATGGGCTGCGGACAACTTAACCGCGCGATTGAAGTAATCCGCTGGGCCCTGAGGTTGAAGGCGTGCCGCTTCATCATATTGAGCCAGCGCCCGGTCGAGGTTTCCCTGGCGCTGCTCCAGGAATCCCAGGTTCAGATAGGTGTCGGCATAGTTCGAGTCCGCTTTGCGCGCCCGGGTGAAACAGGCAGTGGCCTGGGCAGTTTTCTGCTGGCCAGCCAAAAGCAAACCCAGCGCATTATGCGCCTCGACATAGTCACCTCGGAGGGCAATGGCGCGCGCAAAATATTCCTCCGCTTCGCGCGTTCTTCCCTGGCGGATGAGCATGCTGCCGGCATAGTAGTAAGGCCCTGGCAAATGCGGCACCAGTTCGCAGACGCGTTGAGCCTCCGTGATGGCTTGTGCGAGGTTACCGCCCGCTTCCAGAAACTGCTCAAAATTCCCGTGCAGCAGATTATCCTCCGGGGCCAGGGCAAGGGCCTGTTCGTAAATCTGCCGGGCTTGTTCCGGCGTCTGGACGCTCATCTGCTTTTTGGCTTCATCCAATTTCGCCTCGCACATTTTGAAAAAGGCGGCGTGGTTCAACTGCCCCGTAAACGGCGGGCTTGATATTCGGTTGAAGATTGGCTGCCAGACCCGCTGCCGATCCCAGACCGTCACCGCCAGGCGGCGATCACACAATGCCGCAGAAGCCCAGTTTCCCACGTCGCGCGCAGTGATTGAGTTCGGCAGCAGCCTTCTGACCTGTTCGGCAAACTTGAGTGCCACGAGATAATTCCCCTCAAAATTCAAATGCACATGCTCATAGAAGAGCTCACACCCGGGAATCCCGGCGGGCGAACTTTGCGCCAACGCGTCGGCCGCATCCACGAGATAAACGCCCCGGCCCGCATGACGGGCCGCCGCTGCTTTAATGGCCTGATTGATGGGTGTATCCGCCCGAAAGGCCAGCGCATCGTAGTCGGTGGCCAATTCGAAGTCCCGCCGGGCTTGATCATAATTAGTCAACGCGAGGTCGCACCTTCCCGCGCGGAATTGCAGGTCCGCGTAATGCGGGTCAATCCGGGCGGCTGCTTGATAAGCAGCGAGCGCCTCCCGGTAGGAGCCCGAAGTCTCGAGGGCGACGCCTTCCTCGTAGGTCTTGTTCCATGAGGCTTCCTCCGTCGCACCCAGACCCGGTGCATGCAGCGAAGCGAAGGGCGCACAATCCTTCAGGTTAACCGCTATTGTGCTCAGTACGACCGGCACGTCGGCTCGGCGACCCGCGCGCAAAATGTCCTCCAGATTCCTTCTGAAGTTCTCCTGCGCGCGCAGCCTGGCGGGATGGTCGTGTGGGAGCCGGTTTTCCATGAACATTTGCATGCCCCCCCATGATTTGGGGGAGGAGGAAGGGCGCTTGAGATACTCGGCGAGCGCATCCAGCAACTGCCCAGTCCTGGTAGTCTTGACCGCAAGCGTCGCTCGCACCAGACCCAGACTCGGCGCTCGCGGTCCGAAAACGGTCTCCGCACCAAAGGGCCCCACCATCTCGTTGTTGCCCATATAAACGAGCCACAGGTCGCCCTGATGTCGTGCACATTCGCGTGCGATGGGCAGAATCGTGTGCGAATTGATCCCCGTGATGGCCACACACAACACCTCAAAATCCGTCTTGGGAAACCGTTCTCCCAACAAGACTTGCAGGTAGCGTCCCATGCCAAACGTCGGGTCGGGATCCCCATTAGCCGCCGATTCGCCGAACAGGAAAATCCGGAATGTGTTAGTCGCCTTATCCGCAGTCATCCGAATCGGCAACGTGGGACGAGCTTGCGTGGCGGAGAAAAACCGAAACGTGAACTTGGCATTCGGCACAAGAAACTCATGTCCGTTGATGCGTGTCCGGAGAAAGAAGTTGGTGGGATAGCCGCAGCCAGCCACGCGCAGCGCTAGTTCAACGCTGCCAAAGACGAACAGCGGACCCAAGATCATCGCGGAGAACCGAAACAGCCAAAGACGACGGCTTGATACAGGTGTAACCACGTTCACAGGGGAGTCGGACAAGCTGCCTTTCTCTGGAACCGAACGATTGTGCCAGGGTGATGCTTTCTCAGCTTCAATGCGCAACAATCTAGCATGTTGGAATTGGCCCAATAAAGGGGAAACTGTATTGATTTGCAGCATCAGCGGAAACTGGTGCGGAGGGGCCCATCGTTGAGTAAATATTACATCTCATTGTTTTACAGATGCTTGTGGCGTCACTACTCTCGCCGAAATCCTCTGAGGAAGTCGAAAGCAGGCTTGAAAATAGTTAAAAAAAGCTCTTGCAGGGGGACGTCGTGTGTGATAGAAAGCACTACAGATCGATGGGAACACATAAAGACATTTAACCTAATCTATATGAAAACCATACTCGGAACAATCGGTAGCGCAACCTGCGTGGCCGCAGTACTGGCGCTCACCGCTTCAACAATACAAGCCCAAAACCTACTCGTTGACCCCGGCTTTGAGTCCGGAGTTGCCGGACAGCCAAATCCTATCCCGGTCCCAGGTGGTGTCGGCGGCGGTTGGGCTGTTTTTAATGGCGCCACTTATTCGACGGCGCATCCTGAAACCGGCACATGGTCTATGCAGGAAATGCAAGGCGTGGGGCAGGCGTGGAATTTCATGGCGCCCTACCAGGTGCTTGGCGGCGTTAGCGCAGGCCAGGTTTATACTCTGAGCGCCGACTACATGACTCCAACCGGGATCAGCCAGGCTCCTGGCGGTTACGTCCCAGCGGTTATTCAGCTAACTTTCCTTAATGCGGCTGGGGCTGATATCGGCACTGTTGAGACAGGCGGTGTCGGCGCAAAGGCTGTCCAGTATACGCCAGCAGGGATCAATACTTGGTTCCAGGGAACCGTATCGGCCACCGCTCCTGCTGACGCGGTTTATGTTGCTCCATACCTCGCTTTCATGGAAAACGGTTCTCAGACCGCTGCGGATACTCTTTATTGGGACAGTGCCAGCCTGACGGCATCAGTCGTGCCTGAGCCTGGTAGTCTGGCGTTGCTGGGGCTGGGTCTTGTAAGCACATTGATCTGGCGGCGTCGGCAGTAGTTCATTCCGTCGGTACGGTTGTCTTGGGAGGTCACGTCGCTCTGACGTGACCTTCTTTTTGGAGCGGGCGTGGAACAGAGCGCGAGCCGATTTGGAAAGAACAAACCAACAGTGAAGCGCACGCCTTTTAGATCTTCGGCTTCCCTTATCGCGGCTCTAGTGCTTGCGTCGCTCACGGGCTGCATCCGTTCAGCCGATGCCGCCTGGCAACTGGTATGGAGTGACGAGTTCAATGGTCCCGACCTCGATACCACGAAGTGGGCCTTCGACCTCGATGGCGGCGGCTGGGGCAACAGCGAACTGGAGTATTACACCTCGCGCACCAATAACGCCCGTATCGAGAACGGCCAACTGGTCATCGAAGCCCGCCAGGAGAGCTACAACGGCAGCAGCTACACCTCTGCCCGGCTGCTGACTAAAGGCAAATGGTCGTGGACCTATGGGCGCATCGAGGCGCGCATCAAGATCCCCCGGGGACAGGGACTCTGGCCCGCCTTCTGGACGCTGGGGGCGAACATTGGCTCGGCCGGCTGGCCTGCCTGTGGGGAGATTGACATCATGGAGAACATCGGCCGCGAACCGGCCATTGTTCACGGGACGGTGCATGGGCCGGGCTACTCGGGCGGCAACGGCATCGGGGGACCTTATTCGCTGCCGGGCGGCGCGGCCTTTGCCGATGATTTCCACGTGTATGCCGTGGAGTGGACCACCAACCAGATCAAGTGGTTCGTGGACGGCCAGCAGTATTTCATGGTCACGCCCGCGAACCTGCCCAATGGCACGACGTGGGTCTTCACGCAGCCGCAATTCCTGCTGCTAAACGTCGCCGTGGGCGGCAGTTGGCCGGGCAACCCGAACGGCACGACGACCTTTCCGCAGCGCATGACCGTGGATTATGTCCACATTTACAATTACGTGCCCGCGGTCGTCCCTCCGGATGCGCCGACGGGTCTGACCGTCAGCCCGGGCAACGCCAGAGTCTATTTGAATTGGGATGCCTCGACCTCTGGCGCGACTGGTTACGTTGTCAAGCGCGCGATGAGCAGCGGGGGATCGTACACAACTATTGCCCGTCCTGCCACAAACAGCTACCTCGACGCCGACATCGCCAATTGTGCGAGTTACTACTATGTGGTTTCGGCTACCAATTCCTTCGGCGAAAGCACGAATTCCAGTGAAAAGAGCGCAGCGCTGGGTGCGTTCGCGTTGGCGGTGAATGCGGGTGGCGGCGTGGCCGGCCAGTTTGTGGCGGACGCGTACTTCACGGGCGGCACGCAGGCCGGAGCGGCTACATCTGCGATTGATACCAGCGGGGTGGTCGCCCCCGCGCCCCAGGCGGTCTATCAAACTGAGCGCTTCGGCAACTTCACCTATACTTTCACCGGCCTGACGCCCGGTGCGAACTACAAGGTACGCCTCCACTTTGCTGAAACCTACTGGACGGCTGTCGGACAGCGACGATTCAACGTCTCCATTAACGGCACCCAAGTCCTGACTGATTTTGACATCATCGCTGCCGCTGACGCCGCGAACAAGGCGACGGTCCAGGAATTCACGACCACGGCCAACAGCGGCCAAGTCGTCCTCCAGTACACCACTGTCACGGACAACGCCAAAGTCAGCGGCATTGAACTTCTCCTTCCCGCACCCGCGACACCGGCGGGTGTGACGGCAAGCGCAGGCGACTCGCAGGTGGCCTTGAATTGGAGCCCCGCGACCGGAGCGGAGAATTACATCGTGAAGCGCTCGCTGGTCGGCGGCGGGCCATACACCCCGTTGTCGGGCGGGCTGACAACCACTAACTACACCAATTCCGGACTGACGAACGGGACGACCTATTACTATGTGGTCTCGGCGGTCGCCGCCGGCTGCGAGAGCGCCGACTCCGCCCAGGTCAGCGCAACTCCCGCCTGCACGCCGCCGGTCTTGGTTTCCATCCAAACCTCCAACAACAACTTCGCCATCGCCTGGCCGACCGGCGCACTCCAATCGGCCACCAATATCACTGGCCCATGGTCCGAGGTTTCGGAAGGCACTTCGCCGTGGCCAATAGTGCCCACCGCACCGCAGCAGTTCTACCGGGTCAAGTTGCCGCAGTGAATCGCCGTGGGGTGAGGCCGGTCAGCCCACTCATCGATGGGTGATCGGTGAGGGGGGAGGGTGGTATCACTATTATGATTTCGCTATGGATGTCGCGATGTGGGGTGCGCACTCGGTGGCCCAGGCCCTCGCCGGCCTAGATATGGCAAACGTGTCCTTCATCGGTCCATGAGCATTTGCCTGGCCGCCGACATCTGCGAGCGATTGAAGCGAAACCTGAAGTTCGATCTGTGCAAGGCTGAGTTTGTCGGCGACCCCGAAGCTGCGCTACGCCAAGCCGGACCCGGACCTGTTCCTGGCAGCAGCCAAGCGACTGGGCGCGGACATTACGGTTTCGGTCGTGGTGGAAGACAGCGTCTGGGACTTGTTGGCGGCTTGCCGGGCCAAAGCGCTCGGGATCGGATTACTCTCGGGCGGCTACGGCCAGGATGAATTGGAGCGCGCGGGCGCGTACCGGGTTTACCAGGATCCCGCCGACCTGTTGCGCCATTTGGATGAAGTCGGAGTTCGGGCTGGCGAATAGGCCTTCTTTCAACTCATTGATACCGGCAACGGGGACAAGATGGGGCCGATTGGATTGGGCATCCTTCAGATCAACTTCGATTGCACAGAACTACCCGTCGAGAGCCTCGCGGCGTTCACGAAATTCAGTTCAGAGATTTATCGCGCATTGTGCCGACACTACTGGTTTGCGACCCAGCGCTGGGTAGAACAGAACCAAGGAAGAGAGGTGGCGCGATGAAGGTGGTCACCCTAGACCTAAAACAAGCGAGTTGTGACACTGGCCAGGCTGGTGCCCTCAAACGTATAGTCCCTGCTAGCAAGTGGCCTGCGCCACGAAAGCCACCCTGGGTTTCCTCTCCTCCCCTATTGCAGTTTATACGGCAGTTTGGCGATCAGTGAATAAAGTCGCGCCAGCGTCTCGCCGGTCTGCTCGCTGCGCACAGCCTGTCCTAATTCGAACGTTGCTGTTATGTTGAAGTTCTTTATCATCATGCAGTAAGTTCTGTTCACCATCACCCCAAGCAACTCGCCTGTCCGGCTGAACACCAGGTCGCCGCGCGAGGGATTGAATTTGCCGAACAGCCCCTTGAGAGAGTTGCAATCCATCTTCACGTAGAGCGGTGTGGTCAAATCAATCTGGAAGGTGCATTCCCCGTAGTAGCCCGCCTGCGCCCCGACCAGCACCGCATCCTGGAACTTGAAGGGGTCCGACGAGGTGCGGTAAGCTGTGCCGCCAAGTCGCTGGGCTTCCGCTTGGGTGACTGGAATAAACACCACGCGCGGGTCCAATTGGTAGAAGGACAACGACTGCATGGGAATAGTCGTCGTGTTGCGCCCCAGCACTCCGGTCAAGCCCTCCCAGTCGGTGCCCGCGTAGCTGAAGCTCAGCGGGGTGTCCTGCACGTGACAGAGGGCGACCGTATTCGTCCCGTCCGTGACCAGCACAGTTTGGGTTTCCGTGCGCTTTTTCGACTGCATGCCGAGAAAGCCGGACCGGGCAGTCCAGATGGTGGCTTGGACGCGGTTGGTGACGAATTGGCTGAAGATCGTGTTTGGGGCCAGTGGACGATTCTGTTGGATTACCTCGGCCAATTGATCTGCTCGAGTGGCCAAGGTCTTGACCCCTTCGGCCAATTGTGCTTTCTCCCCGCGCTCGACCTTCACTTCTTCTTGCATGCGCCCGACCTGTTCAGTGGCCATCCGTTTCTCGGCCTCGGCAACCTGGAGCTGGCCGGCCAGGCGCTGCTTTTCGTTCAGTATCAACTGGTTGCTTTGGGTCAGGTGCGCGAGCTGCTGCTGCGCGGCGGCGGCCTGCTCAGACTGTCTTCGGAGTTCAGCCCGCACCGCGGCCAGCTTCTCCTTGGAGATCAAAGCCTCCGTGGAGGTGGTCTGCAATTGCTGGCCTAGGGTTCGGACATTGGTCTGGGCGGCAGCAAACTGCTGCAAGAGTTGCGTATCGAGGTCGCTGAGCTTTAACAAGCCGGCTACGATCTGGGCTTGGCTAGCGGCGAAAGCCGCCTGGTTGCTGTTCAGCACGCGTGCCTCTGCAAACTGGCTCTGCACAAGCTGCTGTGCCGCCTCGCGCCACATCTTAGCAGGCTCGGTGTCCTGGTGCTGAGACCCGGCGTTTGCCAGGGCCCGCGCGTGCGCTCGCCAACCGAGAGCAAGCGCGCAGCAAATCACCACAACTGCCGCAACGCAGACCGGCCAGACAGTTTGCAGCCAAATCGGGCGGCTTTGTAGCCTGGGTGGGAGAGGAGGAGGGGAAGAAGAAGTTGCAGATTGGCTCGTCCCGTTGATGTGCGGCTGAGCGGCTTCTTGGAATATCCTAAGAGGCGTTTCGGTTTGGAAGTAAGGCCAGCCGTTCTGGGAGCCCTTCTTAGTGGGAATGTTCGGCCTGTTGTAGACATTGAATAGCGCATCACTGTATATGTTAGGAATATCACTTGCCATAATCAGTCCTCCGGAACGCAATCACAGGGCCAAAGCCACCAGTTCGCTCGCGCCACGCTGGCACCCCGAGGAGTTAAGAATTGAATTCCTCACGGTCATAACTCGGCCCGTCAATGCCTACGTCTTTCCAGATGCCCAGTAAGTATCCATATATGTCCCAAACTTAGACAGAAAGGGTCTAAACAACAATCGGGGCAAGGCACGGGAATGATCCCGGTGAGAGTCCGGAATGCGACACAGGGGAATCCCCGGGAGGAAGTGGGTGGTGAGTCAGCCAGCGCGAGGAAAAGCGCCTCCATTCTGATCATTTGGAACAAAGGCTGGTTACCGCTGCTCGCCGAACACTAATCTGCTACTGTTGGGAGATGTCTGCCACCAAGAAGCCCACTGCTGCCTTTCGCTCGAATGCAATTTCCTGCTGGCTGGTCCGACCGGCGATGCGGTAAACTCGGTTCTGATCTCACTGAGGCTCGGCGGCTGGCGACTGTTCTGAGACTCCGCTGGCGTTGGGACGGTGAACGTCCCAGAGGCGAACCGGCGCCTCACGCAGAAATATCGCCCAGGCTGGGAAACGCAAGAAAGAAACGCTTATGAATGTAATGTCCAGACGGGAATTCTTAGCAAGGGCGGCGATCGGCTGCGCTGTGGCCGGCTCGCTGGCCGGGAGCGCAACGGCCCTGCTGGCAAATCCGCTGCGTATGCCCATTGGAAGCCAGGTGTGGCCCCTGCGTTCGTTGCTCAAGGACCTTCCTGCGTTCGCTCAGATGATCGCTGGAATAGGTGTAACCAGGCTGGAACTGTGTTCGCCCATCGGTTACGGCGCGGCGTTCTCGTCCCTCGCGAACGGGAAGGAAGTGAGCCGGATTCTGGACGATCATGGCCTGAAATGCGAAAGCTCGCACTTCACTATGGGCGAACTGCGACACAGCCAGGAAAAGAGCATCGCGTGGGCGAAAGAAATCGGCATCACGCAGATGATTACGGCAAGCCTGGGTGACGGG
>OCZT010002742.1_pt1 | contig 18148 bp, 12 predicted proteins | sample 1539031 | NCBI WGS metagenome assembly OCZT01 (sample SAMEA3539308, study PRJEB22396) | soil metagenome | biome: tundra; feature: field; material: soil | place: USA | collected 2010-05 | depth 0.15 m | reverse complement strand
GATTCAGTATCCCTCGCCGCCCTACAAGGACTTCAGCAAGTTTTACAAGAGCATGGCAAGCTTGGTGTTTGGCGGCCTGCTGGCGGGCTTGGCGTGGGCGTTCCTGATTGAATTTTATCTGGATCGTTCCATCAAGCGCCCGGTGGATTTGCAGACGAAATTGCGGATTCCTTTTTTCCTTTCCATCCCGGATTTGAACCATAACAACCGCAGCCGGCTGGCCGCGTCGGCACGGCGGCAACTGGAATACGGCGATAAACAAAGTCTCGCCACGACCGCCAGCGGCGCGCTGGAAATCGCGTCGCCGCTGGTCAATCACGCGTTGCACTCGCACTACGACGCGTTGCGCGACCGGCTGGTGAATTATTTCGAGTCCATCAACCTCACGCGCAAGCCCAAGCTCGTCGCCGTCACCAGCACGGCCAAGGGCGCGGGCGTCAGCACGATCGCCGCCGGACTGGCCGCCTCGCTTTCGGAAACCGGCGATGGCCGGGTGCTGCTCGTGGACATGAATCTGGAAAATGGCGCCGCGCAGCAATTTATCCGCGGCAAATTCGATTGCAAGCTGGACGATGCCCTGGTCAGTGAAAAACGTGACAACGCGCTGGTGCAGGAAAATCTTTATGTGGTTTCCGAGGGTTCCAACGCTGACAAGCTGCCGCGCATTTTGCCCAAGCGTTTCGCCGCGCTGGTGCCGAAGCTCAAGGCCAGCGACTACGATTATATCATCTTCGACATGCCGCCCGTGACCCAGACGAGCGTGACGACGCGGCTCGCGGGCTTCATGGACACCGTGATGCTCGTCATCGAATCGGAAAAAACCGACCGGGAAGTCGTCCAGCAGGCCAATCAATTGCTCTTGCAATCGAAGGCCAATGTTACCGCCGTCTTGAACAAGACACGGAAATATGTCCCCGCCCGGTTGCAGCACGACATCAATGCCGACATGTGAATCGCTTGCGTTGGCACACTGAAATCTGTGTTCGTCATTTTCGAGGCCATTATTTTTCTGCCTGACCTGCCATGTTGAGTCGCCGACTTTATTACCGTTTCAAACCTTATCTGCCGTGGCGTTTGAGGATGGGCGTGCGCCGCATCGTGGCCAGCGTGCAGCGGGATCGCCATTCGCAAACCTGGCCGATCAACGAACTCGCCGGACGGCTGCCGGCGGGCTGGCCGGGCTGGCCGGACGGGAAAAAATTCGGGCTGGTGCTCACGCACGATGTGGAAGGCGACAGCGGCCTCGCCAAAAGCCGCCAGTTGATGCAGCTCGAACAAAAGCTGGGTTTCCGCTCCTCCTTCAATTTTATTCCCGAAGGCGAATATCGCGTTTCGTCCGAGCTGCGCGATGAGCTGGCGCAAAACGGATTTGAAGTGGGCGTGCATGATCTGCGCCACGACGGAAAACTTTACTGGCGGCGCGCGGAATTTCCTGAAAATGCGCGCAGCATCAATGGCTATCTCAAGGAATGGCGTGCCAGCGGATTCCGCTCCGGCTTCATGCTGCACGACCGTGAATGTCTGAACGGTCTGGACATCGAGTATGACGCTTCGACGTTTGACACCGACCCGTTTGAACCGCAGCCGGAAGGCGTCAACACCATTTTCCCGTTCTGGGTGCCGCGGCCGGGCGGCGGCGGTTATGTGGAACTGCCTTACACGCTGCCGCAGGATTCGACGATGTTCCTCGTGTTGCAGGAAACGTCGCCCGCTATCTGGAAGCGAAAGTTGGATTGGATTGTGCGGCGCGGCGGGATGGCGCTAGTTAATGTCCACCCCGATTATGTGAGTTTCGACGGACAGAAAATGGCGCTGTCGGAATATCCAGTGTCGTTGTATGAAGAATTCCTGAACCACATCCAGGAAAACTACGCCGGCCAATACTGGAATGCACTGCCGCGCGAAGTCGCCGGCTGGTATCGCAAAACGTGCGTGGACACCGCCGGTCTGCCGCGTTCCGTCACCGCCCCGGTCACCGCCGAGTCCAACACCGAGATCGTCCAAAAAAATTTGCTCAAGGGCAAACGCGCGGCCATTGTTTTATATTCTTATTACGCCACCGACCCGCGTCCGCGCCGTGAGGCCGAGGCGTTGCAACGCGCCGGCATGGAAGTGGAAGTGGTCTGTTTGCGGCCCAAACCCGACAGCCCATGGCGGCAAAAACTCAACGGCGTGGAAGTGTTTCAGATGCCGCTGAAACGGCGCCGCGCCAGCAAAGTGGTTTATATCGCGCAATACGCCTGGTTCCTGACCTGCGCCTTTTTCTTTTTGACCACCCGCCTTTGCTCCCGGCGCTACCAGTTGGTTCACGTCCATAACATGCCGGATTTTCTCGTGTTCAGCGCGCTGGTGCCGCGTTTGTTTGGCGCGAAGGTCATCCTCGATTTGCACGACCCGATGCCGGAATTGTTCCGCAGCATCTACGGTTTGCCGGAGGAACATTTCATCGTGCGCTGGCTGAAAAAAATGGAGCGGCGCAGCATCGCGTTTGCGGACCTGGTGCTGACACCCAACATTGCTTTCAAAGAATTGTTTACGTCGCGAAGCTGCACGCCGGGGAAAATCGAGACGGTGATGAATTCGCCGGAGACAACCATTTTCGACCCGCGCAAACATCCGCACGTCCACGGCCAGCCCGTCGCGGAAAAACCGTTTGTGCTGATGTATCACGGACTGCTCGTCGAGCGGCACGGTTTGGATCTGGCGATTCGGGCCGTGGCGCAACTGCGCGCGCGGATTCCCGGTTTGCGGCTGCACATGTATGGCGAGCCGACGGATTATTCCAAAAAAATCGAGGAGCTGGTGCGGGAATTAAAGCTCGAAGGCATCGTCTATTCGCACGGTTTTAAGCCGCTGGACGAGATTGCGAAGGATATATCCACCATTGATCTCGGTTTGATTCCCAACCGGTTGAGTTCGTTCACGCAGATCAATTTCCCCACGCGCATCTTTGAATATCTGGCGATGCACAAGCCCGTCATGGTGCCCGGAACCAAAGGCATCCGCGATTATTTCCATGATGATGAAATCCTGTTTTTTGAGGCCGGCAGCATCGAGAACCTGGCCGCAAAAATCGAATGGGCCTATCAGCATCCGGCCGAGTTGCAGGCGTTGATGGAGCGGGGCCGGCAGATTTACGAGCGTCACAATTGGAATATGGAGGAGGGCAAACTGATCCGCCTCGTCGCCGGGCTGATCAACTGATTTCACGGTTGCCAACGGTAACACTTATCCCAGCACATGCCGCCCATTCTGGCAACTTGCATCACCTTGGCCTTCGTCGCGTTTCTGTTCCGGCGCGACGGGCGTGAAAAGCCCAACGTCACCGGCGCGCTGTGGCTGCCCCTCCTCTGGTTTTTGCTCATCGGTTCGCGCACCGTGTCGCAATGGCTGGAACTTCTGGGCGTGAGCCTTGGGGGCGGCTCCAATGAAGAAGGCACGCCGGTGGATGCGGTGGCTTTCTTTCTCTTGATCGCGGCGGGCATCAACGTGCTGAAACAGCGGCGGATTCAACTGGCCGAAATCATAGCGCACAATCGCTGTCTGGCCTTTTTTCTGGGCTATTGTTTCCTCGCCATTTTTTGGTCGGACTTTCATTTTGTCGCCTTCAAGCGGTGGATTAAAATCCTGGGTCATCCCATCATGACCCTCGTGCTGTTCACCGAACCGGATCCGGAGGAGGCGGTGGCCCGGCTGATGAAACGGGCTGCGTATATCATAGTGCCCATCTCGATCCTGTTTATTAAATATTTTCCGCAATGGAGCCATGAGGATAATCCCTGGGGCGGGCCGGCGGGGCTGACGGGCATTGCGCTGGATAAAAACATGATGGGCAGCGTCTGCCTGATTCTGGGATTGTATTTTTTCTGGCATTTATTGCAGACGCTTCGACGGGAAAAAAGCCGGGCGCGGCGGCAGGAACTATTTTTATGCGCCGGGTTTTTGTGGATGATCGGCTGGTTGCTCAACTCGGTGCATAGTTCAACCTCCACCGTTTCGTTGCTGGCCGGGGTGGCGCTCATTTTGTTTCTGGGCTTCCGGTTTGTGGACAAACAACGGATTGGCACCTACCTCATTACGGGCTGCATTGTCTTCGGGCTGGCCGAATGGATGTTTGGCATCCTTGACATGGTGATCAACTTGCTGGGCAAAGACCCGACCTTGACTGATCGCACCAAGGTATGGGAGCTGGTTTTGAGTATTCAGACCAATCCCCTGCTGGGCACAGGCTTTGAAAGTTTCTGGATGGGAGACCGGTGCCGGCTGATTTGGGAGCAGTTTTGGTGGCATCCCATCCAGGCCCACAACGGCTATCTGGAAACGTATTTGAATCTGGGGCTGATCGGGCTGGCATTGATGCTGGCATTGATTTTCACGGCCTTTGCCAAAGGCCGGCGCGCCCTGCTGGCCGGTTATGACTTCGGCCGGTTCCGGTTGGGCTTCGTCGCGGCGTTTGTGCTCTACAACTGGACGGAAGCGGCATTCAAAGCGCTGCATCCGGTCTGGTTTGTTTTTTACATCATCGCCATTGATTATCCGCCATCACCATCAAAAACCACGGAAGTGCCGCTGGACGAGGAATTGGAAAACCAAACACCCGGTGAACCGCTCGAAAACCAACCAGCCGTGTATTAATTTGGGCCGGTTGCCCCGCCAGACCTGAAAAATCGCTGCTGGATTCCTTGATCCGTCCGATGTTTTCCTTGCATGGCCTGTTTGTTGCTTGAGAAATGACGGTTTGCGGCTAGTGTTCAACTGGCCTTAACGCGCTTTAACTATGAAACTCAAATTGATCATCCAGTTCACCGCCGTTTTGCTGGCCGGTGCCTTTGGCATGGCGCAGGCGGCGACCAATACAGCCAGCAGCGGTTCGTTTGCCGATGTCAGCGCGGCGGTTGCCAGCGCCTCGCCCGGCGACACGGTGGTCATTCCGCCCGGCAGGAATGTCTGGACGCAAACGCTCAACCTCAGCGGCATTACGTTGCAAGGTGCGGGCACGAATCTGACATTTATCGTGGATGAGACACCGGCTTCGGGCAACGGCTTGCCGGTGATCAGCATCGGAACGGCTCCGACTCTGACCCGGGTGACGCAACTTACCATCACGGTGGGGGTAACCAATGCGTATCCTTTTCAAAAGTATAGCGGCAACATCGACGTCAGCGGGTCGTCACCCCTTCTCCGCATTGACCATTGTGTTTTTTACTGGCTGACGGGAAAGCCGATTCATTTCCTGGGCCAGGTCAACGGACTGGTTGACCATTGCTCGTTCCAGATGCAGGCGAACGCGCTTTCGATCGAAATGGAAGGTGACGGTTATGGCGATTTGTCGTGGGCGACCCCGTATGTGTGGGGATCCAGCAATGCGCTTTTCATCGAAGACAATTACTTTAGTTCCGTGTGGCATTTCAGCGGTGTGGATGTTGGCCACGGAATCCGGGCCGTGATCCGTAACAATATCTTTCAAGACGGATTCATCGTGGCCCACGGCACCGAAACCAGCCAGCGTTACCGAAGCATGCGGGTGGCGGAAGTGTATAACAACCAGTTTTTCCATCCGGCAGGCTGGTTTTCCACCGGGTTTGAATTACGCGGTGGCAGTGTTTTGATGTGGAGCAATATCCTTTCTGGCTACAAGTCCGTGGCCACCCCCCAGTCTTTCCGGGCAACCGATAACGACCCAAGGTTTTTGCCCTGGAACGGGGCTACGGGCCTTTGCGGCTATGACTCCAATTCGCCGGCACTCCTGTCCGGAACCGCCAGCACCACCTCAAATATCTTGTCGGTTGCGGGGGCAAATTGGATCAACAACCAGTGGGTGGGCTGCACGGTCTTGAACACCAACCAAAAATTCGTCACGAGCACCTGGCAAGGCGCGGCCACCAACATCGGCAGCATCGGCATGGTCATCGCCAACAATTCAAACACGATGTGGTTTGCGTCCGAGGTCAATCCGGGGTCGGGCCTCCAAATTAAATTTGCTGCGGGTGATCCGTTTGTGGTTCATCGGGTTTATCCCCAACTTGATCAGCCAGGCATGGGGCAGGGTGATTTGCTTTCCGGTGACACGCCGGCAGCCGCCTGGTCGCATCAGGCCAGCGAGCCGATATATTTCTGGGGAAACCTTGCCTCCCCAAATTATGGCGGAGCCTTGGTTCAGCAGGATATTTTCAGCAGCTATCCCAATGTCCAGGCGGGCCGGGATTTCTTTAATGCGAGCAAGCCGGGTTATGTGCCCTATGTTTATCCCCATCCGTTGACCATTGATACCACGCCACTCATCGGCAACACCAACAATGTTTCCAACGGCACCAAGCCGGCGCCGCCATCGAGTTTAAGCACGCATCCACCAGGACAATAAGTTTTTGCTGGCTGCCCCTGCCCTGTAATCGCCGGAACCAAACTTCGCGCGAACCCAAATGGCTGAACTTCTGCAACGCATAAAAAAACGCATCCGGCTGCCAGCGCCGCTGTTCAAATTATTGAACGGCAGCAAGCCGCCGTTTGAATGTCCCGTGTGCCATTATCACGGGCCGTTTCGCGACTTGGATTCTTTCGCCGGCCGCCGGCTCCATGTCGAATGTCCGCAGTGCGGCACGCTCGAACGCCATCGCGTGCAATATCTCGTTGTGACGGAAATTTTGAACGGGCTGGACGTCTCCAAAATGAAGATGCTCCACTTCGCGCCTGAACCGTTTTTTCGCAAATTTTTCTCCAGCCGTTTCGGCCAATATGAAACCGCCGACCTGTGCATGAAGGGTGTTGATTACCACGTTGACCTGCAAAAGCTGCCGTTCAAGGATGCGACTTACGATTTTGTTTTCGCTTCGCACGTCCTCGAACACGTTCCCGATGACCAGAAGGCGATTCAAGAAATCCGCCGCATCCTGAAGCCCGGCGGCCTGGCAATCTTGCCCGTGCCGATTGTCGCCGAGAAAACCGTCGAGTATCCCGCCGCCAACCCGCACGAGGCTTATCACATGCGTGCGCCCGGCCTCGACTATCACGAAAAATTTAAACCTTATTTTTCCACGGTCGAGACGCGCACGTCGGATTCGCTGCCGGAAAAATATCAGCCGTTTATTTACGAAGACCGCAGCGTGTGGCCGACCAGGGAAATGCCGCTGCGCCCGCCGATGCCAGGCGCGCGGCATATAGATATCGTCCCCATCTGTCGCGCCTGAAAATGAAATACATCCTGATAACCGCAGCGCGCAACGAGGAGGCGTTCATCGCCCGGACGCTCGACTCCGTGACGGCACAGACGCAACTGCCGGAGCGATGGGTCGTCATTGACGACGGCTCATCCGATCGCACGGCGGAAATCGTCGCGGCTTACGCGCAAAAGTTTCCGTCGCTCAAGCTTATCCGCAATCCGAAACGCGAAGGCCGCAACTTTGCCGCGAAAGCCAATGCCGTGAACACCGCGCTCGCGCAATCGCAGGACATCGCGTTTGACGTTTTGGGAAATTTGGATGCCGACACGTCGTTCACGCCGGACTACATGGAATTTTTGATGCAGAAATTTTCCGCCGATCCGAGACTCGGCGTCGCTGGCACCCCGTTCACGCAGGCGGGCGGCTACGATTCCACGCGCGACAGTTTTGAAGGTGAAAATTTCGTCGCCGGCCCCATCCAGCTTTTTCGCCGCGAATGTTTTACAGAAATCGGCGGCTACACCGCCAGTCCGGCGGGCGGCGTGGACTGGATCGCCGTGATGACCGCGCGGCTCAAGGGCTGGACGACGCGCTCGTTCGCGGACAAGCGCTATCATCATCATCGTCTCATGGGCACGGCGGAAAAAAGCCCAGTCGCCGCATTGTTTTCCTACGGGCAGAAAGATTATTACCTCGGCGGCTCGCCGGTCTGGCAGATGTTCCGCGTGACGTATCGCCTGTTGAAAAAGCCTTATATCGTCGGCGGTCTTGCCCTGTTTTTCGGCTACGTTTGGGCGGCGGTGAAGCGCGTAAAACGTCCGGTCTCGAACGAGTTGATGCAATTTAACCGCGCCGAGCAGATTAAAAAATTAAAGGGGATTTTCCGTTCGCTGTTGCGGTTGAAAAAGGTGGAAAACTTTTCCGCCGCACCCAGGGAGAAACATTCCTGAACGGACGGGCGCAAAAACGGATTGCCTGATAAACCAGATTAGACAAAATGAAGCGGCTTCCCTGGAGGTCGCTGCGCAAAATAAATTATGAGCACGAACAAAACCCAGACGATGGACGAGGCGTTTTTCGAGGAATACACGTCGCACGACGCCATTCTGAAATACACCAAGGCGACGGCGGGCAATGGCATCAGCTATCTGCTGGACCACGATTACAAGGACGTTTATATGCGCGCGCTCGCAAGCCTCTCGCCCGAAGTGAAGGCGCGCGGCATCCGCATGTTGGAATTTGGCTGTGGCGGCGGCATGAACCTCGTGCATCTGGTTTCCATTTTGACGCAGGCAGGCATCAAGGTGCAAAAAGCCGTCGGCACCGATCTTTCGCCGGTGCTGATCGAGGCGGCGAAGAACGAGTCGAAAAATTATCTCCGCCCGGAAGACCAGGGCCGGATCGAATTTCATGTCGCCAAAAATGAAACCCTCGTGGCCGAGCTTTCGGTGGCGACGGGCACCGACCGCGCGCAGTTGATCGGCTCGTTTGATTTTATTCTCGGCGTCAACACCATGCGCTACTGTCATCGCGGCGGCCGCGAGATGAACTGCGCCCAGGACATCATGGATTTGCTCGTGCCGGGCGGCGTGTGTGTGAACATTGATATGAGCGACCGCTTTCCGCTGTTTGTCAGCGCCGTAAAAAACAAGTTTCGCGCGCACAAGATCGAAGAATGTTACATCCCAACGCTGGCGGAATACGCCGCGCCGTTCAAGAAAACCGGCTTTGAGATATTGCGCGAAGAGCATTTCTGCTGGGTCTCACATTCCGCCGGGAAAGCCATGTGTGTCGTGCTGCGGGCTTTGGCCCCGGTATTGAACGTCGTGTGCAAATCCCGCGCGATGCGTTCGCTCGTGGTCGCGCGCAAGCCGGCGAAATGACCCTGGAATCTGCTTGAAAGAAAACGCGCTGCTGCTTGCCGGGTCGTCCGAATCTTCGGTGGCCAGCCGGCTGGAAAAAATCCTCGCGGTTTTTGGTGTGGCCTGTGCCCACCTGACCGTGATGGAGTTTTTATCCTCCAGCAACGACGGCAAAGTCCGTATTTTCGCCACAGCCGGAACTTTTTTGGAGCTTGCCGGTGCGCTGGGGAAAAATCCTGAAGCCGCCAATAAAATTCATTCTGCATTTGTTTTTGCGGGTGACGATGCGGCCGCCTTCATAGCTCTGGCAAAAATAATCACGAGTGACGCCAGAGCGTCACTCGTTCAAATAAATTCTGGCACCGAGTGGAATGTCACGGACAAGTTGCCGGAATTTTGCAAATCCATGAGTGGCCTGCGCGCGGTTGCTGGGAAAAACGGCGCGGAAACAACAATGATTTTTGATGCCGCGAAGTCCGGCGCGGAAAAAATCATTGGGAGTGGAGACGGCGCGGCGTTCGCGAAATTTGAATTTCAAAACGTCCCGGTTTTTCTTTCGACCGCCGATGTTATTGACGTGGGGGCGCCGCTGTCCGCGCGGGTTTTCGATGTCCGCCCGCATTTTCTCACCGCCGTCCCGGTCGTTTTGTATGTCAAATGGGCGTTCGCCGAAACGTGCTGGCAGTCGCCAGAAACACCCGCCTGTCTGGTGATTGACGATCCGCTGCTCCAGCCGCGCTACGGTTTTTTGAATTTTCAGCGGCTGCTGGATTTGATGGAGCGGGTAAATTTTTCGACGAGCATCGCGTTCATCCCGTGGAACTGCAACCGCAGCGGGCGGAAAACAATCCGGCTTTTTCAGGAAAATCCCACACGACTTTCGCTCTCGGTCCACGGCTGCGACCATACGGGTGGCGAGTTCGGCAGCCGCAATCGCGGACGGCTCGCGTGGAAATCCAAACAGGCGATGCAACGCATGGCGCGGCACCAGTCCAGGACAGGTTTGTCACACGATCCGGTCATGGTTTTTCCGCAGGGTGTTTTTTCCGAGACCGCGATGAGCATGCTGAAGCGGGGCGATTTCATCGGCACCGTCAATTCCGAGGTCATCAGCACCGATCCGCAGCCGCGCACGATCAGCATTGCCGATTATTGGAATGTGGCCGTGATGAATTACAGCGACTTCCCGATTTTCACGCGGCGCTATCCATGGGCCGGAGTCGAGAATTTTGCCTTCGACATTTTGCTGGGCAAGCCGTGCATCGTCGTCGTGCATCACAACGACTGCCACGATGATTGTCGTCACGTCGCGGAATTCATGGAGCGTCTCAACCGGTTGAACGCGCGACTTCACTGGACGAATCTCGCGGAAGTTGTCCGGCGCAGTTTCCTTCAGCGCGAAATTTTGCCGGGCATCGTCGAGGTTGAAATGTATGGCCGCGAGGTGCGGATTGAAAATCCGTCCAGCGTGAAAAAAGTTTTCCGTTTGCGCAAACGCGAAGCCGAACCAACGGCTATTAAGGAAATCCGTGCGGCGGCGCAGCCGGTAAAATGGACTGCCGCCGAAAACGGCGTTGCCTTTGAAGTCGAATTGAATCCTGGCGAAAGTAAAACCGTTACCATTACATTCAACGAACCCGCTGACGAAGGTTTTGCCGGAGAAAATTTGCGTTACAAGCTGAAGGCGATGGTGCGGCGTTATCTTTGCGAGATTCGCGACAATTACGTCATGCGCAAATCATTTTCACAGTAGAAATCAGCCAATGCCACCCGCGCAAAAAAACAATCCGCTCGCTGAAAAAGTTTCCGTCGCCCTGACGAACTTCACCGGCTGGCTGGAGCATTACGGCGAGACGTCGTGGGATCACCAGTCGTTCTACGCCGGGCCGTATGGGAAATTTGCCAAGCGGCTTTATTATACCAACAAGCTGCTCGGCACGGCGGCGGTCGCGCCGATGGTTTTCTGCGAGGCGTATGTGCCGAACGCGCGGCGGCTGTTTCATGAGCGCATCCGGCTGCCGATTGCCGATGCGCACTACGCGATGGGTTTTGCGTTTTTGCATGAGGCGACCGGCGAGGCCGCACATCTGGAAAAGGCCATTCATTTTCTCGACGTGCTGGAAAAAACCCGCTGCCCCGAATACAAGGAATTTTGCTGGGGCTATCCGTTCGACTGGGTTACACGCTTCAGCACAATCAAGCGCGGAACACCGCTCATCACCACGACGCCCTATGTTTTTGAGGCGTTTTTGCAGGTAAAAAAACTGCGGCAGCGTTCGGAGTGGCGGCAGATTTTGGAATCCATCGTCCGCCACGCCTGCACGGACATCAAGGATTTTAGATTTTCCGAAAACGCCAACACCTGTTCCTACACCCCGCACGACGAGGGGAAAATCGTCAACGCCTCGGCTTACCGCGCGGCGATGCTGGTGACGGCGGCAAAGTTTTTCAATGACGAGTCGTTGTCGAAAATCGCCAGCTTCAACGTGAATTTTGTTTTGGAAACGCAGAAGCCCGATGGCTCGTGGCCATACGCGGTGGACGGCGTCCGCGATTTTGTTGACCATTTTCACACCTGCTTCGTGATGAAGGCGCTCGCGAAAATTTACCGGCTCACCGGCGACCGGCGGATTTATAGCGCGCTGGAAAACGGATTGAATTACTACCTCAAAAATCTTTTTGGCGCGGACGGGATGCCCCGGCCGTTTTCCAAAGCCCCGCGCATGACGGTCTATAAATGCGAGCTTTACGATTGTGCCGAGGCCATCAACCTGTGCTTGCTGCTGCGGAAAGATTTTCCACAGCTCGAAAAAACTTTGAAGACGATCATCAACGGCATCTTGAAAAACTGGGTCAAACCTGATGGTTCATTCCGTTCGCGCAAGCTGGCGTCCGGCTGGGACAATGTGCCGATGCACCGCTGGGCACAGTCGCAGATGTTCCGGGCGCTGGCGTTTTACCTGCGCGAAATCAATTGTCGGCTCTAAAAAATCAAACTCATGTGCGGCATTTGCGGACAAGTTAAAATCGCCAGCGACGAACCGGTGGATCAGGAAATGATCCGGCGGATGGCGCGGACGATGTTTCATCGCGGCCCGGACGACGAGGGTTATTTTTTCGACCGCTCGCTCGGCTTCGGCTTCCGGCGCCTTTCCATAATTGATCTGGCTGGCGGCCATCAGCCGATGGCCGACGCGGAGGAATCCGTGTGGATCGTTTTCAACGGCGAGATTTACAACTACCAGGAACTGCGTGCCGAACTGGAAAGTCGTGGCCACAAATTCCGCACCAGCTCGGACACCGAGGTCATCATTCACGGTTACAAGCAATGGGGCAACGATGTCTTCAACCATCTCAACGGGATGTTCGGCGTGGCGATCTGGGACGTGAAAAAAAAGAAGCTCGTCGTGGCGCGCGACGCGATGGGCATTAAACTGATTTACTACAAAATCGCGGATGGGAAACTAACTTTCGGCTCGGAAATCCGACCGGTTCATGCGGCGGACGATTTTAAGCCGGAAGTGAATCCCGACGCCCTGAACCTTTTTCTGAAGTTCCGCTACACGCCGTCGCCGCTCACGATTTTTCAAGGCGTCAAAAAACTTGCGGCCGGCACGATGCTGATCGTTGAAAATGGAAACATCCGGGAGGAACGCTGGTATAATTTTTCGCCGGAGCCGTTTTCGCAAATCGTCAGCGACCGGGAAGCGACGGAACAATTGTTTGAGTTGTATCGCGGCGCAGTGAAGCGGCATCTGCTGGCCGACGTGCCGGTGGGAATTTTGTTGAGCGGCGGACTCGATTCGGGACTGCTGCTGGCGTTGATGAACGAGCATGGCCGCGACTGGCCGGCTTACACCATCGGCTACGGAAATAGTTACGCTGACGATGAGTTGGTGGATGCTGCCGAGACCTCTTCGCTGCTATGCGCCCAGCATCATCAGGTGCGGCTGGATCAGGAAGAATTTGAAAAATCGCTGCCGAACATCGTGCGCTTTTTGGAGGAGCCGGTCGCGAGTTCGTCCATCGTGCCAATGTATTTCGTCTGCCAGCGCGCACGGCAGGATGTGAAGGTCGCGCTGATCGGCCAAGGCCCGGACGAACTTTTTGGCGGCTACAAACGGCATCTCGGCGTTCACTACGGCGAACGCTGGCGCGGCTTGCCGCAGGGAATCCAATCGCTTGCTGGTTCCATTATTTCCAAACTTCCGCGCAACGAAACTTTGAAACGCGGTGTGCTTTCGCTGGGCATGGGCAACCGGCTGGAGCGTTATCAAAATGTTTTCTCGCTGAACCCGGCGGCGACGGTGAACGGACTTTTCCGCGACACGAATGGAAGATTTCCCAACCTCGTGGAATTTGTTCAACCGCTCGAATCGCAGATGGCGAAGCTTGACGAACTCGGCGGCTTGCAACTTTTGGAAATTCGCTCGTCGCTGCCGGATGAACTGCTGATGTATGCCGACAAGCTTTCGATGGCGCACAGCCTCGAAGCACGCGTGCCGTATTTGGATCGCACGGTAGTTGAGTTTGCCCAGCGGCTTGATTCGCATTTCAAAATCCGCCGTGGCGAACGCAAGTGGCTACACCGCCGCGTGTGCGAGAAATTTTTGCCGCGCCAGATTTTGAAGCGCAAAAAGCGCGGCTTTGGCGTGAACGTGGTGGACGCGTGGCTCCAGTCGTCCGCGAAGGGAAAATTTCCCGACGCGCTGTTGGACGAAAGTTCGCTGATGTATTCCATCTTGAACCCCGCGCCGGTGAAAAAACTTTTGGAAGATCATCAGTCACGGCGGCAGGACAACCACAAGCTGTTGTTCAGCCTGGTGATGTTTGAGCAATGGCTGCGCAATGCCCGTTAAGTTGAACCCGAAAAATCTCCATGCTAATCAACAAGACTGAACTCAGCGTTTCCGGGCGGGTGGTGCGGATCGCCCGGCTGCGCCATGAATGGTTTGAATTTCTGGACAATCCGCAGGCCTTCATTGAAGAACTGCGCCGGGCGAACGTGGCGGATGTCCTGACCTTTTTGCAGGAAGCGCATGTCGAACGCCCCACCTGGCCATATCTCCAGGAGACCACCCACGCCTCGGTATTGAGCTTTAAGAATTTTGACGACTGGTGGAAAGGCCTTAAAGACAAGGCGAGGAACCAGGCCCGCAAGGCGCAGAAGACCGGTGTCGAGCTGCACCCGGCAAGGCTGGACGATGATTTTTTGTGCAGCGTGAAGGCCATCTACGACGAATCGCCGCTGCGGCAGGGACGGAAGTTCACGCATTACGGCAAAGATCTGGCGGAGATCCGCGAGGATTTGAGTTCGTTTCCGGAATGCACAACTTTCATCGGCGCCTATCATGGCGGCCGGTTGATCGGTTTCGTGAAATTGTTTGAAGGAAACCAGATCATGCGCATCATTCATATCATTGCCACGTTTGCCGACCGCGACAAATGCCCGATGGACGCGCTGATGGTCCGCGCGGTTGAGCTGGCCGGACAGAAGGGAGTTTTTCATCTGCACTATGGCGACTGGGCCCACGGCGGTCTGGGCGCGTTCCGCGTGAAATATTGCTTTGAGCGCCACGACTGTCCGCGCTATTTCGTGCCGCTTAACGGCCGCGGCGCGCTGGCGCTGAAGCTTGGACTCCATCGGCGGTTTCGTGACCGCATCCCGCAAGCTTGGAAAACCCGGGCGGCTGGCGTGCGCAGCAAATGGAACGCCTGGCGTCACCAGGCCGCCTGAATCACCGCCGGAAAACAAACCATTTTGAAGCGGTGGCGGCGGCCTTCAGACAGCCGCAGTTTGAGTCCCGCTCCGTTTCGCCATAAAATCAAATCCATGCCAGGCATCACCGGAATCATCAGCCGCCAGCCCACCGCCGAATGTGAGCGCGCCGTGAAAGTCATGGTCGCCACGCTGCGGCATGAAAGTTTTCATGCGAGCGGAACTTTCTCCGCGCCGGAACTGGGCGTGTTCACCGGTTGGGTCGCGCATGAAAATTCCTTTGCCGACAAACAGGTTTTCTTCAACGAAAACCAGGACATCGCGCTCATTTTTTCCGGCGAATGTTTTGTGGAACCGGAAACCAGAAACCGGCTCAAGCAGAGCGGCCACAGTTTTGGCGCGGGCGGGGAATGTCTCGTCCATCTTTACGAGGAACTTGGCGAAAATTTTTTTGAAACGCTGAACGGCCTGTTCAGCGGCCTGTTGGTGGACCGGCGGCGGAATAAAGTTTTTCTGTTCAACGACCGCTTTGGCATGGAGCGGATTTACTGGCACGCGACGGCAGACGCATTTTACTTTGCCAGCGAGGCCAAGGCGCTGCTGCGCATCCTGCCGGAACTGCGTGGATTTGATGCCGATGGTTTGAAGGAATTTTTGACCTTTGGCTGCACGCTCGACTGGAAGACGATGTTTCGCGGCATTGAACTGTTGCCGGGTGGCTCGTGCTGGACTTTTGAAAAAGGCGGCAGCCGCCGGGAAAAATATTTCTCACCGGAAAGGTGGGAAGCGCAACCAATGATTTCGGCGAAAGAATTTGAATCCCGGTTTCGCGACACGTTCAAGAAAATCCTGCCGCGTTATTTTGAATCCGATGAAAAAGTTGGCGTCGCACTGACCGGCGGACTCGACACGCGGATGATCATGGCGGCCCGGCCGGAAACGAAAACGCTGCCGGTCTGCTACACGTTCACCGGGCCGCGTGGTAAAACTTTGGATGACAAAATCGCTGCGCGCGTGGCGGCGGCCTGCGGTTTCGAGCATCAACTGCTGCGGTTGCAGCCGGACTTTTTTACCGGCTTTGCGGCGCAGGCTGACAAGACGGTTTTCATCACCGACGGCTGCTCCGGGATTTTCGGCGCGCACGAAATATATTTTCATCAGCAGGCGCGGCGGCTGGCGACGATGCGGCTCACGGGCAATTACGGCAGCGAAGTTTTTCGCGGCATGTCCACGTTCAAAGCGCTTGGGCTTTCACCGCAGATTTACAATGCGGAATTCGCCGCCGCTGTGAACGCCACCGCCGGCAAACTCGCTGGCCACAGAAAACATCCCGACACATTTACCGTCTTCAAGGAGATTTCGTGGAACTTGTTTGGTAATCTGGCGGCGGGCCGTTCGCAGATCAGTTTTCGCACGCCGTATCTCGACAACGAAATTGTGGCGCTGGCGTATCAGGCTCCGGCGGCCGAGAAAAGGACGTCGCGGCCAGCGCTGCGCTTCGTCAAGGCGTGCAGCCCGGCGCTCGACAAAATCCCGACCGACCTCGGTTTTGTGGGCGACCGTTCGGGGCCAAGCGTGCTGGTCCGGCGCGCGTTTTCCAAGCTCACTTTCAAGCTCGATTATTACAGCACTGCCGGCCTGCCGCGCCGGTTGGCCGCGCTAAACCCAATTTTCAAACCGGTGGTCAACGGCCTGGGTATCGCCGGGATGCACAAATTTTTGCGTTACAGCACTTGGTTCCGCGATGAACTGGCGGGGCGCGTCCGGGAAGTTCTTTCCGATCCGCAAGTGCGCGGCAACGGGATTTGGAATCCTGATTTTCTCGCTCAAATTGCCGAACAGCATATCGGCGGGCGCAATGATTTCTCCGCTGAAATCAATTCCATCCTGACGCTGGAATCGGTGGAGCGCCAGTTCATCCGTGGCTTGCCGCGCGGGTTTTAATTTTTGAAATGAGTCATTTTTCAAAACTCGACGCCAGCAACTACGTGCCGATCAGCTTGCTCAACGCCGGCAAATGCCGTTCGTATGCGCTGGGTCTGGCGGCGGCGTTCGTGGCGGCAGGAGTCCGGTTTGACTTCGTCGGCGGTGAGGAGGTTAACGCGCTTGAACTGCACGGTTCGTCATCGGTCAAACCCTTGAACCTGCGCGGGGATCAGTCGGCGGAAGCTGGATTCCGGCAAAAGCTGATGCGGATTCTGACTTATTATTTCCGGCTGATCCGTTACGCAGCGGTGGCGAAACCGAAAGTTTTTCACATCATGTGGAACAACAAGTTCGAGTTTTTCGACCGGACGCTGCTGATGCTGTATTACAAATTGCTCGGCAAAAAAATCGTCCTGACCGCGCACAATGTGAACGCCGGAAAACGCGACGGGTATGATTCGTTCCTGAACCGGCTGACGCTGAAAATCCAGTATCGCCTGTGCGACCATATTTTTGTGCACACGACCAAAATGAAGGACGAGCTGCTTGTGGATTTTGGCGTGCCGGAAATCAGGACAAGCATTATTCCGCACGGAGTCAATTACACGGTGCCGAACACGGCGTTGACGGGCGCGGCGGCGCGGCAGCAACTGGGCATTGGCGAGCGGGAGAAAGTGATTTTGTTTTTTGGCTACATTGCGCCCTACAAAGGGCTGGAATTTCTGGTGGCCGCCTTTGATGAAATCGCGCGCCTAGACAACAATTACCGGCTGATCATCGCGGGCGAGCCGAAAACCCCGAAGGACAAAGATTATTGGAACCGCATCAAAGAAACCATCGCCCGCAGTGCCGCGAACAACCGGGTGATTCAAAAAATTGAATACATTCCCGACGCGGAAACGGAATGGTATTTCAAGGCGGCGGATGTGCTGGCGCTGCCGTATGTCCATATTTTCCAAAGCGGCGTGTTGTTTTTAAGCTACAGTTTCGGCCTCCCGGTGATCGCGGCGGATGTCGGCGCGATGCGCGAAGAAATCATCGCCGGCAAAACCGGCAATGTTTTCGAGGCGGAAAACGTGCCGCGACTGGCGCAGACGCTGCGGGAATTTTTTAAGAGTGATTTGTATCAGGAATTGCCTCGCCGCCGGCCGGAGATCAGGGATTACGCGGACGAAAAATATTCCTGGAAAAAAATCGCCGCGCTGACGACGGCGGTTTATGCGGCAGTTGCCGGCGCGCAGAAGAAATGAAGCCGCTCGTTTCCATTTTAATACCGGCCTGCAACGCGGAACCGTGGATCGCGGACACGCTCCAGTCGGTGCTGGCGCAAACCTGGCCGCGCAAGGAAATCATCGTGGTGGACGACGGCTCGCGCGACAAAACTTTTTCGGTTGCGGAAAAATTCGCCTCGGCGGAAGTCAAGGTTGTCGCGCAAAAAAACTCCGGCGCGTCGTCGGCGCGGAATCTTGCGTTCAAGTTGTGTC
>OCZT010002741.1_pt1 | contig 18151 bp, 11 predicted proteins | sample 1539031 | NCBI WGS metagenome assembly OCZT01 (sample SAMEA3539308, study PRJEB22396) | soil metagenome | biome: tundra; feature: field; material: soil | place: USA | collected 2010-05 | depth 0.15 m | reverse complement strand
ACTCTTCGATATTCCGAGGGATGTACTCTGCCAGCCCCGCCACGTCGGAGAACGGACGCTCAACCAGCCAGGTAGTCCACCATTCCTGCCGGTAGACAAACCCATCCGGCTGCCGAATGATCTTGTTCTCCGCGGGGGGTGAGATTCCCCGTGTGATATCGAGGCGGTCCCCGATGGCGCGGCAAAGCAGATCCAGGCCGTTGGCCAGAGTTATCGTTTCGCCGGTTATCGCCTCGACCAGTGGTACGTTTTGGATCAGGTCGAAAATCGGTACGCGATCCGGAAGGCGGCCATCGAGCGTCGCCTGGATGCGCTCGGACGCAGTCATAGTGTCACGCGGCAGTTGTCTCATAAATTGCAGTGCCTTTCTCAACTTCTCCATGGAGCAACAGTGGTTGCGTAAGGCAGGATGACTGGCGGACACTGCGCTGGCTGAAACAGCCCCGCTTCCATGTTCGTATCACTCCAGCCTCGACCAAGCTGGCCCAGCCTGGTCGAATAATGGTTCGCCACGCTCACAGAAAACCAGCTACCCCGAATTACAACTACACAATGTAAACGACTCTGCGTGCCAGTTTCAGACTTCGCTTTTAATCGTCACAGGTCCAAGCAACCCAGAAGCCAACAGCTCGGCCGGTTTACCGGTTTTTCTGCGTTCCTCATCAATTGGATTTCCAAACACTTCAAGATCCTTCGAGAGCGGTGTTTCATAGGTTCTGACGTTTGTTCTGGTCAGCCGCTGTTCCGGCGGAAGAGTGGCGTCCTTTATCAGTCGGTTCGGCCAGAGGTTCACCACTTCTATCTTCAATTCGTTACCAGTTGCCTTCACTGCCTCAGAGATATCGACCCTCCATGGCGCTGTCCAAACAACTCCGAGATCCCTTCCGTTGAGATAAACCTGCGCCACGTTTTTGACCAGTCCGAGATCGAGATAAACAGCCTTGCCTCCAGTCGGCGGCAAATCAAAGGATATTGTGTACGTCGCGGTTCCGCTGTAACACCGAATTCCCTCTTCTGGCCGCGTCGTCCAATCATCCAGCTTTTCGAAGATCGCCCGTCCAGGGCCACCCCAGGCCGGATCGAATTCAACGTTCCAGGGTCCCGTCACTCTCGCAATTTCCCTCAGCTTTGGGAAAGGACTTCGCTTCGAAAGGGAGTCGATTGAGGGCCCCTTCTGCTGGTGAAACATCACGAAGAAGCTCTGTCTGGGGGCAAACTTCATTGGCACCACGGCCCGGCCTAATTCTTCACGAACTTCGGTGAGGCTGTATCGCATTCCAGTGACGGCATCCCAAAGTTCCGGTGTCTTGCCTGTCACGCGAAAAGCGGCTTGCAACTCGATTTCCTTGTCGCTGCCATTGGCGAGAAAGTAGATGTCGTCGTGCTCCAACCGGCGGTGAATCCAATCAAAATCGGCGTCATCCGGTGCTCCCCTTAGTTCAAGATCAGGTTGAACGCCATCGCTTTTCACGACTTCCTCAGCTGTCTTTCCCCAAAAGACACGGCCCTGTCCAAATTCACGCATGCCTGAGGACGTTCTCTCTGGCCCCCAAAGCTCTTCAGCGATTCTCTGGACTTCTTCATCTGATTTGGGGTAGTTCGTCAAGCCGGGAGCGCACTTGGGCCGTGAACCGATCAAAGTAATTCCCTGATGCACCATTTTCCGAATCTTGGCGATTACCGCAGTTGACATCTCTTCCGCAGCCGTGCCCGGAAGAATAAGATACCGGTAGCTCAGACCGCCAGGAAAAACAATTTTCTTATCCTGAACTTCAGCCCTGCTCAAAAGCGCTTGGGCGTTTACACAATCAAAGTCATATCCTTTGATTGGCTTTTGATCTATCAGTACAAAGTTCGGGATTTTCTCGCCAGTGAAGTAGAGCAGGTCGGCAACGAAAGCCCCCTGCCTCAGAAGATGCTGGCACCGCCCAAGATACCCCAGCCATCCATGTGCCTTATCCCACCAGGTCAGATTGCGGTTGAAGTGAATTGAGACGTGTTCCCACTGGTTTCCCGGTTTGTTATCAAAATCAGGAACAAGCGCGTAATGATGGATCACAATTCTCCCCAGGCCCAGGCAGAATGCGCCGTCACCATCCGCCTTTAGAAAATAGGGATCTTCGCTCCAATCTCGATTGAAGCCCGTATACGCTTCCGCTTGACAGAACTGTCGCCCATACATTCTTGTCGCGGACGCTGCCTGCCGCACCGAGCCTCTGTTGCTTGCCGGGCCTTCCAAGGTTCTGCTGCGAAAGAATGGGTCGGCGACATCCTCTGTCATCTTGACATTGTTACGAGTGCTCCAGAACTCCGCCATGGGAATGTCGTCCGCGCCTTCACACTCAAGGCCGTCAATATACTGTTCGAAGAACGGCCCTCCTGCTTCCGAATGTGTCCCGAGACCTTTCTCATGCGATAGCGTACCGAGACGCCCGTAGTAGTTCTCCGCAACCAGATCCGCGATTGTTCGCCGATAATCCCACTTGAAGCGTTCGGTCATCTCGGAAGAGTCCACGATCTTACCTGTCAATGCCGGCAAGTACTTCGTTAAATCGTAGCTCCGCCTCTTTTGAAATTCTTCTATGAAGTGCTGCGTCCAACTTGGCTGGCCTATCTCCCAACTGTCGATGTGCGTATATTTAAATGACCGGCCCACCAGGGGACCTGCATCCGCAATGAGCTTCGCAGCTGTGTTCTTGAAGTGGTTGTCCAGTGCCTGCGCACTCATAGGATCGATTTCCCAGCCTTGATCCTCGTAAGATGCGTTCTTTATTTGATTATCGGAAAGGATATATCCAAGCCTGAGCAGATTCCATTTGCCCGGGGGCACATCCCAGGTCGGATGACCGGCTGCAATCTTCAGCTCGATCTTGATTGCCTTTTCCGACCTCCACAGTTCGCCATCAGTTACCTGGTGGGCGAAAAGAGCGATATCGCGATACCAGTCCTGCCTTTCTTTCTGAACCACAGGCCCCTCGAAGGTCCGCAGGGTTGACCATTGCGGGACTGCGTCCTGCCTGAAAACCGATGGACCGTCGACTACTGCTTCGGTCCACACCAGAGTCTTTATGGCATCTTCTCGCTCAACCCATGCACCGCCCGCGTCCCAACCACTACAGAGACTGATTCCCACTTCCATCCCAAGCCGGTCGGCCTCACTAATCGTATGGCGGAAATTCTCACGAAAATCATCGCTCATGAACTTTGCGCCCTTGGGTGCATTCGGTCCTCCAGCGCCTGAGTCGAAAACAAGCACTCCCGATATGCCTTGTTTCTGCATCTCCTCGAGGTCGGCCGTAATCCCGGCCTTAGTTGCAACTCCTTCGAGCCACCAATAATAGACCCAAGGCCTCGCCGCCATCGGAGGAACCGAAAACTGAGATTCTACCTGGGCAAGACTTTGCGGATTCTCCCCGACGCGTGCTGCAAAGCCAGATCTCATTGTCATCACGGCTGCAGAAGCCACAGAGCCGGCGAGGAAAAAACGACGTGTCATTCCGCTGGTATTCGAATAAAACTGATTGCGGTTTTCCATTTTCTTTGGTTCTCCATCGTTCATCTGACTTTGTTTAAGGACGGCCAAGGGGCCTGACAGCTCTTCTTTAATCGCGCAGTAAACTCTCTGCCCAATAAACTCTGAAGGCCTATCTATGGTCGAACCCCCGGCTACCCACCACACGGGCAGCCGGGAATCTGACTCGTCACATTACCACTGGAGACGGCCACCTAACTGAATGACACGAGCCGAGTTCGCACCTGTGATCTCACCGAACCCGGGCCCAACAGTTGTGTTCGCGTAACCCCACTGTACATTGTTGAAAACATTGAAGAATTCAAACCGCAATTGAAACGACGATTCCCTTGGCAGGCTGAACCCCTTGAATAGACTGACATCGGCGTTCCAGCTGCCTGGCTGCTCAAGGGTATTGCGACCAGCGTTGCCCTCTATGTGAGTGCTGGGAAAAGTGAACGCAGCCGGGTTGAAGTACTGAGTTGGCACTTTACGCCCTTGTTTCGCAGAGCTCCGGTCAACATTTGGGCGCGACTGTGAGAAAGTCCCGATATTCAACCAATCGCTGTTCAGAGTGGCCGTGCTATATGGACCTGCCGCAATTGTAGTGATCGTGTTGAGTTGCCAACCTCCAACCACGGAATTGAGAGGCAGCGACACACCCCTCAAGAACTGCTTGCCTCTGCCGAACGGCAGTTCATACACGGCATTGCCAACGAATCGCAGTGGGACCGTAGAATCCGAATGTCCCCGGTCATAGAGTTTGAATTGGCTCGATATCGCCGAGAAATCATTCTCAATGCCCTGGTCTATTGCGTCTGAGTATGTCAGAGATCCAAGGAAGGAGAATCCATTCTGATAGCGTCTCTCGACCTTTGCCGTCAGGGCATTGTAATTCGAGGCACCCTCGTTGTGGCCCATCAGCATAAAACCAAAGGTCGGGTACGGTGACCGTTGCGCAATCGGTATCGTACCGGTTGGATCGATGGACGCCGTGTTGGGGTTGATGCGCTGAAGGAGATGTTTACCGACGTTGCCCGCATATTCGAGTTCAAACAGATATTTGCCGGCTACGACTTTCTGCAGATCAAGTCCCCACTGCTCATAGTATTCCGTCCTGCTATTGGGATCGAGGGTGAACGGATCCGTGCTGAGCGAGGTTGCAAACGAAGGCAGCATTTTCTCCATCGAAATTGTCGGCGTGGTTGGGTCGCTGTTGATGCTTTGAGTCTCATAAAACTTAGTGCCGACGATTGAGAACTGAAGCTCATTCCAGTTATCAGTCCCATAGTAGATACCGTAGCCGCCCCGAAGGACCGTGTCCTTCAGGAATCGAGGTTGCCATGTAAATCCGATACGTGGGGCGAGGTTGGCGTAGTCCGGCTTCACAATCGACCGTAGGACGCCAGGGTCTCCAACGTAAAGCTCTTTGCCTTGTGTCAGATCGAAATATCCTTGGCGGTTCTGTGATTCGACCGGAGACAAGGAATACTCATAACGCAAACCGTAGGTGAGCAACAGATCGCGACGTATCTGCCAGTGATCCTGGGCGAACACACCGTAGTAGTTGGTATGCAGATTCTGCTCTGAGTCGCCAGCGGCGCCGGCTGCCGTGATTGGGGTACCAATCAGGAAGTCTCCCAGCCCGAAACCAAGTGCCTGGGTGCCTGTGTAACGCCCATCAAATGAAAATGAGGGATTTGCACCAAAGTCTGTGACCTGGTCGAACCGCTGGTGCATCAGCTGAACGCCCGCCTGATAGTTGTGCGTACCCTTTGACAGGGAGACGTTATCCGTGAGCTGGTAATTCTTGGAAGTGGCGCCGATGATTTCGCTCCAGGAGCCAACTCCGCCCATGCCCGCTACGTTGAAATCGGGAATGCCGAAGGTAAGCGGATCCGCCGTCGTGTTCTGAAGCCCAAAAAGCGACTGGGCGTAGTCTGGACCGTACGCGGTCTCTGGAACGAGGTAAGAGAAGGAGTTGTCAAGTCCAAGACGGAGCTCATTTACAATGGTTGGGCTGAAGATATGAACGTATGTCGCAGTCCATAAGTGATCTGCAAGTGGAAAGCCGTTCTTCCCAAGCGGCTGCAATGACGGTTGTTCCAAATGGTCATTCGCGTTCGAGAATGTGGCATACACAGTGTCATGGTCGGTGAGGCGCTCATCAATCCGGGCGTTGTATTGATCTGTACTGTGAACGATGCTGGGGGATCCTATGGTGTTGTAAGCGGGAAAGTCTGTACTCCCCGAAGAAGGTAACACATTAGGAGTCGCAAAATACGGCAGCGCCTTTTGGTCAACAGGATCGAGGTCTGCAGTTGGGATGACATTCCCAGGGTACGCGATGCCGGTGAAGGGGTTCTTTATGTCGGCGCACTTGGCAGAGCTGGGATTTGCACCGCAGAACGCAGACGAAAGAGGATATATCCCGGTGCCCGCGCTGTCATCTGCGAGGTTGCCGGCAAGCTGGGCTTTCGATGGATATCTAGCCGTCAGGACAGTGCCTTGTACTTGCCGGAATCCCTCGTAATTGAACATCCAGAAGGTCTTGTCCTTGCCGGCGTAGAGTTTTGGGATCGAAAGTGGTCCGCCCATTGTGGCGCCAAAGTTGTTTTGGTTAAGGGGCGGCCTCGAAAGACCCGCGTGATTCAAGAAGTAGTTGTTCGCCGCGTAGTCTCTGTTTCGATTGAGCTCAAAGACATCGCCGTGAATTCTGTTCGTCCCGGCACGTAGCGTCAGATTTACGACGGAGGCGCTGAGGCCGAATTCGGGACCGAAAGTCGTCCTCTGAACACGGAACTCCTGGATCGCATCTACAGAGGGCAAAAGCGCCGGGCTCCCGAAGCGCGGGTTGCGCGTCTCAATACCGTTGATCAAATAGCTGACATCGCTTTCGCGCAGTCCTCCAATAATGACAGTCGTACCACTCCGTCCTGTCCATGTCGCAGCCACAGCTTGGCCCCCTTGTACAGGCTGCACGCCAGTTGCAAGGTTTAGTAGCTGAATGAAATTCCTTCCGTTGAGGGGGAGTTGTTCGATTACGTTGCTCTCGATCGCCTGACCAACCGATGCGCTTTCGGAATTCAGGAGCGACGCCCCAGCCGCCGACACCTCAACAGACTGGGTAACGGAACCGACCTCCAATTGCACGGGGAGCTTTACGTGCTCTCCGATATGCACACCGATCTCAGTCAACAGAGCAGACTTGAAGCCTGCAGCATCAACAGTCAATGCGTACTCTCCCGGCTGGAGAAAGTTGTAGCTGTAGGTCCCATCGCTACTTGTAATTCCAGACAATTTGCTATTGGTGCCTTTGTTCGTTAGGGTAAGTTTCGCGCCGGACACGAGAGCCCCCGTCGTATCTGCGACATTGACCACGATGGCGCCGGTGACCTCTTGGCTCCGTGCGGGTGAAACTAACAACATCCCAAGCAGTACGATGAGTGCTACCAGCGACCGCAAGCCGTTCTTGTTCTTGTTGAGTGATTCATGGTTCCTCATTTTCCTAGCCTCCATACGTTTTGTTTTAGGTTCTCGACGGAACGTCTTCCGTTCCATCGCCACGCTGCTTACTGGTTCCGATTTGCACGTCCGTGCTGTGGTAAGCTTTCAAAAGGCCCTTCCTCCGCTCTTCCGCGAGCGCTTGACAGGGAACACCTGAAAACTCTCAGAGCGAATGGCAATGGTTCATTGAACTGGCGGGAAACCTACTTGAAAGCAAACGAATTCGGCAAGAAGGAATTAGTACATTTGGCCGCTTTGCGGAAATCGCAATAAATATCGGAGCAAATTGCATGGGGAAATGCTGCCAGCGCTCTCATGCAGGAGTCGCACTCAGACAAGGTGCGCGAGAGCAAAACGAAAGTAGACCGCGCACTGCGCGACTTTGCGTTTCATGCCTTCGTTCAGACTCAAGACCATTTGACTCAAGGCCATTTGATCGTCTTTGACTCATCTCCAGCAGTAGCATGCCGGAAAATGTCTCCAAAATCGTGGCGCAAAAGCCCGGCGCGGCTTCTGGTCCAGGTTGGTTTAGTCACGGCTACTTGTATCACCGCGCACGGTGACTGGGACCGAGCGGACCGCGCAAACATTTTGCGATTTGCGCAAAATACCCGCATCCTGATTTTGTCTTTGCTCTCTCGCCCCAAAACGCGATCCTATAGGTGAAGCAGTTGAATCCGTCTCTGAAGATGGTCAAACGATGAAGATTGTCGAGATTAGGCTCTATCGCATCTCCGCCGGAAACACCGGAGAGAAGGGCGCCAAGTTTGGTGAGTCACAGTATTGGGGTGGGGGCTGGTGTACCCATTCACTTATTGCCAACCCGATGTCGGTCTATTCAAAGTACGCGACCGAGCGGACCCTCTGGATGGGACCGGGACAAGACCCTTATGCAATCGAGATAATCACAGACGAAGGGGTAAACGGTTGCGCGGTCAATTACGGTGGGGGCTTCGCCGCCTGTTCGCTGATTGCACAACACTTCAGCCGCTTTCTGGTCGGGCAAGACCCGTTCAACATAGAGATGATCTGGGATCAGATGTACCGGTCTTCGATGCCTTATGGGCTCGGCGGGATCACCTCCATGGCGATTAGCGGAGTCGATCTGGCGTTGTGGGATCTTATTGGCCGGGCACTGCGAGAACCGGTCTACCGGCTTCTCGGCGGGAAGACGAAAGATTCCATCCCCTGTTACGTTACCACGCACCCCGATCTTGTGGGGCACTGGAAAAACTCCGGCTTTCTGGGAGTGAAGATTGCGGCGCCTTGGGGAGCGGCGGATGGACGCAATGGCCTGAAGAAGATGCAGAACTGTCTGGAGCAATGCCGCGCGACATTGGGCGACGAGATGGAACTGATGGTGGATTGCTATCTCTCTTGGGACATTGAGTTTGCAAGCCGGCTGGCGGAGCGAGTGCGGGAGTTGGACGTGAAATGGTTTGAGGACCCGCTAGAGAATGGATCGGCAGAGCACTTGAATGCGGAACTGCGCGGGAAGATTTCGCCTATCCAGGTGGCGATAGGAAACCTGGAGTTCGATTACAAGGCATTTGCGGCGATTTTGGCTGCGCGAGCCTGTGACGTGATTCAGCCGGAAATGCAATGGTGCGGCGGCCTGACGGCGGTTAGACGAATCGCGGCAATGGCCAAGCCCTATAATGTCCCGGTTGTTCCGCACGGATCGGGAGTCTACAACTATCACTTTGTTCAGTCCAACCTGAATTCCCCCTTTGCTGAGTATCTCTCCATGGGAGACGGAACAAGTGTACGCCCCGTATTCGATTCGATCGTTGGCGAGCCGTTGCCCGTGCGAGGCCACGTGACACTGGGGGATGCACCCGGCTTCGGCGTGGAGCTAAACCGTGACTATTTGGAGCCGCTCACCTTTTGATTATCAAGGTCTCGCATGACAAAAAGAATCAGATGTGGCGTTATCGGAGCGGGTTGGTGGGCGACGTTGGCTCATATACCTGCTTTGCTTGCACACCCCACAGCCGAATTAGTGGCTATTCAAAAGCGAGATCTGGCCCAAGCAAAAGTCGTTGCGGACGACTTCGGAGTGGCGCGTGCGTGCAGTTCGGTCGACGAATTGCTGGCGATCCCCGGCATGCAGGCGGTTGTGGTAAGTAGCAGTCCCAATCTGCACTATGAGCAAGCCTATGCCGCCCTTGATCGGGGCCTACATACGCTCATCGAGAAGCCAATGACATTTACTGCGGCCGAGGCTGGGAAGCTTATAGCGCTCGCGGAGAGTCGCGGGGTGCAGTTTCTTGTCAGTTGCCCTTGGCACTACACGGACCATGGCCAACAAGCCAGGCGGATGATACATGCAGGCGAGTTGGGCGAAATACGGATGATAAGCATCCTGATGACCAATCCCATAGCTGGTCTGCTGCGCGGATCGAGCATGGAGCCGACCTACGGGACGTCTCACCTCCGCCCAATTAGCAGCACCTATAGCGACCCAAATGTTTCTGGAGGAGGCCATATCTACTGCCAAGTGTCACATCTGGCCGCGTACCTTACCTTCCTCTCCGGTGCCCTTCCAATGAGCGTATTTGCCCGCTTTCACAACGACGGCGAAGTGCTGGACATCTATGACGTCCTGAATCTCAAAATGAGCGACGGCTCGATTGCTTCCATTGTCACCACCAGCGCCACACCCGAACACCGCAGGGACTTTGAGGTACGTGTCTTTGGCACCCGAGGGGTGCTGTTCCTCGACCTGTGGCGTGGTCTCATGGAGTTTGTTTCGATGATAGGAGAGCGCCATGCCTACGCCCCTCTCGCTGCCGAGCAGGTTTATCCGCATGGGGCGCCGGCCACAAACCTGATCGATTCGGCCCTGAACCCTGCATGTAATCGCTCGCCCGCAACCCTAGGCTTTGCGGCAATGGAGGTAATCGAAGCGGCCTGCCGATCTATCGCCAGCGGACGCGACATCCAGGTGATAAGGAAAACAGGCGAGGACCCATGCGTCGAATTCAGCTAAAAGGTGTAGCGTGGGACCACAGCCGCGCCTTTCCGCCACTCGTGGCCACAGCGCAGCGCTTCGAGGAATTGCACTCCGGAGTACATATTGTCTGGGAAAAGCGAAGCCTCCACGCTTTTGGGCATGCAAATCTGGTTCAGTTGGCACAGTCGTTCGATCTCGTGGTGGTGGACCACCCTATGATGGGCGACGCCGAGGCGACTGGTTGCCTTATCGATCTTTCTGGGCTGTTGAACAAAGACGATTTGAACGAATTGCAAGGTGACTCGGCAGGGCCATCCTTCGAGAGCTATTTGTATAGGGGAAAGCTATTCGCCCTTCCCATCGACGCAGCAACACCGGCGGCGAGTTTCCGGCCCGACTTGCTGGCCGAAGCGGGCTTCGCTGAACCTGAACATTGGAGCGAACTGTTGGAACTGGCGCGAAGGGGACTCGCGCGAATGCCGGGCTTCTCTGCCGACCTGTTCCTCAATTTCATGGGATTATGCGCTTCGCGAGGTAGTCAGGTAGCGGCGACAGCTGAATTGCTGGTCGAAAGACAGATAGGGATCCAGTGCCTGGAAGAGCTGCGGGAGTTGGCCTCGCTGATGCCTTCGGAAATCTACGAATGGAACCCCATAGCCTTATACGAGCGAATGTCATCGACAGACGAATTCGCCTACTGCCCGTTCGCTTATACCTACAGCAACTATGCCCGCGCTGGATTTGCACCAAGAAGAATTCGGTTTGGTTTACCGGTAAATTTGGCTGATGGCACGCGCATGCGTACAGTGCTGGGCGGGACTGGCATAGCAATTTCCACCTCTTGTGCACACGCCGAAGCCGCGCTCGAATACGGCTTGTATGTGGCTGGGAAGAATTGTCAGAAGACTCTCTATGGCGTCTGCGGCGGCCAGCCCGCGCGGCGCAGTGCTTGGGAAGACAATGATCTCAACAACCTGACAGACGGATTCTTTCGGCGGACTCTGCCCAGCATCGAGGCCGCCTATATCAGGCCCAGGTTCCCCGGGTACACCCGGTTGCAGGCCAGGGCGGGCTTGCCTATCGCCGATTATCTTCGTTTCGGCGGCAACGCCAACCAAACCTTGGATCTTGTAGACGACTTCTACCGGACCAATCCTGTGGAGGGTACTGAACATGCCTGAATTCTCATGTGCGGACTATACTTTTCCGCTCCTCAATCGACGCCAGTCATTGAAGCTGCTGCAAATATTGGGCTTCGGATGGGTGGATATCGGGCTGTTCGAACGGAACCCAAGCTATCTACCGACAGCGCTCGTGGATGCACCGTCGAGTTTCACAAATGCCGTTCGGGAAGACCTTGCGTCAAGCCAACTTCATGTGTCGGATGTCTTTCTGCAAATAGGGAAGGAACCGGCGGAATTCTCAGTCAACGATCCCGATCCGGCAGTGCGCGCGCACAACCGGGAAATATTCCGGCGTGCGTTGGATTTTTGTCTCGCGCTGGAGTGTAGCCACTTGACGGGTCTGCCAGGGGTAGTCCACGGCGATGGCCACCCGGACTTTGAACTGGCTAAAGAGGAAGCCGCATGGAGAGTAGCTTTAGCTAGCGAAGCTGGCATGACCTATGCGGTGGAAGCACACATTGGATCCATCTGTCCGGACACCACGTCGACAAAGCGGCTGCTCGCAGCGGTACAGGGTCTCACGCTGACGCTCGATTACGGTCATTTCATCTGCCAGGGTGAGAAGAGCGACGCAGTGCACGCGCTGCTTCCATTTGCTTCTCACCTGCACCTGCGTGGTGGAGCGGAAGGACGTCTGCAGACCAGTGTGGCGGAGAATGCAATTGACTTTGCTGGGATGATGACGAGGCTGAGCAGAATGAACCATACAGGCAAACTCGCGCTTGAATATGTGTGGGTCGATTGGGAGGGATGCAACCGGACAGACAACGTTTCCGAGACACTCCTTCTGCGCGAACAGCTAAGGACAATTGCGGCGGAGCTTGATTGGCCGGCATGAAGCAAGGACCGGTGAAGACGATAAAAGGGTTTGGGAGCAGACTGGTGGAAACCAGGATGGGCTTAATAACAGGCTCTAGATGTACCGATGAGCAGCTTCTTCAATAGCCCGCTGAACTCTGCGGGCCAACGCTTCAGCAAACCTGGTGGAAGCCGATACCCATCAAATCTGCCGTCTTCTTTAGAGTGGCCGCTACATGCCCCACACCAACAGCGCAGTGATGTGCGGGGCCCTGCGCATTCCATGCGTTCACAAAGCCACGCGCTCCTTTGGGAAAGCGGTAGCGGCTGTTGGTGTTGCCGATTTCCAGGATTTCGCCCGCCACGCACTCACCCTCGGCGGCCACCAGCTTGAAGCGTAACTCCTCATCCTCAACAAGTGAGAGCAGCGTCACGGGGCCGTGTTTCACACTCATCTCCACCGAAAGACCACGCCCCACTTTGCCGTGGTAAACCTTGAGCGGCCTCACCTTGGTCTTGCCCTCGCAGATGGCGATGTGTCCCGGTCCGTCATGGCCCATCAGCACCAGATCTTCGTTGAAATCCATAGCGTCATACTCGGTGAACGATCCGCCCGCACCCAGCGCATCCATGATCTTCATCGCCAGGACGTTTTTTACCTCATACTCGCCCGCCACCGGAATGTGCCGCGCAGTCAGTAACGAGCTTCCCAGGATGATCGAACTCATGGTGTCTTCGTTGGCTGCATTGCCGGAACCCATGTGGTAGTAGGCCAGAGCGTCGAGCTTGTGTCGCTCGACAAATGCATCCAGAGCGGCCGACGTTCGTGCGGCCCTCCGGAGCTCCTCGCGAGAGCAATCCGCCTGCACATCGAAGCTCGCAAAAAAATCCGCCAGCCGCTGCACCAAAGCCGCCTCGTTCATTTCGGCCCCCAGCGCACCCAACTCGTCCACCTCCAGAATCTCCACATGTGTGCCGAAGACAATCGAAACCAGCGTCAAGTCGGTCATGATGTCCAGCATTCCGCTGTAGTAATGGCCCATCAGCCCCAGCCGCGCCGAGCTCAGCGTGGCGCGCACCCGTGCCGCCGCCAGCCATCCCTCGATTTCGCGCCATGTCTCTTCGTCGTCGAGTACGCCCGTTACCTGATGAAAGGGTATTCGAGCGCGCGCCAATACATTGGCGATCTCGGGAACCGGACATGCCGAACAGTAAGCCAGCCAGTGGCCTGTCATTGCCGTTCGATCCTCGAGTCGGTTAAATGCCTTGTAATCGATGGCTGCTTCTGGCTGCAGATTCAGCACGATCACCGGCACGCAGGCTCGCCGCACCAGCGGCAGAACTGTATTCGAGAGCGCGTATGTAGTGACATAGAGAAACAGAATGTCGATGTCTTCGCGGCGGCACTGGTGACCGGCCTCGTGCGAGCGCTCGGCAGAGTCCACCAAGCCCAGATTGACGACTTCCATGTCAGGGCGAGCGAACCGCGCTTCCACCCGTGCCACGTATCCCTCAAGCCGCTGCTGAAGCCCCACGAACTGAGGCCAATAAGTATCCAGGCCGATCCCACATAGGCCCACGCGCAACGGTCGCTCGCTCTTCACCGCCAACGTCTTTCCTCCCTCCAAAAGCCCTGTATGCTACGCACTCTTTCATGAATCACCAGATTTCAAGGCAGATAGAAAACCTCTTTCATCATCGGGAAGCGTTCTCCGGGCCGCAGGCCCTCATGCGGCGCAAAAAGAGGAGCCATGGCCTTCTGCCAGCGCAGGTTCACGGGATGGTTGTCGAACTGACTCCAGGTGGCCTCGAAGTCCACCGCCTTGAAAGTGAGAAACAGCAGGTTATCCCGGCGGAAAATGGAATACTCATTGATGCCTCCGCTCTTGAGCATCTCCATCATCTCGGGCCACACCTCGCGGTGCGCCTGTTCATAGGCTTCGGCTGCGCCCTCGCGCAGTCGAAGAATGAAGGCAAACCGCTTCAACGGTTCGCTTCCCACGGAATGGGTTGTCGTATTCACATTCACCAGCTTTCTACATTGACCGCAAATTGTTCCAGGTTGATTCTTCCCGTTATGGGCCGGTCCGTCACCGGTCGACAAATCCACTGTCCGTGCACTCAACTTCTCAGTACCGGCAGCGTCACATCGACAGCGATATCCCGTTTGTTGGCCGGCAGCAGTTTGTAGCCGGGGAGCATGGCGAACGCCTGCGCCTCCCCATGAAATGACGGGGGCCTTCTAATTTCGAATCCACCAGCCTAGCCACGTTCAGAGTGTCACGTATTCTTCCAGCAGACGCAGATACAGCCGGTAATCGTCCATAGATACGGCCGGCGGAGTCTGATGGTCAACGCTGGGAAGAAATCCTCCTTTGTGCACCAACGGGACCAGCCGCTCGAATTCGTCACGCATGGCCGCTTCGCCTAGGTGCATCACAAGCTTGTTGTAGTGCCCCACCATCCTAAGAGTTGGGTACAGTTCGCGCAGCACCGCACCGTCGACTCCTGCCTGCCGTTCCAGCGGTAGCACGCCTTCAACTCCTACCGATTGAAGCCAAGGGACCAGTTTGGTGCAATCGCCGTCGGTGTCCACGATTGTAAGGATACTCATCTCCTTCACCCGTTCCATCAGACGCAGGTAATAGGGAGTCATAAACTCCTCGCAGATGCGCCGCGACACCATCGGCCCGTGGTTGTAGGACATGTCCTCGGAGATAGTGAGGAAGGTCGGAATGCAGTTCTTTCCGATCTGCTCAAGCAGCCTCAGGTTGAAGTCGAGCAGATCGGAGTTGATGCGGTGAATCAGTTCCGGCTGATCGTGGTAGGACAGCATGAGCGTCTCGAACCCAAGCAAGGTGCGCGGAAACCAGAAGAACCCTTCCAGGGTGATCCAGACCACCGCCTCGCCTTCCGCCTGCCTGCTCGCCCAAGGTCGCATCGACGAGATCGCATCGCTGTGGTCCGGATACAACGAAGGCAGGACACGCAGGTAGTCGTCCATGTTCGCGACCGTACCTTCCACATGGTGCTGCACAGCCTCGATTGTCGGTGCGGTGGTGCTGAACCAGAATTGCTTGTAGGGGTCAAGTCTGAAGTATTCTGCAATCTCGAACACGCCGTTTAACTTCGCCGGCAACCCCTCACCATGCCAGCGTTCGATCGTAAGGTCCCACCACATCGCCCATTCCCATCTCGGCAGCCGGTCCACGGACTGGAAGTTCATAAGTGCGCGAAAACGTTCCACATGGTTCATCGCAAGATCCTTGGCATAATTTCCAGATTCACACGCACTAGAACTAATACCCTGGTGAACGACCAAGCAACAGGAAAAGGAGGACCGGGGTTAATTTGCGGAAATAGCAATATTGTTCTCGCGGATAGGCGCTTTATTGTGGATTTTCGATGTTACAATCGCGCCGTGCCCCAAAAGAGTCAATCGCGTGCCCGCGCCAAACCACCGCGCTACCAGTTGGAGACGGTATCCCGCGCATGTGCGCTACTCAGGGAGTTCGGTAATGACCGCAAGACATTGAGTCTCAAAGACATCATGGAGCGGACAGGTTTGGAGCGCACAATCTGCTTCCGGCTGTTGCGTACACTGGAAAGCGAAGGCTTCCTGCGCAGGGCAGAACTCAGACGGTACGCCTCAAACCTGAATATCCTAAGTAGTAGGCGATTCCGCATCGGTTATGCCGCGGAGGGGCCTAACTCGTTCTCAACTGCAGTGAGCCAAGGGTTGCGCTGGGTAGCCAGGGAGCGTCAGCTAGACCTGATCGAACTCGATAATAATTACAGCCCCAAGGCGGCCTTACACAATGCTGAGACAATGATTAGGGAGCGCGTGAATCTCGCGATTGAATTCCAGGTATATGACAGGATTGCACCCAGGCTTTCCGAGCTGTTTCATGCGGCAGGCATCCCGGTAATAGCTCTAGAGATACCGCAGCCAGGAGCAGTGTTTTTCGGCGTGGACAATCAAAAGGTTGGCCAGATTGCCGGTGGCGTACTGGTTCGGACCGCAAAAAAGGAATGGGACGGAAAATTCGACCAGCTGATTCTGCTCGATCTGGAGATCGCTGGTTCGGTGCCGCACCTTCGCCTTTCGAGTACGCAGGCAGCAGTGCGCAAGGGCCTTGCTGGCGACTGGTTGACAATTCACCTTGATACGCGCGGAGAATTCGTTCGCGCCTTCGAGGTGACCCGCAAGCATCTGCAATTTGCGAAGACGCGGCGGACGCTTTTGGCTGGGGTAAACGACATGGCCGTTTTGGGCGCCCTGCGCGCGTTTGAGGAGTCTGGCTGCGGGAATCTTTGCTGTGCCGTTGGCATGGGTGGCTCGCCAGAGGCCTGTCGCGAATTGAGGTTGCCCACTAGTCGGCTTGCTGGCTCTGTAGGGTTTTTCCCAGAGCGCTATGGAAATCACGTGCTTGATCTTGCGCTCGAAATCCTTCAGCATAAGAAGGCTCCCCCTGCGGTCTATGCGCAGGTGGAGTTGATCACTCCGCAAAACGTCGACCAGTTCTACCCCAAAGACATCTTTGCGTGCCCGGGAAAGAGTGAAATCTCATTCTGATCCGGATTCGGACAGGCCGCTGCGTCCGTAGCTTTCTTGCGATTTAAGCAAATTGCAAGAGACCGGCGGTTTGTGTTTGCTCTCGGATATTGCCCTTCATTATGGTTGTGCCTGATCAAGGAATGGGCCGCATATCCTGACCCGCTGCGCAAGGTCAGATACGTCAATGTCAAGATCGGAAGCTCTCAAGCAGCTTTGGCTGGGCCTGCGGCAAGTTCGCTGAGGCGACCGGCGAAAAGGGCGCTAAGAAAGCTTCAAAACGAGGGACACGCTAAATTAACGAGGGACACCAACTGTCACCCTCGCTCACGATCAACAAGAAAGGCAAGCACTATGAAGACATGGAAGTTCATCGACCACTTTTCTTTTCGATTCAATGTGACGGTCTATCTCCTGATCCTTGTATCTCTCGGAGCATTGGCCGTGCAACTCCAGGCAACCGTGTTGCCCCCGTCGCATCTGCGATGCGAAGACCGTCTCGATCCCTTAGGAATCGATGTGGCCAAGCCGCGATTGAGTTGGATTCTCGACTCGCGCGGCACCAATGAAAAGCAGACCGCGTATGAGATCATCGTCGATGGCCAGTGGGACTCAGGCCGCGTTGCATCCGATCAGTCCATCGATGTTGAATATGGCGGAAAAGAGCTTGCCCCGGCCACCCGCTACACCTGGAAGGTTCAGGTTTGGGACGCTGCGGGCAATCCTTCGGGTTGGAGCAAGCCAGCCATCTTCAGCACCGGGCTGAAGGAGTGGTCTGCCAAGTGGATCGGCCACGACGAACGCGAAAATACGATTGGGTTGGAGGGGTCGCAGTGGATTTGGTTCCCTGAAGGTAATCCCGCTGTCAGCGCTCCTTCCGGCGCTCTCTCTTTCAGGCGGACCGTCGCTTTGACTTCCAAGGCCGCCAAGGCAACGTGCGTGATCACCGCAGCCGAGGCCTTCACGCTCTCCATCAACGGCGAGAAGGTAGCGCAGGGCGATGACTTCAAGAAGCCGGTCACTCTGGATCTTACCGGCCTGCTCCGCATCGGCGACAATTCTGTCGAGATCGAAGCGGACCACTTGGGCAGCGCTCCGGCTGGGCTGATCGCAAAGATCCAAGTCGAATATTCGAGTGGTGAGTCGCTGGAAGTAGTCACGGACGAACAATGGCAAGTCCGGAAAGGGCAAGAGCCCTGGACCACCGCGGTACCATTGGGTCCCTTGGGTATGGCTCCCTGGGGGACCATCCTTGATGCGCGGCGTTTGCCCGCCCGTTATTTGCGCCGGGAATTTGCAGTTACCAAGAAGGTCAAGCGCGCCACGGCTTATGTCTGCGGTCTTGGCTTCTTCGATCTCTATGTGAACGGAGCCGGGGTTTCGCAGGATATTATGGATCCCGCACTATCGGATTATGCCAAAGCCGCCTACGTTGTTACGTTTGACGTAACCGATCGGCTGCGGCCAGGAGGCAACGCGCTGGGCGTGATTCTGGGCAATGGACGCTTTTACGCTCCGCGTCAGCAGACGCCGGCTAATACTGCCGACTTTGGATATCCCAAGCTGCTCATGCAGTTGGAGATCGAATACGCAGACGGGACCAATGCCAGCATAATCAGCGATGAAAGCTGGCGCCTGAC
>OCZT010002739.1_pt1 | contig 18159 bp, 19 predicted proteins | sample 1539031 | NCBI WGS metagenome assembly OCZT01 (sample SAMEA3539308, study PRJEB22396) | soil metagenome | biome: tundra; feature: field; material: soil | place: USA | collected 2010-05 | depth 0.15 m | reverse complement strand
ATACGGCGACCACCGAGATCTACACTCTTTCCCTACACGACGCTCTTCCGATCTCTTATCCAAATCATTAGCTGGTAAGCGTGCTGAAACAAGTTTTGACCGCGGTGTGAACAGCATCTCATGGCTGCTTATTCGTTTCATGTTGGTTTTGGTGCCTGTTGTATTTTTAATTAATGGCATATCGAAAGGAAATTGGCTGGAAGCATTTTTATTCGGCATCTCGGTGGCAGTGGGTTTAACTCCTATTATGTTACCCATGATTGTTACCGCAAACCTTGCTAAAGGTGCCGTCAGCATGAGTAAAAGAAAAGTTATTGTTAAACGATTAAACGCAATTCAGAATATTGGTGCTATGGATATTCTATGTACTGATAAAACAGGAACACTGACTTTAGACAAGATTGTTTTGGAAAGACATTTGAATGTTTATGGCGATGATGATGATGAGGTTTTGAAATGGGCTTATCTGAATAGTTTTCATCAGACAGGATTAAAAAACCTTTTGGATGTAGCTGTTCTGGACAGTGCATTGGATAATGAAACCGTGAAAACAGAATTGAAAGTGGATGACTATAAAAAGGTAGATGAAATCCCATTTGATTTTGTGCGCCGAAGAATGTCCGTAATTCTCGAACAGAAAAATAGTCATAAGCATCTTTTGATTTGCAAAGGTGCATTAGAGGAGATGATTGACATCTGCACATCTGCCATTGACCCGGGTGATGACCGCAAAATCCAAACTTCCGTTGATGCCTATATTCCGCTCGATGACAAACTAAAAAAAGAAATAATTGAAATCTCCACAAAACTGAATGAAGACGGATTGCGTGTGTTAATCGTTGCCATTAAAGAATATGAGGAGCGCCCCTTAACTTATTCAGTTGCCGATGAAAGCAATATGATACTTACAGGTTTCATCGGTTTTCTTGATCCTGCAAAACCTTCTGCAAAGCCATCTATTGAAGCACTCCAGAAGTTGGGAGTGAAGATAAAAGTCCTTACCGGAGATAATGAAATCGTTACCCGCAAGATTTGTAAAGACGTTGGTATCCCTGTAAATAATATTCTTTTGGGTGGAGATATTGAAAAGATGACTGACATCGAATTGCAGGATAAAATGGATGAAGCGGATATCCTTGCAAAGCTTTCTCCGATGCAGAAATCGAGGGTCATCAAAGCATTGCAGGCAAAGGGGCACACCGTTGGTTTTATGGGAGATGGAATCAATGATGCTGCCGCCCTCCGCGATGCTGATGTTGGAATTTCAGTAGATACTGCCGTGGATATCGCCAAAGAAAGTGCCGACATCATCCTCCTCGAAAATGATTTAATGGTATTGCGTAAAGGCGTAATCTACGGCAGAAGAACATTCGGAAACATCATCAAATACATCAAAATGACTGCAAGCAGCAACTTCGGAAATATGTTCAGTGTTATCGGCGCAAGTATTTTACTGCCCTTCCTGCCCATGTTGCCACTCCAGATTCTGGTCAATAATTTATTGTACGACATCTCGCAGGTCTCCATTCCATGGGACCGAATGGACGATGAATACATCCAGCGACCGCATAAATGGGATCCAAGTGGAATCAGCAAGTTTATGCTTTTTATCGGACCGATAAGCTCCATTTTCGATTATGCCATCTTTGCATTGATGTGGTTTGTTTTCAAAGCGAACACCCCCGAACAGCAAAACCTTTTCCAAACGGGCTGGTTCGTCGAAAGTCTTTTATCACAAACCCTGATAGTCCACATGATTCGTACCCGCAAAATACCATTTATCCAGAGTTGGGCAACGGCACCGGTACTGGCACTCACCACTACCATCATGGCAATCGGGGTAATTATTCCGTTCACACCATTTGCCGCTGCCTTAAAGATGGTGCCGCTTCCAATGAGTTTCTTCCCTTGGCTAATCGGGATTCTCATCGGATATTGTTTCCTCACACAAATTGTGAAGAACTGGTTCATCAGGAAATTCAATCAGTGGGAGTAGGTTAGTGAAGAATCTGGAAATTAATATAACTCCAGATTCTTTGGGTCTTGACGATTATCAAAAATTGTATAAACCCTGATAGCAGACCCATCAATAGAATAAAGAATTGAAATTTGTTTTGCAATCACCGCTCTTCTGATTCCTTTTTTATTTGAAGATTCAGGATAAGTTTCAGGAAATCGGGAGACAATTTTTTCAAAACTTTTTAAAAGATTCAGGAAATTTTAAACTTCCTTTTCAGAAAATTTCTCCAGCAGATAATCAATGATTTCTTCGGTTCTTATGGCAGATTCCTCCGACCATATAACTTCAAGCCTTTTTTTCATGGCGAGCCCAAAACTCTTTACTCGAAAGTATTTTGCCTTTTTTATGATCTTTTATCCCCTGTTCCAAAGATTTTTTTTGAGAGGGCGAAAGCTCATCATACCAATCTCCTGAAACAGTGGAATCTTTGATAGATGCAATAGATTCCAAGAGGCTTTTATCCTTCAGATTGGTTAGCCAGTTTATTAATTCAAGTTTCAATGCTTGTGTGCTCATGGTGCAAAGATACGGAAATTAGTTCTTCACTCTACCACCATCTTCCCAACCGCAATAGTTTCATTTTTATTGCCGATGATTTTATAAAAATACATCCCATCCGCCAGGTTATCTCTGTTTATTATTATTTCTTTTTGGTTGATGATGGGGATGGTTTTTACCTCTTCACCAAGGAGGTTGTATATGTACAGGTATGAGTTTTCTTTTATTTCTCCATTAATAAGGAGGGTGGCTGAGGTGGAGAAGGGGTTGGGGAAGAGGGAGATGGTGGGTTGGGGGGAGATTTGTGGAATGCCTGCATCTGAACATGAAAAACATAATTTGGCAATAAACGGAGTTTCGTTATCAGTATCAAATAAACTATCATTACCGAAAATGTAAGGATTCATATAGTAAAAATCGCCTCCAATATATATATATCCTGGAAGCCCAAGCGCAACACCATTATAGTCATCTCCACCGCTTGGCAATATTTTGCCATAAAGAGTTTGACCTGAAGAATTAAATTTAATTAAAAACATCGGATCGTATACGAGAGGAATATGTAACGATATACTATCAAAGGTAATAATAGTATCAGAAGACATACTACCTCCAGATACATAAACATTATCATTAGCATCTGTAACTATACTATATCCTGCTCCAATACCGATACTGCTTTTTGCCCAAAGTATATTACCAGTTAAATCATATTTTACAATAAAGACATTTGCATCACCAGAAATACCAGAATTATATAATGTATCTAATCCAAAATTAACTATTGGAGATTTAAAATATCCTGTTGCAAAAATGCTTCCTTGCAAATCAGTTGTAACCCCAAAACCTAAATGCCAATTCGCTCCTTCTGCAGATCTTACCCAAAGTGCATTACCAGAAGAATCGTATTTTGTAAGAAAGAAATGAGGAACCCCAGTATTATTAATAATGCTATCTAAACCAAAATAGGCAACTTGACTTGTAAAATATCCTGTTATTACTACATTTCCAAATGCATCGCATGCAATATTATATGTTTCATCATCATTTATTCCTCCAGAACTTTTTGCCCAAACTACATTGCCAGAACTATCATATTTTGCTAAAAAAATATTATTTGTTCCTATATTGTTGATTGTGTGGGTTCCAAATGACAAAGATGGGGATGAAAAACCACCGGTAATATAAAAATTCCCTTCATTGTCCGTTGTAATTCCATGCGCCCATTGATCAGCAGTATCACCAATGCTAATAGCCCAAACAACATTTCCTGCACTATTATATTTTACAACAAAAATATCAGTAGTTCCAGATTTTACTAAAGTGACAGAACCAAATTTAATTGTGTCCGAATAATAACTGCCAGTAAGATAAACGTTGCCTTGAGCATCAGATGCAATTCCATAAGAAATTACATTTGCATATTCATCAGCACTATTAGCCCAAATTAAATTACCTGATGAATTGTATTTAACAATATATATATTTTGATTAATACCCATTAATGATATTGTATCAAAAAATAAAGAATTAGTAAAAACTCCGGTTTGATAAACGTTTCCTAAATAATCAGAGGCTAAATAATAGGCCTCACTTGCTCCTAAAGAATCTGAAACACCTTGCCTCGCCCATTCCCAAGTCGGCACCTGCCCCATCCCCCTCATCCCAATCAAAACCAAAAAAACCAGTATCCATTTTTTCATAGCGTTTCTTGTTTAATTAAGATGTAAAGCTACTAAAAAAAAGCTAATAGCTATTAGCTGATAGCCAATAGCTAAAAATAATACCTATATATAGGAGTGGAAAAACCTGCTTTTTGCCCCAAAATCCTGAAAAGGGGGGGGAAACCTAACTAGTAAATGGATTTCTTTAGTTAGTAAATTGATTTTCTTAGTTAGAGAATGGAATTCTTTAGTTAAAGAATGAAGTTTTCTAGTTAGTAAATGGATTTTCCTAGTTAAAGAATGGAATTTTCTAACTAGTAAATGGAATTCTTTAGTTAGTAAATGGATTTTCTTAGTTAGAGAATGGAATTATCTAACTAGATATTTTCATTTACTAGTTAGGTTTTTCCTCCCCTTTTCGCCCAAAATCTCCTCAAAACCCCCAAAATATCAATCCTTGCCTTTAAATCCTGCAAAAATCCTCAAAACCGATTTTTCGGTTTTTTGCCTCAAAATGCTTTTATCAGCCATTATTTGGCAAAACAGGGTTTTTCCGGCGATTTAACAGTATTTTTACTAAATATTCAGAAATCGTTAAATCTTAACAAAAAATTATCTTATGAAAAACAAAAAGAAGCAATCGAAAAAAATAAAAGGGGAGAAAAGGGTAACACCGGAAGAAGCAATTGAGAATAAAAAAGATAAAATTGAGAGGTTAAAGTTTATTATTGATCTGATTAAAGACAGGGATATTATCGAAAAATTAGTTGTTAAATTTAAAAACAGAAAAATTTCAATGGCTTTCATTGGCAAAAATGAATTAAAATCTGCCGATGGAATATTCTTTTTTGAAACAATTAATAATAGAAAGATAGCGCTTAAATTTATTGAATGTTTTGGGATACCTGAAATGTCGTTTGCTACTATTGGTAAATTTCTTGAAGATATAATTACCAAAGAAGGATATTTTGCAGGGGTTTTTCAAAAGGGATATAAAAGAAAAGGATTGTCTTATGGAAAAGCTCATACTTTATTTTTGGAGTATGAAAATGAGGTTTTTGAACGATTTAATAATTGTAATATATGGTCTGATCTTGTAAAGGATGGAATGCCCTATATACAGGCAATGGCGATATGGCAAAAATATTTAAAACTGCCTGTAAATATTTATAAGTACTGATAAATGTCAAAATCAGGAATTTTAATTCAGGTTTTAGAATAGTTTTGCCGTCAAATTAACAATTAATTATATAAAAAAATGAAAAAAATCTATTATTTTATGTTGGCTTTATTGTCAACGACCCCGTTAAAATGCAAGCTCGATTTCATGCACTTCGGCAGAGCTTTATTTATGGACTTCTATCACGTTACCAAGGTAATGATGACAGGAAATGCACTTTATCCAACGCCTCCACATACTTATGTGGTTATGGATGCTTTGGTAACAGCTATGTATGCTGCTGTAGGTGCAAAAAACTACACGCTGGCAGAAGAAATTTTAACTGATCTGCAAAATAAGATGCGTGACAATGCAACTTATGTTCAGGGATTATGTTTAAATGTATTGTCAAACCTTACCTCAAGTGGGTATAAAGAAGCTCATCAGGGTGGTGGTTCTTCAGTTGTTGTTGGTCAGGTTTTAAATTTGGTTTTATCAGATAGCGAAACTACTGAACATACCATTCATGCTCATTATTCAATGCCAAAAGGCGCATTTAGTGTTACCGGAGAAATAAGAAAAAAAGCTCCTGTTAGTGCTCCGGAAAACCCTTTTGTATTTGTTGACATCAGCGAAACATCAGAAATGGAGTTCCCGGGTTTAGAGCATGGTGTTGATTATGATATTCGAATCCGTGCTAAAGGAGTTTTGGGTTTTGGTCTTTATAGTGTCATAGCAACTTGGTTGGCTGATTAATCAGAAAGATATATATAAAGAGAAAGCCTCCTGAAACAGATTCGGGAGGCTTTTTCATTGGTGAGAACTTTAAACCTTAAACTTATTCCGTTCCTCCTTCTTCTGTGATTGCAGTTTTTTATCAGTCAGCCGTTTCTCCTTTGCCGCCTTACTGATTTTTGTGGGTATTCTTTTCTTCTTTTTTGTAAATGCTTTTTGGAGGAGCTTATAAAACTTTTCGGTCACCACTTCTTTATTTCCCAATTGGGTGCGCTCTGTTTGCGATGTTATTTTCAATATTCCTTCCTGGTTTATTTTGGCAGATAGTTTATCCATCATCAATATTTTTTCTTCATCGTATAAGATAGAAGAATTCAAAACATCAAAACTCAGTTCCACTTTTGTCGAGACTTTGTTCACATTCTGTCCGCCCGCACCACCGCTGCGGCTGGCACGGTAAATTATTTCTTTCGAAAAATCTTTCTCCCATATTTTCATTTTGCAAAATTAGATTAAAAAGAGATAGCCACAGATTCACAGATTAAAATTGATTAAAATACGTATTTATTTTCACAGATTAAATCTGGGTTAATTTCTTTTTATAAATTTAATCTGTGAATCTGTGGCTGTTTTCCCATAAAAAAACGCCCCACATTGAGTGAGGCGTCCTTTTCGATGAAACCTTATTTGCCTTTTTTAGCGGCTTTAGCAGCTTTCTTTTCCTTCGGAGATTTTGAAGGGGCTTTTTTGGTTTCTTTCTTTACAGTTTTTCCTTTTGCCATTGTTTAAATTTTTTAATAATTAAAATAGAATTAACAGATGCCAAAAGTATTAAATAAACAAGGCTGAAAATCATCATCATCAAATTATTTTTTAACCGAAATTTGTTAATTAACCCTAAAGATTATTTATAAAAATGATAATACGAAAAATCATGTCTTTAAATTCTATTAACAATAACTTTACAAATCTTTAACATTGGAAGAATTTTGATACATTTGCCGCCTCAAATAAATAATCATTATGAAAGTAGATCATTTTCTTCAATATCTTGTCCCTAAGGATAAGAAATTTTATCTCCTCCTCGAAAAAGCTTCAGGAAATTTATTAACCATTTCTCATTCATTGGTGGAGATGGTAAATGCCAGTGCTCCTGAACGTAGAAAGGAATTAATAAAAGAGATTGAGCATCTCGAGCATGTAGGTGATGAGATATCTCACGAAATATTCCATGAGTTGAGTGCAACATTTATCACGCCTTTCGACAGGGAGGACATCCATGCACTCACGTCGGCTTTGGATGATGTTGTGGATTATATTCATGGTTCAGCCAAGAGAATTGAACTTTATAAGGTAGCGGTTATCACCAATGATTTGATTCAGTTGGCTTCCCTGATAGAAAAATGTGCCGATGAATTGCATATAGCCATTCATGAACTGCGAAATATGCGTAATGTTTCGAAGATAAAGGAGGCGTGTATTCGCATAAACAGTATAGAAAACCATGCCGATGATATTTTTGATAATTCCATTGCCCGCCTGTTTGAATCGGAAACCAATGCAGTTGAAATCATTAAAATCAAGGAAATATTAAGTTCCCTCGAAACTGCCACAGATAAAGCCGAAGATGCAGCAAATATCCTTGAGTCAATCATAGTTAAATCGAGCTAATCTTTATGATTACCTTTGTATTTATAACTATTTTTGCCGCCCTCACCTTCGACTTTGTGAACGGCATGAATGATGCCGCAAACTCCATTGCAACCATTGTTTCTACCCGTATTCTTTCTCCTAAAAAGGCAGTAATATGGGCCGCTTTTTTCAATTTTGTAGCTTTATTTATTTTTGGAGTTCCCGTTGCCAAAACCATCGGCAGCGATATAGTCCATAAGGAATTTATTTCTGTATATCTTATTTTCGCTGCATTGCTTGGAGCCATTATCTGGGCTTATTTTTTCTGTGCCCGATTAGGTATTCCTGTTAGTTCCTCTCACTCATTAATTGGTGGATTAATAGGGGCAGCGATCGTTAAAGGAGGTTTTTCCGCCTTAGTTATTGGCACAGGCATGGGATTTTTCAAATCCAAGATATTCATCACCATTTTGTTTATAGGATTAGCTCCAATCATAGGACTAATATTAGGTTATTTTATAATGGTACTGACTTTATGGATAGCAAAGAATTTCAGCCCCCAGAAAGTTGATAAAGTCTTTCGCGTAGGACAATTATTATCCTCCGCCGCCTTTAGTATAGGGCATGGAGGTAATGACGCTCAAAAAACCATGGGGATAATTGCCATGCTACTTTTCACATCAAAAGACATCCCATTCGTCCATGATTACCTATATTCCTATAAAGACCTGCAAATACCATTTTGGGTAGAAGTACTGGCATTATCTGTTATTGCATTAGGAACTTTGTTGGGAGGAATGAAAATTGTTAAAACAATGGGCATGAAACTGACCCATTTAAAGCCGATAGGTGGATTCAGTGCCGAAACGGCAGGTGCTATAACCTTATTTTCAGCAACAGCAATGGGAATTCCGGTAAGCACCACCCAAACCATTGCCGGAGCTATTATGGGAGTTGGGACAACAAGACGCTTTTCAGCCGTCAGATGGGGGATAGCAGGTAATATTATAACCACTTGGATATTGACAATCCCTGCCTCTGCGGTCATAAGTGCCATCATTTATTTTATTATTTCAAGATTCTTATAGGCGGTTTAAAGCCTGCAATCTAAAAATAAAAAATAAATTTTTGATAGTCTCATTAAAAATTTGTTTCTTTGCACCTCTAAAATTAAAAAAAATAAACAATGTCAGACATTGCATCAAGAGTAAAAGCTATCATAGTAGATAAATTAGGTGTTGACGAAAAAGAAGTTACACCTGAAGCAAGTTTCACTAATGATTTAGGAGCGGATTCGCTCGACACAGTCGAATTGATCATGGAATTCGAAAAGGAATTTAACATTGCAATTCCTGATGATCAGGCTGAAAAGATTGCTACCGTTGGTCAAGCCATCGAGTATATCGAAAAGAACGCCAAGTAATAATTTCTTTCTAAGCTGATGAAGCTGAGAAGAGTCGTAGTTACCGGTCTTGGGGCTATTACTCCCTTAGGAAACACCGTTCCTGAATATTGGAACGGATTATCTAACGGAGTAAGTGGAGCTGACTTTATCACAAAGTTTGATATTTCCAAGTTTAAAACCAAGTTTGCCTGTGAAGTTAAAGGATTTGATCCTTTAAATCACTTCGACCGCAAGGAAGGACGACGACTTGACCTTTTTTCTCAGTATGCTCTTGTAACTGCTCAGCAAGCATATACAGACGCACAACTTGATAATCCAGCTATTGACCCAGACAGGGTTGGTGTTATTTGGGGTTCTGGAATAGGTGGTCTTCAAACATTTCAGGATGAGGTAATCGGCTTTGCAAAAGGTGATGGAACGCCACGTTTCAATCCTTTTTTCATTCCCAAAATGATTGCAGATATAGCTTCCGGGCATATTTCAATCAGATTTGGTTTCAGAGGACCTAATTTTACGACCGTCTCTGCGTGTGCCTCTTCAACGAATGCATTAATTGATGCTTTTAATTATATAAGATTAAATAAAGCTGATATTATTATTTCCGGTGGTTCAGAAGCTGCGGTAAATGAAGCTGGTATTGGAGGATTTAATGCTCTTCAGGCTCTTTCCGAAAGAAATGATTCTCCTCAAACTGCTTCCCGACCTTTTGATTTGGATAGGGATGGATTTGTTTTAGGTGAGGGTTCAGGGTGTATTATTCTCGAAGAATATGAACATGCTATCAAAAGAGGAGCTAAGATTTATTGCGAGATTTCCGGTGGAGGAATGTCTGCCGATGCGCATCATATTACTGCACCGCATCCGGAAGGTTTGGGTGCGATAAATGTAATGAAGAATGCTTTAAGTGATGCAGAAATGAGCCCAACCGACATAGATTACATTAATGTCCATGGAACATCAACACCACTTGGTGATATTAGTGAAACTAAGGCTATAATTAATGTATTTGGTGAGCAAGCTTTTAATTTGAATATCAGTTCCACAAAATCCATGACAGGACACTTACTAGGAGCTGCCGGGGCCATTGAATCAATCGCTACTATCCTTGCAATTCAAAATGACCTTGTACCTCCAACGATTAATCATTTTACTGACGACCCTAACTTTGACCCTAAATTAAATTTTACTTTTAATAAAGCACAACACAGAACTATCAGGGCTGCTCTCAGTAATACCTTTGGTTTTGGCGGACATAATGCTTCTGTCATTTTTAAGAAATTTATTTCTTAATCAATCTTGAATATTTTTTCCTGGTTCTTCTATAGTTTCTTTTCTGCGGATAAGAAACTATATCGGATTTTGTGTAATATTCTTGGTTTTGCCCCTCGAAATTTAAGTCTTTATAAAATGGCTTTTCGTCATAAGTCTATGGCTGTTGAGGTTCGGAATGGATTTAAAAACAGTAATGAACGTTTGGAGTATTTAGGTGATGCTATTATCGGTGCTGTTGTTGCAGAATTTGTTTTTAAGAAATTTCCTTATAAAGAAGAAGGTTTTCTAACGGAGATGCGCAGCAAAATGGTAAGTCGTGATTCATTAAATAAATTATCGCAAAAAATAGGGTTGGCTGTTTTGATTCAAAGTCCAGATATTAATTCGGCAGGGAAATCAGTTTATGGAAATGCTTTTGAGGCATTCGTTGGAGCTATTTATTTGGATAAAGGATACAATACTGCTCGAAGATTTATTACAGACAGGATAATTAAATTCCATATTGATGTGGACCTATTAGAATCAACTGAGATTAATTTTAAAAGCAAAATTATCAATTGGGGTCAGAGGGAAAAAAAAGCTGTTATTTTTGAACTTATAGAAGAAGAAATTCAGGATAAAGGTAGGAAACTAATGAAAGTCAGGGTGTTGATTGATGGAATTGAATATGGAATCGGTACGGATTTCAATAAGCGAAAAGCCGAACAAACTGCCGCTGAAGCTACCTGTAAATCCTTGAATCTTTAACCGTATTTATAAAATCAAAAAGACCCAAAATGTCTAAGCAGAAACTAAAACTTAATTATGATTATGATTTTATCATGGTAGGAATATCTTGTTATAACAGAGATTACGCCCTTTGTCATGCCATCAATAATAAATTAAATATTGAACTAAAAAAAGAAGAGGACCTGATTGTTGTTGATTCAAAAACAGGACAGAGTTCCGAATTCCCCTTGTTTAGTTATGAGGATGAATACAATATTATTTATCATCTTATAGGCAATTCGGGAAGTAAGTCATTACTAATTCCGGAATATGATAAATTTGATTTTTTTCTTTTGATTAAAAATACAAACCGTGACTTCAACGTTTCTGATTTAGTTGCAGAACTAAAAAATATACCAATCATTGTTCTGCTCACTAAAATAATTCCTGACACGTTGAAGTCCAAACAAAATTTAATTTTCGATTTATGAAAAAGCATCATACAAGAACAAAGATAGTTGCAACTATTGGTCCAGCCTCCTCATCAAAAGAAATGTTGGAAAAATTAATTCAGGCAGGGATGGATATATGCCGTATTAACATGTCCCATGGCACTTATGAACAACATAAAAAAGTTATTGATTTCATTCGACAATTAAATAAAAAGTTGGATACCCAAGTGGGAATTCTTGTTGATTTGCAGGGTCCTAAACTTCGTATTGGCGAGATTGATGGAAATCAAATCGAATTAATTGAGGGAAAAACAATAAACATTACAACAATTGAACAAATTGGGAATGCTGAACAGATATTTATTACTTATCCCGAATTTCCTAAGGATGTCAAAAAGGGAGATTTTATTTTGATTGATGATGGGAAACTGAAGTTGCAGGTTATCTCATCAAACAATAAAGATTTAGTTAATGCAAGAGTTATAAATGGAGGAATATTAAGTTCGCGCAAAGGTGTGAATCTTCCAAACACCTTTATTTCATTACCTTGCCTGACTCCAAAAGATTTAGCTGATCTCGATTTTGCTCTCGGTAATAATGTTGAATGGATTGGCTTATCATTTGTCCGTTCTCCAAAAGATATAATCGAATTGAAAGATATCATCACTTCTAAAAATAAAAAAACAAAAGTAATTGCCAAAATTGAAAAACCTGAAGCAATAAAAAACATCAATGAAATTATTGTTGTTACAGATGGACTGATGGTTGCTCGCGGAGATTTAGGTGTTGAGATTCCTTTAGAACAAGTGCCTTTGATTCAGAAAATGCTTGTGAAAAAATGTGTTAAAGCGGCTAAACCAGTTATTATTGCAACCCAAATGATGGAAAGTATGATAACTAATTTCAGCCCCACACGAGCAGAAGTAAGTGATGTATGCAATAGTGTTATTGATAGTGCTGATGCTTTGATGTTAAGTGGTGAAACATCTACAGGGAAATATCCGGTAGAGGTTGTAATGTCTATGAAAAAAATTATTCTAAGGACTGAAAAGGCTATGAATATTTATTACCGAAAACATGAACCTAATATTGAAGAGCCTGATTTTTTGCCAATTTCAGTTTGTTATAATGCATGCAAGATGGCTGAACAGAGTGATGCGAAAGCACTTATTGCTATGACTAATTCAGGGTTTACCGCCTTCCAGATTTCTAGTTATCGCCCTAAAGCTGCTATTTTTATTTTTACAGCTAATCATTTTCTTCTTAACCAACTATCCCTTGTTTGGGGCGTTCGAGGATTTTATTATGACAAATTTGAAAGTACTGACGATACAATTTCCGATATTCAAAAAATACTCAAAAGGGAAGGTTATATTGAAAAAGATGATTTGGTAATAAATGTCGCCAGCATCCCCATCACTGATAAAGGTGCTGCAAATATGATTAAGCTAAGCACTATAAAGTAACTCTTTTTTATCTCACCACAACAATCCCCAAAGCCTCAGAAAGAGTCTTTTTAATATTCACCCATTCCATCAAACTTTCCAGCAACAAGTTCCTGTCTTCATCGGAATCTATTGTCCTCAGCTCCGAAAACTTTTCATCAATTCGAGCAAGAACCTTCTTCATCTTAAAATTATTTATTGCACTTATTGCTGCCTGAGATAACAATCTCTCCTCCCTTACCACATCAATCTTATGTTTATCCTTCCATCCTAAACTAAGTTCGTAGGGAGATGAAGCCAAATCGGTTGTCAGTTGCGCTATTTCTTTATCAGCATGATTGAGAAAATGATTCTCATCAGGAATAATATTATTATTCAAACCATTAATATATTCTTCAAAAATCTGCTCATAAATCTTATTATCAAAGCGCAGAAATTCTTTATCTTTAACAATTTCATTAATAATATAATGTGCCACTGAAACACGAATATATTCTTGTTGTTTTTCCTCATCTTCCTCAAGCTCTGCATCCTTTTTATAATCAGGATTTAATATATCTAATTCCTTCGTTCCATAACTGATAAGTATCCTGATAATATCCCTTTCCTGCGGTTCAGAAGTATTCACCACAAGGCGCGGCTGTTCAACTTCCGGCTTCTCATCCTCCAACAAGACAGTTGGATTATAATCCTGTTTATCCTTAGTTTTACGTCTTAGTTTATTTAACTCTGTAATCAAAACCTTCTCATCAGTATCCAGCAAATTTGCACATTCTTTTAAATATGTAGTACGAATAATCGGATCCGGAATCTTGGCAATAGTACCAATAATATCCTTTATCAAGTTCGCCTTCTTCACAGGATCACCTTGAGTCTCAGCCAATAAAAGATTCGTTTTAAAAAGTATAAAATCAACTGCTTTCTTCTCAATATATTCTTTCAATTCCGTCGCACTCACCTTCTTCGAATAACTATCCGGGTCATCACCCTCAGGAAACAAAACAACCTTCACATTCAACCCCTCCTCCAATATCAAATCTATTCCTCTCAAAGAAGCTTTTATCCCCGCAGGATCCGAATCATAAAGTACAGTAACATTCTTCGAATATCTCCCGATAAGTCGAATTTGTTCAATGGTTAATGATGTTCCCGATGATGCCACAACATTCTCAATCCCCGATTGATGCATCGAAATAACATCCGTATATCCCTCAACCAAATAACAATTATCAAGATTTATTATCGTCTTCTTCGCCTGATAAGCCCCATATAAAATATTACTCTTATGATAGATATCCGACTCCGGCGAGTTAACATACTTCGGACTCTTCGGATCCGCCTTCAATATCCTCCCTCCAAAACCAATCACTCTCCCCGAAAGATTATGTATCGGAAACATCACCCTCCCTCTGAACCTATCATATTGCTTCCCACTGTCATTAACTATTGTCAGCCCTGTCTTTTCAAGGAATTCAATCTTATATCCATTCTTCAAAGCCTCATCAGTAAAGCCACTCCAGTCACTCAAACAATATCCCAATTGAAATTTATTTATCACCTCATCACTAAATCCCCGCTCCCTGAAATAAGATAATCCCACCGCCTTTCCCTCCTCATTTTTAAGCAATAAATCACTGAAATATTTCTGCGCAAAAGAAGAAATAATATACAAACTCTCCTTCTCATTTTCAGTCTCCACCGATTCCGGCGTTCTTTCATCCTCTTCAATCTCGATATTATATTTCTTCGCCAGGTATTTCAGCGCCTCAGGATAAGTATAATGCTCATGCTCCATGATAAAGTTCACCGCATTCCCCGCCTTTCCGCAACCAAAACATTTATAAATCCCCTTAGCAGGAGAAACCGTAAACGATGGCGTCTTCTCATTATGAAACGGACACCTCCCCAGCAGGTTCACGCCACGTTTCTTCAACGTCACAAACTCACCGATAACCTCCTCTACACGGGCAGTTTCAAATATTCTCGATATGGTATCCTTAGAAATCAAATTCTCTTTTTTTGGGGAAGTAAAATTAAATAATAATTAATAAATAGAAAATAATAAATCGGTCTAATTTTCTCTTTCAGTCGTAAAATTAACCAATTGCCTGATAGATTCCGAATAAACACTATCCTCAAAACCCGCAAGCATTTCATAAGCCCGTTGCCGATACTCCTTCATTCGTTTCGTCGCATAACCAATACCGCCATTAGCATGAACAAAAGCAATCACCTCAGCAACTTTCTTCTCCTCCGTATTATGATTCCTCACAATATTTACGATATGCCTTCTCACACTTTTCTCCGAATTATTCAGCGCATAAATCAGCGGCAGCGTCATCTTACTTTCCTTGATATCAATCCCCGTCGGCTTCCCTATTTTCTCCTCCGAACCAAAATCAAACAAATCATCTTTTATCTGAAATGCAATTCCCACAAGCTCTCCGAAATCATGCATCAGCTTAATTGTTTTCACATCAGCACCTGCCGAAGCCGCACCAACAGCGCAACACGAAGCAATCAGCGAAGCCGTTTTATTCGTAATAATCTCATAATAAACATCCTCCTTAATATCCAGTTTCCGCGCCTTTTCTATCTGCAGCAATTCCCCCTCACTCATTTTCTTCACCGCCTCCGAAACAATTTTCAGCAACTCGAAATCCCCGTTATCAACCGACAACAGCAATCCTCTTGACAATAAATAATCTCCCACCAGCACAGCAATTTTATTTTTCCACAACGCATTAATCGAAAAAAATCCACGCCGCTCATTCGAATCATCCACCACATCATCATGCACCAAAGTAGCCGTGTGCAGCAGCTCTATCAATGCAGCACCCCTGTATGTCGCCTCCGAAATTCCACCACACATCGCAGCCGAAAGAAACACAAACATCGGTCGCATCTGCTTCCCTTTCCGCTTCACAATATAAGTCGAAATCCTATCCAGCAGCGGCACCGAACTCTTCATCGAAGCCCTGAACTTCGTCTCAAAAAGCTCCATCTCCGCAGCGATTGGTTTTTTTATCTCCTCTATATTAATCATTTCAGTATTCCTCGAGCCGCAAAGATAACTATTACTTATTTGTAAATCCCCCATTTTCAAATTACCAAATTTTCAAATTGTTTTTTTAGAAACGGTACTTCATCTCTCGTTGGAAAATTCAGTCCCGCTATCACCATTTTTCCTGCCTTCAGGTCATCGCTAAATTCAAAATTCAATTCATGCAGGAAAAAATGGTATCTATCGGGGTTAATCTCAGTGGTTCACTTCTCCGAATATATTTTATCCCAATCAATCGCAGCCCAACCTCCAATTCAAAATTTATCGCAAAAATCCCTGTTTGTACTCGCGTATTTCTAACCAATGTTCATGTATTCCTTACTTATAGCCTGGTATTTACTTCCGATAGCTTCGTATTCATTACTAATAGCCTCGTATTAAATAAACTATTATACATTTTTTATTAAGGTTAATTTTATTTCATTGGCAGTCGAAGAATTGGAATGAGTTTCTAAATAGCAAATAAGTTGATAGATTTCCTTGAAGAGGTGTTGAATTGTTGCAAGTCCAATTCTAAAAACATATATTGATAAATAGGTTTTGCCGTTTTTATATTTTTTGATAGGAATCGGTTTAGATTGATTCTTAATCAGCCCTTCCATAATATCGATAAGATAAATCATTGCAAGTATCCCCATCATCAATTCAATCTTTTTATCTGATTTGAAGTTCATTATCTCGAATTGCAAAATATCCATAAAAGGTCTTTATTGGATTCAAAATATCTTGATTTATTATGGAATTATAACCAAAAAGTAATGTATTTTGAAGGAGAGGTTGAGAAAACAGGGATAATTATTGGCATCACTCCCGAAGGAAAATTAAAAATCCGGGAGGAGGAAGGGATTATTTATACCTATAATAATAAGGAGGTAAGGTTTGTTCTATGAAGGACTGAAAATAGTTTCGTGATATCTTAATCCCGATTTTGTCGGGATGCAAGTTATTTATCCTAAAATCTTTTCTATTTGAATCTTTAATTCAGGAATATCTTCCTGAATAATATCCCACACAATCACTTCATCAATTCCAAAATAATCATGCGCCATAATGTTTCTGAATCCATACATTTCATGCCATTTAATCTCAGTATGTTTATCTTTGAATTCATCGCTTAACTTACCGGTCATCTCACCTATAATAATAAAGTTCATGATAGTAGCATCATAATGAAGACGGTTGTTATTAAATTCTTCAACACTCCTGAATCCTTTTGTGAATTCAACAATATTATTAACTGATTCCTGGATATTGATACATAGTAAATCGTCCTTACTATACATAGATTACGTCCTTTAAAATATAAGGTTTGAAGATTGGCTTGATTGCCCCCTCCCGACATAAATCTACTTCTTTTTTAAGTTCCGATTTCAGATATTCATGAAGGGCAAATTTTTTACTGTACAATTTTTTTGCATCTTTTTCAAATTCAAAGATGAAATCAATGTCACTCTTCTCGGTTTGTTCTTCACGGGCATAAGAACCAAAGATTCCGATTTTAGAAAGACTGTATCTCGACATCAGCAAATCTTTATTTGCTCTTAGAAAATTTAATATTTCTTCTCTCTTATACATTTCAATAGTTTTCTGAACTGCAAAGATACAGATTTTAAATGGTTCGAGGTTGTAAACACAAAAAGCGATATGGTTTGTACCCCTTTTATCCTTTCAGGTTTTTCATCCTGAAAGTGTGATTTTTCTTTATTTATGATGGATTTACTATACCTGACGGGAAATATCTAAAAGGAGTTAGGGACACCTTTTAAAAAATCTTCAATAGCTTCCAATATCTTAGCTGGTGTTAATAAATCCTTTGGGTCACTTCCAATTCTATGAGGAATATATTTTTCGTTCTTTAATTCAGAAACAAGGTTTCCTTTTTTATTTCCTTTACTATTATGATGATGAATTTGTCCAGTAATAATTAAATTAAAATTACTTTGTCCTTTTACTAATGATCTTAAAATATCAGAGTTTTGTAGTTTTGTATTATTAAAGTACTCTATATTCCAATCCTTGGTTGCTATTCCTAATTTTGCAAAATACTTATTAAGTTCTTTACTTATTAATGCTTGGTCTGATACTTCACCCAAAACACAAATATA
>OCZT010002737.1_pt1 | contig 18163 bp, 12 predicted proteins | sample 1539031 | NCBI WGS metagenome assembly OCZT01 (sample SAMEA3539308, study PRJEB22396) | soil metagenome | biome: tundra; feature: field; material: soil | place: USA | collected 2010-05 | depth 0.15 m | reverse complement strand
GAGCGACGGCGGAGTCGTCAAACCCGACAATAGCGACTTCTTCGGGGACTTTTCGGCCCGCTGTGCATAGTGCCTCCAAGGCCCCGGCTGCCATGAGGTCGGAGGCGGCGAATACCGCATCGATCTCTGGGCAGCGTCCAAGCAGCTCATTAATGGCTCGAGATCCCCCTTCTCGCGTGAAATCGCCGCCCGCTTCGAGCTCGGGTCGGGGGGCGATGCCCGCTGCGCGGAGGGCGTCCAAATAGCCCTGGCGGCGGGAGGCGGCACCTGGCATGTCCAACGGACCGGTGATCGTGGCGATAGTGCGGCGTCCGTGCGCCACGAGATGGTTCACCGCCAGAACGGCGCCGCCATGGTTGTCGTTGTCGACGTAGCTGACCCGCGCGCCTCGCGGTGGCTCTCCGGCTACCACAACCGGAACCCCCTGCTCGTGCAGGCGCTCCGGAAGCGGGTCGTCGCCGTGGAGCGAGACGAAGATGGCACCGTCGACGTGGCCACTCCCGAGGTACTGCTCGAGCCGTCGCTCTTCCTCAGGCGACTGAGGCATCAGCAGAGCCAACTGCATATGGCGCGAGTTGAGCCCCGCGCCGATGCCGCGCAGCATCTCGAGGAAGAACGGGTCACTGAATACCTTCGTGGTGGTCTCGGCGATGACGACGCCGATGGAGTCGCTGCGGTGGGTGGCCAGGCTGCGGGCTCCACCGTTGGGGACGTAGCCAAGTCGCGCCACGGCCTGTTCAACCGAGTGGCGGGCGTCCGGACGGACCGTCGTGCTGCCATTCACGACGCGGGACGCGGTTGCGCGCGAAACACCGGCGGCTCGAGCTACTTCGTCGAGCGTCGCAGTTCGCACCAAGATGCCTCCAACGTAGCGGCCGAAGGACGCACGACATCGAGAACGACGGCCCCACCCATCGCCATTAGCGTGCTTCCGTAAAGAGGACCGGGCGCGCGGCGCGCCATCGACGGTGGCACCCGGCTCCGCGTCCGCCCGAGATGGTTCGGGACTTGCTAGGTTGACTCCTGATGGATCAAGACGTTCTTCGCGTGGGCTCGCAAGCGTCTGGAGTCTGGGCTGCGCCGAGAACGAACTCAAGCGCGACACACGGACTCTAGCAGGCCAGTCAAGCGAACTTTCCCGGGCAATTGAGCGTGACTTACGCACCCGGAGGGTGGGCGCGTTGAGCCTCGAGAGGGCGAACTCGGGGCCAGTCGAGGCGCCGGCACGGGACGCAGCGATACGCGGCACCCGAACTCGACGCGCCACTACTTCTGGCATCTGCACAGGCGCGACCACCAGCATGCGGACAATGTCCTCAAGCGCTTCCCCTGCATAATCCCCGGACGGGCTACCCATCCCCGCTTCCTATACGGATAGAAGGCCGCAGCGGATCAGTAGGCCCCGACCCGAGAGTTAGGGCCCGACTCGGCCGGATCTGGCCCGTGCTCAGCGCTACCGCGTGCGCCGAGGGCGCAGATCGCCCGAGGTGTCAGTCGTCGCTTCGTGGTGAGCCCACGGCCGCAGCGCGTTTTCGGGGAGCGGGCTCGATCGCGAGCGGAACCTTTCGCGGCACGGCCCGGGTGCGGCCGGCAGACTCCGCGAAAGTGACCGACGAGAGCGGCACGAGCGGCTCTCCCCGCAGGACCCGGGCCAGGTACTCGCCCGTGGCCGAGCCGGGAGACTGAGCCACGTCCTCGGGCGTGCCCTCGGCGATCACGTAGCCGCCGCGTTCGCCGCCCTCCGGCCCAAGATCCACGATCCAGTCCGCCGTCTTGACCACGTCCAGGTTGTGTTCGATGACCACGACCGTGTTGCCCGTGTCCACGAGGCGATGAAGGACATGGAGCAGCTTGTCAACGTCGGCCATGTGGAGGCCGGTCGTGGGCTCGTCCAGAACGTAGAGCGTTCGGCCGGTCGCGCGCTTCGAAAGCTCGGTGGCCAGTTTGACCCGCTGCGCCTCGCCGCCGGACAGTGTGGTAGCCGGCTGGCCCAGATGAACGTAGCCCAGTCCCACGTCATTGAGCGTTTGCAGCTTCGCGCGCACCGCTGGAACCGGGGTGAAGAGCTCGAGCGCCTCGGCGATGGTCATCTCCAGGACGTCGGCGATCGAACGCCCCTTGTAGTGGATCTCCAGCGCTTCCCTGTTGTAGCGCTTGCCTTTGCAGATTTCGCACGGGACGTAGACGTCGGGCAGGAACTGCATCTCGATCTTGAGGATGCCGTCGCCCTTGCAGTGCTCGCAGCGGCCGCCCTTGACGTTGAAGCTGAAGCGGCCCGGCTTGTAGCCCCGGACCCTGGCCTCCTGCGTTCCGGCGAACAGCTCGCGGATCGGGGCGAAGAGGCCCGTATAGGTGGCCGGGTTCGATCGAGGCGTCCGGCCGATCGGGCTCTGGTCGATGTCGATGACCTTGTCGATCGCTTCGACGCCGTCGAGCCGGTCGTGTTCGCCGGGCTTGTCACGGGCGCCGTTCAGCTCGCGGGCGAGGGCCCGGTACAGGATGTCGGAGACGAGCGTGCTCTTGCCCGAACCGGAGACGCCGGTGACGGCCACGAAACAAGCCAGGGGAAACGCCACGTCGGCGTTCTTGAGATTGTGCTCTCGGGCGCCCCGAACGACGATCGAGAGGCCGCTGCCCTTGCGGCGCGTCTTCGGAATTGCCACTTCCAACTCGCCGCGGAGGTAGGCGCCCGTTATGGAGCGTGGCTCGGCCAGGATGACCTCGAGCGGGCCCGATGCCACGATCTCGCCGCCGTGCTCTCCCGCCCCGGGCCCGATGTCGATGACCCAGTCGGCAGTGCGGATCGTTTCCTCGTCGTGCTCCACGACCAGGACCGTGTTGCCGAGATCCCGCAGGCGCGTGAGCGTCGCAATCAGCTTCGCGTTGTCGCGCTGGTGCAGCCCGATCGAGGGCTCGTCGAGGATGTACAACACGCCCATCAGGCTCGAACCGATCTGCGTCGCCAGCCGGATGCGCTGGGCCTCGCCGCCCGAGAGCGTCTGGCTGGTTCGATCGAGCGTCAGGTAGTCGAGCCCGACGTCCACGAGGAAGCCGAGCCGCGCGGCAATCTCCTTGAGGATCTGGCGGGCGATTGTCTTCTCGCGCTCGGTGAGCGTGGCCGGCAGATTGCCGACCCAGTCGCAGGCGTTGATGATCGACAGCGTCGAGACGTCCCAGATGTTTCGGCCGTCCACCGTGACCGCCAGGATCTCGGGCTTGAGTCGCTTGCCTTCGCACGTTGGGCACGGGCGGCCGACCATGTACCGCTCGAGCTCGGACTTGATGAACTCCGAGTCGGTCTCGTGGAAGCGGCGTTCGAGGTTCGGGATGATCCCCTCGAAAGTGGCGCCGTACGTGTTCTCGCCGCGCTCGTGGCGGTAGCCGATGACGACGCGCTCGCCGCGGCCGGAATAGAGGATGTATTCAAGCGCTTCGGGCGGGAGCGTCTTGACCGGCGCGTTGAAGTCCCAGCCGTGCTCGGCGCAGACGGCCTCGATGATCTTGCCGTGCCAGGAGCCCTCCATCGGCAGGCGCGCCCACGGCACCAGCGCGCCTTTCGCCAGGGAGAGGTTCTTGTTGACGACGCGCTCCGGGTCTATCTCGAGGCGGCTGCCGATGCCGGTGCAGCTGGGGCATGCGCCGTGGGGCGAGTTGAAGCTGAAGCTGCGGGGCTCGAGCTCGTCTACAGTGGTGCCGTCGTATGGGCAGCTGTAGCGCTCGCTGTAGCGGCGCTCCTCGAACTGGGGCGTCTCGCCATCCCGCGGCACCGGGGCGATCATCATCACGCCCTCGCCAAGGCGCAGCGCCGTCTCCACGGAATCGGCCAGGCGGGCCGAATCGGGATGCTCGGTGGTCGGGGCGGCGGTCGCGGAGTCCTCGGCCAAGCCCGCGGTCGCGGAGTCCTCGGCCAAGCCCGCGGTCGCGGAGTCCTCGGCCAAGCCTTCGCCGGCGGCCGAGATGTCTTCGCGGTGCACGACGAACCGATCGACCACCACGTCGATCGTATGGCGCTTGTATTTGTCGAGCTGCCAGGTCTCGGCCAGGTCCATCTGCTCCCCGTCGACACGGACGCGGGCGTAGCCCTGGCGGCGGATCTGGTCGAAGACGCGGTCGCCCTCGGTCTTGCGGTCCTTGATCACGGGACCCAGGACGAGCAGTCGCGTTCCCTCCGGCAGCTCGTAGATCTGGTCCACGATCTGCTGCACGCTCTGGCGCTGGATCTCGCGGCCGCACGCGGGGCAGTGCGGGTGGCCAATTCGGGCGAACAGCAGCCGCAGATGGTCGTAAATCTCGGTCACCGTACCGACGGTCGATCGTGGGTTTCGACTGGCGCCCTTTTGGTCGATCGAGATGGCCGGGCTCAGGCCGTCGATCTGGTCGACATCCGGCTTCTGCATCTCGCCAAGGAACTGGCGGGCGTAGGCCGACAGGCTCTCGACGTAGCGGCGCTGGCCCTCCGCGTAGATCGTGTCGAACGCGAGGCTGCTCTTGCCGGACCCGGACAGGCCGGTGATCACGACGAGTCGGTCGCGCGGCATCGATACCGTGACGTTCTTGAGATTGTGTTCGCGGGCCCCGCGGACGACGAGCTGTTCCTGCGGCATAGGCTGCCATTGTAGAGCAGTGACCTGAAACAGAACAGACGTTCGCGCGCCGTCGGCCCGTCCGACGCGGCAAGCGGTGCGGCGGCCGGCCCGCCGCGATCGAACGCCGGACCCGAACGTGATTCGACTTATGCATGGAGCGACTGATATCGAAGGACGATGCAACTCGGACCGGACCAGCCGGGTCTGGAGGCCGGATCGAACCTCCGCCTGAGCGTGGAAACGACTCGAGGCATCCGTGTCGAGACGCTTCGATGTCTGTTCGGGCTTCCCGAGACTGGATACCAGTCGCTACCCGCATAGACACAATGAAGTCCCCTCGCGTGCCCCCGGTCGGACACGCCGCGCGACCGCGCAACGTCCGGTAACATCCGACGACCTGACCCTGAGGTCAGACGGCTGAGGAACGGCGACGATGAGCGGGGAAATGGCGACAGCTGAGGATGAACGGGCGAAGGAAGCCGTCGCAGTGTCGCGCCGGAAACTCATCGGCGACGCATTCGCGATCGCGAGCTATGCCTTTCCGATAGGCCTCGTGTTCGGGCTCGCCGCTCTGCAGGCCCGTTACTCGCTCCTGGACGTCGTCACCAACTCCGTGGTCGTGCTGGCGGGTGGCTCGCAGTTTGCGGCGGCCGGCATGGTCAAGGACGGCGCGTCGTGGCTCGCGATCGCCGGCGTCACCCTGCTGGTCAACGCCAGACACCTCCTCTATTCGGCGGCGACGGCACCCTACACGGTGGCGCGGTCGCGCCGAGAGCGCGTTGTGATGGCCCATTTCCTGACGGACGAGACGTTCGCCCTGTCGCTGGCGCACTTCCGTCGCATTCGCGGCTTCGACGCGCGCGGCTACTGGATCGCCGCGATGGCGATCTTCATTCCGTGGACCATGGGTTCGGCCGTCGGGTACGTGGCCGGCGGGGCCGTGGACGTGAACCGGCTCGGCCTTGACGTCGCTTTCCCGGCTGCGATGGCCGGCCTGTCGCTCGGAATGGTGTCGGGGCGCCGCGACGTCGCCGCCGCCCTCGGGGCCGTTGCCGTGGCCGTTCCTCTGGGACTCGCCGCCGGAGCGTCGATGGGGTTGGTGGCTGGGGCAGTCGTGGGGCCGATGATCGGCCTCGCGATGACGGAGAGGGGCGGCGGCACGGACGCGGGCAATGCGACCCGAGGGGCCGAAGGCGCCGATAGCGCGGGACCTGCGCACGAGCGCGCCTCCGAAGCGGGCCTGCCATGAACCTGGGCCTCGGTTTGGTGCCTCTCGCCTTCCTGATGTGGCTGGCCACATATCCTTCGCGGGCGCTGCCGATGTTGGCCCCCGGGATCGAGCGCCTCCCGCCGCGGGCAGTCGCCTACCTGCGGCTTTCCGGGCCGTCGGCTCTGGCCGCGCTCGCGGCGGTCAACTGCCTGCTCACGTCCGACAAACCGCCCCGGTTGCTGCTGGGGATCGAGCCTCTCGCGGTCGCGCTGTGCGTCCTCGTCGTGTGGCGGACTCGAAGGCTTCTGCCCGGCGTGATCGCTGCCGTGGTGTTCGTCGCCGTCGCGAGAGCCCTGGGCGCCGGATGAGCGGCTCGCCCGGCAGGCCCGCGTCGCCTGCCAGAACCGCGCCGGCGGCCGGGTCGGGGTCGGACGCCGCGCCGTCCCTCCGACTCGCTCGGGCCGCGGTCGCTGCCGCATTCGTCGCCAACGGCGTGATATTCGGTTCGTGGGCTGCCCGGATCCCGGCCATCAAGGAACAGGCCGGACTCGATTCGGTCCATCTGGGCTTCGCGCTCTTTGCGGCCGGAATCGGAGCCGTCCTTGCGATGTCCGCGGCGGGCGTTCTGGCCGGGCGGGTCGGAACCCACGCGATGACGGCCGGCACCTTACTCGGCTGTGCCGCCCTCTTGCCATTGCTGGCGATGGCGCCGTCGTTCGTGGCACTGTTCGGCGTCCTGCTGGTCTTCGGGGGCCTTCAGGGCTCGATGGACGTCTGCATGAACGCCAACGGGATGGCGGTCGAGCAGGCCGGAGGGCGCCCGATCCTGTCGCGCCTGCATGCCGCCTGGAGCATCGGCTCCTTCAGCGGCGCTTTCTTGACCGCGGCCGCCATCCAGGTCGGCGTGACCCTGCTGGGCCAGTTCCTCCTGCTCGCAGCCGGACTTGCGATCACGGCGGTGGTCCTGGGCCGCACGATGCTTCCCGACCGGCGACATGGAGAGGGCCCTTCGTTCCGGAGGCCTCCCCGGCGCGTCGTCGCTCTCGGTCTTCTGGCTTTCGCCGGCTTGATGACCGAAGGCTCGGCGAGCGACTGGGGCGGCGTCTTCGTGAAAGACTCCCTGGGCGGAACGGCCCAGGAGGCCGCAATCGCGCTAGCTGCCTTTGCCGCGGCGATGGCGACGGCGCGACTCTTCGGCGACCACCTCGCCGCCCGCTGGGGAGCCGCTCGAGTGGTTTCGTGGGGCGGCGCCGCTGCCGCCGTCGGGCTAGGCGGAGCGATCGCCGTGGCGAACCCGATCGCGGCCATCGTCGGCCTGGCGCTGATGGGCATGGGCCTCGCCGCGATAGTCCCGACGGTATTCCGGGCCGGCGGGTCCCAGCCGGGCATCTCGTCGGCCGTGGGTATCGCAGCGGTCTCGACGATGGGTTACGCGGGCGGGCTCACCGGCCCGCCGCTCATCGGCTCGGTGGCGGGAATCACCGGGCTGAGAATCGCCCTCGGGGGCGTGGCCGTGCTGCTGGTTGTGCTGGCCGTGGCCGCACCGCGGGCGCTTGGGTCGTCCGGCGGGGTGCCCACCAGGGCCGGAGTCGACCCTCGGCCGTAGCCGCTAGGCGCCCACGACGAGCAGGGTCATCGACTCGGGCGGGAGCGTCACGTTGCCTCCCGCAGAGAGCGGAGTTGCCGCCACTTGCTCGGCTTTGTGCCCGGCGTCGAACAGCCACGTCTGGGCCGACGAAGCCGACCCCCCGCCGATCACGGTGAGAGGCTTTGTGGCCGCGGTCGAAGCCAGGTTCACGATCATGACCGTGAGCGTTCCATCGGCCCGCTTGGCCGCGTAGACCGACACCAGCGGATCGTCCGAAGCAGACCGCACCAACTCGACCCCGAACCGCTGGTACATCACGTAGTCGTAGTAGACCGGATGAACAGCGTCGGGCCCGAAGATCCCCCAATCGCCTTCCAGGGCGAATTGAGCGACGACGTCGACCTTCTGGCGGATGAGGCGGCCTAGAACGTCCCCGAACCAGATGGCGTTGTAGTGGGAGTCCATCGTCGCCTCGCCACCGACGTTGGCAGCCCAGCTCGAGTTCAACTCGGTGACGGCCACGGGGAGGTCGCGCCCGAGCTGCGTCCGGATCACCGTCCGAAGGCCCGGAATGATTGAGTCCCATTCCTGCGAGTTGGCGCGCAAATCCGCGATGGACGGCGGCCCCGACGTCGTACTCGCGGGAAACGCGTAGCGGTGGATCGAAACGATGTCCACCAGATCGCCGTTTGCCTTGAGGAACGTCGAGAGCCAATCGGTTCGAGCCTGCAAATATGAAGAGCCGTTCGTATTTCCGACGAACTGGCTGATGTCCGGTCCGATTAGCTTGATCTTTGGATCGACGGCCCGCATGGCCAGCGCAAATGAGCGCCAGTCCGTGTCGTACTGAACCACGGAGTAGCCGGCCATTCCACTGGCCTCGTAAAGATCCGGCTCATTGCCGATGCCCCAGTACTTGACGCCGTATCCCATCGTCACGTTGGCATATTTCACGAGATCGGCGGCCTTCTGGGCCGTACCGCCTTTGAGCCGGACCACGATCCGCGGCTCGGCCCCGATCTGGCGGCAGAACGCGACGAAGTCGTCGATCTGGTAATGCTGGAGATCGTTCTCGTCGCCCCAGTTGCCACCTGGGAAGCTCAGCATGGTCAGCTTCGCGGCGCTCACCTGATCCTGCAGATCCGGGCTGACGGCGAGCCAGGGCCCGTCGTTGGTGCCGTAGACGTACGGGCTGATGGCGCCGAGGTCGGCCCCGGCGTCGACGAACAGTCCGGCGGTGGGCGACGGTGCGGCCGTGGGCAACGGCGACGGCGAAGGCGTGGGTCGGGGCGTCGGCGAGGAAGTCGAGTTCTGGCCGCAACCCGAGAGGATCAGCACCAGCACGGATCCCAATGCGATCGCGCGGCGATGTGTCCAGTTAGCTCGCACGACGGGCCATCCAGTAGCTCCAAACGTCCAGGTCCGGCGTGGCATAACCGCTCGCCGAAAGAACCGTGCAGATCTGCGTGCGGTGGTCGTTGCCGTGGTGGAGTGCCTGGTCGACCAAAAGATTCGTAGCATGCGGCAGCTCGGGACGATCCTGGCGGGCCGGCAGCGTGACGTCGATCTCGCCGATCCGCGCCAGGACTATGCGCCATCGCACGGCCTGGTCGCGCAGCTGGTCGGCCAGCTCGTCGAGGGAGCGCGTCGGATCCGGCCCGGTTCGGGGCGGCGGCGGCGTGCCCTCGAGATAGCTCAGGTAGCGTCCGTCGGCGCCGAGCAGGTGCGAGAGAGTGGCCAGTACCTCCCCGTATACGCCGGGGGCGCTGGCGGTCAGCGCGGCTTCGGGCAGGTTCCGCAGGTGCTCGATCAGCCGCTCCGTGGCCCAGGTGTGGTGCTGGAACGCCTCACTCAACGGGTCCATCTGGCTGGTGGCTCCTTTGTCGGCGGCTACCGGCGTCGCCGGCCCCTGGGGGCCCGCGTTCCGGTGCGCTTGATCACGTTCGGGGTGACGGTATGGTCCCACGTCGGACGGTCGAGCCACTTGACGGTCCAGCCGTCGTCCTCGTGCTCGTCGCGGATGCCCGGCAGCCAGTCCGAAGCGGTCGCGGCCGTGGCGTCTTCCTCCGATTCGGTGGTGGCGACGACGCGCACCTCCGTCACGTCGAGAGCGGCCGCGTCCAGCTCCACGCCATCCCCTTCTCCACGCCGTCGCCGCTCAGTCTGGCGGACCGGCTTGATCGTCCTGCCGGACCGGGCAGGAGCCTGGTGCGGCGAGATCTGCCCGACCGGCCGAGCCTTGCCGGCCTTCTCCGCCGCCCGCGCCACCGTTGCCGACGCGTCCTCCTCGAGCACGCGCAGTCGAATCTCCTGCACCTCGTCTCTAAGCGCGGCGGCCCTCTCGAACTCCAGGTCGCGAGCGGCCTGGCGCATCTCTGCCTCCATCTGGGCGACGAGCTTCTCGACCTGGCCCTTCGCCATGACCGAGAGGTCGCGCTCGTGTCCGGGCGCCCCGCCGTCGCCGTAAGCGCCGTGTGATTCCGCCACGGCCCGGAGCCGATCGTTGATGTCGCGGATGCCCTTGACGATCGTCACCGGCTCGATGCCGTGCTCGCGGTTGTGCTGCTCCTGGACCGCGCGGCGCCGGTCCGTCTCGCCGATCGCCGCCTTCATCGAGTCGGTCATACGGTCGGCGTACATCACGACCTCGCCGTCTATGTTGCGCGCCGCCCGCCCGATCATCTGCACCAGCGACCAGGCGCTCCGCAGGAACCCTTCCTTGTCGGCGTCCAGAATCGCGACCAGTGTTACCTCGGGCAGGTCGATGCCTTCGCGCAGCAGGTTGATCCCGACGATCACGTCGTACACGCCGAGCCGCAGGTCGCGCAGGATCTGGACCCGCTCCAGCGTGTCGACCTCGGAATGAAGGTACTGGACCTTCACGCCGAGTTCGTGCAAGTAGTCGGCCAGGTCCTCGGCCATCTTCTTCGTCAGCGTCGTGACGATCGAACGTTCGCCCTTTTCGACGCGACCACGTATGAGTTCGAGTAGATCGTCTATCTGGCCTTCTGTCGGTTTGACTGTGATATGCGGATCGACGACGCCGGTCGGTCGTATTAGTTGCTCGACAATCTGCTCGCTGCGTTCGAGTTCATATGGGCCTGGCGTGGCGCTCATATAGACGACTTGGTTAACGCTGGCTTCGAATTCCTCGAACGTCAGCGGCCGATTGTCCAGGGCTGATGGCAGACGGAAGCCGAAATCTACGAGAATCTCTTTACGCGTGCGGTCATTCTTATACATTCCCACGACCTGAGGTATGGACATGTGGCTTTCGTCCACGACCAGCAGCCAGTCGGGCGGGAAGTAGTCGAGCAGCGTCCACGGGCGCGAGCCGGCGTCACGGCCGGAGAGGTGGCGGGAGTAGTTCTCGATCCCGGTGCAATAGCCGAGTTCGCGCATCATCTCGAGGTCGAAGGTCGTGCGCTGCCGGAGCCTGGCCCCCTCCAGCTCTCGGCCCTGGGCCTCCAGCTCGCCGACGCGGACCTCCATCTCCTCGTCAATTGCTTTGACCGCCAACATCAGCTTGTCCTTGGGCGTGACGTAGTGAGTAGCGGGGTAGACGTTGACGTCCTTGCGCTCGGCCAGCAGCTCCCCGGTGAGCGGGTCCAGCTCGGTGATCCGCTCGACTTCGTCGCCGAAGAATTCGACCCGCACGAGGCGGTCCTCCGCGGCGGGGATCAGCTCCAGGGTGTCGCCGCGGACGCGGAACCGGGCGCGCGTGAGGGCGGCGTCGTTGCGCTGGTACTGGAGATCGACGAGGTGGCGCAGCACGGCGTCGCGGCGGTATTGCCCGCCGACCCGCAGCCGCAGGATCGTCGCGCCGTAGTCGACCGGCGCGCCGAGGCCGTAGATGCAACTCACGCTCGCGACGATGATCACGTCCCGCCGCTCGAAGAGCGCCTTCGTGGCGGCGTGGCGCAGCTTGTCGATCTCGTCGTTGCGGCTCGAGTCCTTCTCGATGTACGTGTCCGAGCGCGGCAGATACGCCTCGGGCTGGTAGTAGTCGAAGTAGCTGACGAAGTACTCGACGGCGTTGTCCGGGAAGAATTCGCGGAACTCGGAGTACAGCTGCGCGGCCAGCGTCTTGTTGTGCGCCAGCACGAGCGTCGGCTTCTGGTGCCGCTCTATGACTTGCGAAATGGTGTAGGTCTTGCCACTGCCGGTGACGCCCAGCAGCGTCTGATGGCGCAGACCCCTGGCCAGGCCTTCGCTCAGTTTCTCGATCGCATCGGGTTGGTCGCCGGTCGGCTTGAAGTCGGCAACGAGCCGAAAATCGGGCACTTCGACCTCGTCAGCGTGGGGGTCGAGTATACCCCGAGACGAGACAATAGCACGGGCGTTCTACTGCGGTCGCCGATCCATACGACTGTCGCCGCGCCCAGCCCGCTGACATGAGGAGAGACAGCGGTTTGTTCTGTGGGGCTACTGCGTGTTGATCCGCCGGACGGCCCGGCGGATCCTTGCGAGCCAGAGCAACTGGACCAAGACATAGGCAACTGCCACGACGGAGCTGACCGGGCCATAGGGGCCCACCAGGATCAATGGCACCGCAAGGTTGGAGAAAGCCAGCAGGAGGAGCGGTCCCGGTACGTCCATCGGAGCGAAACCCTCGGACCTCTTGGCACCCGTCGCGCGCACCGCCAACCGGAACTCCCACGGCATCGAAGCGACGCGCGTGACGTAGCCGCCAGCCACCATCGCCACCGACCACAGGCAGACACTCACCGGGAGGCAGACGAGGAAGAAGAAGGCAACGGTCTGCAGTTCCGTGATGTCCTCCCTAGCGGCCCGCGCACGCCGTGGTACCAGCCACGCCCTGAACGATGTTATAGGCGAACGCCAACCTCAGCGGCGCCCGTGCGGTCCAACTGGAACGCCGCCTTCCTAACCCCCATCGAGACCTCGTAATCGCCGAGGAAACCGTTGAAGCGGAGCCGGCCCTCGGCGTCCGTGGCCATCTTCGTGGGCGCGAGCCACCACTCGCCCTTGATCAGGGCGTGCATCGCGTCATAGGAGGGCTTCGGCGAGAAGTCGCGCCGGACCATGCCGGCCGGGGCGCCGAGCCAGGCCCGGTCTGTGAGATCCCAGTAAGTCATCGCCTCGACCGCCGGGTGCGACAGCAGGGTCTTGTAGTGACGCACGATCTCGTCTGCCTGGCGGGCTTCGCCTTCCGGCGTCGTGGGCCAGTCGGGGATCTGGTAGTCGTTCAGGTCTTCGATCTCGGGCGGCATGAGGTGGCCGGAGACGATCGTCGTCTCGGTGAAATGGATCGGCAGCCCGTAACGGGCGAAGCGGTCGACGATCTTGAGGGTCTTCTCCTCGCCCCAGTAGCCCTGGTGCATGTGGCTCTGCAGGCCGAGGGCGTCGATCTTGATGCCTGCCTCCAGGACGCCTTCGATCAGGCATTCGAAGGCGGTCGACATGTCGAAGTCGTTGAGCAGGAGGAAGGCTTTCGGGTTGGCCTCGCGGGCCGTCTCGAAGGCCATCCGCACGGTCGCGATCCGGCCGTTGGCCCGGCAGATCCTGGTGATGCCGTTCTCCCCGTTTTCGAAGACGGGCATGATCACGGCCTCATTGATCGCGTCCCACGTGTCGATGACGCCGCGGAAGTCGGTCACCTCGCGGCGGGTGCGCGCCGTCTGGGCCGCGAGAATCTCGTCGTTCGACAGCGGCAGAAGCCAGTCCGGCTGGATGGTGTGCCAGCACAGGGGGTGTCCCTTCAGCGCCACGCCTCGCGCGGCGAACCATCGCGCGGCCGCGAGGGTCCGCGTCGTGTCGGGCTTGCCCCGCTCGGGCTCGAAGCGGCCCCAGTAGAACGGCAGCGTGGCGAAGTTGAACAGCGCCAGCCACTCGCCGGCCAGCAACTCCATCTCGTCCTTTTCCGCGCCCGAAAGTTCGCCGTTGGCCAACGGGATGAAGTCGAAGGCGGTGCTGCCGAACAGGAACTTGTGGCTGGTCTGCGCCACGACGACTTCTCGGTTCGCGAGCGGCACGCCGTCAGCGGAGACCGTGACGGTCGCGTCCGCGGTCCGGTTCTGCCTGATCAGGTCGTCGACGGCCATCGATTGCTTCCTCCACTCCTCGAGACTTGAGTTTCGCCCCGTCGCCTTAGCCGAGACCGAAGCGATCGCGCGCCGCGTCGGCCAGCCAGGCGCCGATCGCCAGGGAACTGGTCGCTGCCGGCGACGGGGCGTTCTGGACGTGCAGGACGTGAGCGGATCCGCCGATGGCGAAGTCGTCGACCATTCGGCCGCCGATGTCGATGGCCTGGGCTCGAACCCCGGACGGACCGGGCAGCAGGTCGGCCTCGGCCAGCTCGGGAATGTAGCGCTGCAACGCACCCAGGAAGGCCCGCTTGTTGTAGTCGTGCCACATCTCGCCGATGCCGGCGGAGAGGTTGCGACCGGCCAGCCGCAGGAAGCCGCGATAGCCGAGGATCCGCGCCAGTTCGGCCGGATCGACGTCGCGGCGGCGGTAGCCCTCGCGGGCGAGTGCCAGGACGGCGTTCGGCCCCGCCCAGACTTCGCCGTCGATGCGCCGCGTGAAGTGGACGCCGAGGAACGGGAAGCGCGGGTCGGGCACGGGGTAGATCAGGGCCCGAACGAGCCGCTCCGCCTCCGGCCGGAGGACGTAGTAGTCGCCGCGGAACGGCACGATCCGCGGGCCGCGCGTGCCGGTCATTGCCGCGAGCCGGTCGGCGTACAGCCCGCCGCAGACGACCAGGTCGCGAGCCGCAATCGGCCCGCCGGTCGTCTCGAGCACGCGCTCCTCGGCCATCTCGCGGATCGCTGTCACCTCGCGACCGAGGAGGATCGTTCCGCCCGCCCCGCGGATGTCATCGGCCAGCGCGGCGGCGACCAGCCGGTAGTCGATCACGCCCGTTTCCGGCGACCACAGCGCCGCCACCCCCGCGACATGCGGCTCGATCTCGCGCATCCGTTCGGCGCCGACGAGTTCCACGCCCGGGACGCCATTGCTCTGGGCGCGGGCCAGCAGATCGGCCAGACGAGGCCGCTCCCCTTCGTCGAGGGCAACGATCAGCTTGCCCGAATGCAGGAACGGGATGCCGTGCTGCCTGGCGAATTCCTCGACCTGCGCCTTGCCGGCGCGGCACATCGCCGCCTTGCGCGAACCGGGCGCGTAATAGACGCCGCCATGGAGCACGCCCGAGTTGTGCCCGGTCTGGTGGGCCGCGATCCGCGGCTCCTTGTCGACGACGACCAGCCGCAGACGAGGGTGGGCCAGCAGCAGCGCCCGGGCCGTCGCCAGTCCCACGATCCCCGCGCCTACAACCGCGACGTCGGCGCGCTCGCTCACCATCGCACCCCCCTCCCCTACCAGATGAAGCCCGAGCCGCCGGTGTCCCTGATCGCGCGGGCCATGGCCGCCTGCGAGATCGCGTGGACCTGGCCGTTCTGGTTGCCGCCGCGGTTGTCACACGAGCGTCCGCAGGTGTCGATGTAGGTGTAGGTCGGCGGGTTGGCGGCGTTGTCGTAGCCGACGATCGTGACGCCGTGCTGGATGTGCGGCGTGGCGGCGCCCGCCTGCCAGTTGGGCAGCTCGAACGAATCCACGGCGGCGATTACCGGCACACCGTCCCGACCGACGTCCAGCATCACCGCCAGCTGCAGGTCGCGGGCAAGCGTTGGATCGACGTTCGTGACCGCCGTGTACCAGGCGTCCGACCAGCCATTCGGGTCGTGGCCGGAGACCTCCCAGTTGATGGCCATCAGGATGCTACGCGGCGATGCACCGCGGGTCGGGTATAGCGGATGACCGCGCTGGTCACTGAAGACGTCGATCCCCGTCGAGGCCCAACCGGGCGGCTGCGCGGCCATCGCCAGGTACATCAGATAACCGCGACCGTTGGCCTGATAGCCGCTGACGGTGTCCGAGCCCGACCAGTACGTCCCGAGCTGCTGGGCGGCACCGCTCGAGGCGACGAAACTCGGGCCCGCGGCCGGCCACGCCACCGCTTCGGCCGCGTACGGGTCGAGGAAGTAGCCGGCCGTGCCCGTGACGTTGGGACGGCCCGTCAGCTGCTGCCAGTAGTAGAGCGCCACGGTCATCGTGCCCGGGCCGCACAGGTTCCAGTAGCTCTGGTCCGAGTAGCGATTGCCCTTTTCGTCGGTGCCGGAGCCGGGCGGCTCGATAACCCAGCGCGTCCAGCCGACCGCGAGGGTTCGAGCAGCCGGCAGCTGAGCGCCCGAAGCGCCGGCCAACGGGTTCGAACCGGCGGCGAGGAGGCCGATCCTACCGGCCTGGAGGTTCACCCTGCCGGCTGCCTTGAGGCTCAGCCAATCGGTCGATTGCGCGGCCAGCGGACGCCGATCGTCGACGAACGAGAAGTCGAACTCTCCGGTGGCCGATCCTGCCTGGCCGGGCCCGGGGGTTGGCGCCGCCAGCACGTCGAGCGGGTAGAACGGGGGTGCGGTTGCCGCCGCGGTCGGCGTGGCAGGGGACGCGGTCGGGGCGACTGATGCGGTGCGCCGGGCAGAAGCCGTCGGGGCGGAGGACGCGGTCGGAACGATGGAGACGGTAGGCCCGAGCGTCGCCGTGGAATCGGCAGTGGCGGTCGGCCCGACCGAGACCGTGGCGCTGAGCGAGACGCTCGGGCGCAGCGACACGGTGGGACGCGGCGAGGCTTCGGCCAGCCCGCGCCCCGGATCGGGCGACCCGACGAAGGCGGCGCCGGCGACGAGGACGAGCATCATCGCTGCCGCTCCGAACGGAACCGACCTCTGCAACATCGAGCTCACCCGACGATTGTAGAGGCGCGCGTCGGTGGGCCCGCCACTCACCTACCAGACGAAGCCGATGCCCGCACTGTCCTGGAGCGCCTGGACCATGGCCGCCTGCGAGATCGTGTGCGTGTCGCCGTTCGTGTTGCCGGCGCGCCCGTTGCAGCTCCGGCCGCAGGTGTCGATGTAGGTGTAGGTGGGCGGGCTCGCGGCGTCGTCGTAGCCGACGATCGATATCGCGTGGCGAGTGTGCGGCGCCGCGGAGCGCGCCTGCCAGTTGGGCAGTTCGTGGGTATCGGCTGCGGCAACAACCGCAACGTGGTCGCGGCCGACGTCCAGCTGGACCGCCTCGTGCAGGTCCGTTGCGAGAGTCGGGTCGCCCTTCGTGACGTAGACATACCAGGTGTCCGCCCAGTTCGGGGCGCCGGGACCGGCGATCTCCGAGTTCAACGCCACGGCAATCCCCCGCGGGGAGGCGCCCCGGGTCGGATACATTGGGCCGCCGTCGGATGAGGTGAACACGTCCAGGCCGGTGGCGAGCCAGCCCGGCGGCTGCACGTTCATGGCCATATACATGAGAAAGCCGCGGCCGTTGGCTACGTAACCGCTGAGCGTGTCCCGTGCGGACCAGTAAGTGCCGAGCCGAGTCCCGCTGCTGGAAACCGCGACCGCCGGGCCGGGCGAAGGCCAGGCAACTCCGGCGGCGGCATACGGATCGAGGAAGTAGCCCCCCGTCCCGGTGACGTTGGGGTGGCCCCCGATCTGTTGCCAGTAATAGAGGACGACCGTCGCCGCCGCGGGGCCGCACAGGTTCCAATACGTCAGGTCGGAATAGCGATTGCCCTTTTCGTCGGTGCCGAAGCCGGGCGGCTCGACGATGCGGCCGGTCCATGCGACATCGAGCGTGTAGCTGGCCGGAAGCAGCTTGCCCGAAGCGGTCACTGTGAGTGGATCGGCGCTTGCGGGCAGGGCGACGATTCGCCCGTCGACCAAAGCCACGAGGCCTCCGGCTTTGAGCGCGAGCCAATCGGGCGACTGGACCGGGGTCGGTCGCGAGGGATCGAAACGGGGGAAGCCGCTCAGGCCACTCGGCACCGGGCCGAACGAAGGAGAGGGATCCGGCGCCACGACGTCCAGCGGCTGGAAGCCGGAGGCATAGCTCGGGACGGCGGTCGGCCCGACGGATGGCGACCCTGACGGCGACGATGGCGCAAGGCTGGCAGTCGCGGGGTCGCCGATCGAGCCTGTCGCGACGTGAGTGGCCCCGCCGCTCGCGGTCCCGCCCAGCCCAGGTCCTGCATCGGAACCGGAACTCGCGACGGACCAGGCGATCGTGACCGCAACGACGAGAACGAGCGCGGAGGCAGCTGCGAACAGTCGGGGGCGTGGAATCCGGGACGTCATTCGACTCGATTGTAGGAGCTTGCCTTCCGGAGCTCTCAGGGACGCCCGGCCAGAGCCTCATCCAGAGCTTGGGCCACCGCCGCCTCGACCTGGCTGCGCGGCGCATCCGTCGTGATGGTGCGGGTCGCGGCCTCGTGCCAGAGCGGCAGTGACGAGGCCTGGGCGTCGATCCGCTGACGCGCATCCGCCTCGGACATACCGCGGCCGACCAGGCGGGCGAGCTGCGTGGCAGGCTCGCAGGTGACGAACCAGACCTCATCGCAGTGCGCCGCGTGGCCCGCCTCGACCAGCTTTACCGCTTCGAGAGCCATCGCCGGCGGCCCGTCCTCGCCAGTGTCGCGCACGATCCGACCCAGCAGCTCGTTGATCGCCGGATGGACGATCGACTCGAGCGCGGCCAGACTCGTCGGGTCGGAGAACACGAGGCGGCCGAGCGCACGGCGATCGAGCGAGCCGTCCGGAAGCCGGAACTGGTCTCCGAAGCGGGCGAAGACGGCGGCCGTGACGGGCGTCCCCGGAGCCATGAGTTCGCGGGTGAGCCGGTCCGCGTCGACGATAACGACACCGCGCTCCGCGAGCCAGCCGGCCACGGTCGACTTGCCGGCGCCGATCGGGCCGATCAGGCCGATCA
>OCZT010002736.1_pt1 | contig 18167 bp, 15 predicted proteins | sample 1539031 | NCBI WGS metagenome assembly OCZT01 (sample SAMEA3539308, study PRJEB22396) | soil metagenome | biome: tundra; feature: field; material: soil | place: USA | collected 2010-05 | depth 0.15 m | reverse complement strand
GGCCGCGGAGCCCGCGTCCGCGCCGGACTCAGGACCGGGCGAGAGCCCAGCAGCGGATCACGGACGAGCGCGGGACCAGGGCCCGGCGCAGGCCGAGGATGAGGGAGCGCAAGCTCAGTGAACGAGATGCTGCCGTCGGGCGCGAAGAAGATGAAGAAGATGATGCTGGTTTCCGGTCGGGCCTTTCCCGCGCTGGCCGACGAGGTCGCCGCGTGCCTGGGCATCAAGCCGACGCCGACCAAGCTCTTTGACTTCGCCAACGGCGAGATCTTCGTTCGCTTCCTGGACTCCGTCCGCGGCTGCGACGTGTTCGTGCTGCAGAGCCATACCTCGCCCATCAACGAGTGGATCATGGAGCAGCTGATCATGGTCGACGCCCTGAAAAGGGCGTCGGCCAGGCGCATCACGGTGGTGGCGCCGTTCTTCGGCTACGCGCGGCAAGACAAGAAGAACCGGGGCCGGGAACCGATCTCGGCGCGGCTCATGGCTGACCTGTTCGCCACCGCGGGCGCCGACCGGCTGATGGCGGTCGACCTGCACACCGCTCAGATCCAGGGCTTCTTCGACGGGCCGGTGGACCACCTGTTCGCGCTGTCGATCCTGGCCAGCTACGTCGAGAAGAATCTTGACGTCAGCCAGGTCACCGTGGTCGCTCCCGACGCCGGCCGGGTCCGGGTGTGTGAGCGGTGGACCGACCGGCTCGGCTGCCCGCTGGCCATCATCCACAAGCGGCGCGACCCTGATGTGGCGAACCAGGTCCGGATGTTCGAGGTGGTCGGCCAGGTGGCCGGGCGTACCTGCATCCTGGTGGACGACATGATCGACACCGGAGCGACGATCGCCAAGGCAGCCGAGGCCCTGTTCGAGCAGGGCGCGGACCGGGTCATCGCCACCGCCACCCACGGGGTGCTGTCGGGCGCCGCGGTGGACATCCTGAAGAACTCCAGGATCAGCGAGATCATCATCACGAACACGCTGCCGGTCCCGCAGGAGAAGCGGTTTGACAAGCTCACGGTGCTGTCGATCGCGCCGCTGCTGGCCCGGGCGATCAGCGAGGTGTTCAGCGACGGCTCGGTCACCAGCCTGTTCGACGGCCAGAGCTAGGGTCGGGCGCGGGCCGGACCAGCACCCTGGGCGACGCGGGTGACCGTCGTCCCCACCCCCGCCGTAGGCGCGGGGACGACGGCCACGCCAGCGGCGGCGGGCGGTCCCGGCCTCATGGCCGGCCCTCCCTCTCCCCACCAAGAGACCAGGACCGCTTCCCGCCGCGCCCACCCCGCTAGGCGAGCGGGCGTTCTGGGCACCGGCCGGACGGTGCCCCCGTAACCCGTCCGGCGCGGCTAGCTCGCCTTGGCGGCGTTGCCGCGGCGTTAGGCACATTGTCGGCCTCCAGGTTTACGTCCCAATTGAGTCGTGGTTAAGTGGACTTCCTGACGGCCAAGTTCCAATCGCCGGAGGCGAGTGATCCCAGGTAATGATGAGGTTCCGGCTGCTCGGACCGCTTGAGGTCCGGGCCGGAGATGACTGGAGGGGAATCGGGGCGCCCAAGTGGCGGTCCGTTCTCGCTGCGCTGCTCATCAACGCCGGGCAGATTGTCTCGGCCGAAACGCTGATCAACGAGGTCTGGGGTGACGCTCCGCCGGCCAAGGCGGCCAATCTCATCAGCATCTACGTGCTCAGGCTGCGCCGGCTCCTGGGCGACGCGGATAGCGGCCTGCTGGTCACCCGAGCCCCCGGCTATCAGCTTCGGGTGGCCGCGGCGGATACCGACGCGCTGCTGTTCGAGGCGCTGGTGCGGGACGGCAGGCGGGTGTTCGGCTCCGGCGATCCCCAGGGCGCGGCGAGCAAACTTACCGAGGCGCTTGCCTTGTGGCACGGCCACCCGCTGGCCGACGTGCGGGCTACGCTGCTCGTCGAAGCCGAGGCCGAACGGCTCACCGAGCTTCGCCTCGGAGCCATCGAGCTGCGGATCACCGCCGAGCTCGCCTGCGGCGGCCATGACCAGGCCGTGCCGGAAATCCGCAGGCTGCTGGCCGACCATCCGCTGCGGGAGGGCCTGTGGCTGCAGCTGATGAGGGCCCTGGACGGGGCCGGCCGCCACGCCGAGGCGCTGGAAGTTTACGGGCAGGCCCGGAGCGCCATCTCGAGCCAGCTGGGCGTCGACCCCGGCGCCGAACTGCGCCAGTTGCACGCCGATCTTCTCGCGAAAGACAGCGCCAGCCTCCCGGGCAGCATCTCGGCCGGAATAGTGACCACGCGCTCCGGGAAGTCGGCCGCTGGCGGCGCCCTCGCCCCGAACGCCGAGGCGGCGGGGACCCGGCCGGGCCAGGGAGCCCGCTCGCCGGCCCAGACGCCGGCCCAGACCCCGGCTCAGCTTCCGGCTGACGTCGCCGATTTTACCGGCCGCGAGGAGCAGGTGAAACGGCTGTGCGATCTGCTTTCCGGGGCCGGCACGATCAGTGGCCGCGGCGCGGTCCGCATCGCGGTGGTGACGGGAACCGGCGGTCTCGGCAAGACCTCCCTGGCGGTGCACGCGGCCCACAGTGTCCGCCGCAAGTTTCCAGACGGCCAGCTGTACGTCGATCTGCTCGGTGCGACCCCGAACCCGCTCTCGCCCGCGGACGTCCTGGCCCGGTTCCTTCGCGACCTCGGTGTGGATGGCAGGCAGATCCCCGTCGACGAGGACGAGCGGGCCGGCCGGTACCGGACGATGCTGGCCAGGCGCCGGATGCTCGTCGTGCTCGACAACGCGCGCGATGCCGCTCAGGTCCGGCCGCTGCTGCCGGGCACGTCGTCATCCGCCGTCCTGGTGACGACCAGGAGCCGGATGCCTGACCTGGCCAGCACCCGGCTCGTCGATCTCAACGTGCTCGACGAAGACGAGGCGCTGACCCTGTTTATCAGGGCGGTGGGCGATGACCGCGCTACGGTCGAGCCCGAGGCCACCGCCGAACTGCTCGAGGCCTGCGCGGGGCTGCCGCTGGCGATCAGGATCTGCGCGGCGCGGCTGGCCTCCCGCAGCGGCTGGACGGTCCAGGCGATGGCCAGCCGGCTCCGTGATGAGCATCACCGGCTGGACGAGCTGAGGGTCGGCGACCTCGCCGTCCGCGCCAGCTTCCAGGTGAGCTTTGCCAGTCTGCCCGCCCCGGCTCAGCCCGGCGGTGTCGCGCCGGCGGACGCGTTCCGCCTGCTCGGCCTGTGGCAGGGGCCGTCGATCTCGGCCGCAGCGGCCGCGGCTCTGTTCGGCACGCCGGAGTACCTGGCCGCGGACGCGCTCGAGACCCTGGTCGACGCGCACCTGCTGGAATCCACCGGTTCCGACAGGTACAAGTTCCATGACCTGCTCCGTGTCTATGCTTCCGAACGAGCCGTGGCTGACGTGTCCGCGCCAGACCGAGAGGCCGCGATCGGCCGGCTGCTCGGCTGGTACATGCGTACCGCCGACGCCGCCGCTACGGCCGTCTCGCCGCACCGCTACAACGTGCCGCTAGACGGCGGCGAGGAGGGTCGGCCCTCGCTCAGTTTCTCCAGCGTGGACGAGGCCCTCCGGTGGTACGACAGCGAGCACGTCAACGTGGTCACCGCAACACGCCAGGCGTCCGCGGTCGGCTTGCACGAGGTCGCCTGGCGGCTGCCTGCGCCCCTGTTCAGCATGGTCAACCGCCGCGGCAACTGGCCGGATTGCATCGCCACGCACCGCATCGCACTGCAGAGCGCCCGCCAGGCGGGTAACCGTCAGGGCGAGGCGTGGGTGCTGAACAACCTCGGCGAGGCCCTCGGATTCACCCGCAACACAGAAGGTATCGGTTACCTCGAACGGGCGCTCGCGGTCAGACGCGAGATCGGCGACCGCCTGGGCGAGGCCCAGGCAGCAAACAACCTTGCGGATGCCTATCAGCGGCTGGGGCGAACGGCAGGGGCTCCCGATCTGCTGCGTCGGGCGCTGGACTTGAACCGGGAGGTGGGTAACAGGTACGGCGAGGGCATTGCCTTGGGCAACTTGGGGGCAGTGCTGCTGGACCTTGACCAAGCCGAGGAGGCCCTTGACTACCTGCAACAGGCCCGTCGTACCTTCGCCGAGATTGAATATGTGGACGGCCTTGGCTATGTCCTGCACATCCTCGGGCGCTGCTACTTGTCTCTGGGCCGTGACGCGGACGCCATGACCTGCCTACGGCAGGCACTGACCAGCCACCGGGCTACTGGTAACCGGCATAGGCAGGCAGCCACGCTAAAGTCCCTTGGCGTCGCGCAGAGCCATGCTGGCCTGGTGGCCGAGGCGCGTGAGTCGTGGGCTCAGGCGGCTGCGATCTTCGATGACCTGGGTGACAGTGAGCAGGCGGCAGAGGTTCGCGCCGGGCCGGTCGCATCCGGCATTTCGTGATATCCGCTCAGACCGGGGCTGCGACCGATACGATAATGCGCGTCTCCCCCGTATTAAGCCTTCGGGGGCCGGAAAACGAGAGGACCAGCATGGGGAATACGGCCGTCGTCGAAGAACTGGCAGGCGTCAACGATCTTGAAGACCTCTACGAGGTGGACGCAAGCGAGAACTCGCCCGAGGACGAGGAAGATGAAGGCGACGAGGAAGATAATGGCGACGAGGACGTCCAGCCTGAGGAAATCCCGCACGAGTAACAACAGCGGCAAGTCGTGTGTGGTGCGGTACCTCGCATCCGCACGCGACTCTCCGCTAGCTTCCGGACTGATGCTGCGATTACGCAAGAGTTACTTATAAGCACATGATAGGTTATATCGATAAGCGGTAGCTCATGATATCCGGGTCGGCCGCCGAAAAGGGAAAACTTTACAGACCCTGCGCGCTAATATCCGCTCCTGCGACATCGGCACGCAGGGTCCTGAAGAAAGTTAATCGGCCGCTACTCAGAAGGCATACCGAACGAGCATTTCATAACGGTCTCCTTCCTATGCTATTCAGGAAAATTGGATCAGCGAACATTAGGCCGGTCGTAGCACTTTTGTAGGCAAACGCAAGGAATCTGTCCGATTTGCTGGTGCTGATATGGGGCCTATGATCACGTTCTGGTAGCTTGGCTGGTCGGAGACCACTGGGGCATCGAGGCCATGCACTGGAGAAGGTCCATGACGCCGTCTTCGGCGAAGACCACTCCCAGCTCCGCCGCGGCTCAGCCTCGCAGATCATGGTCGCCTTGCGAAACCTCACCACGGGCTCATCCACGCCAGCGGCCGTACCACGGTCTCCTACACCACACCCTCACCTTCTTGCGCTCGTGGCGCACTTAAACGGCAAGCTAAGGGTTCTCTGTACCTGCCACGAGTTAGGCTGCTCTCAACGTTTGGGAGCCGGCCAGAGCAGGTCGGCAACGCCGGATTGCCAGAACGACATCACTTCAGCCGTTGCTCGGAAGACAAGGATGCGGCAGATGGGTCACGGAGTGGCGGAGGCGCAGGTCCAACAGCGCACGTCTCTGTGGCGGCACCGCGACTTCATGTTTCTGTGGGGCGGTCAGGCCATCAGTCTGGCCGGCTCCGCCGTTACCACACTCGCTCTCCCGCTCACTGCGGTCGTGGTGCTCAGGGCGTCCACGTTCCAGGTCGGGTTGCTCTCGGCCGCAACTTATGCCGCGTTCATCTTCATCGCGCTGCCCGCCGGAGTCATAGTGGACCGCTTCGCAAAGCGCCGCATCATGATCTGGTGCGACGTTGCGCGCCTGCTGATCATAGGTTCGATTCCGCTTGCCGCTCTGCTTGGTGCGCTTTCTCTCGGACAATTGTTTGCAGCAGCGTTGACCGCAGGGGTGTTCAGCGTGTTCTTCGACGTGGCGAACCAGAGTTACGTTCCCATGCTGGTTGATCCCTCGCAGCTTATGGATGCCAACGGAAAGCTTGGTGCTTCGCGTTCGTTTGCTCAGGTAGCCGGGCCGGGACTGGGCGGAGGTCTCGTCGCGGCCGTTGGCGCAATCGGAGCCATTACGGTCGATGGGCTCTCCTATGCGGTATCGGTCGCATCTCTGCTAGCGATCCGCGGACAAGAGGAACAGTCTGAACGTGGGACGGTTAACATGCGGCGCTTCCGTGCAGAGATCGCCGCCGGACTCGCATTCGTAGGGCGGCATCCGATTCTTCGCAGGACCACTGCCTGCACTGCAACGGGGAACCTGTTCATCGCCATGGAAATGGCCCTGGACATAGTCTTCTTGGTTCGCATTCTACATGTCAGACCTGAATTTACAGGAGTGCTGATTGCAGTCGGCAGCCTCGGCGGTGTAGCCGGAGGCGCGCTATCCGGGCCGCTCGCCCGACAGATCGGTTCGGCGCGCATCATGTGGATGGCACCCCTGGTCATTGGCGCTCCATCGGTGCTCGTGCCGCTAGCGGAACCGGGTTGGCGAGTAGCGCTATTCCCGATTGGTTACGGAGTATCGGCCTTCTCGTGTGTGCTCCTTAGCGTGGCGCAGCTAACGTACCGGCAGACGGTGTGCCCTCCGGAGTTGCGCTCCAAGATGAACGCCGCGACGCGCTGGATCATTTGGGGAGTCATGCCGCTCGGCGGCCTGCTCGGTGGCGCTCTCGGTGCGCTCATCGGCGTGCGACCTTCGATGTGGCTTGCCATCATCGGCACCTGGGCGGCTGGCTTCTGGATCTTCTTTTCGCCTTTGCGGTCGGTGCGAGACCTTCCAGTCGCGGCGGCAAGTTTGTGACGAGATGTGCCTGCTTCCGCGTGCAGCGGCGTTGTCGGCTACACTTCGCATGCGCATTGCACGTTGAGCTGAGGAGAGAGACCGTGCCCGAGGTAAAGATCGCCGCCGAGGCTCGTGACGAGTTCGGCAAGGGCGCTGCCCGCCGTACCCGCCGCGAGGGCCGGGTGCCCGCCGTGCTGTACGGGCACGGCACGGAGACCCGCCACCTGAGCCTGCCCGGGCATGACCTGATGCGGGCGCTGCGGACACCGAACGTGCTGCTGCGCCTCGAGGGCCTGGCGAATGGCAGTGAGATCGCCCTGCCCAAGGCGGTGCAGCGGGATCCGGTCAGGAACGTCATCGAGCACGTCGACCTGATCCTGGTCCGCAGCGGCGAGAAGGTCACGATCGAGGTGCCGATCCGGGTGACGGGCGAAATCTTCCCCGGTGGCGGGGTGCTCAACCAGCAGCTCATTCAGATCTCCCTGGAGGCGGAGGCCACCCACATCCCGCAGCGCATCGACGTCGACGTGGAGGGCATGGAGCTGGGTCAGGCGGTCTACGCCAGCGACCTGAAGCTGCCCACCGGCGTCAGCCTGCAGGTCGAGCCGGACACGCTGGTCTTGCACGTAATCGCGCGGCAGACCGCGGAAGAGGCCGGGGGAGAGACCGCTGAGGCGGCACCGGAGGTGCCCGAGGCGCTGTCTGAGCCGGCGCCAGCCGCCATTAGGGAGTAGGCCGGCTGACCGGAGAACGCTGGATCGTCGCCGGTCTCGGAAATCCGGGACCGGAGTACGCGGGCAACAGGCACAACGCGGGGCAGATGGCGACGGCCCTGCTCGCCGGACGTGCGGGCGGGCCGGGAGCGCGCTTCAAGGCGCACAGGTCGGGCAACGTCATCGTCGAGGTACGGCTGGCGGGGGTTCCGGTCACGGTGGCCCAGCCGCGCTCGTACATGAACCTGTCCGGCGGTCCGGTCGCGGCCCTGCTGGCCTTCTATAAGGTCCCGCCGGAACGGCTGGTGGTGATCCACGACGAGCTGGACATTCCGTTCGGCGCGCTGCGGGTGAAGCTCGGCGGCGGCGACAATGGTCACAACGGGCTCCGCTCTATTACCCAGTCACTCGGAACCCGCGACTATTATCGCGTCAGGTTCGGGATCGGCCGCCCGCCCGGCCGGATGGACGCTGCCGTCTATGTGCTGCGCGACTTCACTGCCGCCGAGCGCAAGGACCTGCCGCTGTTTATCGACCGCTGCGCCGATGCCACTGAAACCCTGATCGCCAAGGGCCTGGCCGCCGCTCAGAATACGTACCATACCGACTAGGCCGAGGAGATCACGCTCGATGGCAGACGACGATCATGCGCTGGCCCGTGAGCTAGCCACCGAAGCGGGGCGGCGGCTGCTTGAGCTGCGCGCCCGTGGCGGCGAGCCGGACAGGCTGCGCAAGGCGGGCGATCAGCTGTCGCACGAGTTCCTGGCCGCAGAGCTGGCCCGCCGCCGGCCTGGCGACGTCGTGCTGTCCGAGGAGGCCGCGGACGACCCCGCGCGACTGGCGGCCCAACGGGTCTGGATCGTCGACCCGCTCGACGGCACCAGGGAATTCGGCGAACCTGGACGCACCGACTGGGCGGTCCACGTGGCCCTCTGGGAACGGTACGACGCGGAGGGGGACGGCGACCTCACCGCGGGGGCGGTCGCGCTGCCGGGCCAGGGTCACGTCCTGTCCACGACCGGTGAAGTGGTGTCGCCTGCCGACCCCGGGCGAGGGGACCAGCCGCTGCGAGTGGTGGTGAGCCGGACGCGTGCACCAGGGTTCGTTCGCGATATTTCGGACCTTATTGATGTGGAACTAGTACCATTGGGGTCAGCTGGCGCCAAGGTGGCAGCTGTTGTCGGCGGGGAGGCCGACGCGTATATCCATGGGGGCGGGTTTTATGAATGGGACACGGCGGCGCCGGTTGCGGTGGCACGGGCAGCTGGATTCCACGCGTCCCGCATCGACGGATCCGCGCTGGCCTATAACCAGGCCGACCTTTTTATGCCCGATATTCTGGTCTGCAGGCCCGCGCTTGCGGGTTCGCTGCTGCAAGCGATCAGGGAAGTCACGCATGCGTCCTGATTATCAGCTGTCTCAGCTTGACGTCCTCGAGGCCGAGGCCATCCACATCATGCGCGAGGTCGGTGCCGAGTTCGAGCGGCCGGTGCTGTTGTTCTCCGGCGGCAAGGACTCCATCGTGATGCTGGCGCTCGCCGAGAAGGCGTTCTGGCCGGCCCGGATCCCGTTCCCCGTGATGCACGTGGACACCGGGCATAACTTTACCGAGGTGCTCGAGTTCCGCGATCGCCGGGTGGCCGAGCTCAGCGTCCGGCTGATCGTCGCGTCGGTGCAGGAATCCATCGATGCGGGCCGGGTCGCCGAGGAGACCGGCAGGCACGCGAGCAGGAACCGGCTGCAGACGGTGACCTTGCTCGACGCGATCGAGGAGCACCGGTTCGACGCGCTGTTCGGCGGGGCGCGGCGGGACGAGGAGAAGGCCAGGGCCAAGGAGCGGGTGTTCTCGTTCCGGGACGAGTTCGGCCAGTGGGACCCCAAGAACCAGCGGCCCGAACTGTGGAACCTGTACAACACGCGGCTGCACCGGGGTGAGCACATCCGGGTGTTCCCCCTGTCCAACTGGACCGAGCTTGACGTCTGGGCGTACATCGAGCGGGAGAAACTCGACATCCCGTCCATCTACTACGCGCACGACCGGCAGGTGTTCGAGCGGGACGGCCTGCTGCTGGCCGACAACCCCCACGTGACCCGGGGGGAGGACGAGCCGCTGTTCACCGCCACGGTGCGGTACCGGACGGTGGGCGACATGACCGGCACCGGGGCTGTCTCCTCCTCGGCCCGGACGGTGGCCGAGGTCATCGCGGAGGTGGCGGCGACCCGGATCACCGAGCGCGGCCAGACCCGGGGCGACGACCGGGTCAGCGAGGCGGCGATGGAAGACCGCAAGCGCGAGGGGTACTTCTGATGGACATTCTGCGGTTCGCGACGGCCGGCTCGGTGGATGACGGCAAGTCCACGCTGATCGGCCGGCTGCTCTACGATTCCAAGTCGATTTTCGCCGATCAGCTGGAGGCGGTCGAGCGGACCAGCCGGGACCGGGGCGAGGATTACACGAACCTGGCCCTGCTGACCGACGGGCTACGGGCCGAGCGGGAGCAGGGCATCACGATCGACGTCGCCTACCGGTACTTCGCGACGCCCCGGCGCAAGTTCATCATCGCCGACACCCCGGGCCACATTCAGTACACCCGCAACATGGTGACCGGCGCGTCCACGGCCGACCTCGCGGTGGTGCTCGTCGACGCCCGCAACGGGCTCACCGAGCAGTCCCGGCGGCACGCGTTCCTGACCACCTTGCTGCGGGTGCCGCACATGGTGCTCGCGGTGAACAAGATGGACCTCGTGGACTACAAGGCTGAGGTGTTCGAGCGCATCCGCGAGGAGTTCTCCGCGTTCGCGGCCCGGCTGGACATCGGCGACCTGACCTTCATCCCGATGTCCGCGCTGCACGGCGACAACGTGGTGGACCGGTCCGCCAACATGCCCTGGTACGACGGGCCCTCGCTGCTGCACCATCTGGAGCACGTGCACATCGCGTCGGACCGCAACCTGATCGACGTGCGGTTCCCGGTGCAGTACGTGATCCGGCCGCACGCCGCCACCGACGCCGAGCTGCACGATTACCGCGGCTACGCGGGTCAGGTGGCCGGCGGCGTGATCAAGCCGGGCGATGAGGTGATGCACCTGCCGTCCGGCTTCACCACCCGCGTGCAGCGCATCGAGGCGGCCGGGGTCGAGGTGCCCGAGGCGTTCGCGCCGATGTCGGTGACGCTGCTGCTCGACGACGACGTGGACATTTCCCGCGGCGACATGATCTGCCGCCCGAACAACCATCCGGCCGGGGCCCAGGACATCGAGGCGATGCTGTGCTGGATGTCGTCCGACGCGGTGCTGGCGCGGCGCAGCCGGCTCGTTGTCAAGCACACCTCGCGCACGGTCAAGGCGATCGTCACCGACCTGCATTACCGGATCGACGTGAACAGCCTGCACCGCGACGAGTCCGCGACCCAGCTCGGCCTGAACGAGGTCGGCCGGGTCCGGCTCCGCCTCACCCAGCCCATCTTCTGCGATCCCTACACCAGGAACCGCACCACCGGCGGCCTCATCTTGATCGACGAGACCACCAACGCCACCGTCGGCGCCGCCATGATCACCGAGGCCAGCTAGCCCGGGCCTAGCTGAGGCTCCCAGCGGACGAACGATCTTGGTGAAGACCGGTACGGTAGCCAATTTCTGCCGGAGGGGTCGCGACGGCACGCCGGGGTATGGTCCGGATCGCGGCTTATCGACCTTGACCGGGAGCACCTGTGAGCGCTGACACTCCTGCCGAAGGCGGCAGGACCACGAACTCGTTCGGCGACCTGACTGACTTCGTGGCGTTGCCGCGGGTCACCGGGCTGCGGTTGTCCCCGGACGGGAGCTGGCTGGTGGCGACCGTGCAGACGCTGAGCGCCGACCGGAAGAAGTACCTGACCAGCATCTGGCGGATCGATACCCAGGGCGGTCCGTCCCGGCGGCTGACCAGGTCCGCCGAAGGCGAGGGCAGCCCGCGTTTCCTGCCGGACGGGTCGCTGCTGTTCACCTCGAGGCGGCCCGATCGCGGTGCGGGCGCGGCGCGGCCGGACTCCTCCGGCGGGGACGTCAGCTCCCTGTGGCTGCTTCCGGCGGCCGGGGGTGAAGCCCGGGTGGTCGCCGCGCTGCCCGGCGGGGTCGCGGCCGCGGAGGTGGCCAGGGACAGCGGAGCCATCGTCGTCGCCTCGCCGGCGCTGCCGGCCGCGGACGGCGCCAGCGCAACGGACGGCAACAGCGCCGCGGCCGACGCCCGGCTGCGCCAGGAGCGGAACGACGCCGGGATCACCGCCATCTTGCACGAGTCCGCACCGGTCAGGTACTGGGACCACGACCTGGGGCCGGACCAGCTCAGGCTGTTCGCGGTCGATCCGGACCACGTGCAGAAAACCGACATCGGCTGGGCCGGAGGCGACAAGGAGCCCGCGGTCGCAGGTCCGGGCACAGGCCAGGGCGACCGTGACGAAGACGCGGCGAAGTTCGCCGGCTTGCGAGACCTGACGCCTGAACCGGGACGGGCCCTGGACGGGCAGAGTTTCGAGCTGACGCCCGACGGCACGTCGGTGCTGACCGGGTGGTGGCAGTGGAACCCGGCCGGGGAGTCGCACTGCGAGCTGGCGATGGTCGACGTGGCCACCGGCAAGCGCCGGGTGCTGCTGTCCGTGCCCGAGTTCGACTTCAGCGGCCCGCGCGTCTCACCGGACGGGCGGTACATCGTCTGCCTGCGCGAAACCCGCGGCACCGCCGAACGGCCGCCGGATCTCACCCTCGTCATGCTCGACACTGGCGAGGAGGACACTGGCGGCTCGGGCGCATCCGGTGAGTCGGGCCGTGACCTGCTGCCTAGCATGGACCGGTGGCCGCAGGAGCCGGCCTGGTCACCCGATTCCCGCGCGCTGTACTTCTCCGCCGACGATGGCGGCAGGCGGCCGGTGTTCCGCGTTGACTCCGGCACCGCTGAGGTCTCCCGGGTGACCAGCGACGACGGTGCGTACACCGATCTGAACGTCGCCCCGGACGGCCGGTACCTGTACGCGCTGCGGGCGACCGTGGCCAGCCCGCCCACTCCGGTCCGTATCGACCTGCGGACTCAGGCGGCCGGGGCCGAGCCGGCCGCGCTGGAGTGCCCCGGTGTCCCGCTCACCGTGCCCGGGCGGCTGGAGGAGGTCGAGGCCACCGCCGAGGACGGCCAGCTGATCAGGTCCTGGCTGGTGCTGCCGGAGGGCGCGTCGGCCAGCCAGCAGGCGCCTTTGCTGCTCTGGGTGCACGGCGGCCCGATGAGCAGCTGGAATTCATGGTCGTGGCGGTGGAACCCGTGGCTGATGGCGGCCCGGGGCTACGCCGTGCTGCTGCCGGACCCGGCGCTGTCCACTGGCTACGGCCAGGAGTTCATCGCCCGTGCGCACCACGACTGGGGGGCCAGGCCGTTGGCCGACATCATGGCCGCGACCGACGCCGTGGCGGCCCGGCCGGACATCGACGCGGACCGGGTGGCCATGATGGGCGGGTCCTACGGCGGTTACATGGCGAACTGGATGGCCGGCCACACGGACCGGTTCAAGGCGATCGTCAGTCACGCCGGGTTGTGGGTGCTCGACCAGATGTTCGGCACCACGGATCATCCGATGTTCTGGCGGCCGCAGTTCGGGGACCCGCTGACTCACCCGGAGATGTACGAGGTGAACTCACCCCACCTGCACGTCGGCCAGATCCGCACGCCGATGCTGGTCATTCACGGGAACAAGGACTACCGGGTGCCGATCTCCGAGGCGCTGCGGCTCTGGTGGGACCTGTCCAGCCATGGCGCGGAGGCTAAGTTCCTCTACTTTCCCGACGAGAACCACTGGATCCTCACCCCAGGCAACGCGCGCATCTGGTACGAGACCGTCTTCGCCTTCCTGGCCCAGCACGTTCTAGACCAGCCCTGGCAGCGTCCCGCCCTGTTGTGAGCACCATAGGGTGGGGTCTATGGCCCGTGCTGACCTTGATAAGCGCCCTGCCGATGTCGCGGCGATGTTCGACGCCATCGCGGGACGCTATGACCTGCTGAACGACATCCTGTCCGCGGGCCAGGTCAGGCTGTGGCGGCGCGCGGTCGCGCGGATCACCGGGGCCGGGCTTGGCGAACGTGTGCTCGACCTGGCGGCGGGGACGGGGACGTCCTCGCTGACCTTCACCGCTACCGGAGCCGACGCCGTGGCCTGCGATTTTTCCCTGGGCATGCTCAGGGCCGGCCGGTCCAGGCGGAGCGACGACGCCCGTCGCGACGGTCGCGGGCGCCTCGGCTTCGTGGCCGGCGACGCGCTCCGGCTGCCGTTCAGGGACGAGGCGTTTGACGCGGTGACGATCTCGTTCGGGTTGCGGAACGTGGCCAGCCCCGGCGCGGCCCTGGCTGAGATGCGCCGGGTGACCCGTCCGGGCGGCCGACTGGTGGTGTGCGAGTTCAGCACGATCACGGTGGGCCCTGTCGATAGGCTTTACCGGCGCTACCTGCTCAACGTCCTGCCCGCGATCGCCCGCCGGACCGCCCGCAGCCCGGAAGCCTACGAATACCTGGCAGAATCGATCGCGGACTGGCCGGCTCAGCGCGAACTGGCCGGCCTGATCGAGACGGCCGGCTGGTCGGCGGTACGGTGGCGGGACCTGAGCATGGGCGTGGTCGCCGTGCACGTCGCCCGGCGTCGATGACCCGCCACCGATGACCCGACGGAAAGGCCGGGCCGGCTGGGACTAAACTGATGGCAAAGAATTTGTGAAGCGGTTCACAAGACATTCAGGATCTGACCAAGTGACCGAGCACGCTCTCCCCGAAACCCGCATTAGCACCGGGCCCACCGCCGCCTCGCGACAGCCGCCCGCTGACGAGGCGGACGTCATCGTCGTCGGCGCCGGTCCGGCCGGCTCGACGACCGCCTTCTACCTGGCACAGTCGGGGCTTAACGTGCTGATGCTCGAGAAGTCCAGGTTCCCCAGGGAGAAGGTCTGCGGCGACGGCCTTACCCCGCGCGCGGTCAAGTCCCTGGTCGGCATGGGCATCAGCGTCAGCGAGCAGGACGGCTGGGTCCGGAACAAGGGCCTGCGCGTCATCGGGGCGGGCCGGCGGCTGGAACTGCCCTGGCCCGAGCTGTCCAGCTATCCCGGTTACGGGCTGGTCAGGACCCGCCACGACCTAGACGAGTCGCTGGCCCGCCGGGCGCAGCAGGCGGGCGCCAAACTCCTCGAAGGCGTCACCGTGACCGGTCCGGTCATCGACGAGCGCACCGGCCGGATCACCGGGGTCAGGGGGGTACGGGGGGACGGAAATTCCCCCCGTAAGCGGGGGGATCCTGAGGGGTCGTCCCCCCAGGAGTACAGAGCTCGGGTCGTGGTGGCGGCCGACGGCAATTCCTCCCGGCTCTCGCTGGCGATGGGCCTGCGCAAGCGCGACGACCGCCCGCTCGGCGTCGCGGTCAGGACGTACTACCAGTCCCCGCGGCACGATGACGACTACCTGGAGTCCTGGCTCGACCTGTGGGACGGCGACCGGCTGCTGCCCGGGTACGGCTGGATCTTCGGAATGGGCGACGGGACGTCCAACGTCGGCCTGGGCCTGCTGAACACCAGCGCCGCGTTCGGCAACACCGATTACCATGCCCTGCTGCGGCGGTGGCTCAAGGGCATGCCGGCCGAGTGGGGCTTCACCGAGGAGAACCGCACCCAGCCGATCCGGGGCGCGGCGCTGCCCATGGGCTTTAACCGGACCCCCCACTACCACCGGGGGCTGCTGCTGGCCGGCGATGCCGGCGGCATGGTGAACCCCTTCAACGGCGAGGGGATTGCGTACGCGATGGAGTCGGGCGAGATCCTGGCTCGCACCATCACCCAAGCGCTCGCGCGGACGCGCCGGACGGAGACCGAGCGGGTGCTCGCGGGGTATCCGCAGGCGCTCCGCGACACCTACGGCGGCTACTACACCCTCGGCCGCGTTTTCGTGAAAGCCATCGGCCGGCCCGGGCTGATGCACTTCGCGACCAAGCACGGCATGTCGCGGCCCGCGCTGATGCGGTTCGCCATCAAACTGCTCGCGAACCTCACCGATCCCGGTGGGGACGCGGCAGACCGGCTGGTCAACGGGCTGTCCAAGCTCGCGCCTAACCCAGAGTGAGTGGTCATGCAAGTAGTCCCTAGGATAAGTCGTTGGCATCCGGCTAAGGGAGGGAGCGGACCACGATGAGACTGTACGTTCCGATCTTCGTGCTGGCCCTGCTCGCGCTCGGCTTCGCCGCCTTCTCCGTGACGTTCGGCGCCTTCGCGGGGCCGAGGCGGTGGAACCGGGCCAAGCTGGAAAGCTATGAGTGCGGCATCGAGCCGACGCCGATGCCGCCGGACGGAGGCCGGGTCCCGGTCAAGTACTACCTGACCGCGATGTTGTTCATCGTGTTCGACATCGAGATCGTTTTCTTGTATCCCTGGGCGGTCACCTTCAACAAGCTCGGCGCCTTCGGCCTGGTCGAGATGGTGACCTTCGTCATCACTGTGCTTGTCGCGTACGCGTACATCTGGCGGCGCGGCGGCCTGGAATGGGATTAGCCATGGGCATCGAAGAAAAGCTTCCGAGCGGCGTGCTGCTGACCTCGGTGGAGAAGGTGGCGGGCTGGGCCCGGGCCCGTTCGGTGTGGCCGGCCACCTTCGGCCTGGCCTGCTGCGCCATGGAGCTGATGATGACCGGCGGGCCGAAGCACGACCTGGCCAGGTTCGGCATGGAACGAGCGTCCAACACCCCGCGGCAGGCGGACCTGATGATCGTGGCCGGCCGGGTCAGCCAGAAGATGGCGCCGGTGCTCAGGCAGATCTACGACCAGATGTCCGACCCCAAGTGGGTCATCTCGATGGGCGTGTGCGCATCCAGCGGCGGGATGTTCAATAACTACGCGATCGTGCAGGGCGTGGACCACATTGTGCCGGTAGACATCTACCTGCCCGGCTGCCCGCCGCGGCCGGAGATGCTGCTCGACTCGATCCTCAAGCTGCACGACAAGATCATGAACACCAAGCTCGGCAAGAACCGCGACCGGCAGATCACTGAGCTGGAGGAAGCGCGGCTGGCCGTGACGCCGCTGCAGATGCCCTCGCCGGCGGGATCCGAGCTGTGAGCGGGCCGCAGGAAACTCCCAAGGCGGGGTCGGAGGCCAGCAGCCAGGACGCGGGCAACCTGCCGGCCCGGCTCGGCCAGCAGCGGCTCGACGAACCAGTCATCCGCACCGGGATGTTCGGCGTGCAGGCCACCGGCGATACCTCTGGTTACGGTCGGCTCCGGGTGCACCAGGTCCCTCCCATCGAGAGTCCCCGGCCGTACGGTTCCTACTTCGATGCCGTCGCGGACGCACTCGGCGAGGCGCTGGAGGCGGCTGGGCTACGCTTCTCCGACGCGATCGAGCGCGTCGTGGTGGACCGGGGCGAGCTGACCTTTCATGTCCGCCGGGAGCGGCTGCCCGCGGTGGCCGCGGAATTCCGCGACGACCAGGCACTTCGCTTCGAGCTGTGCAGCGGGGTCTCCGGCGTGCACTACCTGCAGGACGCCGGCCGGGAGCTGCACGCGGTTTACCACCTGCTGTCGATCACCCACAACCGCCGGGTGCGACTGGAGGTCACCGCGCCGGACGCCGACCCGCATATCCCCTCGCTGGTCGGCGTGTACCCGACCTGCAACTGGCACGAGCGGGAGACCTGGGACTTCTTCGGGATCATCTTCGACGGGCATCCGGCCCTCACCAGGATCCAGATGCCGGACGACTGGAAGGGGCACCCGCAGCGCAAGGACTACCCGCTCGGCGGCATCCCGGTCGAGTACCGCGGCGCCAAGATCCCGGCTCCGGACGAGCGGAGGCACTACTCATGACCGAGGCGCAGACGCCGCGCGCGCCGGCCGGCGCGGGGGGCGCGGATGACGACGCCGCGGAGGGCCGCGTCTACACGGTGTCCGGCGAGGACTGGGACGAGCTCATCGCCGCCGCCAACGAGGCCAAGGACTTCGAGAGCAGCGAGCGGCTGGTCATCAACATGGGCCCGCAGCACCCGTCCACCCACGGGGTGCTCCGGCTGATCCTGACGCTGGAGGGCGAGACCGTCGCCGAGGTGCGCGCGTCCATCGGCTACTTGCACACCGGCATCGAGAAGAACATGGAGTACCGCACCTGGACGCAGGGCGTCACGTTCTGCACCCGGATGGACTACCTCATGCCGTTCTTCAACGAGGCGGCGTACTGCTTCGCGGTGGAGCGGCTGCTCGGCATCGAAGACAAGATCCCGGAGCGCGCCCAGATCATCAGGGTCATGCTGATGGAGCTCAACCGGGTGTCCTCTCATCTGCAGGGCATCGGACCGATGGGCATGGACCTGGGCGCGAGCACGATCTTCCTGCAGGGCATGCGGATGCGGGAACGCATCCTGGATCTGTACGAGCTGATCACCGGGCTGCGGATGAACCACGCTTACATCCGGCCGGGCGGCCTCGTGCAGGACCTGCCGCCCGGGGCCCTGGAAGCGATCCGCGCGTTCCTCGACGGCGCCCCGAGGCTCGTGCATGACCTGCGCGCGCTGATCGACGCCAACCCGATCTTCATCGGCCGGACCAAGGGCGTCGCCTACCTGGACCTGGCGGGCTGCATGGCGCTGGGGGTGACAGGTCCGATGCTCAGGTCGGCCGGGCTGCCCTGGGACCTGCGCAAGTCCCAGCCGTACAGCGGCTACGAGACCTATGACTTCGACGTTCCTGTCACCGACACGTGCGACGCGTACGGCCGGTACATACTCCGGATGGACGAGATCGAGCAGTCGC
>OCZT010002734.1_pt1 | contig 18174 bp, 16 predicted proteins | sample 1539031 | NCBI WGS metagenome assembly OCZT01 (sample SAMEA3539308, study PRJEB22396) | soil metagenome | biome: tundra; feature: field; material: soil | place: USA | collected 2010-05 | depth 0.15 m | reverse complement strand
CTACTTTGATAGAATGGCAGCTCGCCGCCAAAATCGAGGGTGTGATTGCCCTTGACATAGGTCCAGTTGTTGGTGATATCTGTCTGGTTCCGAGCAACATTCAGGGCCCCGTTCCAGTAGGCTGTGAACCAGCCGCCTACATAGAAGCCCACTTCAGGATCATTGGGAGCCCAATCGGGATAGTTTGCGCCCAAACTCACCAGGCCATTCTTGAACTGGGACACACCGGACTCTAGATATATTACCCGGCTCAGCGTTGCTCCCAGGGTGGTCAGGAGGCTGTTTCCAAAACGGTACGACAAGTTCAACGCAGCATGCTGACTGGTAAATGCTTGGTTCGCCGCGCCGCTCGAACCGCCGCTGAGGATGTTGCCGGGAATGACGATGACAGGGTCATTGAGTTTGTCCCAAAGATAGCTTGCCGATATTGTTATTCTGTCGCCAATATGGTGATCCACCTTGAAAACGAATTGGTTGTCGTTCTCCGACACCTTTGAGGGGTAATTGAATTGTCCGGTTGTGGCATTCCCTGTAGGCACGAGCTTGAGTAGATCGAGTGAGATCGGGGCGTAGAGCGATGTCGGGACCTGGTTGCCAGTGAATGACGCGCCGGTGAATGGATTCGTCAGTTGGGTTCCGGGCGCGACAGCAGCAGACCAGTCACCATTATTAAGTTCCGCAGGGGTAGGGCCGAACCCGATATTCGAAGTAGTCCCATACCGATACGTCGTCCGCTGAAATGAACCGAACCAGAACGTCTTGTCCTTTAGCAGAGGGCCACCCAGGCTAAAACCAAACTGATTGCGGTTCAGCGTGTCCGGAGAAGTGGCAAAGTAATTGGTCGCATTGGCGTCTCCGTTTCGCAAGTACTCGAATGCGCTGCCATGGATATTGTTCGTCCCACCCTTCGTGATGACGTTGACGATAGCGCCGCCACGCCCGGCGAATTTCGCGTTATAGGAGTTCGTATCCACCGTAAATTCTTGCACTGCATCGGGATTGGGGAAAACGTTGGCGACGTCGGTGTAAGCGTCCTCATTAAGGCCGCCGTCTAAATAGTACGCGGTCGAGTTCTCGCGGGCCTCGCCACTCGACGTAACGAAGCCTGAGTCCACCGTTTCCGGGCGAGTCGCAATCTGACTTGAGTAATTGTTTGCATCCGGATTGTGGGCGCTGGTGTCGGGAGCCAGCGCGATCAAGTCAATCACCCTCCGATTGTCCAAGGGCATGTCTTCGGTAAACTGAGGCGTAATCGCGAAGCTCACTGTCTGACTCCGCGTATCCACCAAAGGCGACTCGCCGGTTACCACAACTTCCGCGCTGGTCGCGCCGACCTTTAAGCGAACGTCCACTGTCCTTGACTGACCGACCTGGATCACAATTCCGGTTTGCTCATAGCGCTGGAACCCGGTCGCCTCCACCCGCAGCACATAGGTGCCAGGTTCCAAGTTAGAGACGATGTAAAACCCTTGCGCGTTAACCTGCGCAACCGTGGCGATCCCCGTGGAAGACTCGGTCACAGCAACGTGCGCTACGGGTACCACGGCACCGCTAGGATCGACCACCTCTCCCGAGAGAGTGGCCGCTGTTCTTTGACCCACAGCCAAAGCCGGCCAGAGCATGGCCACGCAGACCGCCAATACGAATGTGCTAAATCTCCTCATCTCAACTCTCCCTGCTGGGCTTCATTAAGCAAGCCTACCTGTATCCATAAGGACTGAATTTTGTTCGCTCACGAACGATCACACTGCGCCAAGCATTTGAGCACTAAACGTCATACTGTGTCAAGAAAAAATAAAATAAATCGGATAAAGATATGCAACAGTCTCAAAGACCCCACAAACTTGTGCAGAAAACCCAATGGCCATGGGCTGCTGCAAGGCGTAACACCGGTCGCTTCAGGGAAAAAAGGGAGGATATTCAATTCTCAGCGGAACAAAAGAAAGAAGCAATATAGATTGACAATCGCTCACATACGAACTACCCTGCCGGTATTGAGCCCGGGTGCTCTTCTTGGACGATGGTCGCGAAAAACGCACGATTCCGCAGTAATAATGACAAATTGAGTCTGTCGGACACAGCATACTCGCCCCATCACGGCTACCGCCTGATGTGTTCGCTGATGTGTCTGATCCTACTCGGCAGCCCAATCCGCCTCTTCTGCCAGCAATCTCAGCCAGCCAAGCACCCGCAAGGCGCTCTGGAGAATCACACCCTGGAGAATCGATGGCTTAAGGTAGATCTTGAAACGAGCGCTGGCCGTCTGGGCAGAATGCGAGTACAAGATCGCTCCAGCGGAAAAATCGTCGATATTCCGCTAGTGTTCACACTGAAGATGCGGGATGGTTCAACGTTGCAGCCGAGAGAAATGGGGGTTGTTGAGCCTCTTTTATTCACAGAGTTGCAGCCTGATCCCTCCGCCCAGCGTGCGGCCGATCGACTGGCGCGCAAGCAGATCTGCACCAGGCTAGTCGATTCGCGAACGTCCACCCACGCCGTTTGGTGCGGGATTCTGGGCAATGACTCCACGTATTTCCGGCAGGAACTGAAGGTTGACAGCGAGCGCGAGACCTTGCCCATCGCCGAAGTTCGGCTGCTGGAGTTGAATGATCCTGACGCGCATCTCGCCGGTCAGGTCAAAGGTTCACCCGTTACCGATGGCAGCATGTTCTTCGGGTTTGAACACCCTCTCTCGATCGCGCAAGTCGCGGATGGACACGTGGTCATAAGCCTCTCGCGAGAACTGCCCTTACGCCGCGGTGAGACCATCACGTACTCTTCGGTGATCGGCGTGGCTCCTGCCGGGCAGATGCGTCGCACCTTTCTCGAATACTTGGAACGCGAGCGGCCCCGTCCCTATTCGCCCTTCTTGCATTACAACTCCTGGTACGACATCGGGTTCACCAATCGATATAGCAGCGATGGAGCCCTGGACCGCATCAACGCCTTTGGCAAGGAGTTGGTCGAAAAGCGCGGTGTGAAGCTCGACTCGTTTCTCTTCGATGACGGCTGGGATAACCCCAGCAGCCTCTGGAATTTCAATTCCGGGTTCCCGGAAGGGTTTACACCGGAGTTGCAGGCTGCCGCCCAATATCACTCGGGTATCGGGGTTTGGCTTTCACCATGGGGTGGCTACGACGAGGAGAAAAAGCAACGTCTGGCCTTTGGGCGCACGGCCGGATATGAGATCCAGAATGACGGCTTTGCTCTTTCGGGTCCCATTTACTACGCTCGTTTCGAGCAGGTGTGCCTGGAAATGCTGCGCAAGTATGGAGTCAATCTGTTCAAATTCGACGGGACGGGCAATGCCAACCGAGTCTTTCCCGGCAGCCAATTCGACAGCGACTTCGATGCCGCAATCCATTTGATAGGACAGCTTCGGAAAGACCGCCCTGGCCTTTTTATTAACCTGACCACAGGCACCTATCCTTCGCCCTTCTGGCTCTTGTACGCCGATTCCATCTGGCGCGGCGGCGAAGACCACAGCTTCTTCGGCCAGGGAAGTTCACGCCAGCGCTGGATCACCTATCGAGATGCTCAAACCTACAAGAACATCGTGCTGCAAGGCCCACTGTTTCCCCTCAATTCTTTGATGTTGCATGGTCTCCTCTATGCGCAGCACGCCGAAGGCCTGCAGTCGGATCCCAATCAGGACTTCGCCGATGAGATTCACTCGTACTTCGGTTCGGGAACGCAACTGCAGGAGATGTACATAACGCCCTCCCTTCTCTCTACACAGGATTGGAACACCCTGGCAGAGGCGGCAAACTGGGCTCGTCGAAACGCGGCAACCTTGAGAGATGCGCATTGGGTCGGAGGCGACCCGGCACGCCTCGAAATCTACGGTTGGGCCGCCTGGAGCCCCGGGAAGGGCATCGTGACGCTCCGCAACCCTTCGGATAAGGAACAAGATTTCCTGTTGGACATAGAGGCTGTGTTTGAGTTGCCTTCGGATGCGCCGCACGAATACACAGCGACGGATCCCTGGAACTCCGCCGAAAAAGTCCGGACGCTTCGCATAGGACAGCCAGCACGGATACGGATGAGGCCGTTCGAGGTACGAACGCTCGAGGCTCAGCCTATGCCTCGTTAAAATGGCGCTGCGGAACCGAATCTTCAGAGTCGCGGGCCGCCGAAGCTTGCTCTACATTGACATTGCCGCGCCAGCAGCCGCTGAAATTGGAACGATGAATTTCATGTACTAACCGCAGTTGGGTTATAACCTAAAGGCCAAAGGGCTGCCACTGTGTCACGCGACGAAAAAGCTGGCTACAACTGTGTGTGGCTGGCGCTTTCCGAACTGATGCCGACCCGCATTCGCTCCAACGGCATGAGCATTGCCTTGTTGATTAACCAGGCGGTTTCAACGACCATTGCCGCCGTGTTCCTTCCGACCGTCGGCAAGCATGGCTACGCGACCATGTTTTTCGGCTTTGCCGCCTGCACCGTAATTTACTTCGTCACGGCCGCGGTTTTTCTGCCGGAAACAAAAGGGAAAACGCTGGAAGAGATCGAAGCGCATTTTGAAGGAGCAGGTAATTAACGGCTTGTATTCATTGGGCTCACTCGAAGGCTCCGGGATCGGGGCAGCCGAGTTAGCTCCTGCTGGAGCCACAACCGAATATGTGAGGGTCGTGCGATGATCGAGACTCTTCCAGCTTCCAACTCCGCCGCGGCGAAGGACGCCCGTAAATTGCTTCGTCCTCTGCGCCGTGATCTTCTGGGCTTGCTGCGCGAGTTGATTCGCGTCAACACCGTGGCAGTTCCTCCCAACGGCAACGAAACGCCCGCCCAGTTGGTTCTGCGGGATTTCTTGTTGGAGAAGAACGTCCCTGCAGAACTCTATGAGATAGCATTTGTAACCGAGTCTCGCAGCCGCTGGCGCCGGAAAGACCGCCGCTACGCTGGACGGAAAAACCTTGTTGCCCGGCTTCCGGGATCGGGCCGCGGCAAGAGTCTGCTCCTGAACGGGCACATGGACACGGTTCCCCCGGGCAGGTCCCAGTGGTCCGCTTCGCCCTGGGCTGGGAACCTGCGCAAGGGCCGCATCTACGGACTCGGCAGTTTCGACATGAAGGGAGGTCTGGTTGCACAAGCCGGCGTCATATGTGCCCTGAAAGCTGCGGGCTTGCGGCCAGGTGGAGACCTGGTCTTCGAATCCGTGGTCGATGAAGAATGGGGAGGCGGGGGGGGCACTCTGGCTGCACGTCTGCGTGGAGACTCTGCGGACGCTTGTGTCATTTCCGAAGGAACACAGCTTGAGATCTTTCGCGCAACCCGTGGCGGTTTTGTGGTTGACCTGATTGTCAAGGCAGGGGATCCGAGCGCATATTTTTCGCAGAGCGAGGTCTTAAGCCCGGCCATCCCGGTTGGCAGGCTCCTGGGATGGGTAGATTCCTGGTCGAAGAAGCGCAGGAAAATGAAGGGACTTGGAGCCTATGCTAAATTTCCCGATCCCGCTCCTGTCCAGGTGCTGGCAATTGAATCCAATCGCCTCGATCCGGAAGTCCCGCTAAGCGTGCCCTCGGAAGCTACACTTCGTCTCTACTTTCAGTTTCTGCCACAGGAGGACGTTCCGGCGGTCATAACCGATATTCGCCACTCCTTGAAGAAATTCGAAAAGTCGGATCCGTTTTTTCGCCGTTATCCGGTTAAGTGGAAACCTCTGTTAGGTTCGCCACTGCTCGGGCACGAGTTGCCACTGGAACATCCGTGGAGCCGGTGCATGATCGCCAGCGTGGCTGCGGCTCTCGGGAAGGCGCCGGTGGTTACTGCTGCCCCTTATCCTTGCGACGCCTTCCTTGTTCATCGCGGGTTTGGGATACCGACACTGCTCTTCGGACCGAAAGGTGCAGGGGCACACAATCCCGATGAATATGTCGAAACTGAGTCGATCATACAAACCGCCGAATCCCTGCTTACGGCAGCGCTCGAGTGGTGCGGTGGATAAGAGGTTATTTCTCACGGAAGCCTAGCATGGGAGCTCCGACTTGCGTCAAAAGGCTGACGTGTAACTTGCGTGTTTCGCTAAGGAAGCGTCGTGCCAACTCTGGTGGAGCGTTGTGTACATAATTCGTCATTGTCGTTGGGGAGATCCTGCGTGTGTTGTGGTCCTTGTTCATGGAGATCACGCAGGTCCGCACAGCAGATCGCGGCGAGAGCACATGATGTTATGATCGTTTGTAGTCCATTCCGTATTCTCTTAATTGGTGCTGGCTGATAACAATTGGGTAAGCTGGTATCTTTTATGTTTGCTTGCGGATTCGAAACCGAGTTACGAAGATGGAGCGGTACTCGTTTGGTTCGGGGCCAAGAGGAGGCCAACAATCGCCATGCTCGCTGAAGAACGAAGGTTTCGCATTCGCGAGATTCTTACCATGCAACGCACGATCAGCGCTTCTAAGCTGTGCAGTACGTTAGAGGTGACGCCCGCAACGATTCGCCGCGACCTGGCGGCTCTCGAAGATGAAGGTGTGCTCGTCCGCTCCCACGGCGGCGCGGTGTCTCGAATGTCGAGCACAAAGTTTCAGCCTTCTTACGAAACCTTAGCGCGCAGCAATAGCGAAGAAAAAGTTGCCATCGCGCGCGAAGCAGAGAAACTAATCCTCGATGGGGATACGGTGTTCCTCGAGGGCAGCACGACAGTGTTGGAGCTGGCGGGCCGCTTGCACAACCGCCATCGGCTTACAGTGGTGACCAATTCCCCAACCATCGTATGCCAACTACAACACAGCGCCGCCGTGACTGTTTTGTGTACTGGCGGCGACCTGCAGAAGGACACGTTCTATTTCTCGGGAGAGTGGGCGCAGCGGGCCCTGTCCGAAATACGGTTGGACAAGGCTGTTTTGGGGGTGAGCGCCATCGATCCTGGTTACGGAATCTCCACTGCGAATCATGCTGAGGCCCAGATCAAGAAAATGATCGTCAAGGCGGCAAAGACTCGCATTGGACTTGCGGACCACAGCAAGTTCGGCAAGCAGTCTTTTGCCTATGTCGGGCCAGTCGTCGATATAACTACCCTCGTGACCGACGATGGAACGGACCCGAAGTACATCGATGAGTTGCGCGAAGTCGGTATCGAAGTGATCGTCGCCGAAACGCAACGGGCGCAGCCACCTGTCCGAAAGAATCGATCCAATACAAACAAAACGGATTGACAATCGCTCGAATACGAACTAAATTGATCTTCAGTATTGGGCGGATTTCTTTCTGCCTGGGGGAGCTTTGAGCGATTGTGGCAAGAAAATCCGGCTACTTAGGCTTTTAGGGGGCGTGGACCATAGGGCGCTCGTAGTCGCCTTCGATCATGCTTTAGTGCTCGGTCCAATTCACGGTACTGAGGACCCTCTGGCACAGATCCGTCGTTTCGCCGAAGCGCAAGTCGATGCCTTGCTGCTCAATCTCGGCTTGATCCGCCAATTCGCGAACACTCGCCTTCCCAGATCATTGCCCTCGATAATAGCTCGCCTTGATTGGACAAGTGTGTGGTCAGTGGCCAGTAACAACGGCCAAGGCGATCTCCGTAGCTGCATGCTGGCTCGTCCAGAAGACGCTTTGCGTCATGGCGCCGACGCAGTCCTCACCTACATGGTCGTGGGCAGCGGAGACTCTGACTTCGAAAGCAAGGAGATCGCACGCACCGCCAAAGTGGCCCGCGAATGTGAGCGCGTCGGAATCCCTCTGATTATCGAATCGCTGGCGCGCGGCCCGAACGTTTCCGATCCTGGAGATCCTAAGTGGCTTAACCTGCACACCCGCATGGCCGTCGAACTGGGAGCGGATGCGATCAAGACCGACTACAGCGGCGATCCCGCATCCATGCGCTCAGTTGTTGAAGATTGTCCCATCCCCATCCTCGTACTCGGCGGAAACCGTCAGGCTTCCGATGTCGGCGCGCTCGAAGTCGTACGCGGAGCGGTCGCGGCCGGGGCGGCAGGAGTTTTCTTTGGGCGCAATGTCTTCCAAGCCCCGAATATGAGTTCCTTTCTGCAACAAGTACGCGCCATTCTAGAGGGCATCGAAATTCCTCAGACCAGGAGATAAGCGACAATGCCCCATAGCGGCCGTACGAAGGCGGTACAACGCTTGAGCAATGTTTTGGACGGCCGTGGTGGCTATCGCATAAAAGCCGAATGGGGACACATTTCCGTCCTGCAAGGCGGCGGCCACATTCGCGAGTTAAGCCTCAACAGCGTTCCGGGAGTGAATCCTCTGTGGCATCCGCAATGGACGACGATCGATCCAGACGACTACTCACCTAAAAAGCACCGGCGTGTTTACGGCCCTCCGCCGGATGGCAAGTTGCTTGCCGGCATCGCCGGACACAGTTTGAGTTTCGATCACTTTGGGCCGCCATCGAAAGAGGAAACCGCAGCAGGACTTACGACTCACGGAGAGGCCCCGTCACTGAAATGGGACTTGCTGAAGAAATCCGATTCTCCCCGGCCCACCCTCCATTACGGACAGGTCCTCCCTCAGGCGCAAATCGATTTCCGCAGGACAATTTCAGTCGACCGTTCGAATCCCGTTATTTGCTGCGAGGAGCAGGCGACGAATCTTAGCGCGTATGACCGGCCGATTTCCTGGAATGAGCACGTAACCTTCGGGCCGCCGTTCCTCGAATGTGGGACGACCGTCTTTGATATGCCGGCAACCCATGCCAAGGTGTGCCCTGCTAGCTACAGCGAACAGATTTTTCTGCAGCCGGATGCTGAGTTCAGGTGGCCTAATGCTCCGACAAAACAAGGCGCAACCACTGACTTGCGACGGACTCCAGATCAGCAGTTCGGGCACTATACGATGCAACTGCTGGATCCAGCCCTGCAAATCGTTTTTGTCAGCGCCTGCAACCCATCTCAGAATTTCCTGGTCGTGTACGCGTTTCGGAGAGCGGATTTTCCCTGGGTTGGCAACTGGGAAGAGAGAAACAACCGCACTGCGCCACCTTGGAAAGCGCGAACATTTTGTCGAGGCATCGAGTTCAGCACAACGCCTGACGCAATTCCAGATGAAACGCACCGCACCATTCTTAAGGGAAACACGTATCCATTGGCACGCCCAGAGTTCGACCTGGGGACGGCAGTTGCCGACCTGCCGATGGAACGCATGCTCTTGGTACTGTTGAGATCCGTCTTGGTATGGCCTCGCCATATTGCGCCTTCGCTGCTCCTGAATCAATTCCGCAATCGTCAATCACTGTCCTCGGCAACAAGCGCAATAAAGATGAGAATGCGGAACAGAATACCGATACCAAGGAAACTCAGCGCGCGTTGTACGGTTTCCGGGGCGACGTCGAATTTTCCAATATCACACTGACGTTTGGATCCCCGGGCTCGAAGCATTTTGGAACCGAGCCCCTCCCGGGCGTAGTTCGATGCGTCAAGAAACAAAGGTAGATGTAGCGGGTGGGTGGCGGCTTTGCCGACTTGGCTTCCTGGCGATTCTCCAAAGAGCATGAGCGCCTATGAGAGCAAAGCGAAGAGGTCCATTACTCGTCGCCGGGCCAGGGCTGGAGGCCCTTATCCAGGGTTTTCACGAGGATGCCGTCGGGCATATCACCGCTGATTTCCCAGATCATGGCCCCGGCAAGATGGTGCTTGCGGACGTAATCCATCTTGAATGTGAGCGAGATGGGATCGTCATAGGTCCAGAAGTTGTTGCCGTCGTAAAGCCAGGGGACTAGCGCAATGGGATCGCGATATTTCGTGAACTTCTTTTCGATGGTGACGATGTAGTTGTATTCCGAACCGGAGCCGACAGGGGTGCCAGACTCAAACAAGCCGTTGTTGGTACTGGGAATGTCTGTCCATTCGTAACCGTAGAAGGGCACGCCAAGAACGATTTTGTCCGGTGCCACACCCAACGCGAGAAAGGCCTCGACGCCAGTGTCATCATTGCAGGAGGGACAAGGATCCAGCAAAGATTGATAGAGCGGCGCAACAAAGCCGGTGGTGTTGTTCCATGGACCGTCAAAGTCGTAACCCATTATGTCGATGAAGCTAAGAGGATTCTGGACTGCGTTGAGATTGATGTATTGGTAGGCCCAACTGTTGGCGTTGGCGGCGATGGAGAGAGTCATGTTTGGGCGGATTTGATCGAGCTGCGTGCGGAATTCTTGCAGAAGCGCGGTGAAATGTTTCATGTCCGCGTTGCTGGCGGGGTATTCCCAGTCGATGTCGAAGCCATCGAAGATGCCGGGTTTGTGAAGGCCGGGAGCGAAATTGCCGTGGATATACATATCCACGCAGCTTTTCACGAAGGCTGCGCGATTCACGGGCCGCGCGGCGCTGCTAAAGGCGTTCGGGTCAGCACTGCCGCCGCCGATCGACATGACAATGTGCAACTGAGGGTACCGTTCCTTCAGTTCCTGGAGTTGATGGAAATTGCCGACGAAGGCGTTGGGTTTTTGACTGTCGGCCTTGCCGTTGACGGTTTCATCGGCGGTGAAAGCGAACTGGTAGTCGGCGTAGGTATCGAAGCTCGCGCACTGATTGTTGACCACGTTGGCGAAGGCGTAATTGAGATGGGTCAAGCGCGACGCGGAGCCGCTGGTGATTACGTTCTTGGCGAAATAACCGCCGTGCCCAAAAGTACCGTTGTAGACACCCCACTGAGGAAAGTAGCCGACAAGTTTGGGTGCGGAAAGGTTCTGCACCCGTTCAGCCGATTCCAAGGATGGCTGTTGGGCGAAAAGGGGACTGGCAGTTACGAGCAGGAATGCGCAAAGACACTTCATGAATGTCATGGGATGGACCTCCGTCGACGGAATCAGTGTAGAGCGTATTACGGAACAATTGGGAAGGGAAGCCGATGATCCCAGTCACACTAAGCTGTGACACCGGGTACAGCGGCCAACAGTACTTGGTGCAACCTTGTACACCAGTTAGTTCAGACCCAGGGAACGCTCATCGAACCACCAGAACGACATGTTGCCGGACTCGATTTGGATCGACATCGCGAATGGGTCGCAACGGTGCCGTACCTAGTGTAGAAGGGCACAGAGCCGTGCGCACGCCATGTCGCATAACGGCCTCCGAATTCAGCGATTCGCTGAAACACTTTCTTGACGCTTGCTGCGTGTTACGCAGGGACACTTTGTGCTGTACCATCTGCGGGGCATCGATACTGTATGTCCGAGCCGCCCTTTCAATTCATGACGCGGCATGCGCCGGTTGCGAAGAACCGGACCAAAAAGTCTGGAACACCGTAGTCCCCTACTGCCCAAGGTGCGAGGAGAGGCCTGCACAACGAGGTTGTCTATACCTGCCCTTGATGGTCTTCTCCAGGGGTCCTGAGGCGAACAGCCCACGACGGGCTGCCTGACAGGTTGTGCCGTATGAAACACAAAATGAAAGCAGTGACACACCCCCACAGCAACGAACTGGGTGGCGTCGGAGAATGGATTGCCTCTCTCGTTGTGTGGTGTGCTGCAATCGCCATTTCTCTCGCGATTGTGTGCATCTTGCTCAGTCCGGCGGAGTAGAGTTCGCGGGTGAACGCAGAATTTTAGGGAGACGGTGTCGGTTCCCCGAACTGCGATGGCCGAAGATCGGTGAAGTGACGCAGGATCGAGAAAATCGTCGGTTTTCTGCCCACACACTCATAGGAGGGCCGTGGCGTCCTCACCGCATCAACGAATCGCTGAATTTCGTGAAGTGTTTTGTAAAGAGATTAGCCGGTGCTGGAATCGATTTCCTCATCCACCTCGACAGGAGGTGCCTCCCATGACTCCCGAAGGCCAAATCAATGCAGAGGACATTATTGATGTTGCACTCCACCATGAAATCAAGTGCCGCGCTTACGAACTCTACGAGCGGCGGCACGACACTACCGATGGCCACGATTTAAAGGACAAGCTACAGGCCGAACTGCCCCGTGTGGCCTACGCCGCAGCCCAGCTTCAGAAGTACTCCAATGGCGAGGTAGGGGACACTAGAGCCGTCAGAGCGGCTCGGGTTTACATGTGTGCTCTAAGCTCCATTATCGGTGAGCGTGACATGGATTGAGCAAACCACCGAACTCCGGATCATCCCTGCCGCAGCTTTCCACCTGTGGCCTCAAGGAATTCCCCGGTTGCCAGATGCAGCGTACGGCCCAGATCACGAAATGTGCGGACAGGCTTTGCGGAACAAGGATGGTCACACGGTTCGGAGGAACTCGCTTGAGATATAGAAGCCCGGCCCCTTCGCCGCCGAGCGGCGGCTGAACGATGCGACGCTCGCACCTAGTTGGGGCCGGGCTCAATTCAGGGGTATTCAGTTTTTGATTCCTCCTATTAGAGTATTACAAGCGTTTCCCACCTCCACTGTCAGTGATCTTGAGTACAATTAAGGTTTTTCTTAGCTGATGATAAATCGCCATAGCACAAGTTTGCGCTTTCCTTTCGCATATCTGGCGAACAAAAGGCGCAAAGTTGTGATAAGGCCCGTGGCTGTTGAAAAACTCACTCGCCGGAAAATGGCCGAAAAAACTTTGCATTAGGAAGCCCTACAAACGACTTTCTCGATTTTCCTAGACATTTTCTATCCCCCAAATTTCGGCTGTTTTGGAGAAAATGGAGTTTTCAACAGCCACGCCTGTTTACAACAATCGACCGTCAGACCCTCATTTAGGGCGTTTCGCAGCCGGCAAAACCAGCCGACATCGCGGTTCCTTGTTACGAGATGTTGTGAGGTCCCTCACTTAGTTTTCAGTTGACAGAGGTTTCATTAAAGAGTAAGAGCAAGTGCTGTAAGCGCTTGACGCGTTCGTCGGCCCCACTTTTTCCTCGCCTTCCGAACGGCGGTTGCCACGACAAGATGCAGCACTTTTGAGACAAAGGACCGAATTGCCGACAAGACTACCTCTATCTGCCGAGTTTGTTGGGAAGAGGAAAAAACACGTGTCCGACGTGTATTGCGCATTGAAGCGCGTCGGCGCTATCGGGAGGATTCCATGAAGACCACGCAATCAGATGTGTTCATGCAATGGGAGAACGTGGGCGGCGCGGAAGTGCTCAAGGTTTGGAAACTGGAGGGCAAGGAGAAGTACCCTCAAATAGCTGTTATGCGCATGTCCAATTCTGACTATCTCAAGTTCGCCCACAACCAAGAGGGTTTTAAAAGTTTTGTCAATCAGCACGAGGTTTTCTCTAAACCGATAATTACAGCGGGTCCATGGGTGACGCTATCCTCCGTGGACGAACAAAAAAACCAACCGCCCGACTGGGTGGTCGTTATGGTTCATGGCAAAATGAGCACGATGATTGTTGCCGCTCTACCGCAATTGTTGGAGGAGAAAGTCCCTTCCAAGAGGAAGTGAGGTTGTTGAGGACTCGGGTTTCCTGCCTGTGGGGCATTAGCTCTCAGCCCTCACCAAGGACCTGTGCCCTTAGAGGTTCATGCGGCGCAGCAGTTTCTCGAATCGGGGGTCGGAGCGAAGCGGATCCATGACCGGCTCCACTTTGAGCCGGACTAAATACGAATCGCGTTCTTGATAGGCCTTCTCCAGCCACGAGAAGGCTTTGTCATTATCGCCCAAGGCAGCATAGACCACGCCAAAAAGGTATGGCGGAACGTAATGGATTTTGTATGCCGCAGTTAGCTCCGCAACAATCTTCTGAGCCTGTGTCTTGTTGCCTGCCAAGGCGTACGCGCATCCCAAGCTCGCCAGCCGGAGGGGATCATTTCCAGAAGACGCCACTAGGTTCTTATATTCGGCAATGGCCTGGTTATACACCCCAGTAGCAAGGTAGACGGAACCGGCACATTCGTGCGCGGACACGGCGTGCGGATCCAAGTCCAATACCTTGCGACACTGTTCGAGAGCATTATTGTAATTACGCGAGTAATAGAAGGCCCATCCAACGCCTAGGAGGGTAGCAGTCGAAAGTGGGTCTAGTTCTTGGGCGGTTCGAATCTGAGCCAAGGCTTCATCGTGTCGCCCCATCTCCGATAAGGTTTCGGAATAGATACGGTGGGCCCCAGCGTAGCTTGGGTTCAATTCGATGGCGCGCTTGAACTCTTCGTCCGCACCGGGCCAATCCCAATCGCCGTAGAATTTGATGGATGCCAGTGTCACATGAGCATCGGCCAGACTGTCATCAAGCGCCAAGGCCTTCTGAACGTACTCTTTCGCTTTCGGCATGGCTACGCGAGGGGACAGCTCATTCGTTAACCAGTAGTAGTCGGCCAAGCCTGCGTAAGCGGGAGCATAGCTGGAATCTATTCTGGCTGCCTCCTCGAAGTAGGACTTGGCTTCCCGCATCCCATCTTCTGTTCCCTGCTGCAAGTGGTAACGGCCTTTGAGATAGGCGTCATGCACCGCAAAAGTTGCCGAATCAGTCCTTGCCGCATGTCCTTGCTCTTTCGGCGTTAGCTTGATTTCGATCGCGTTGGCGATGGCGCGTGCAACGTCGTTTTGCACTGCCCAGAAGTCGCGCACGTCCCGCTGATAGCTCTCGGCCCAGAGATGAGTGTCGGTGGCCGCGTGGATTAATTGGGCTGTCACGCGCAAACGGTCTCCTTCCCGCAAGACCGAGCCTTCGACTATGGCGTCGACATGAAGTTCCGCCGCAATCTCTGGCAGTGTCTTTCTTGTTCCCTTGTAGTGCATTGCCGAGGTTCGCGAGATCACGCGCAATCCCTTAATGCGAGCCAAGTCGGTAATAAGTTCGTCTGTCATCCCGTCCACGAAATACTCCTGCTGTTGGTCGTGGGAAAGATTTTCCAGAGGCAGCACAGCGATGGACTGTATCACGGTGTTGCCGTGGCCGAACATTCGCTTCCGAATTCCACCCAGATTGAATGCGAACGAAACAAGCAGCAATGCGAGCAAAGTCAATCCAAAGCAAGCGGGAACCAACCAGCTCCGCCTTTTGCTTGCCGGAGAAGATGCAAGCGCGCTCGATCCGGCGGGCAACGCGAATCGCCGCAAATCAATGGCCAACTCCTTCGCCGACTGGTAACGGTTCTCCGGTTCCTTCTCTAAACACTTGCTGATGATCCGCTCCAGTTCCGGGGACAACCTGGGATTCAGAGCTGTGGCTGGCCGGGGCGGGCGGTGCAGAATCGCTCCAATCAACTGCGCCCGTTCCATCTGTGCGAACGGCTGTTGCCCCGTCGCCATCTCATAGAGCACTTCCCCGGCCGCATGAATGTCGGTGCGCGCATCAATCTCTCCGCCGAGCAACTGTTCCGGCGCCATGTAGGGCAGGGTTCCGGCCATCGTCTGCGTTTCGCTCAGACTCTCGGTCGTGGCAGTCGGAGTCACGGGCAACCGCAGCCTCGCCAGCCCAAAGTCCAGAATCTTCAGCCTCCCGTCCGCGGTTAGCCGCAAGTTGCCCGGCTTCAGGTCGCGATGAACCACTCCGCGTTCATGAGCTGCCGACAAGCCTTCGGCCAGTTGCGTTCCCAGGCTGATGACTTCTTTTTCGAGCAGCAGTCGGGCAGCCAGTTTTTCGCTGAGCATGATTCCGGGAATGTACTCCATCACCAGGAAGTCCACGCCCCGCTGTGTGTCGAAGTCGTGAATCGTGGCGATGTTGGGATGGTTCAGCTTGGAGAGCGCCAGCGCTTCCTTGTGGAAACGCTTATGGGCGGATTCGTCGCCCAGGGTTCCGGGCGGAAGTACCTTGATGGCTACGTCGCGGTCGAGGTGCTGGTCGTGGGCACGGAAGACTTCACCCATGCCTCCGGCGCCGATCTTTTCGACAATGCAGTAATGACCTAGCGTCTGGCCAACTAACGCGTCCTGGCCAACTGACTGGTTCACCACGGGAGAAACCGCTCCTTCTTGCCGCCCCACTGGGCAAATCCTAGGCCCGACTCCTAGGCAAGTCAACGTAAACGGAATCGCTCAAAACAGGTGGATTCGCGAACCCATCTTGCGGCGGTGGCAGGTCAATTGGCGAAACATCGCCGTTACACTTTTGGACCCTGTGCAAGGGGGTTTTGAGCGTAATCGCCAGTTAACAGTTAGGGCAAACTCCGGCGCTAGGCCCGGGCCTCGCTGGACCATGCTCCCTAAGGTTGCGATCACACGTGCCGGTAACCCCCGTCACAGCCCGCCTGCGAAACCGCGCCTAGAGTGATGTGCGTTGGGCGCACGGCACCCGCTTTAGCTGGAACTCAACCGTCCGCACCGAACCTTCCCAAAGAGGCCAGAGCCCAACCGCCCCTTTCGTTCCTCGCGGCCTCATTCTTCTCGCTGAAGCTCAAGAAATCTGTGGAGGTTCCCACCATGAAGTTCTTGCTCTCTCTCGCAGGCAGCAAACACGCTACATACTTCCGAAGTCTGGGCCTTGCACTGATGGCGTTTGTAGCTATGGGGTTGGCACCCGGCGCGCAGGCGCAATACTACAAGTACACAGCACTGGATACGTTCACCGGCCTCCAGAAGCGATTCTTTCGAACGCAGTGGTAAGCGGTGGCGAATGCGAAGGCGAAGCTGGGAAAAAAGGAAGGTTCAAATATGAAAGTCACCGAGATAGAAATACATGCTGGAGATGTTGACCACCCTTACCGAACTGTGGGGGAAATCTCTGCAAAGGTCGAAGCTGCCACTCTTTTCCCCAAGACGCCGACTCTCGAAGACATCAACTTCAAGTTACAGGAGAAGGCTTCGCAACTGGGAACAAACGCGGTCATCAAAGTGGAATACAACCGAGGCATGTCGCAGGCGAGTGGTGTGGCTGTTGTCTTAGAGTCTGACGAGGCGAACTGGGTTACGGAGTTTCTGGAGTATCAAAGGTAAGAAACTCAGTGCGGACCATTTTGGATTCCCTACTGATAAATCGCGTAGTTCGGGAATGAGTGTATCCCGCGACTCTACGTGTTGAACACTTTATGCTACTCGAAAATGACGCAAGTCAACTGGGTTGGAAGTCCAAATGGAAAATCTTGCTTCCATTATGTGCTTGGAATTCTTGTTGTGAATCCACCTCCGCGCTCTGTCTTTCTGTTCGCGGGACTGGAGGGGGGAATGAGAAGTGGGAATAGCCACTTTGATAGTGTCTGCATCAAATCCACAGGTTCTTACGTTCCGTCCAAGATTCTGACCAACGAAGAAGTAATGGCAAACTTGCCGACCTCTCCGCAGTGGGTCGTCGAAAAGTTGGGGATTCGCGAGCGGCACATCGCTGAACCAGACGAATACACGTCGGATCTTGCTGCCCGTGCCGGGCTGGACGCAATCGCTTCGGCGGGGCTTGAGCCAAACGAAATTGACTTGATTATCGTTTCCACGGCGACACCCGACCGCAAGATGCCCTCATCGGCATGCATCGCGCAGGCCAAGATGGGCATTCGCAACCGCTGCGCCGCGTTCGATGTGGCGGCGGTGTGTGCCGGGTTTGTTTACGGCATCACGATCGCCGGCCAATTCATCCAGAATGGTATGTACGAGCGTGTGCTGGTGATCGGCGCCGATACCTTCTCCAAGGTCACGGACTGGAACCACCGCGACTGCGTCGTTTTCGGAGACGGTGCCGGTGCCGTGGTACTTGAGAGGAAGGATCGGGAGAATGGGCTCTTTTCAAGCATTCTCCTCGCCGAGGGCGAAGGAAAAGATCAGTTCACTGTCTACCCCGGGGACGCCTACTTCACAATGAACGGAAGATCGGTTTACCAGAAGGCTACAACCGCAGTGCCCGAGTGTATTCAGGAGATTCTCCGCATAAACGGGCTGGGACTCGAAGACGTCTCGATGATTGTTCCGCACCAGGCCACCGCTGGCGTCCTCAAGCGCATCGCCGAGGTACTCAACATCCCTTTTTCCCGGATACAGACGAACTTGGAGTCCTACGCGAACACCGCTGGAGCCACAGTTCCGCTGCTCCTAGACCAGGTAAACCGACGCGGTCTCCTCCGCGAAGGCGATCTTCTTTTGCTCGTGTCCATCGGCGCAGGCTGGACCTGGGGCGCAAGCTTATATCGATGGTAAGTTCCGGTCTACCATCCCCAAAACGGATTGTGAAAGGTCTAGCTTGGCCCACTTCCGCTGGACCTCTAGCAAGATTCGCTCGATGGAGGTCGGCACCTCGAAAAACTGGAACCTGTCGTGGCTGACGTAATATCGCGATATCATTCATTGACCTGCGCCAACGGCTGAGCGCGTTGACCAATGGCGAAGACGATTCGGTGGACTCTGAAAGTGGAGCAGAGTGTTATTTCAGTTTCGCGAACAGGAACAAGCGCA
>OCZT010002733.1_pt1 | contig 18183 bp, 20 predicted proteins | sample 1539031 | NCBI WGS metagenome assembly OCZT01 (sample SAMEA3539308, study PRJEB22396) | soil metagenome | biome: tundra; feature: field; material: soil | place: USA | collected 2010-05 | depth 0.15 m | reverse complement strand
CAAACACTGTCACGCTGTCGCGTGACAGCGTAATTCGGAATCACATAAAAATGTTTCAGGTCTGACCTCTCGCCGTGCGCCTGAATGCACACGGGTCAGTAAGGTCGCCTCGCACACCCTTATGATCTCACGTTCAATTATCAAAAAGCGCATTCAACTGACCGCTTTCAGCGGTAGCCATGTAACATACCGAGCGTGCCTCATTCTCGTCAAGTGGCTTTCACCACTTTTTCGAGTTTTTTTGCCCAGAGACACGAAGCGAGCCTCGCGGCCCGGCGGGCACTTCCTCTCCCCAAAACAAAAACCATTCACTTTGGGGACAGGAAGGAAAACGTAACAGCAGGAATGCACTTATGCAATAGGGATTCCCAGAGGGAAATACGGTGCACCGACGTCGTCTTCGCTCGCCATGAACTGAACGCTCGCAGACGCCAGCGCTCAGCGGATAGCCCTCGGACAACCGCCCCTTTACCGATTCCCTCACCCATCACGCCGAGGCAGACCGCGAGCACAATCCGGTTGTGACGTTCGGCACGCCGGGTCGCGTCGGGGCAAAAGGCAACCGCCCGCCTCGGTCAACTCGGCGCGTGTGCTCCTGTGACCTCGGTCACTGCGACGCGTGTCAGGCTGTGACCTAGGCTCGCGCGACTCGTATGCTAGAGGAGCCTACGGAGCGGCTACAATGGCTATAGAACGAGGTTGAGGATGACGAAGCCTGCCAGCGTGGGAACGGACACGCCGCGCCGGCTGCCCGATCAACGGCGAACGCACGAGAGCGCTCGCGCCGCGCGCAGGCACCATGGCTTCACACTCATCGAGCTGATGGCGGCGATGACCATCATCGGCGCGCTGATCGCCATTGCCACTCCGCGTTACCACGACCTGATGAACCGAGGGCGCGCCGCCAAGGCGATCGGCGACATCTCGGTTCTCCAGACGGAGCTGAGCGGACAGGACACGTTGCCCGATGATCTGGCCGCCATCGGCCGCGCCGGCATGCTGGACCCGTGGGGAAACCCGTATGTCTACTACAAGTTTCCCCCGCAACACGGAAACGCGCCTCCGGGCGGCGCCAGAAAGGACCGGTTCCTCGTGCCGTTGAACTCCACGTACGACCTGTACAGCATGGGGCCGGACGGTCAAACGGTCCCGCCGCTGACGGCGAAGGCTTCGCGTGATGACATCGTCCGGGCCGCCGATGGAAGCTTCATCGGTATCGCGGCTAATTTCTAAGGGCTCTCCCATGCGCATCTCGGTGCCCCTGACGCTCCAGACGCGGCTTGGCCGAAGGATCGCCCTGCTATTCGTGCTGAGCGCCCTTCTGCCGATCGCCGTGATGACGGTGCAGGGATACCTCTCGGTGCGTAGCAGGGCTATTGCCGAGGCCCGCGGGGAGCTCAGCCGCGCCGCCAAGAGCATCGGCATGGGGTTCATTGGCCAGCTGGCTGGCGCCGGCGACATCCTGCGCGGCGCGCCCGGTGAGATCGGGCGGCCGGGCGCTGCGCCGTCGCTCGAGCCGATCTGGTACGATCGCGCGCGGTCGGCGTTCACATCACTGACGATCGTTTCTGCAAACGCGTCCCGAGTGGTCTGGGGAAGCCCGCCGTCGGGAATGCCCCTGAAGGCGGATGAAAGCGTCCGGCTCAGCCACGGCGATCTGGTGCTGAGGCTCGATACGACGGGCCGCACGTGGTTGGTCGTCCCAAACAGGACGAACGAGCAGCTGTGGGCTGCCGTGGACACACGGTATCTGATCGAGGAACCGATTCGGCGCGCGGGCCTCGATTCCACCATGTTCACGGTGTGCGTGCAACCAACCGCGGCCCGTGCGCCCGTGCCCTGCCCACAAGCCGCCACCGGACCCGGACAGCTCGCAGGAACGTGGAACGTGTTCCTGGCCTACGAGTTTGGTGCCAACCCGTGGCGCGTAACCGTCACCGAGACGATGGACGACGCGCTGGCCCCGGTATCGGCGTTCCAGCGCACGTTCTTCCTCAGCATGCTGACCGTGATCGGAATCGTCGTGCTGCTGAGCAGCGTTCAGGTGCGCCGAAGCCTGCAGCCCCTGGCGGAGCTGAAAAGTGGAGTCGAGCGGGTCGCGCAGCGCGATTTCACGAAGCGGGTAGCGGTGGCCAGCCACGACGAGTTCGAGGACCTGGCGGCGTCGTTCAACTGGATGACGGGTCAGCTGGACAGCCAGTTTCGCACGATCGCCGCAGGCAGCGCAATAGACCGATCCGCGCTAGCCTCTGGTCGCGGAGACGAGGTGGCAGCCACGGCGGCGGCGAGGCTGCGAGAAGCGATGCGCTGCGACGTTGTGGAGGTCCTCGTGGCAGGCGAACGCTTCGACGATGGTTGGCGCCACGTCCGCTGCGCCAACGGGGAGGTGGAGGTCTGCGAGGAAGTCCGGCTCGACGCCGCCGAACTGCAGCAGTTGCGTGATGCGGGCGGGACGTGGATCGAGGGGCATGCGGCGGCAGGTCGCTGGCGTCGAAACGGCGATGCCGGGAGCAGGCCGAACCTGCTGTTTCCCCTGTCGAGCCACGAGGGACTGGTGGGCATGGTCACCGTCGCGCGGGCGGAACCACTCTCGAACGAGGAACGGGTCGTCGCGCGCCAGCTCGGCGATCAGTTGGCAGTGGGACTGGCAAACGCGCGGCTTCTCGTGCGCCTCAACGGGCTCAGTTACGGAGCGCTGTTGGCGCTGGCGCGCACCGTCGACGCCAAATCACACTGGACGGCCGGCCATTCCGAGCGCGTGACCGCGCTGAGCCTGCGAATCGCGCACAATTTGCAACTGTCGCAGGCGGAACTCGACACGCTGCGCCAGGGCGGATTGCTCCACGACATCGGCAAGATCGGTGTGCCTGCAGCGGTGCTGGATCACGACGGACCGCTCAATGTCGAGCAGCTCGCGCTCATGCGCGCGCACCCGGCGATGGGCGCTCGAATTCTCGCGCCAATCGCCGCGTTCTCGCCCGCTGCACCAATCGTGCTGTACCACCATGAGCGTGTGGACGGGCTCGGCTACCCCGAGGGGCTGAAAGGCGACGACATTCCGCTGTTGGCTCGACTGTTGGCGGTGGCCGACGTGTACGACGCCCTCGTTTCGGACCGGCCGTATCGGCGGGGGTTGCCGGAGCAGCTGGCGGTTGATGCGATCCGCTCGGCGATCGGTACACAATTCGACGGCACGATGGTTCGGGCATTCCTGGACGTCATGGCGACGGAAGGCGACGCGAGCCGTTTCCGCACCGACGGCCTCGCGCTGGGGCTTGCCTAGGTCATGCAGACCACCTCCCGCCAATCGCCGCCGCCGCTATGGCGAGATCCTGTCATCGTGTTCCTGCTGCTGGTGGAGGCGTTGATCGCTACAGTGGTGGTATTGGACGCCTCACGGATGCAGACGATAGTCGCATTGCCGCCCACGGTTGTTGGAACCTGGAAGACCAACTCGCCGCGATACGCCGGTCGTGCGCTGGTCATAGGTGCTCGATCCGTGACGTTTCAGACCGGTTCCGACGTCACTGACATCACCAGTCACGTCGTTCGGAAGTTCGAGCAGACGGAGGTGAAGACCGGCTCGCTGTTCAAGGTGGAATACGTGGACGGTGCCGTGGCCGACGCGACCGGCATCATCCAGTTCATCTACCGCGAAGGGCCGACGCCGTCCCTCGTCCTGGCCCACCAGCTGGGTATCGTCTGGACGCGGGTGACGGGCGGAGGACTCGCAGGAAAGTAGTTGCGGTATTACGAATGCGCCCTGAAGGAATCGAACCTTCAACCTAGTGATTAAGAGTCACTTGCTCTGCCAATTGAGCTAAGGGCGCTCACCGCACAACCCGTTTCCAACGAACTTCGCAAGGCGCGCCAGGAGGGAATCGAACCCCCGACCTGGAGCTTAGAAGGCTCCCGCTCTATCCAACTGAGCTACTGGCGCCTGGTCGGACGAGAATCTTCTTCGCTCTGCGCATCTTGCTTTCGATCGCTCCCGATCGGGGCGGCCGGATTCGAACCGGCGACCTCCTGCTCCCAAAGCAGGCGCGATACCGGGCTACGCTACGCCCCGCGAACCGAAGACGGAATCTTAGTGGCACACACTGCAGGGGTCAACTGAGAGAAGAGAGAGATGAGAAACATAAGACGAGTCAATAGTTCTTTGTTGGTTGGTTAATCGAAGTGATTTGTCCGAGGCAGGGGCGCGGTCGCGCGGCTCACCGCGGCAACCAGGAACCTCGGTTAACCAACCAACGAGAAACCATCAACTCGCTTTTCCCTCTACAGCGCGCCAAAGCTCGAGCACCGCGCGCACCGCCCGCGCCCGATGACTCACCGTCTCCTTCTCCGCGCGTGTCGCCTCGCCGAATGTCTTCCGCAATTCATCACTGAAGAAATACGGATCGTACCCGAATCCATCGTCTCCGCGCGGCGTCGTGAGGATCACCCCGCCACACTCACCGCGCGCATGCCACTCACGGCGCGCGGACTTGATCGCCGCGACGCACACGTAGCGCGCGCAACGGTCCGTCCCGCCGCGTAGCACCTCCACGAGCCTCGCGTTGTTCGCGTCGTCGAGCGCTTGCCCCTCGAGCGCGCCGCCCGACCAGCGCTTGCTGTGAACGCCCGGCGCGCCGTCGAGCGCGAGAACCTCGAGACCCGAATCATCGGCGAGCACCGCGGCCGGCGGGCGCGCGAGCGAACGCGTGCGACCGAAATAGTACCGCGCCTTCGCCAGCGCGTTCTCCTCGAACGTCGCGTGCGCCTCGACGGAATCCTCATCCGGCGCTGGTGCAACGCCGAGGTCGGCCAAGGTCACCAGTTCGAATCCGGCTTCGCGAATCATCGGCCCGAGTTCGCGCAGCTTGCCCGCGCTGCGCGTCGCCATCAGCAGCGAGGGCCGCTCAGCCACTCATTCCTCGGCGAGGCGCAACGGCCAGACCCCGGTGGTTCGCCCAATGGCCAGCGCGTTCCGCTGCGCCGCGTCGAGCTCGCCGATCGCGTGCACCGCCATCGCGATCAGGCCGTCCAGCTGCGCGCGATCGAAGGTGCCGTGCTCGCCCGTGCCCTGCACCTCCACGAAGCCGCCGGTGCTGCTCATCACGACGTTCATGTCCACCTCGGCCTTCACGTCCTCGGCGTATTCGAGATCCGCGCGCACTTCACCGTCGACTACACCGACGCTTACCGCCGCCACCCGTCGCTTGACCGGCGATGCCTTGACGCGATTCGTCTTGACCATCCAGTCGAAGGCATCCACCACCGCGACGCACGCGCCGGTGATCGCGGCGGTGCGCGTGCCGCCGTCCGCCTGGAGCACGTCGCAGTCCACCTTGAGAGTGAATTCGCCCCACCGGAAGTCGTCGATCATCGCGCGCACGCTCCGCCCGATGAGCCGCTGGATCTCCTGCGTGCGGCCGCCGACCTGCTGGCGCTCGCGTGGGGTGCGCGTCTGCGTGGCGCGCGGCAACATCGAGTACTCCGCGGTGAGCCAGCCCTCGCCCTTCCCCTTCTTCCACCCGGGAACCCCGTCCTCGACACTCGCGGTGCACAACACGCGCGTATTGCCGAACGAGATGAGGCACGAGCCTTCGGCGTACGGCGCCGCTGCGCGCTGCATCGTCACGGCGCGCATCGCTATCGCCGCGCGTCCGCCCGGACGCACGACACCCGAACCCGTCGAATCAGCCACGAAGTCTCTCTATCGTCGAAGTGGTCGAATGGCCGGGCGCGATCGGAATGATCACCACGCGGCCGCCGCGGGCCGTCACGTCGGCCGCGCCGACGACGCTCGCGGGCGCATAATCGCCGCCTTTCACGATCACGTCCGGCTCCAGCTCGCGCACGAGGTCGAGCGGCGTATCTTGATCGAACAGCACGACAGCGTCCACCATCTCGAGCGCGGCCAGCACGAGCGCCCGATCCGTTTCGGAGTGCACCGGACGCTCCGGCCCCTTGCCGAGCCGGCGGACCGATGCATCGGTATTGAGTCCCACGACGAGGGAGCCGCCCTCCGCGCGCGCCCCGAGCAGCAGATGGATGTGCCCGGCGTGCAGCAAGTCGAACACGCCGTTCGTGAAGACGACCGGCCCCCGCGCCAGGCGCCGCCACTCACGCGCCGCCGCCCATGACATGATCTTCCGCCCCGGATCGAGGCGCGCGACCGGCTTGTCGGGGCTCAGAATTTCCCCGTGGCGGAGGGATTGAATTGGAACTCCCGCGCGAAGAGCGGGAGTTCGATGTTGATGAAGTACGTCGAGTAGATGATGATCTCGTGGGGACCGCGGCGCACGGTCACGCGCTTGGCCGACGCGGGAAGGCCGATCGAGTCCGCCAGCGCCTTGATACGCGCCTTGATCTCCTCGTCCGTGCTGTGTATGGCGAACTTGGCCTCGCTCTTCATCTCGTCCTGAAAGCGGACGAAGTCGAGGAACGCCCGACCGTAGTAGTAGCCGAAGCTGCCGACCGCGGCGACGACGAGCAGGGTGAGGAGGCAGCCGATCCGGCTCGTGCCGCGGCGAAATCTCACCATTGCGACTGTGCCCCCTGGATGACGTCGGTGACGAGCTTGTCGATGGCCTGTTTTCGCCCGGCCACCTCGCCGCCCTCAGGGTAGTCTCCGATCGCGACGAGATCTCCCGACCAGAGCACCCTGTTGCGGATCTGGTCGAAGATCTCCACGTGAACGGACAGTTGTAATTGCCGGCGTGACGAAGTCGCCTGCGCGGGATTCGCGCTGAACGCCGTCGCCACGTCGAGCTCGTATTTGACGATCTTCCCGCGCACGACGGCACTCGCCTTGTCCTCCCCCGCCTCCCTCAGGCCCAGCTTCGACGCGAAGTTGTTCCGCAGCGCCTCGTTCAGCTCGCGCTGCAGATCGGGGGACGCCGTCTCGTTGTCGAACGGGATGATCGCGACGCTCTTGATGTCGCTCGGCAGCCCGCCGCCGGTCAGGTGATAGCGGCATCCCGCGGAGACGAGCGCCGCGCACGCCAAGGCGACTGCCAAGAGGGAACGCATCAGCCCCGGACGGTTTCGAGCAGCGCCCGCACGTCGGCCGGCATCGCGACGGGGCGCCCAACGCGAGAAATCGACACCAGCGAAGTGCGCGCCGAGGCGAGCCGCTCGCCGGTGGCGGCGTTGGTCAACAGGTACTCGAACGTCACCTGTCGCGACCGTACGTCGGTGAGCGTCGTGGCGACGCGCACGAGGTCGTCGTACCGGGCGCTGGCGTGCAGGCGCACACTGTACTCCGACACCGTGAGAAAGACGCCACGCTTTTCCATGTCCGCATACGTCATTCCATGCTGGCGCATGAAGTCGGTGCGGCCGACTTCACACCAGACGAGATAGTTGGAGTGATAGACGACCTGCATCTGGTCGGTTTCGGCGTAGCGGACGCGAAGTTCCGTCATGGTTGTCGGCACGAGAGCAAGTAATTCCATCGCGGCCGCTTTGTAAAGGATCGCGTGGGCTGATAGCTTCTCCCGATGCTCCCCGCGCCATGCATCGTGCTGTCGGACGCACACCTCGGCCCTGCCCCGGCCGAGGCGGAACGGACCTTGCTGGCACTGCTGGAGCGGGCGCGGCGCGAGGCCAGGTCGGTGGTGCTGAACGGCGACGTGTTCGACTTCTGGTTCGAGTGGAGACACGTCATGCCGCGCGTGGGGTTCCGGGTGCTTGCGGCAATCGCCGCGCTTTGCGAGTCGGGAGTGCAGGTGCTCTGGATCGCCGGCAACCACGATTGCTGGGGCGGCGGGATCCTCACGCGTGACGTGGGCGTGACCTACCACATCGGCCCTTGGCGCGGCTCGCTCGGCGGCTGGCACGCGCTCATCGAGCACGGCGACGGTCTCCGGGACAAGGAGGACGCGCCGTACCGTCGCCTCCGCGCCGTGTTGCGCAATCCACTGGCGATCCGCCTGTTTCGGTGGATCCATCCGGACATCGCGACGAGGATCGCGCTACGGACATCCCACACGAGCCGGAATATGCGGCCGCGTGATCGTGGAGAGGGTTTGCGGCGCGTCGCGATCGCCCGCCTCGAGGCCGAGCCGGCGCTGCAGCTGTACCTCTACGGCCACTCGCACCAGCCGGTGCTGGAGCGGGCCGGCAACGGGGGCGTGTTCGCGAACCCGGGAGCCTGGATGGACGAACCGACCTTTCTCCGGATCACCGAGGAGCGCGTCGAACTCGCGAGGCTCGACGGCACCGTCGTCCGAGTGCTGCAGACGGTCGAACGGAGCGTTACCGGAAGGTGAGCGTGAAGTTCAGCGCGGCGCCGCCTCGCGGGAGCGGAGTGGCGCGAACGCCCAGATGCTGCGGCAGATCCCAGAGGTTCGCCGCGACGTAAGCGTCGGCGCCCGCGAACAGGTGGTTGAAGAGGATCACGGCGACCCAGTCCTCGACGTGCAGCGTGCGGGCGCGCACCAGGCTCGGCGTGTACCCGGTCTGCGTCCAGGTCGCGACGACGGGATTGCCGCGGCTATCGCGGCGCACCAGCCCGGTGGAGGGATCGAAGGCGTACGTCTGGGGCACGGAATCGCCGACGAACGCCTTCGCGATGCGCTCGTCGGCCGCCGAACGGCGAAGCAGCGCCCACGACATCGCCTCGATGAGAAAGAACGTGGCGCCGGTGTACTTCCGGTCGAGCGCGGTCTGGCCGAGGCCGGGAATGAGCGCGGAATACACGAATGCGCGACGAGGCGAGATCGGGGGAGCGATGAACGGCTTCGCCAGGCGCTGCGAACCTTGCGGTCCCTTCACCGTGTCGATACTCGACGCCACGAGGCCGACGCTGTCGGGCTTCTGGGCGGCCACGGGCGCCGCCATGCAGAGGAGCAGCAGGGTCACGCGCAGCGTCAAGCCGGCTGGCGGGAGCGTATGGGAATCGAACCCACCCAACCCGACGTCGTCAGGTCGCATCAGTTTTGAAGACTGAGCCATTCACCAGAATGAGAACGCTCCCGCACTTCGCCGATCTGCACGGCACCGTCGACACGGCCGAGATACCCGGCCAGCTTATCCAACGGGACAGCGACCAACAGTCCACCTGATGTCTGGGGATCCACGAGGAAGGCGCGTTCTTCACTCGTGATACGCCCCCAGTCCACGAGCGGTTCCAGATAGAGATCGTTTCTCGCGGCGCCGCCGGTGAGCGCGCCGCCGGCCAGCGCCGAGCGCGTGCCCGGCAGGAGGGGCACGCGCGCCATGTCGATGCGCAGGGTGACCTTGCTCGCCCGCGCGACGTGCGAGGCGTGGCCGAGGAGGCCGAAGCCGGTGACGTCGGTCGCGCAGTGCAGGCCCATCGAGACGGCGGCGCGGCTCGCGACGGCGTTCAGCGTGGTCATCGACTTCACGAGCGCAGCTCGTTCCCCTTCGCCAAGTGCGCCGCGCTTGGCGGCAGTCGAGAGAATGCCGGTGCCGATCGCCTTCGTGAGCACGAGCGCATCGCCCGGTTTCGCGGCGGCGTTCGTGAGCATGCGCGTTGGATGAATCGTGCCCGTGACCGAGAGGCCGTACTTGAGTTCTTCGTCGGTGATGGTGTGGCCGCCGACGATGAACGCGCCGGCTTCGTGCACGGCGTCCTGTCCGCCGCGCAGCATATCGGTGAGCACGGTGAGCGGAAGCTGACCGACGGGAAAGCCGACGATGTTCATCGCGGTGATCGGCTCGCCGCCCATCGCGAAGACATCGGAGAGCGCGTTCGTGGCGGCGACGCGCCCGAAGTCGTACGGATCGTCGACGATCGGCGCGAAGAAGTCGAGCGTCTGCACCAGCGCCAGTTCGGGCGAGAGCTGGAAGACGCCGGCGTCGTCGAACGTCTCGCGGCCCACGAGGATCCGCGGGTCGGTGCGGCGCTCGAGCGGTGCGAGCGCGGCGGCCAGGTCACCGGGGCCCATCTTGGCCGCACAGCCCGCGCAGCGCGCGAACTGCGTGAGGCGAATCACGTCCTCTTTCGTCGCGGTGGCCACGGTGCCGCTCAGCCGACTTTGGCCACGCACTCGATCTCCACGCGCACGCCGCGCGGAAGACCGGCGACCGCCACGGTGGAGCGCGCCGGACGCGATCCGCCGATGTGCTTCGCGTACACCTCGTTCACCTTCGCGAAGTCGGCCATGTCCACGAGGAAGATCGTCGTCTTGGTCACCTCGGCCCAGCTGCAGCCGGCGTTCGCGAGCACGGCGGTGAGATTCTTCATGACCTGCTCGGTCTGCGCGGCGACGTCACCCTCGACGACCTGCACGGTCTTCGGATCGAGCGCGATCTGGCCGGCGGTGAACAGGAATCCGCCTGCGACGGTGGCCTGCGAGTACGGGCCGATGGCCTCGGGTGCGTCTGCGGTTTGCAGGTAGCGTACGCTCATGGTGTGACCCCTTTCATGCTGCGTGAAGACCGAAGAAACGTGTGGCGTTCGAGACGGCGAGATCCCCGACGGCCTCAGGCGTCGACCCGCGTGCCGCGGCGACGCGCTCGACCGTGCGGGCGACCCACGCCGGCTCGTTGCGCTTTCCGCGATCCGGAACTGGCGCGAGATACGGCGAGTCGGATTCCACCAGCAGACGGTCGTCGGGAACGAGTCGCAGCAGGTCGTCGTCGACCCACTTCTTGAACGTGACGATGCCGCTGAACGAAATGTACCATCCCGATTCGAGGGCCGCGTGGGCGAGGGCATGCGAGCCCGTAAAGCAGTGCAGAACGCCGCCGATGCCCGCAGCGCCGGCCTCGCGTATCATCGCTGCGGTATCGTCCTCGGCCTCGCGCGTGTGCACGACGACCGGGCGAGCGGTCTCGCCCGCGAGCGCGAGCTGCGCGGCGAACGCGCGGCGCTGGAGCGGGCGCGGCGAATGGTCGTAGTGGTAGTCGAGCCCGCACTCGCCGATGGCGACGGCTCCCCGCTCCACCTCCGTGCGAATCGCGCCGGGATCGTGCACGGGGTCGAACGACGCCGCGTCGTGCGGATGCACGCCGGCCGTGAAGTAGACGAACCCCGCATGCGCGCCCGCGATCTCACGCGAGCGGGCGGCGGCGGCCAGCGACTCGCCGATGGCGACGATCGCGGCGGCACCGGCGGCGCGGGCGCGCGCGATCACGTCATCGCGATCGGGGTCGAACGCGGGATCGGCAAGGTGAGCGTGCGAGTCGAGAAAACGCATTCACCGGTCCCGTGGAAAGCACCAGATGCGGCGCGGCTACGCCGTCTTGGCCCTCACCGACTTCGCCGACTTCGCCGTGTTCTCGCGCGGATACTTCGTCTCGATCCAGAGCAGGATCGGCGACGCGACGTACACCGAGCTGAACGTTCCGGTGATGATGCCGAACGCCATGACCCACGCGAACGGGCGGATCACTTCCCCGGCGAAGAACAGCAGCGCCAGCGTGGCGGCAAGCGCCGTCGCGTGCGTCAGGACGGAGCGCGGCAGCGTCTCGTTCACCGACCGGTTGAGCGTGTTGTACAGCGGCTCGCGCCGGTTCTTGCGCAGGTTCTCGCGGACCCGGTCGAAGATGATGATCGTGTCGTTCAGGGAGTATCCGATCACCGTGAGCAGGGCCGCGACGATCGTGAGCGAGATCTCGAGGTGCATGATCTTGAGGAACGCGATCGTCGTCAGGATGTCGTGCATGGTCGCGATGGTCGCCGCGACACCGAATCGCCAGTCGAACCGGAATGCCAGGTAGGCCAGCGTGACGGCGAACGACACGAGGATCGCGATGACCGCGCCGCGCCGGAGTTCGCTGCCGACCTTTGGACCGACGGCCTCGGTGCGGACGACCTGGAACTTGTCGTTGCCGAACGCCGTGCCCAGCGCAGCCGAGATCCTGCGCGAGGTCGAGTCGGCGGCGCCGGCGCTGGCGTCGGAGCGCGCGCGGACCGTGAAGTCGCTGGGCGTACCGAACGTCGCGATTTCCGGGTCCTTGATGCCGCCGGCGTCGAGCGCGGCACGCACCTTGGCCGGGTCGGGCGGCTGCGTGAAGTGGAGCTGCATCAGCGTGCCGCCGACGAACTCGACGCTGTACTCGAACCCGCCGCTCAGCGCGAGCGAGCCGAGCCCGATGACGATGAAGGCGATCGTGAGCCCCGCGGCCCAGCGCCACCAGCGGATGAAATCGATCTTGGTGTCGTGCAGGATTCGCAGCATCAGATGCTCAGCGTCTCGGCGGTTCGGTTACGGTTCAGCCAGACCAGGAAGAAGGTCTTCACCACGAAGATCGACGAGATCATCGATGCCGCGATGCCGGCGATGAGGGTGACGGCGAATCCCTTCACGGGCCCCGTGCCGTACTGGTAGAGGACCGCGGCGGTGAGGGCCGTGGACACGTTCGAGTCGATGATGGCGCTCATCGCGTGCTTGAAGCCTTCGTCGATGGCGGTGCGGATCGCCTTGCCGTGCACCATCTCCTCGCGGATGCGCTCGAAGATCAGCACGTTGGCGTCGACGGCGATGCCGATCGAGAGCACGAATCCCGCGAGTCCGGGCAGCGTGAGCACCGCGCTGAATCCCGCCAACGCGGCGAGGGTGAAGAGCATGTAGAGCGTCAGTCCGAAAACCGCCAGCAGGCCGGCAAAGCGGTAGTAGACCAGCATGATGAGCACGACGAGCACGACGGCGATCACGCCGGCGTTGATGCCCTTGGTCACGGAGTCCGCGCCGAGGCTCGCGCCGATCGCGCGCACTTCCTCGACCCTGAGCGGCACCGGCAGCGCGCCCGCGCGCAACACGATGGCGAGATCCTGCGCCGCGGCGAGATCCTTGCCTCCCATGGTGATCTGGCCGTGCGTGCCGATCGCGCTCTGAATGATCGGCGCGCTCATCACGCGGTCGTCGAGGACGATCGCCATGTAGTCTTTTACGTGCCTGCCGGTTTCGGCCTTGAACTTCCGGCCGCCTTCGTTGCTGAGCGTGAAGGTGACGACCGTGCCCTCGATCGGCTCCATCGTCGGCTGCGCGTCGGTCAGCGCATCGCCCGTGATGATCGGGTTCCGGTCGAGGACGTACAGCGGGACGAGCGCACGCCCGTTCGCGACCATCGAATCGGCTCCCCAGCGCACCACCTTGCCCGGCGGGAGGGCCGCCTGGATGTCGACGTTCTGCAGGTAAAGGTCGATCTCGGCCTGGTCGGTCGCCGCCACGTAGAACACCCCGGGCACCGGGCTTCCCAGCGACTGCGCCGACATGACGAGTCTCGAGAATGGGCCGGTGGTCGAGGTGGAATCGGCGGCGCCCTTCTTGGTCGCCGTGTCGGCCTTCGGCGTGAAGAGCGACTTGATGGCGGGCGACTTGGCGGTGTCGGCGCGCACGTCGGATGGCGCCGCGCCGCTCAACTTCTTTTCCTTCACGATGCCGTCGAGCCGTGGGACCACGCGCTCGAACGAGCCCGTCTTGTCGGTGATCTGGAATTGGAGGAAGGCGGCCTTCTGCACGACGTCCGTGGCTCGCCGCTCGTCGTCGATGCCCGGAAGCTCCACGATGATGCGATCGGTGCCGGCCTTCTGGACGACGGGCTCGGACACGCCGAACTGGTCGATGCGCGTGCGCACGACCTTGAGCGCGCGGTCGAGCGCCTCGCTCTTGTTGGCGACGGCCTGCTTGGACTCGTCGACGACGAGCGTGAGGTGCATGCCGCCCTGCAGGTCGAGTCCCTTCTTGAGGGGAACGCGCTTGACCGTGTCGGTCACGAACGCGCCGCCCCGACGGTTCCGCTCGATGACGGTTCTCGGGAAAAGTGCCCAGCCCGACGCGATGATCAGCGCGGTGATCGTGAGCAGCCGGTACTGCAGGTTGGACATTCCGAAGCCGGTGAAGAAGAAGGGGTTTGTGCGGTTTTACAGAAGCCTAGAAAAGTAGACTGCGCGCACCGACGGGTCAAGCGATGTGTCGATGTGGCAATGGCTTGGGTACGCGCTCAATATCCGGCGCGGTCACGTCCCAACGTGACTCTCGCCATCTCGCCGTCGCGCGCCAGCTGCCTGGCGAGCGCGTCGGCTCCGGAGAACTTCCGTGTGCCGCGCAGACGGGCGATGAAATCCACGCGAACGCGAGAGCCGTACCAGTCGCCATCGGCGTCGAACAGGTGCGCCTCGAGCGCGATTTCGGACTCACCGAAGGTCGGACGTGGACCGAGGTTCATCATCCCGCCGAACGAGCCGGTCGTCGTCACCGCGCGAATCGCATAAACGCCTTCGGGAGGGAGCAACTTCCGCGAAGACGGCGCGCCAATGTTGATCGTGCGGAACCCGAGCCGGCGTCCGCGGCCGGCGCCGTGCACGACGACGCCGCTCAACGAATAGGGCCGTCCGAGTCCGTCGGCGGCGGTCGCCAGGTCGCCGCCGGCTATGCCGCGGCGGATCGCCGTGCTCGAGATCGGCCGGCCGTCGCGGCCCGGCACCGGCGGCACGACCACGACGCCAAAGCCGCGCGCCGTTCCGAGCGCCTTCAGCACTTCGACGTCACCCGCCCTGCCGCGTCCGAAGCCGTGGTCGTAGCCGACGAGCAGCTCACGCATGCCGAGCCGCTTGAGCAGCACCTCGTCGACGAACTGTTCCGCACTGTAGGCGGCGAGCGTCGGCGTGAACGGGAGCACGACGGCGTAGTCGATCCTGCTTTCGACGAGCACCTCGGTCTTCTCCTCGCCGGCGGTGAGGAGCAGCGGTGCGGCCGCCGGATTCACGATCTCCAGCGGGTGCGGCGTGAACGTCACGAGGACGCTCGCCAGGCCGGTCTCGCGCGAGCGCGCGGCCAGGCGGGCGAGCACGAGGCGATGTCCGCGATGCACGCCGTCGAACGTGCCGACGGTAAGCACCGTGCCGCCGAGTCCGGCCGGCAACCCCATATCGGCGACTGAATCGCCGCGAGATCCGCGCTCAGGCATCGCGCATCACCACGCGCGGCTGCCAGCGGTCGCCTGACGTCGTCTCCACCCGTTCAGCGAACGCGACGAGCGCCCCGTGTCCGCCCGCCTCCACGAGCGCCGCGTACGCCCCCGCCACGCGCGCTTCGATGTCGATGCCGCGTGTGACCGCGGCGACCTCGCCGCCGTCGAGGGGCTGCAGCGGCAGCCCCTCGAGCGCGTCGATCGAAGGCGCGATCGAAACCGGCGGCGTCCCGTCACGCAGGCGTTCGTAGGGGATGGCTCGCGCGAGCGTGAAGACGCCGGCGCCGTGGCGGCGCAGCGTCTCGAGGTGCGCCGCGCTGCCGGCTGCGCGCGCGAGGTCGCGGGCGAGCGACCGCACGTACATGCCGCCTCCACACTCGACGCGCATCCGGCAGCGCGAGACGGTGCCGGCGTCCGTGGTCTCGAACCCGGAGAGCTCGAGTGCGTTGACGGTCACGTCGACCGGGGCGAGGACGAGGTCCACTCCGCGACGCGCGAGCTGATAGGCGCGTTTGCCGTCAACGTGCTTGGCGGAGTACGCGGGCGGAACCTGGGCGATCGTGCCGACGAGGCGCTCCCGCGCGGCTTCCAGAGCGGCGGCGGTGGGGAGCGGTGCCTCGCGGACGACGACGCCGCCGGCATCCTCCGTGTCGGTTTCCTGCCCCAACCGGACGACGGCTTCATAGACTTTGGGCTCGTCAGGCAGATACTGGATGAGCCGCGTCGCGCGTCCGAGCAGGAGCACCAACAGTCCGGTCGCGAACGGATCGAGCGTGCCGGCGTGCCCGATCCGCTTCTCGCCCAGGGTGCGCCGCGCCACGGCGACAACGTCGTGCGAGGAGACGCCGGCCGGCTTGTCGACGAGCAGCAGTCCTTCAGCGGCCGTCGTCGGTCCCTTCGGGCGTGCTGCCCTTCTGGTCCGGCGCATCGGCCAGCGGCGCCGGCTTGAGGCCGGCGAGCAGCGCCTCGATGCGCGAGGCACGCGCGATGCTGTCGTCCTGGCGAAAGGTGATGTGCGGCGCGATCCGCAGGCGGAGCGCGCGGCCGACGCGGCCGCGCAGACCCGTCGCCACGCTCTCAAGTCCTTCCATCGTGGTTGCACGGTCCGCGTCCGAGCCGTAAATGCTCACGAAGACGTTCGCCTGCGCCAGGTCGCGCGACATTTCCACGGCGGTGACGGTCACGAGGCCGACGACGCGCGGATCCTTCACGCCGCCCGCGAGGAACGCCGCGATCTCCTCGCGCACGGCTTCACCGACGCGGTCGGGCCGACGCGTGTCGCGTGGCATCTATCCCGCCGCGGCCGGCGCGAGCGTGCGCGCGACGGTCTCCTTGCGATAGCACTCGAGAATGTCGCCGACCTTGATGTCGTTGAAGTTCTCGACGCCGATGCCGCACTCGAACCCGTCCTTCACTTCCTTCACGTCGTCCTTGAAGCGCCGCAGCGACCCGATGACGCCGTCGTACACCTCGACGCCGTCGCGGATCACGCGCACGCGGCCCTGCCGGTTGATCAGACCGCTGCGCACGTGGCATCCGGCGATCGTGCCGATCTTCGACACCTTGAAGGTCTCGCGGACCTCCGCCTCGCCGAACACGACTTCCTTCTCGTCGGGACGCAACATTCCCTCGAGCGCGGCGCGCACGTCGGCGACCGCCTCGTAGATGATCTTGTACAGCTTGATCTCCACGCCCTCGCGCTCGGCGGCCGAGCGCGCCTTGTTGTCCGGGCGAACGTGGAAGCCGATGATGATCGCGCCCGCGGCCTTCGCGAGCAGGATGTCGCCCTCGGTGACGGCGCCAACCGCGCGCTGGACGACCTCGACCTGCACTTCCGCATTCGAGAGCTGCGAGAGCGCGTCGGCGAGCGCTTCCGCCGGGCCGCCCTGGTCCGCCTTGATGAGCAGCTTCAGCGTGCGCTTCTCGCCTTCCGCCGCGTGCGCCATGAAGTCCTCGAGTGACACGGCGCCTTTGCTCGTCCGGCGGCTCTTCGCCTCGCGATCGAGTCGCTCGCGGCGCTGTGCGATCTCGCGCGCCTCGGCCGAGTCTTCGACCACGAGGAACTGGTCGCCGGCCATCGGCACACCGACCATGCCGAGCACCTGCACCGGAATCGCGGGGCCGGCCTCCTTCACCGGCTTCCCGCGCTCGTCGAACATCGCCCGCACGCGGCCCGAGAACAGCCCGCAGATGAAGTCGTCGCCGACCTTCAGCGTGCCGTTCTGGACGAGCACCGTGGCCACGGGACCCTTCCCCGCGTCGAGCTGCGCCTCTACCACGGATCCCGTGGCGTGGCGCGCCGGATTGGCCTTGAGGTCGAGAATCTCCGCCTGCAGCAGGATCTGGTCGATCAAGGCCTGAATGTTGGTGCCCTTCTTGGCGGAAATTTCCGAGTGCAGCACCTGGCCGCCGAACTCCTCGAGCACGACGCCGTGCGTCAGCAGTTCCTGCTTGACCTTCATCACGTTCGCCGTGGGGAGGTCGATCTTGTTGATCGCGATGATCATCGGAACGCCGGCGTTCTTGGCGTGCGAGATCGCCTCGATCGTCTGCGGCATCACCGAGTCGTCCGCGGCGACGACGATCACGACAATGTCGGTGACCTGAGCGCCGCGTGCACGCATGGCGGTGAACGCCTCGTGTCCCGGCGTGTCGAGAAAGGTGACCTGCTTGCCGCTCGGCGTCGTGACGTGGTAGGCGCCGATGTGCTGCGTGATGCCACCGGCCTCTCCCGCGACGACGTTGGCCTTGCGGATGAAGTCGAGCAGCGACGTCTTGCCGTGGTCGACGTGGCCCATGATCGTGACGACGGGCGGACGCGAGCGCAGCGTCTCCGGCGCGTCGGCGACGGTCTCCACGGCGGAGGCGGCATACTCCTCTTCGCGCACAGCGTTGAAGCCGAACTCGCTCGCGATGAGCTCGATCTGGTCGAAGTCGAGGCGCTGGTTGATCGTGACCATCAGGCCGAGGTTCTTGAACGCGAACGACACGATCTGCGTGGCCGGCACCTTCAGAATCTCCGCCAGCTCGCTCACGGTGATGAACTCGTTGACGCGGACGAGCTTCTTCTCGACTTCGGCCGCGGCGGCGCGCATCGCCTCGATCTCCTCGCGCGAGCCGTCGTCGCGGGTGCCGCGGCGCTTCGGCCCGGGACCGCCCATCTGGCGCATCGTGCGCGAGATGTTCGCGGAGACGGCTTCCTGGTCGACCTGCCCACGCTTGCCCTTCTTGCGACGGCCGGCAGACGGCGCTGGCGCTCCCATGCCGCCCGAAGCCGACGGGCCTCCGCCGCCGGGACGACGGTCGTCACGT
>OCZT010002731.1_pt1 | contig 18184 bp, 16 predicted proteins | sample 1539031 | NCBI WGS metagenome assembly OCZT01 (sample SAMEA3539308, study PRJEB22396) | soil metagenome | biome: tundra; feature: field; material: soil | place: USA | collected 2010-05 | depth 0.15 m | reverse complement strand
CGCCGCCGCCGCCACCGCCGAAGCCACGACCGCCACCGCCGAAGCCGCCACCCGGGCGCTCTTCCTTGGGACGGGCCTCATTGACCGTGAGCTGACGGCCACCGAGATCGGTGCCGTTCATCTTCTCGGTTGCGGCCTTTGCCTCTTCCTCGGTGCCCATGGTGATGAACGCGAAACCGCGGGGGCGGCCGGTCATCTTGTCCATGGCGACATAAAGGTCAGTCACGGTGCCGAATTGGCCGAAAGCAGAGCGGAGCTCATCCTCGGTGGTCTTGAAGGACAGATTGCCTACGTATAGTTTTGAATTACCCATTGTGATGTCTCGAAGATCCTACCGTCCGCTGCCAGTTCCGTTCCCACCGTGGGTTTCGAAATCATCACTTAAGCCATACGCTCAGCCAACGACTCACCAGATGCTGTCATCTTACGTTTTCTCTATCGATAAGTGGCTGAAGGCATAGAGATCGCGCCCAAACGCAAGGCTATTCGCGCCCGAGCCCTCTGCCGCAAGCGCTTAGATCGAATACTTCGCCCGGATTTCGTCCGGCAGCGCCGTGGCCCGGCCCGTGGTCAGCGTGACCAGGGAATAGTCGCAACTGCCCTCGCACACCCGTTTGCCGCCCGGCAGCTTCTCAATCTCGAACGCCACACGGCAGCCCGTCTCCGTAAAATGCTCGATCCAGGTGCGCACCGTCATCCGGTCGCCCCAGCCCAGGGGGCGTTTGAACTGGATGGTCGCCGCGGACATGAACCAGCCGAGGCCCATTGCCGCGAAGGCCTGCATGGGCATCCGGTAGCACCGCTCCATCTGGTCGAAACGCGCGGCCAGCACATAGTCGAGATAGCGCGTGGAGTGGACGTGCTGGTAGAGGTCAATGTCGTCCGGCCGGACGGCCAGCTCGGTTTCAAATCTGGAATAGACGTTCATCGCGCGAAAAACCGGGCCGGTCATTCGAACAACCGGTCAACGTCGCGGCGTTCCCGCTTGGTCGGGCGACCGCTACCCTTCGCCCGCGCCAGCACGTGCTGCATCCGCTGTTCGCGCACTTTTTCCCACTCCGACGCCGGCGTGAGGTCGGTGCAGTAGTCGGGCACGAGTTTAGCGCCGACGCGTGAAGCCGGCGCCGCCACCACGCGCAACGTGCGCAGGACCAGGCCCTGCCGCACGGTCACCGTTTCTCCCGCATGCACCTCGCGGGCCGGCTTGGCCGGCCGAGCGTTGATCTCCACGCTGCCCGCGCGAATCGCATCCGCCGCCAGGGCACGGGTCTTGAACAGCCGCACGGCCCACAGCCACTTGTCGAGCCGCGCGGCGGTGGGGCCGGGGGTGGCAACGGTCATGACCGGAGGAATTCCGCGAGCGGCAGGATTTCGCCGGTCACACGGGCCAATCAGCGCTTGAAGGGGTTCATCATGCCCCCGAGATCGGGCATCTGAAACTCGGTGTAGCCGTCGGTCGAAAAGAGCGAGTCCGGCAGCGGGGCCTTGTCGACGCTCGTCACTTCCATCCGCATTTTTTCCGCGCCATCGGCGTCATGCGTGACCACCCGCATTGGGAAGGCATTCCCTTCCCGGACAAAATTCTCCCATCCCGGCGGCGGCGTGCCGCGCCCCATCATCGGATTGCCGCCCGAAAAGGACATGAACGGCCCGAGTCCCTTCGCGAGCCACAGTTCGATGATCTCGCCCTTCTCGTTCGTGGTGCGATATTCCGTCGCCTGGTAGCCGGCGATCATTTCGGTGCGGCCGGTGGCCACGGGGGCGGACATCGGGTGGCCTTCGCGAACCTTGGCGGTCTGCTCGGCGGTGGGTTGAGGAATGGGCCGGCGCATGAACATCTTTTTGCCGTCGTTATCCATAAGGATGATCATTTCCCGGGCCTGCATGTCGACAATCATGCCCATCGAGCCGCTGCGGCCATGACGCTCTCCCATCTGCGGATCCATGCGCATCTTCCCATCCTTCATCGCGTATTCGATGCTCATCTTTTCCTTCTTGTTGCCGCCGGTCATATCCATGTGGATGCGGCCTTCAAAGGACTCGGCGGCGGAGGCCGCGGTGAGGCTGACGAGGACAAATGCCGCCGCAAACAGGCCGCGGCGCAAAACAGAGGAGTGGGAGTTCATGCGTGGTTGGGGTGGAAGAAAGTGGAGAAGGGCGCGACCATCAATTGGCCGTGTTGCCGGGGGAGACCAAGGCTTGCTGCCCATGAGGGGTCGAGTGAAGCCTGCAGTAGACAGCGTCCCAAGGGTCTGAGCAAACCTAAATCCACGGTCGGTTCATGACCGGCGCGATCACGCCCAAAAAAAAATCGGCCGCGAGTCCGACTCGATCCGCGGCCGTGACTGCAAAACCTGCCTGGTCGGTGGAAGCGCCGGACTAGTTCCCACGCGGGAATTCATTATGAAGCCAATCCTCGAGCAGGGCCTTGTCGAAATGCAGGGCATCATTCGTATTCAGGTTCAACTTCGACATGAACACGAGGTCGCGCAACTGGCGCTTGCCTTCCTTGAGCACCTTGCCGTCCGCATCCGTCAGCTTGAAATCAAAGTCCATCTTTGGCGGATAAATATCCTTCACCACGCGGATATCCATGCCCTGGGAGCCGCGCCAGGGCTCGAAGTCTCCCGCCAGGTCGATGTCGGTAAACGAAATCGTGAGCTTCTGCCCCTCCGGGACATAATAATTCGCCCGGCTGACAATGTAATCCCGCAGCTGGTCGAGAATGCCGTTCCGGCCCATCTCCGAGGGAGCGTAGGCATCGCGGACGTCGGCGAATTTTTCCGGCTGCACGAAGGTGACATCGGCCCGGACACCAACCGGCTTGGCGTCGGGATCGGCGGCACACGCCATCCCGGCCGCGGCCAACCCAAGCATGGCACTTACTAAAATGCGCGAGGTTTTCATAGTAGGCTCTGAGACTCAGCTTGGTCCGGATTGGTTCCGCGGCGAACCCTCCTCACGCGTCGGGAAGACCGGAGGAACCACGTCGAGGAAGTAAGTGCGCGGGAAAACTTTACCAAATAAAATGACCGGCCCCCGCGAGGGTGCCGGCCATTAGCCGAAGTTCTGATCAAACCCCGGCAGGCCGGTCGGCGAGCTTGGCGACGTTGACCGCCGTCACCTTGTATTCCGGCGTCTGGGTGTAGCGATCGCGATGCGAGGTGGTGATCTGGTTCAGAAACACCCGCGCATTGTGGAAGGTGGTAAAAACCTCGCCGGACTTCACATGGTCGCTGATTTGCACGGGCAGCTCGGCCTCGCCCTGCTTGCTGCTCAGGCAAACCCGTTCGCCTTCCTCGAGCTCGAGGCGCGCGGCGTCGACCGGTGAAATCTGCAGGCAGTCGGTCGGGTGCAGGCTGTTGTTGGGCGTGCGCGAGGTCTGGGTGGCAGCGTTGTATTGGTAAAGGTTGCGGCCCGTCGTCAGCAGGAAGGGATAGGCCGCGGAGACGAGTTCGGGCGGCGGCACAAACTCGATGCGGCGCAGCGCGGTGGTCTTGCCGTGGGTGAACTCGTTGATGTGCAGGATGGGTGTGCCCAGCGAGGCTTCGTCAAAACAGGGCCACTGGAGGCCGCCGACCTGATCGAGGCGCGCATAACTGATCCCCGAGCCCTCCGGCCAGAGCGCGCGCACCTCGTCCCAAATCTCCTGCGCGGAGGTGTATGCGAATTGTTCGCCCTTGCCCATCGCCTTGGCGACGGCGCAGACAATCTCCCAGTCGGAACGCGCCAGGCCCTGCGGGTTCGCGGCGCCGCGAACCCGCTGGATGCGGCGCTCACCGTTCATGAACGTGCCGTCCTTCTCGAAGGACGCCGCGGCGGGCAAAAAGACGTCGCCAAATTCCCGGGCCGTCGCGTTGAGAAAGAGATCCTGCACGATGACGAGGTCGATCTGGTCCATCGCGCGCCGCGTCTCGTGCGTGTTCGGGTTGGTCATCACGATGTCGTAGCCAATCGCCCACATGACCTTTAATTTCCCGACGGTGGCGGCCTCCAGCATGTCGATCATGTTGAGCCCGGGGTGCGTGGGAACCGGCGTGTGCCACCGGGCCTCGAACGGCGCCCGGATCTTTTCCTTTTCCAGCAGCACATAGCCGGGGAGCAGCTTGGGCTCGCAACCCATGTGCGGGGCGCCCTGCACGTTGTTCTGGCCGCGCAGCGGATTGATGCCGGTGCCGGGCTTGCCGATGTTGCCGGTGAGCAGCGCCAGATTGACCAGCGCCATGATGCCCTCCGTGCCCTGGATATGCTCGGTCATGCCGAGCCCGTGAACACTCAGCGACGGCTTGGCCGTGGCGTAGAGCCGCGCCGCCGCGCGGATCTTGGCGGCGGGCACGCCGCAGATCTTCTCGACCTTCTCCGGCGCAAATTCGCGGATAAACTTCCGGTATTCCTCGTACTCGGTGATGCGCGTGCGGAGGAATTCCTCGTCGACGAGGCCCTCCTCGACGATGGTCGCGCCCATGGCGTTGAAGAGCAGGACATTCGTGCCCGCGTTCAGCTGGAGATGGATCGTGGCAAACTCGTTCAGCTCGATCACCCGCGGATCGACGATGATCAGATTCGCGCCATGCCGCGCGGCCTGCTTGATGCGGGCGCCCGTCACCGGGTGGCCGTCCGTCGGGTTCGCGCCGCAGACGAGGATGGTCTTGGCGATCTTGATCTCATCGAGCGAGTTGGTCGCGGCGCCGGTGCCGAGCGTCATCTTCATCGCCGCGGCGGTGGGCGAATGGCAGACGCGCGCGCAACAATCGATGTTGTTCGTGCCGAGGACGACCCGCGCGAATTTCTGCGCGACAAAATTCTCCTCGTTGGTGCCGCGGGCGGAACTGAGCACCCCGATGCTGTCGGGACCATGCTGGGCGACGGCGGCGCTCAGGCGCGTGGAAATGTAGGTGATGACCTCGTCCCAGCTGACCTCCACCCATTGGCCGTCGCGGCGGATCATCGGCGAGGTGATGCGTTCTTCCGCATAAACGTAGTCGAAGGCATAGCGGCCCTTCACGCAGGTGTGGCCGTGGTTGCTCGGACCCTCCGACGGGCGGATGGTCGTGATCTTGCCGTCGCGCGTGCCGACGTTCACCTCGCAGCCGGTGCCGCAGTAGGAGCAGATGGTCTTCGTCCATTCGGTCGGCACGCCCCGGGCGAGAACCGTGAGATCCTCGAGCGCGCCCGATGGGCAGGTGTCGACACACGCGCCGCAGCTCACGCAACCGCCGTCGAGCATCGTCTCGCCGCGGACCGGCAGGATGCGCGTGGTGTCGCCGCGATTCCACGCCTTCCACACAAACTGGCCCTGGACCTCCTCGCAGATGCGCACGCAACGGTAGCAGGTCACGCACTGCGACATGTCGACGTTGATGTAGGGGTGCGACGCATCCTGCATGAACGGCACCTCGGGCGGGGGCGCGGTGCGCGAGCCGCCGGCCTTCACGCCGTATTGCTTCAGATAGCGGTGAAACTGCTTGTCGGGAAATGCGGCGACCGCCTCGGCGGGATAGTTCGCGGCGAGCAGCCCGAACAGGGTCTTGCGCACGCCCTCGACCGCGGGCGAATGCGTCTGGATTTCCATGCCGTCGCGGATCTGCGTGTTGCAGGCGGTCACGAGCGCATTCATGCCCTTCACCTCGACCGCACACGTGCGGCAGGAGCCATAGGGGTCGATCCGGTCATCGTGGCAGAGCGTGGGGATCTCGACGCCGATCTGGCGCAGGGCCTCGTTGATGGTGAGGCCCTCCATCAGCTGGTGCGACTGGCCGTTGATGGTTACTTGAAGCATGGCTCAATCTCCGTGGGATAATAACGCAGGATGGACTCGGCAAACCGCGCCAGGCCGGTGCCGTGACCGCAAAGGCTGGCGAGTTTGAGCGCGGTGACGAGATCGCGGCACTCCTGCAGGTCGGCCTTGGTGGCATCGCCGGCGATGGCGTTGCTGAAAATATCCTCGATGCGCCCGCTGCCGCTGCGGCAGGGCGTGCACTTGCCGCATGACTCATACGCGCCGAATGAGAAGACATGCTCCACCAAATCGGGAATCGCGGTGTGCTCGTCGAACGCCACCACCCCGCCGTGGCCGACGCCTGCACCGATGGCGGCGAGCTCCTCGAAGCCGAGTGGGGTGTCGAGCAAATGCGGCGGGATCACGCCGATGATCGGGCCGCCAATGATCACGCCCTTCAGCTTGGCGCCGTTGCGCAGGCCGCCGCCGAGTTCCTCCACGATGTGCCGCACCGTGACCCCAAACTCGACCTCGTAAAGACCGGGGCGGTTGAACAGCGAGTTGAGCGAGAGGGCCTTGGTGCCACGACTTTTCGAAAAGCCGAGCGCGGCATACGCCTCGCCGCCGTGCGCGACGATCCAAGGCACATTGACGAGCGTCTCGACGTTGTTGAGCAGCGTCGGCCGGTCGAACAGCCCGCGCTCCGTCGGATATGGCGGGCGGGCCATCACCTCGGGACGCTTGCCCTCGATCGAGCGGAGCAGCGAGGTTTCCTCGCCGCACAAGTAGCTGCCGTGACCCACGTAAAGTTCGAGTTCGAAGCTGAAATCCGTTCCCCCCACCCGCGGGCCGAGCCAGCCCGCGCCGCGGGCGTCCGCCAGGGCCGCGGCAAGAATCGTCCCGGCGAGCGGATATTCGGCTCGGAGATAAATGTAACCCTTCGCGGCGCCCACCGCGTAACCGGCGAGGATCATGCCCTCGATGAGGCTGTGCGGGTCATCCTCCATCAGGTAACGGTCGATGTAGGCGCCGGCGTCGCCCTCGTCAGCGTTGGCGACGACGTATTTGGTGCCCGCCGGCTGCGAGGCCACCGCGCGCCACTTGCGGCCGGTCGGGAAGCCCGCGCCGCCCCGGCCGCGGAGATTGGATTTTTCCACCGCGGCCAGCACGGCTTCGGGCGGACTCGCGAGCGCCTTCGCGAGCGCGGCATAACCCCCCTGCTGCCGGTAGGCGGCCAGCGTGCGCGCGCCACCGGCGGCGATCCGGCCGAGCACGATGCCGACCCGCGAGCTCACCCGCACCGGCGGGCGCGGCTTGGTCTGGCCCTTGGCGGGCGCGGCGAAACACTCGCCGAGGCAATAGACCCGGGGATTGTTCTCCATCCCCTCGGCCCAGCGCGCCGGGTTGAAATGGCGGGCGGCGAAGCAGGCCGTGCCCTGACAGACCTTGCCGGCGAATTCGCCGTGCAAGAGATGGTAGAACGACTCGACCTCCGGGCGGAGAGTGTGCGCGCCGGACGTGCCATTGGCGTGGGGTGTTTTCGAGACGGGGTTCATGTCACCATTGAGGCCGGGTTGTACGAGAATGTTCCACCGCGATCATGCTGAGGAGCGCTTCTGACGACTTCAATCCCAGACCATGCCGGCGGCCGGCTATTTACGCGGATCAACCCCATGACGCAATCGACGCCGCGCTTTCCTTTCAGCCCGATTGGGCTAGCTTGGCAGATCGAGGCCCCACCATGTTCGCCAACCTCCTCCATCTCATCACGCGCCGGACCCCGCCCGATTACGAGCACCGCTTCGTGCAGACCGTGCGCGTCCGCGAGCGGTCGCCGCGCAACCGGCGCGTCGAGCGGGTCATCCTCGCCGGCTGGCTGCTGATTCTGGGCAAGAGTTTCCTCGTGCTCTGGCTGGTCGACAAATACCACCTGAACTTCAATCCCAACTGGATCATCGTGCCAACGGTGATCTCCGCGGGCCTGTGCACCGCCGTGTATTTTCTGCGGGACTAGCCAGTTTGGGATTTTCTCGCCCGGCGTTCTGCGATTGGCTGCCGGGATGCCCAACGTCCCCAGACTCCGCAGCGTCTACGCCAAGGTCGGCCGTCTCGTTTATTTCGGCCGTATGCTCGACAAGATCCGCCTGCATGCCCGCGGCACCCTTCCCGTCGCGGACTATGCGGCCAACCTCGGCAAGGGGTTCGACCTGCGCTGCTGCAATTTCCTGCGCGTCGCCTACGACGAGCTCCGGGACCGCACGCTCGCCGGCGGCCAGACCGACGAGCAACTGCTCGCGTGGGCGCACGAGCGCGGCGGCGCCCGCACCGACGAGGAGTGCGAGATCTGGAATGGTTTCATGATGAAGCGCGGCTGGCGCGACCCCGGGGCCGAGATTCTCGCCAAGCGCATCGCCGAGAGCCATCTCGAGGGCAAATCCGTCCTGACGATGTTCGATTACATCGAATTCGACGAAGACCGCGATCCGGTCGCCAGCAAGGCCTGGCTCGGCTGAACTTCGCCCCGCGCATGGTCGTCCTCCTCATGGGTGTCGCGGGCAGTGGCAAGACCACCATTGGCCGCCAGCTCGCGGCCGGGCTGGGCTGGGGTTTTGCCGATGCGGATGAGTTTCATCCGCCCGCCAACGTGGCGAAGATGAGCGCCGGGATTCCGCTCGATGACACTGACCGCGCCCCGTGGCTCGCCGCCATCCGCCGCTACATCGACGCCCGGCTCGAGCGGAACGAAAACGCCGTCGTCACCTGCTCCGCCCTGAAGGAGAAACACCGCGCGGTTCTGCTCGGCCATCGCGCGCAGGTGAAGCTCGTTTATCTCCGCGGCACGCGTGAGCTGCTCTGGTCGCGGATCAGCAGCCGGCAGGGCCACTTCATGAAGCCGGCCATGCTCGACAGCCAGCTGGCTGCGCTCGAGGAGCCGGGCAATGCGCTCGTGATCGACATCGCGCAGGCCCCCGAAAAAATCATCGCCGCGCTCCGCCAGGCCGTCGCCCCATGACCACCCCCGCCGGCAAACGCCTTCGCCTGCTCGGCAGCGTGCTCAGCGTCCTCGTGCTGCTGGCGGGCGCCGCGGCCGGATGGTTTTACGCGCAGCTGAAGGCCAGCCTGCCGCAACTCGACGGTTCCGCCGTCCTGGCCGGGCTCGAGGGCGGGCCCGTGACCGTGACCCGCGACGTTTTTGGCGTGCCCACGATCAAGGCCGCAACCCGCCCCGACGTCGCCCGCGCGCTGGGCTACCTGCACGCGCAGGATCGGTTCTTCCAGATGGATCTCCTGCGTCGCCGGGGCGCGGGCGAGCTCGCCGAGCTGTTTGGCCAGGTCGCGCTTCCGCTGGACCGCAACACGCGCCGGCACGGGTTTCGCGCCCTCGCGCAAAAGGTCCTCCGCAACCTCCCGCCGTCCCAGCGGCACCTGCTCGATAGTTATGCCGCGGGCGTCAACGCCGGCCTCGCCGCCCTGAAGCAAAAACCCTTCGAGTATCTCGTGCTGCGGCTGGCCCCCGAGCCGTGGCGGCCGGAGGACAGCCTGCTCGTCATTTATGCGATGACGCTCGACCTGCAGGATTCCACCGGCACTTACGAACTTTCGCTGGCCACCGTGCGGGATCAGTTGGGGACCGCCGCGCTGGAATTCTTCGCCCCCGTCGCCACGGCTGAAGATGCCGCGCTCGATGGCAGTCTGGCGGCGCTGCCCCCCATGCCCACGGCCCAGCTCATCGACCTGCACAACACGGGCAAGCCGGTGGCCCTCCACCGGGTGCATCCCCTGTTCGCCGATTTGAGCCCGCGCGATCCGGATCTTTTGCCCGGCAGCAACAGCTTCGCCCTCTCCGGCGCCCACACGGCCAGTGGCACGGCGCTGCTGGCGAATGATCCCCACCTCGAACTCGGGGTCCCCAACACCTGGTATTGTGCGTCGCTGGCATGGCGCGATCCCACACCCGCCCGCATTTCCGGCGTTACGCTGCCCGGGGTGCCGTTCGTCGTCATCGGGAGCAATGGCCACATCGCCTGGGGGCTCACCACCGCCTACGTCGACACCGGCGACCTGGTCACCATCAACGTCAACGCCATCGATCACTCGCTCTACAAGGTTCCCGGCCGCGAGGATTTGGTGGCGATTGAAAAACGCTCCGACGTCATTCGCGTCAAGGGCGCCGCTCCCGTGACGGTCGAATCCTCCTGGACCACCTGGGGACCCATTGTCGCGACGGATGCCAAGGGCCGCCCGCTCGCCTATCATTGGGTCGCCTACGATCCGGCGGCGACCAATCTGGAATTCCTGCAGCTGGAAACGGCGCAGACGGCCACGGAGGCCGTCGCGATCGCCCACCGGACCGGCATCCCCGCGAACAATTTCATCGTCGCCGACTCGGCGGGCACCATCGCGTGGACCGTCATTGGCCGGATGCCGAAGCGGGTCGGCTTCGACGGCCGCCTGCCGACCTCGTGGAGTTTCGGGGACCGGCGCTGGGATGGTTTATTGCCGCCCGACGAGGTGCCGTCCGTCATCGCGCCGGCCAGCGGCCGGCTGTGGAGCGCCAACAACCGCATGGTCAGCGGCCCGGCGCTCGCGCTGTGTGGGGACGGCGGCTACGCGGCGCCGCCGCGCGCGGCGCAGATCCGGGACGATCTCGCCGGATTGGAGAAGGCCACCCCGCGCGACCTGCTCGCCATCCAGCTCGATGACCGGGCCTTCTTCCTCGAGCGCTGGCAGAAACTGTTGCTCGCCACGCTCACCCCGAAGGCCATCGCCCAAAGCCCCGCCCGCGCCGAGCTGCGGCGTCTCGTCGAACACTGGAGCGCGGTTGCCAGCATCGATTCCGCCGGCTACCAGCTCGTGCGCTCCTTCCGTCTCCGCACCGCCGAGCTCGCCCTCGCGCCCATCTTTGCCCCGTGCGTGGACGCGATGCCCGGCTTCGACTGGAACCGCTTTCACTATGAGACGCCGCTATGGCAGATGCTGCAGCAAAAACCCGCGCACTTGCTCGACCCAAAATTTTCCTCCTGGGACGCGCTCCTGCTCGGCGCGGCCGACGGCGTCATCGCCGACATCGAGAAATCAGGCCTGTCGCTCGCGTCGGCCACGTGGGGCCGGCGCAACACCGCGCGCATTTACCACCCCTTCGGCCGCATGCTGCCGCGCTGGCTCGCGGGCTGGCTGAACATGCCCTCCGATCCGCTGCCGGGCGATGTGAACATGCCGCGCGTGCAAACGCCGTCGTTCGGGGCGAGCATGCGCCTGACCGTCTCGCCGGGCCACGAAGCCGAGGGTCTTTTCCAAATGCCCGGCGGGCAGAGCGGCCATCCGCTTTCGCCCTTCTATCGCGCCGGGCATGAGGCGTGGGTGCACGGCGAACCCCGGCCATTTTTGCCGGGGCCGACCCGGCACACGCTCATCTTGAATCCCTGACGCGACCGGCGCAGGTTTGCCAAACTCCCGCCGCGCCCCCAGCCTCCGCCCATGCTGCACGTCCTCGATCATCCCCTCGCGGCCCACGTCATCACGCATCTGCGGGACAAGACGACCAAGCCCGCGACGTTCCGCACCCTCTGCTACCAGATCAGCCTGCTCCTGGCCATCGAGGCGACCCGCAACCTGACCACCGAGGCCAAGCCCATCGAGACGCCGCTGGAGCCGATGACCGGCCGCGTGCTTTCCTCCCAGCCGCTGGTGGTCGTGCCCATCCTGCGCGCCGGCCTCGGCATGGTGCAGCCATTTCTCGATATCTTTCCCGACGTGAGCGTGGGCTACATCGGCCTAGAGCGCGACCACACCACCGCGGTTGCCCGCAGTTACTACTGCAAGCTGCCGCAGGTCGCCGGGCGCCGCGTGCTGCTGGTGGACCCGATGCTGGCGACCGGCGGGTCCGCGGTGAAGGCGATTGACGTCGTGCGTGGCCAGGGCGGCACGGACATCACGCTGGTGAGCATCGTGAGTTCGCCCGAGGGCGTGGCCGAGGTGGAGAAGCACCATCCCGGGCTCCGTATCTTCACCGCCGCCCTCGACCGGGACCTGAACGCGAAAAAATACATTCTCCCGGGGCTGGGCGATTTCGGCGACCGGCTCTACGGCACCTGATTCCGCATGAACCTCCCCTTCAAACTCGGCATGATCTACCTGGTGTCGGAAATCGCGCTGAGCTACCTGCGGCGCTCCGGCCGCCGGATGAAACGTCGCGACGGCGGTTCGCTCGTGGTGCTCTGGATCACCATCTCCGCGGCCATCGCCGGCGGCATCATCGTCGCCCTCAAGGTTCCGGCCTTCGGCTTTCCCCTCCCGCATGCCCTCGCCCAGGTCATGGGCACGGTGTTCGCCGCCGGGCTGGTGCTGCGCTGGTGGGCGATTTTTTCGCTCGGGCGGCTCTTCACCGTGGATGTCGCCATTGCCGATGATCACGAGCTCGTCGTGCGCGGCCCCTATCACCTGATGCGACACCCGTCCTACTCGGGCATGATGCTGGCCTTTGCCGCGCTCGCGGTGACGTTTCAAAACTGGCTGTCCCTCGCGTGCGTGCTCGTGCCGATTTCGGCCGCCCTCGCCTATCGCATCTACGTCGAGGAAATCGCGCTGGAGGGCACCTTCGGCGAAGCCTACCACGAATACGCCCGCACGACGAAGCGGCTGATTCCCGGACTCTTCTAAAGCAGCGCGTCGTGGAGAATCTCGGCGGGGTGCTGGGCATGGCGCTTGGTGCCGTCCTTGATCTGGTGCCGGCAGCTCGTGCCGGCCGCGGCCAGCAGAGCATCGTCCGGCATCGCCCGCACAGCGGGGAACAGCACCAGTTCGCCGATTTGTTGCGAGAGCGCGAAGTGCTCCACCTCGTAGCCGAAGGACCCGGCCATCCCGCAACAGCCGCTCGGGATGACCTGCACCTTGTAATTGGCCGGCAGTTCGAGCGCCTTGACCGCCGGCGAAAGCGACGACAGTGCCTTCTGGTGGCAGTGGCCGTGCAACATGATCGAGCGCGGCGCCGTCGTGAACGCTTCGTGGCGGATCCGTCCGCGATCCGCCTCGCGGGCGATGAATTCCTCGAACAGCAGCGCGTGCTTCGCCAGGCGGCCGGCCGCCCCGGCCAGGGCCGGCGGCACGAGGTCGGGAAATTCATCGCGGAACCCGAGGATCGCCGACGGCTCGAGGCCGATTAGCGGCGTTTCCGCGGTGATGATCGGCGCCAGCAATTCGACATTGCGGATCGCGAGTTTCTGCGCCGCGCGCACGAGGCCTTTCGAGAGCTGCGCCCGCCCGCTGTCGACGTGCGCGGGGATGATCACCTCGTAACCCAGCCGGTTGAGCAGCTGCACCGCCTTGATGCCCACGTCGGTGTCGTTGTAGTTGGTGAACTCGTCGCAGAACAAAAACACGCGGCCGTTCGCCCACGGGCCGCCGCGGTTCGCGTGCCGCGCATGCCAGCGGCGCAGCGTCGTCTTGTGCAGCTTCGGCATGCTGCGCTGCGGGGAGAAACGGGAGATTTTCTTGACGAGCCGGCTGGTCACGCCGTTCGTCACGATCCAGTTGAACACCCCCGGCACCAGCGACGCCAGGGCCATCGCCTGGGAATAGCCGCCGACCAGCCGCGAGCGCAGCGGCACGCCGTGGGCATCGTGGTAATGCTGCTGCCACTCGGCCTTGAGGCGGGTGATGTCAACGGTGGACGGACACTCGGATTTGCAGCCCTTGCACGAGAGGCAGAGCGTCATGACGCCGGCGATTTCCTCGCTATCGAAGGGCCGGGCGGCGTCGCGCGGGTGCGTGAGCATGTGCCGCAGCATGTTGGCCCGGGCACGCGTGGTGTCCTGCTCGTTGCGCGTCGCCATGTAGCTCGGGCACATCGTGCCGCCCATGAGCGCCGGTTTCCGGCAGTCGCCCGAGCCGTTGCACTTCTCCGCGGCGCGCAGGATGCCCTGCGTGGCGCTGAAGTTGAAGATCGTCGGATAATCCGGCGTCGGCTGGCCGGGCCCGTGCCGCAGCGAGGTGTCCATCGGCGGCGTGTCGATGATCTTGCCGGGGTTGAGCAGGCCGGACGGGTCAAAGGTCTCCTTCACGCGGCGCATCAGCGCGTAGCAGGCATCGCCCACCATGAAGCGGATGAACTCGCCCCGCAGCCGGCCGTCGCCGTGTTCGCCGCTGAGCGAGCCCTGGTATTTCTTCACGAGCGCGGCGACGTCCGTAGCGATGTCGCGAAACATCTTCAGGCCCTCCGCCGTCTTCAGGTTGAACAGCGGCCGCGTGTGCAATTCACCCGCGCCAGCGTGCGCATAGTAGACGCAGGCGATGCCGTATTTTCCGCGCATCAGCGCGTCAAACTCGCCGATGTACGCCGGCAGGTCCGCGACCGCCACTGCCGTGTCCTCGACCACTTCCCGCGGCTTGGCGTCGCCGACGACATTGCTCATCAGGCCCTGCCCGGCACGGCGCAGGTCCCAGACCTTGTTGCCGTCCTCGCCCCAGAGCACGGGAAACGCCGAGCCGAGCCCGGCGGCGCGCAGCTCCGCCTCGAGCGCGCGCAGGACGGACTCGATCTCCGCCCGTTGTTCGCGGCGAATCTCGATCACCAAAATGGCACCCGGGTCGCCCTGCACGAAGAAGCGGTTTTTCGCCTGTTCCAGGTTTTGCCGGGTGCACTCGAGAATGTGGCGGTCGATCAGCTCGACGGCGCTCGGCTGGTGGCGCAGCGCGATGAGCGTGGCGTTCAGGGCCTCCTCCACCGACGCGAAATGGGCGCACAGCAACGCGCCCGGCGGCGGCAGCGGCTCGCAGTTGAGTTCAAACTCGACGCCGAGAAACAGCGTGCCCTCGGATCCCGCCAGCAGCCGGCAGAGGTTGAAGGGCTTCTCGGACGCCGGATCGAACACCGCGCAATCCATCAGCTGGTCGAGGGCGTAGCCCGTGTTGCGGCGCGTGACCGTCGCCTTGGGATAATTATCGCGGACGAGCGCGCGGTTGGCCGGGTCGCCAAGGAGGTCGCGCAGATTGCGGTAAATGCGCGTCTCCAGCGTGTCGGCACCCGCGCATTTCGCCTCGAATGCGGCGCGCGTGAGCGGGCCGAACGTGACCTCCGAGCCGTCGCTGAGAAAGCCGCGGGTCGAGATCAGGTGGTCGCGGGTGGAACCGTAGACGATGGAATTGGAGCCGCAGGAGTTGTTGCCCACCATGCCGCCCATCATCGCGCGATTGGCGGTGGACGTCTCGGGCGCGAAGAGCAGGCCGAGCGGCTGAAGCTCGAGGTTCAGCTCGTTGCGGACGACCCCGGGCTGGACCCGCACGCGGCGGCGCACCGGATCGGTCGCGATGATGCGGTTCAAATACCGCCCGAGATCGACCACAATGCCGCTGCCGACGACCTGTCCGGCCAGCGAGGTGCCGGCGGTGCGGGGAATGAGCCCGAGCTGGTGCTCGTGAGCGAACAGCAGCAACTGCCGCACGTCCGCCTCGCTGCGCGGCAGCGCGACCGCCGCGGGCATCTCCTGATATTCCGAAGCGTCCGTGGAGTAGAGCAGCCTCAACGCGCGGCCGGTATGGAGCTCACCTTCGAGCGCTTGGTCGAGTCGGGCAAAGTCGGCGGAAGTGGGCGCGGTCATAGCCGGGTAGAACTAACACTCCGGACCGGCCCATGGCGAGCTTCCCGCGATAAGGGCGGCTTGGCGTGGCACGGGTCTCCCGACCCGTGGGCGACTATGTCTACCGCGAACGTCTGCGACGACGATTACACTCTGACGATGCCGAACACGGGTCGGGAGACCCGTGCCACGTATCAGTCCAGCCAGCCGCCGGTCGCCTGCAGCGGCGCGAGTTCACCGCGGCGCGTGACCCAGACCGCCAGCGCATGGCGGGTGACGCCGGATACCTTCGGCACCGCCAGCGGGAAGTCGTGACCCAACGCGGCCTGAGCCAGGACCAGCGCGATGAATTCGTGATGCAAGGCCTCGCCGCTGTTCTCCCCCGCCGTCACGCGGGAGACGATGCCGCCGCCCAGAATGGCGGCATAGAGCTCGAATGGCTCGCCCGCCTGCGGCGACGCCGGCGAAAATTCCGCGTGCACCGTCGTGCCGTCATAGGCGACGGTCAGCCGGCCCGCCGCGCGGCCCGACGGCGCGACTGTGCGCGTGTCGCCCAGCTCGACGCCATCGCGCACGAGGCACGGCGTGTAGACGCTGCCGCTCGCCCACGCGGCGGCATAGTCGTATTCGCGCCGAGTGAATTTGCGCGTGGCAAAACGATCGGGCCAGCCAAGGCGGTTCCAGTAGTCGACGTGAAAGGCCACCGGCACAAAGTCGCGCCACAACACCGGGCTGTCCCGCAAGGTCGCCAGCCAGCGCTCCGTCGGCGGGCAACTGCTGCAGCCCTCGCTGGTGAAAAGCTCGAGCAGCGAGGTCTGCGTCGTCCCGCTGGTGAAACGGCTCGGCTCGCCGCGCAGCGCGGCGATGCCGACCAACCAGACTCCCAGAAGAAAGAACGGCCTCATGGAGGACAAGAGGCCGTCGGGGTGAACTTTATTCCGTAGGGGCGCAGACTTGCTGCGCCTTTCATCCGCCCGCGTAAGATGACAAATGCGGACCTACTTGGGCGCAGCAAGCCTGCGCCCCTACGGTCGAGCGGGGCCCCGGGCCGGGCTTGCTGTTGTAGTCGTTGCTCAGGCCAAGCCGGAGCTTCCAGGCCGGATCGGCCAGCGGAACCTCGTAGAACGACTCATGGGTGAAGTGGAAATTGCTGAAGTCAGCGAACGAGGGCGTGTAGGTGAAGCGGTCCACAAGCTTCGAGGTGGCGAATTCCCATTCGTGGTTGAGGCCGAAGTCCAGGCCCAGATTCTTCAGGTTGGCCTGGGTGGGGTTGCCATAGCCCTCGTAGCGGAACGAGAGACCGAAGCGTCCCGTGAGGAGATGCTTGGCCTCCTTCAGGAAATCATAGCCCACGCCTGCGGCGGCGGTATTGTAGATATCGATGTCCTTGATCCGGTCAAAACCACCTTCATCGCGGACATACCAGGACATCCTGCCCGAGAAGTTATCCGTGTAATCAATCCCGGCCTTGAACTGATCGGCGCTCTTGGTGCCGTCGGAAACCTGCCGGTTGTAGGCGGTGTAAAATTGCAGGGTGTCATCCGGCGTCTTGAGGGTGGCGCGAAAACTGGCCGCGGTCCCCTACTGGGACGAGTTGCCGCTCTTGCCCGTCACATCCATCGATGCCTCGTAACTCCAATGGTGCTCCCGCTCCGCGAGGGCCTTCTTCGCGGCCGTCACCTGCGGGTCTTCGCCACCCGGCGACCAAGTGGCCGCGACCTTCTCGACCTGGGTGGAGAGCTGACCGTCGGCTCCGGTGATTTTGAGCGCGCTGCTTTCCGCCGTCACCGTGCCCTGCAGCGTCGTGCCGCTAGCCAGGCGCACGACCACGGGCGCGTCGGTGGTGATGCCGCTGACCTCGGACTGCTTGATCGTCAGGTCACCGGCGTAATCGGTGGTGACGAAGACCTTGCCACCGTCGATCTTGGTAACCTTGCCGACGATACGGGCGCCGTTCTTGGTCTCGACGACATCGGCGGAGGCCGTTGCCGCGGCGAGGGCGCCGAGGGCTAGAAACAGGACGGTGCGGAGACGGTTGATGTGGTTCACGGCGAGGAGGAAAACCGCCAAAAAAACTTCAGGGAGGCCGCGCCTGTCAACCAAACTGTCAGAGGAGCCCGAATTCTCGCAATTGCGCACGCGCCGGCTCGACAACGTCCGCCGCGAAGCCTTGTTTCGAACGCCAGCCCATGCCCGCGCCTGTCCACCGCCCCGCCCTCATCGTCGCCGACCGCTGGCGCGACTACGAGTTGCTGGAATGCGGCGACGGCATGAAACGCGAACGCTGGGGCGCCTACACGCTGGTGCGGCCCGATCCCCAGATCATCTGGCCGCGGTCCGGCGCCGCCGGCAAGAAACCGGGCGCTGCGTGGGAAGACTGGGACGGTTTTTATCACCGCAGCGAACAGGGTGGCGGGAAGTGGGAATTCCGCCGGCCCCTGCCCGACCACTGGCAGATCAGCTATGGCGCGCTCACTTTCAAAATTCACCCCACGTCCTTCAAGCACACCGGCCTTTTTCCCGAGCAGGCGGTGAACTGGGACTGGTTCGGTGCGAAGATCAAGGCCGCCCGCGAGGCCGCAGGTGGTGAGCCCGGTCGAACCATCTCCGTGCTCAATCTCTTTGGCTACACCGGCGCGGCCACCGTCGCCGCCGCCGCCGCGGGCGCGACCGTCTGCCATGTTGATGCCGCCGAGGGCATGGTGAAATGGTGCCGGGAAAACGCCGCGCTCAGCGGCCTCGCCGACGCCCCCGTCCGCTACATCGCGGATGACTGCCTGAAATTCGTGCGCCGCGAGTTCAAGCGCGGCCGCCGCTACGACGCCATCATCATGGACCCGCCCACTTACGGCCGGGGCAGCACCGGCGAGATGTGGAAGCTCGAGGACCA
>OCZT010002729.1_pt1 | contig 18186 bp, 6 predicted proteins | sample 1539031 | NCBI WGS metagenome assembly OCZT01 (sample SAMEA3539308, study PRJEB22396) | soil metagenome | biome: tundra; feature: field; material: soil | place: USA | collected 2010-05 | depth 0.15 m | reverse complement strand
GGGGATAGGGAACCAGTGCCTGGGCTACTGTTGCCGACCCGCCGAAGTCGCTCAGGAAATTTGCATAGGGCAAATTGACGCCATCTACGGTTGATTGCCCAGGCGCGAAAACATCCGCCAACTTGGACCCCAGGGAAGCATCGAAAGTAGGATTCATCTGGTCGATGCGATTGTTCTGGCTGGGAAGATGGATGATGCGGTTTCCGACCCATGCTGCCGTTACGAACATACTGTAGGGCAGTTCGCGCTGCACGTTGATATTCCACTGCTGGCTGTAGGGAGCGTAGCCGTCCTTCTTGCTGAAGGCGTCGATCTGGGTTCCGGATCCCAGCCCTGGACTGAACGGCGTTGGGTTGACGGCGGGTAGCGATGTGGCATCCCAACTCCCGAAGGAAGATGTGTTGCTTCCCGTCGTGTTGCGGGTAAAGGAGCCAGTCAACAGGTTGCCGTAATTGACCGCAACCTTGCTCGTGCCGTATTCGTAGGCGCCGCCATCGAGGAAGGCCACATTGAGGCCGCCCTGAATCACCATCTTGTTGCTTATTTTGTAAGCAAAGCCTAAGCGCGGACCGAAATGTCCCCAGTGGATATCGGCACGAGTGTATCCAGCGCATCCCGTGCAGTTGCCAAACTGGGTGGCCGAACCGGGAATCCCGCTGGCAGCCGGATCAGTCCCCGGGTTGTCTTGATTGAAGAAGACGATCAGGTTGTGGTTCTCCGTAAACGGCATCTGGATGTCCCAGCGAAGGCCGACGTTGAGAGTAAGCCTCGGTGACAGCTTGATGTCGTCCTGGATATAGGGCGATATGGCCCGGTTGCGCAGCTCCAGCTCCTGGGAGTTGCTGCGATTTGCATGATCCGGCAGGCCCAAAAGGAAGCTGGCAAAGGCATTGCCATAGTTTCCGAAATTCGGGTCGGTCGAGCTCGGCGTGGAAGTCTGTGCTGGACTGAAGTTGAAGTGTCCGCCTTCCGTCTGTTCTTCGTTATCGTCCTGGTAGGCGCGCCGGATATCGATGCCGAAGTTGAAGGTGTTGCGCCCCTTCGTCCATAACCAGTTGTTCTCGATGGCGATCCCCAGCTTGCGGTTGATCGACTGGAACCATGCGCCGCTGGTGCCCCAGCAGGTGTATGTGTTGCCATTGCACTGGCTGCTATTGGGCCCAAAGGTGATGTTGGGCGGAATGTTCTCATTCGTCACGGTTGGGGTTGTGTATCCCTTGGTGATGTTGAACTGGTTGTTGATTTCGCCAATCCATCCAAGTCCGGCTGTCATCACCAGGTGGGACGTGATTGCGTTGGTGTAGTTCAGCAGGAAGACGCTACCCAGGGATGGCTCAGCTTTTTGGCTGTTGAGTGGATTTGGCGCGATGACCAGCGGGTTGTAATCGAAGCTGTGAGTGCTATAGCTGTTGCGCCACTCGGTGTAGTGGATGCTCTGCGTTGGCGTCAGCGTCTGGTCGACGACGAAACCCCACACATGCTGGATATTTGGATTGACAAAAGGAGCAAAGCTCTTATTGCTGTTCAGCCCGCCTGCGCCGGAGCCCGGGCGGTCGGGATCGGGAATGTCCGGCAACAGCGCTTTGGAATTGGCGCTGAACCGGGTTGAGGGGATCTTGTTTCCGGGGAACGGCAGCCCGGTCTGTGGATCATAGATGGGAATCACGTTGCCCTTGCTATCCACGAAGTCACTGAAATCGCCGGTTTTTTCCAGCACGGTGGGCACTGTGGAAGGGTTCGTATTCTCGTTGTTCTGCTTGTACCACTCCTGGCTGTAGTGGCCGAAGGTCTTGTTGCGGCCGTCGTAGACGTGCGGGATGCGGATCGGGCCGCCGATGCTGAAGCCATAGTTGTTTTCGTGGTCCGGGGTCGGCTTGTTGTGTGGATTGGATGAATTGAATGCTGGGCCATTGAAGAAGCCCACCGAGTCGAAGAAGCTGTTGCGGTTGATTTCAAACGCATCGCCGTGGTAATGGTTGGTGCCCGACTTCATCTGGTAGGTCAGCGCGCCCTGGCCAAGGCCGAACTGTGCGGAAAAGGTCGTGCGCTCGACGCGATACTCCTCCACCAATTCGAAGGGCGGATTGAAGTTGAGTGTATAACCTTCGGTTTCCGGCTGCGGAGCCGGGATGCCGTTGTAGATGATTTCCTGTTCAAAGTCGACGCCGCCGCTGACGCGATGGGAGAAGGTGTTGCCGGTGGTTCCGGGCGCCAGGAACTGCAATTGATCGATCTGGCGGCCGCGGCCCGATACTTCCTCCGGCAAGGCTTCGACAACAATCGGTTCGATGGTGCTGCCCAGCTCCGGCTGGGTCGTGTTCAGCGCGATTTGATCGGCGGTGACTTGCACCGTCTCGTTTGCCGCGCCCGGCGTGAGGGTAAAGTCGATCGTGGGGGTCGTGCTGACCTCGACGGTCACGCCCTTCTGCACGGCCCTCTTGAAGCTGGTGGCATCGACCGCGAGGGTGTACTTGCCTGGCGGAAGGCCCTTGAAGGAGTAGGTCCCGGCGCTGCTGGACACCGTGTGGTTGGCGACCGCGGTGTCTTCACTGGTGATGGTTACATGGGCCGCCGAGATCACGGCGCCGCTGGTGTCGGTAATTGTGCCGGTGATGCCGGCGCTGGCCTGCGCGGAGCAATTCCGAGGAGCCAACAACATCAACCCCATGATTGCCAACCCGAGCGCGAAGGCAATCGATGGGATGGGCAGAGACAGCGGAAAGCGCTCCTGAAGATTGGGTATGTGTCTCACTGGTCCTCCTTGAATGGTTCTGAGTGACGATTGAAATCGTGGTATCGGACATGGGCAACGGTGCGACTGTTGACCGGGCTGTTCCTCTTGCGCGTGGAATCGGTACCATCTCGCAGTGGTACCGATTCCACGCGAGCGATATTACACCGCCAGGTTTGCGCTGTCAAGGGTTTTTTGGGGTGCCGTATTGCCGTTTCTCCACCACCCGAAAAGCGCCGCCACGGGATGCACCCCTGTCCCCCCTCAACCAGTGAATGCGCGGACGGTCTACGAAAACGCCGGCGGGATGTAAACCACTGAAACTAATCGCCGGCGGGAAGCCCGGTGTCTCCACCTGGCATGACGACACGGCCCAAGCCCCTTTCAAGGCAAGCTGGCGGTCAACGGCGCCTTAGGGCTGAGCGGCTTTGGCAGCCCCGGACGGTACGCTGGCTGCCGTTGGCTCGTCCACCTGAATCTGCTGGTCACCCTTCACGTTCGTGAGCGTCTGTACGATTCCGCTTGGCCAGCGAATTTCGATGCTGTCGGCCTCCGGGCAATCGCCCATCCCAAAGTGAACACGAGGATCGCTGGAGGAGAGATAACCGCTCGAGGTCGTTACCGTTACCCACTGCGATCCATGCGCCGTAGTCAGTTTCACGACCGCGCCGATGCCGTCGCGGTTGCTCTTGTGCCCGGTCAGATGCAGGGTGATCCAGTGGTTTGCGGTGACGGTCTCGTTGAGAAGGATGTGCGCCGGGCCGCCATTGGTCGAGACCACCGCGTCGATGCGGCCGTCGTTGTTGATGTCGCCGATGGCCATGCCCCGGCCTACCCATGCCTCGTGAAAGATGTCGCCCGAGATCGAAGAGACATCCACAAATTTCTTGCCGGTATTGCGCAACAGCATCATGGGTTCGCGATAGCGAAGCATGGGAGAAACCACCTGGATGTTATCCATATCGTGCCCCTGCGCGATAAGAAGATCCTTCCAGCCGTCGTTGTCGTAATCCATGAATCGCACACTCCAGCCCGAGTGGAGCATCGATATGGTGCCTATGCCGCTCAAAAGCGAAGCGTAATTGAAGGTTCCATCACGGTTGTTCTGGTAGAGGGCATATCTCTGGTTGGCCAGGTCCGTCACCACGATGTCCGGCCAGCCGTCGTTGTCATAATCGGCGAAGTCGATGCCCATGCCGGCGTACGTCCCCCCTTCGGCATTCACGGCCACCTCGGACTCCATGCCGACTTCCTCGAAAGTCCCATCGGGCTTTTGACGGAAGAGAAACTCCGGCATCGAGTCGTTGGAGACGAAGATGTCGATGCGCCCATCGCGGTCGTAGTCCGCGATGGCAATGCCGAGCGCCTTGGCCGGCTTGTCGAGCCCCAGCTTATGCGACACCTCGGTGAAGTGGCCGTTGCCGTCGTTGTGATACACCAGCATGGTGATGGGCTGGAAGACGTCGGGGTGGCAAATACCGCGGTATCCCTCACGATGTTCGCCGCACCAGACATCCTCCCAATCCCAGGTGACATAGCGCGCCACCACCAGGTCGAGAAGGCCGTCGTTGTCCAGGTCTACCCATGCGGCCGAACTGGACCACCCGCCGCCGGCAACCCCAGCCTTCTCCGTAACGTCGGTGAAGGTGCAGTTCCCGTTGTTGTGATACAGCCGGTTGCCGCCATAGGCCGTGACGAAAACATCTTCGTATCCATCGTTATCGTAATCGGCGACGGCGACGCCCATGCCGTAGCCAACCCCCTGGAGCCCCGACTTCTCCGTGATGTCCTCGAAGGTTCCGTCGGCCTTCTGGCGGTACATGCGATTCCAGTACTCGGGCCCGGTCTTTTGTGGAATAAAGCCCTTGGGCGTGGGATCGGTATAGGGTGCGCCGTTGACGAGATAGATATCCAGCCGGCCGTCGTTGTCGCAATCGAACAGCGCCACGCCCGAGCCCATGGTCTCGAGCAGATACTTGCGCGAGGTGTGCGGCGCCTGGTGCAGAAAATGCACGCCTGCCTTCTCCGTGATATCGACGAAACGGCCCGGAACCGCTGCCTGCGGCGCGGGCTGGGCCGAGGACGGCGCTCCGGGCATGGAAGACTGGGCCGGTGCCGCTGCGATTGAAGAGATGCCCAGGCAGAACGCTCCAAGCACCAGAACTGCGGGGCATATGTGCACCAGCCTCATGGCTTGCTCCGCGGCGTAGAAGGATCGGCCGCAGCCGGAACCGCCGGGCAAGGCTGCCCGCCGCACAGTGCCCCCGTGATGCCCTTGCCCTCGGTGATGGTGAAGATGCGGTCGGTGGCCGGCAGCTTGACGGTTTCCTTTGCGCCGGAGGGCCAGTGAATCTCCACCGTTCCGGCATCCGTTGCGTCGCCCAGGCCGAAGTGCGGCCGCTGATCGTTGGTCGAGACGTAACTTCCGCCGCTCAGCACATCCTGGCGTTGGCGCATGCCGTTGGCCGTCAGGTACACAGTGGCGCCCACTGCGTCGCGAGGACCCCTGGGCCCACCCACCAGCTTCAATTCCACCCAGTGGTGGCGATTGGGATCGACGTTCTTCAACAGCACCGGCGGACCCTCGATAGGGCTGACGATCACGTCGATTTTCCCGTCGTTGAACAGGTCGCCAAAGGCCGCTCCACGCCCCGAGACGACCACCGCCAGCCCGGAGCCTTTGACCGGCGGAACCTCCTCGAACTTGCCGTCGCGGGTGTTGTGGAAGAGCAGCGGCCTCTGCGCATAGGAGGTTCCCCAGTCCAGCCGGTCGGCCGCCGGGTAGATGTGGCCGTTGATGAACATCAGGTCCAGCCAGCCGTCGTTGTCGTAGTCCAGGAAGCCCGTTCCCCAGGTGAGAAAGGGGATGGACTTCTTGCCGATGCCGGAGCGCATCGAGACTTCGGTAAAGGTGGCGCCGCCGTCGTTGTGAAACAGCAACTTGGCCTCGCTGGAAAAATCGCTGATGGCAAAGTCAAGCAGGCCATTGTTCAGGTAGTCGCCCGCGGCGATGCCCATGGCGGCCACCTCGCGGCCATCCTCGTTGAGCGCAAAACCCGAGGCAAAACTCGCGTCTTCAAAGGTTCCATCGCCGCGATTGAGATAGAGGTAGCTCAGTGTTGAGTCGTTGGCCACCAGCAGATCGACTTTGCCGTCGTTGTTCACGTCCACAAACAACGGGGTCAGTCCGTAATAGCGGTTTGCCTCGTCGGATACGCCCGCCTTCTCGCTCACGTCGGTAAAGGTTCCGTCGCCGTTGTTGTGGAACAGATGGTCGGGTTCGCCCTGGATGTTGCGCGGCCCGCACATCACCGGCTCCCCGCGAAACTCGCAGTAAGAATAGCCCACGGCCTTGGTCTTCTCGTAAGGGAGATTGCCGCGGTCGAAGTGCACATAGCCGGAGACGAACAGATCCAGCCGCCCGTCGCCGTCGTAATCGCCCCAGGTGGCACCGGCTGACCAGTTGCCCAGAGTGACGCCGGCCTTCTCGCCCACATCGGTAAAGGTGCCGTCGTGGTTGTTGTGGTAGAGCCGGTTCTTGCCATAATTGCTCACGAAGATGTCGGGCCAGCCGTCGTTGTCGTAGTCGGCGATGGCCACGCCGAAGCCCCAGCGGTCGTTGGTCACTCCGGCCTTTGCTGCCACATCGGTAAAGGTGCCGTCGTGGTTGTTGTGGAACAAGGCGGCGTGAGGCGGCGTTTCCTTGCCGTCCAGGGCATTGAAGGTCGAACCGTTGACCATATAGATGTCCAGCCAGCCGTCGTTGTCGTAGTCGATCAGCCCCACGCCCGAGCCGTTGACATCGCAGATCAGTCTCTTGTCCGCCGCGCCCATGGTGTGGCTCCAGCCGGAGAGCCCGGCCGCCTTGGTCACGTCCTCGAAGACCACCGGGCCGGAATCCACAAAGCCGCCGGCGGTGATGGGCCGCTTCTCTGCATCGTAGACCGGCGCCGCGCCGCCCGCAGAATTGCTGCCCATGCCGGACACCCGCTTGGGCGCATCCTGCGCCAAAAGGGGCGCAACTGGCGCGGCAGGTCCAAGCAGCGCTGCGATCAATGAGCAGGCAAAGAGACGACGAAACTGCGGCAACAGGGTTCCTCCACCGATTGAGTCTAACGCAGAGGTCCCGACGCCGGCCTCACCGTCCAGCGAGCAAAAGCAGGCTGGGCTCTCCGCACCTCACACACCGTCATTGACTTCGCAAGATCTTGGATGTGCTGCCTCGCCGACGACAACCGCAGCAGAGCCCACTGAAGCCGCCGCGGCGTGAAACTCCGCACTCCCGGTCAGCGCCGCTTCTTCCACGGGCAGTTCCACGGGTTTGCTCCATTCGGCTTTGTTCCCCCTTGATCGGCAACCGGCCACTGCTGAAGCCCCGCATTCCTTGGGAAACCGCTGCACTGGTTCCTCAACGGGCATGCGAAGCCTTCACTGGCGCTCTCGCAGGAGCCCTTGCTCTAACCGCGCACGGCTCGCCGCCGCACAACGCGCCCGTGATGCCTTTGCCTTCGGTAATGGAGTAGATGCGGTCGACTGCAGGCAACTTTACCGTCTCAGTGGTCCCGCTCGGCCAGTGAATCTCCACTGCATTGATTTGGGCTGTCTCTCCCAGACCAAAGTGGACGCGCATGTCGTTAGAGGAGAGATAGCTGCCGCCGCTGAGGACATCTCCGCGCTGGCGGATGCCGCCGACGGTCAGATAGACCGTGGCTCCCACGGCATCGCGTGGGCTTTTGGCGCCGCCGGCGAGCTTCAGGCTCACCCAATGGTTGTGGTCGGGGTTGACGTTACGCAGCAGGGCCGGAACACCATCGAGGTTGTTGATGACCACATCGATCTTGCCGTCGTTGAACAGGTCCCCAAAGGCGGCTCCGCGTCCCACGTAGACTTCTGCCAAACCGGATCCCTCGACGGCGGGAACCAGCTCGAAGGTTCCGTTCCGCAGGTTATGAAACAGCAACGCGCGCTGTGCGTAGCTCATGCCCCAGTCGGGGTGCTGATCGACCTGCGGATAGACGTGGCCGTTGACGATCAGCAGATCCTTCCATCCGTCATTGTCGTAGTCGAGAAACCCATCGCCGAAACCGACGAAGGGCACGGACGGCCCGCCCAGGCCTGTACGGTCGCTGTAATCCTCGAAGGCTCCGCTCCCGTCGTTGTGGAAGACCACGTTGGAATCGTCGGAGAAGTCGGTGTTCACCAGGTCGATGCGGCCGTTGTTCTCGTAGTCTCCGGCGGCGATGCCCATGTTTGAAACCTCGCGGCCTTCCCCGTTGAGCGCATAGCCGCTCATATAACTCTGGTCGTCGAAGGTGCCGTCTCCCTTGTTGATGTAAAGATAATTCGGCGTGGAGTCGTTGGCCACCGCGAGGTCCGGTCTGCCATCCCCGTTCACGTCCACGAAGAGCACGCCAAGCCCGTAGTAGCCGTTGGAATCGCTGACGCCGGCCTTCTTGCTCACGTCGGTGAAGGTGCCGTCGCCGTTGTTGTGGAACAGGTGGTCCTCCGCGCCCTGAAGGCCGCGGGGACCGCACATGATGTTTTGCCCGCGGTACTGGCACATGGAGTAATTGACTGCCTTGGTGCCCGCGATTGGCGGGTTCTGGAAGTCGTAGTGGATGTATCCGGCCACGAAAAGGTCCAGCCGGCCGTCGCCGTCGTAGTCGCCGAAGGTTGCCCCGGTATGATCGACGGCGATGCTACCCGATCCTTCGTCGAGCGCCACGCCCGCCTTCTCCGCCATATCGGTGAACGTGCCATTGCGGTTGTTGTGGTAGAGGCGGTTTTTGCCGAGATTGGTGACGTAGAGGTCGGGCCATCCATCATTGTCATAGTCGCCCACGGCGCAGCCGAGTCCCCAGCGGTCATTGGCCACCCCAGCCTTCTCTGTCACGTCGGTAAACGTGCCGTCGTGGTTGTTGCGGAAAAGCGCCGCATGGGGCTGCGTGGTCTTTCCGGAGAGCGCGTCGAGGGTCGATCCGTTCACGAGGTAGATGTCGAGCCAGCCGTCACGGTCGTAGTCGAGAAGACAGACGCCGGAGCCCTTGGCTTCGATGATCACGCGCTTCTCTGGAGTGCCGGTGATGTTGCGCCAGCTTGTCAGCCCCGCCTGAGCAGCCACATTTTGAAAGACCACCGGACCGGTTTTCACATAACCGCCGGCGGTTATGGGGCGATGCTGGGCGTCGAAGTTGCCCCCCTGCGCAACGCCAGTGGCCATGCCTTGCTGTTGCGCGGAAGTTTCCTGTGCGTGCGCGCCGGGCATGAGAAGAGTGGCGCTCAAGACGCCGAAAAGCAGGCCACGAATATGCAACAACGAGAGTCCTCCACGGTTTGAAGTGTATCGCAATGAGTGCTGGCGGCTGCGCAAGGCTTCTTGACCTCTGAAAACCAGGTCCGGGCCTGTGTCCCCAGGAAATGGCTTCTTCTGGACTGCCTGAGCCTTTGGGATGGCAGCGGATGCTGGAAATGAACACGGCAGCGGAAACTGCGTCTATGGCTCGCAGCCGTGAACCAAAGATGTGAACTACGGCCAAGCAGGCGTTCGGAGTATACTCCTGGTGTTCTTGGAATCGCGTTTCGAGCAGGCCTTATGCCAATGTCTTTTCGTTCTCTTATCCGGCCCCCATGGATCACCTGGATCGCTGTTGCTCTGGTTTGCCCGGCTGTCTCTGTTTTCGGTCAGATCGCAGCATGTCCATCCATTCCCGCTCGCCCCGCCACTCCAGCAGACACAGCGTACAGCGAAGGCCGCTATGCAGACGCGGAAACCCTGTATGGGCAGGCATTGGCGCAGCGGCCGCAGGACGTCGAATTGTCTGCGGCGCTGGTGCACACGTCGCTGCATGAAGGCAAGATTTCACAGGCATCCGCCCAGGTGAACAGTATCCTTGCCGAGGATCCGCGTTCGGCGATAACGCTCACCGCGCTGGCCGAAGTCGAACTGCGCCTGGGGCAGCCCTGGCTGGCGCTGCAGACGCTCAATACAGCCGCGGCCGCCGATCCCTGCTATGCGCGCATCCATCTGATCCGCAGCCGCGTGTTGCGTATCGACTCCATGTACGCCTCGGAGCGCGCGGAGATCCAGAGCGCGCATGACATTGACCCGGCAGATCCCGATATCCAGCACGCATGGCTGGGCATCGTGTCGCCGGCGCATGAGATCGAGGGAATCGATAAGTCGCTCAAGACGATGAAGGATCTCGATCTGGAAACCCGGCAGAAGGCGGAGGCGTCGATCCATTCGATGATGCCTCTGCTCTCGGAAAACTCGCAGACCTGCAAGGTTCTGCCGGCTGTCCCATCTGCCACATTGCCGCTCCAGCCTTCATTTGCGGACGTGAAGCATATCGACGGCTACCGGCTGGAGGTGCAGTTACCGCAGAGCAAGGCCAAACTGATCGTGGATACGGCGGCGTCCGGCCTTTACATCAGCAGGGCGCTGGCCGAGCAGAATGGCTTGCAGCAAGGCGCGGGCGCGCCGACGGGAACCGTCCACGTCGACAGCGTGCACATCGGCCCGCTGGAGTTTCGCGACTGTACGGTCGGAGTGAGCGATACGCCGTTCGCAGGCAAGGCGGACGGCTTCATCGGTACCGATCTCTTCGCTTCCTGGCTGATTACGCTCGATTACCGGTTGGCCAGGCTGACGCTGGATCCGCTGCCCAGGCAGGCCGGCTTGTTGCCGGGAGATCGTTCTCTGGCGCCTGCGCTCGGGGACTTCATGCCGGTCTATCACCGGCGGCATTATCTGCTGCTACCTGTTACGTTCAACAACAAATCGCGCAAATTGTTCATCCTGTCCTCGGGCATGCGCTTCAGCGCCATGACTTCAGAGGCGGCGCACTCGATATCCAATATCAATATGAATTTCACCAACTCGGAGCAGACCGCTTCAGGAACAAAGGTGCAGTTCTATCGCGACATCTTCGATTTACAGTTGGCAAACCTGCCGCCGATCCATCAGGGCCACATCCTTGAATTCGATCCTTCCGCCATGGATCGGAATGCCGGGTTCCAGATTGCGGGCATGTTGGGGCTCGATATACTGCATTCGCTGACGCTGCATCTCGATTACCGCGATGGGCTCGTAAAGTTTGAATCCACGAATGAAGAGGTCTCGCCAGTCCATGCAAAGGGAACGATGACCGCGTCAGCGTCTCCGGCGCCCACGAATGAGGCCGACAAGGCTGCATGCCAGCCCGGCGACGATAGGGATCGTCCGATAAACTCGACCATTGAGGCAAGAGTGACAGGCGGGCTGGACTCGGGGCATCTGAAGCCGGGCAAAGAGATCTGGGTGAAGGTCGTTTACGGACTGGTCTATCCAGAATGCACGCTGAATGCGGAGTCTATTCTCTATGGCCACGTGACGGCTGCCGCTTCGTCGAAGAGTCCCGATGCATCGGAGCTGTCGCTGGTGTTCGATCATGCCGACTGCGCAGGCCACGCGAAGAAAGAGCTGTCGCTGCGGCTCATTGGCCTGGTGGCGCCTCCAGACGAGTCGGACAGATTGCATGACGCGATACCTACTGAAGTAGCCGGAGGAGCCCGGCAGATAGGAGGATCCCGGCAGGGGAATGACGCCGTATCGGGCACAAACGGTCGCGATGACAACCTGAATCCTGGAGGCCCTCCGCAGACAGTGCATCCAGGGATTGTGGTCCGTATGCCCAAGCTGAAACTGGAGCCTGAAGGAGGACCGGGATGCAGCGCCCGGATTACCAGTACGAATCGCAGCGTTCAGCTGGGGACGGGGGCGGAACTTATCCTGACAATGTTAGGCCCGAAGTAAGAGCTGGGTAGGCTGCTTTCTCTTGGGCGACCGTCGTCGAGATCGCGGATGCAGCTAGAAAGCTGTTTGGTTCGGCGCTTCACGGATAGGTTCATTCGATGCGTACCGCGCCAGGTGAGCCTTGAGCCTGGTTGCGAGTGTGGTATTCCCCTGTTGCGTAGCAAGCACAAGAGCTTGCTGTTCGATTTCGATCGCTTGGGCAAAACTCCCATTTTCGGCGTAGGCCGCGGATAGCGTGTCCAGAATGGCGGGGTCTTTTCCGCCGGTAAGCCGCTTCGCCCGATCGGCCAATGCAAAGGCCTCGGCGCCATTGCGGATAGAAGAATCCGGGCAGGTCGCCAGCAGGCTCGCGGCTAGATTGAGCGCGAAGAGCCGATTGGGTTCTTTCCCCAGCGCCAGACGCAATTGAGTGAGCGAATCGGAAAACTTCGCCTGCAAATAAAGTGCGTAGCCAAGATTCTCGTACCCCTGGGCGAACCTGGGCCGGATGCGAACGGTATTCTGCCACGCATCGATGGCCTCATTGACCCGGTTTTCTTTTGCCAGTATGCCCCCTAAATTGTAGTAAGCCTCAAAGAAGTTCCCATCAATTAGAGTGGCTTTCTGGAAGTATGGAATGGCAGCCTCGGATTTTCCCGACAGCCCCAGGGCGATCCCCATCCCGTTGTTTGCCCTGGCGTCTGCGGGATCCATTTCAAGGGCTTTCTGCCACTTGGACAGCGCAGAGGCGATGTCTCCCTTTCCCTGCAAATCCATCGCCTCGTCGATGACGCGATAGAAGTCCGACGCCGGCACATCGATGTTCTCGATGCCGCCGGGCGGGACATTCACAAACTCGGGAATGTTCACCGCACGGTTTGCGGCAGTCGAGTTATCGACATAGATTGGCGGACTATCGTTGCCTTTCGCGTCGATGTGCGTAAGAAACATCTGCGTGTAAGGCGAGCGGCTCTTGGAAGAAAACACCATCCAGCGCCCGTTGGGCGAGAAGCTATGCCAGGAGTTCATCCGCGAGGTGTTGCATTTCATGCGGCGCGCAACCCCGCCTGCCGCCGGAACGATATATAACTCGCTGTCCGGGCGCATCAACTGTCCGTTCCGGCACTTGACGAAGACAATCCAGCGGCCGTCGGGAGACACCTTCGGAAAGCTGTTGCTCATGCCATTGTTCGATGCGCCCGCGATCGGCTCCGCCTTGCCGCCCAGCCCGCCATTGAATGGAACCCGGTAAAGGCTGTACTGAATCTGCACTTCGTTCGGGTCGTTGGCCTGGAGCGCCAACTTCTGTCCCTCCGTGTAGGGATCCTTCGCCTCTGCGCGGGCAAACACCACATATTTTCCGTCAGGGCTCCAAACGCCATCGGTCTGAACGTAGCGTGGATCATCGGTGCCGGGCAGCGGCTGCCTGCGGCCGGTGGCACGGCTGTACCATGCAAGGATGCCGCGTGTGGGGTAGAAAACCTGGAGAAAGCGATAGTCCTTGAAGTTAGTTACAAAATAAGAACTCGGAATGCTCTGGTCCTGCCCGGCAAAAGTGGACAGGACATACTGGCCGTTTGGCGAAACCTGCGACATGAACCCGACGCGCGACTGCCCGACGCGAAGATCGGTGTTCCATGAGATTGTATCTTCGTTGCGAATGGTCATGCGCTTCTGGACGGGAACGATAGCGTACAGGCCTTTGTCGTTGCCGGGGCCGTCCACGTCCATGCCCATCGTCTTGCCATCGTTGGCGAAGGAGTGACAGTTGCCACACGTATGGAGGTCGTGCATAACTATCCGGCTCTCCGGCTGGGCTATGTCGCGAATCCGCCAATTGATGAGATAGAGCAAGGATGGGGATAACGGCTGAACGATGCCCTTCTTTCCCTCAGCCGGCATCAGCGGAACATCGCGATAAAAGATTTGTCCGTCCACCGGATCTGTGGAGGTGGACAAGGAAACGCGACTTTCAGTCACTGGGCGATCCGTGGCGTCGAGGCCAGTGATGGTCACCGTCGCCGTGTGCCCCAGCGAGTGCCGCTTGACCAGCGACCAGGTTTCGGCATCCGGCTTCCAGGTGTGTGCGGCGGCCTGTTCCGGAGTCAGGGACGGAAGTTGATTGGTGCTGGAAATACAACGCGGGTCGATCTCCCCGATCTGCATGGGCTCGCCTTGGGAGCGTGTGTGGAGTGGCTTCGCGCCATCGGCAAAGGCAATGTCGATGCGCCATGTCGTCGCGGAAGCCTCTCCGTCGCGCCAAATGAAGGTGGGCGGCGTAATCTCGGGCGGAAAAATGGAGCCGTCTTCAGGATAATCGATCGAGAGCGACGCGCTTGAGGAGTCCGGCAGAACCAAATGTTCGCCTGGAACCAGCCAGGACGATTGGGAAGCTGCCAGAACCTTCACAGTGCCTGCACGATAAGTGCGCGATGACAGATCATGAGACAATACAGGCATAAAGAGGAGCATGGTTCCAAGGAAAAGAGCACTAACTTTTATCAGACGGCATGTGCTGTAACCGAGCAATTCTTATTTACCTCAATCTCAGAGTTGCATTTTCGAGACTTAAGCCGCTCGCTTGAAGATGAGCAAGGACAGATGCACGTTGGTCACTCATGCGAGATTCTGATTCCCCGTTCTGGAGTTGTCAAGAGCAACGGAGAAGGAGAAGTTTGGCTTCGACGGCCCGAGGCACAATCACGGCTCCGTTGTTGAAGAAAACGGCAAACGGCTGGCGCCTCCTTGCGATACGGCTCTTGCCATCTATCAAAGAGAATTGACGCTTGCGATCAACGAAATGGAGACGGCCTGGCGCTCGCTGTCCAACATGCGAATTGCCAGGCCGTCCGCAGCAAACTTTCCGGAGCTGCCTGTCATTCAGCGTATGGAAGCGGCATCTTCGTTCGCACTGCTCCCGGTCCTGCCCAGAGTATCGTAAAGCGGTTGCACGGGGCTCACATTCGGCTCTTCCTTCGCCATGGAGATTGCCAGAATCCGAATCCTGTCATTTGCCGGCAGGGTCAGCGTCTTGGCGTGGGGGGGCAAATCCATCGCGTAGACGAAGAGATAGCTGTAGGCATACGGCTGGTTGAGACCTTCCGGGGTGTGATGATGCGAGGCGTACCACGCCAGAGTTGCCGGCTTGATGTAGCCCGGCCGCAGGCCGAGGTAGTCTTCCGGATAGCTCGGCGCCCAGTCCGGGGACCCGTCATTCGCGAGATCCCAGGTGGCGTGATTTGCCGATACCGCCCAATCCTTCCGCAGCGGAACCTGATGCGCGGGAACTCGACTGTACTGCCCCCCGCCCTCGGTTACGGAGTCCGGCCTGGGTTTCCAGAGGCGCGTGTCCCATTGCCCGATAAATCCTCCCCAATCCTCGATCGTCAGCTTCACCGGATGCCCGCCCACCTGGAAGACTGCCTGCTGGTCGCCTTGGGCAGATGCGGCAAGCACGCACACCTTGTTGAAGTTGCCCTCAGGCAGAGCGATCGCCTGGCCGTTCGCTACAAGGGCATCGGGCTTGCCGGCTCCGGCAGGAGCCAGATGAAAATCCACGCCATTGACGTTCAGTTGGGTGGGCAGCATCTCGGCCGGAAGGGCGTTGCCCTGCTGATCGAATCCACCTGTCGATTTCGTGTCGTCTTCGCTGGCGGCGGCAAGTTCATACTTCAGTGCAACCGGCTGCGACTCGACACCGTTCAGGTGAGCGGGAGGCGCGCCGAGCCGCAAGGCAAATGTGCGCGGCTGATACGGCTTGAACGAAGTTTCAAGCGCCCCGTCCACAACGGCGGCCGAGCCGGCCTCGAGTTCCTGTCCGTTCACTTCGCGCGCTCCGACAATTGGCCTGGCAAACTTCACGCGAACCTGCGGAGCCGGTTTCCCCTGCATCTCCACCAGCCGCACGATCACTTCATCGCTCAGTTCGGCTTTCTTGAGAGCCAGAATCCGGACATGCGGGTCGTCCACGCTCAACAGCGAGAAATTGCGGCCCAGCGTTCCCGCGTGTTTCCCGGTCTCAAAGGCGATCAGCGGTGTGCTCAAACGATAGGCTTGCCAGTCCGTCTTGCCTTCACGCCAGCCGCCGGCATGCCCGGCAATCCCGAACAGTGTCTCGTGATGTCCCCAGTCCTGGTTCAGTTGATCGGTGTACGCGCCCTTCATCCCCGCAGCCGCCCCCGGCGTACGGAGCAGCGTCAGCCGGATGGTACGGTCATCGCGCTTGTCCGAACCGTTCTTGACATCGGTAAGAATGGTCGCGCCCCAGGAGCCGCTCTCGTCGGTCTGATCCACCCAGTGGTGCGATGCTACCTCGAACTGCCGCTCGCTGGCGACAAGCCGCTCGATCGTGCCAACCTCCCAGTTATAGGTGGCTATCTTGTTGGCAGCCGAGAGGGGGAACACCACCTTGAGATTCGCGGCCAGCGTTCTCCAGTCGATCGAATCGCCGAACTCCACCCGATTGCCGGAGTCGCCGGCCGACAGCCGAACAGTCTGCACAAACTTTGAGCCTTCGCCCTCGCGGGAGACTTCCACTGCCACCCGCGCCGGGCCGTTTTCTAGAACTCGAATCTTTGCCGGACCGCCCACGTAAGCGCGCGGCGCCGCCTGCTCCTGGTCAAAATCCATGTTCCAGGCCGGCCACTGCTTGGGCGAATCGTTGGAGATGGCAAGCCGGACAGGCCCGGCGAGCAGATCCTTGTTCAGCGACTTGTCCACGATGCTCGTCACATCGCCATTCGCGCTGAGCGAGACGCGGTAACGCGCGTTCTCGAGAGTTGCCTCGCTCACCTTCAGCTCCGTCGAGGGCGCGGAAGTCTCTGCGCGGCGAATATCGTAAACGGCATAGCCGACCGACGGCGTCCTGGCAAGAAACAGCACCTTTCCGTTCTCGACCTGCGCGGGAACCTCGTGCCCATCGGGGCCGATCACCCGAACCGCCTTCGGTGCTTCGCCCGGAAAGGAAACCGCGGCCTCCACCACATCCTCGCGCGCGATGTTGAGCGGGTTGTAAACCACGACCGGTATTCCGCTCACCTGCGTGTCCAGCGCGGACGCCACGGACTGCGTGGCGCTGGTAAGCACGTCCGCGAACTGGTTCAGCGCGATCACATCGTCGTTCTGCGCGAACTCATAGGAACGCGGAGTCGCCGTGCCCGCGCCCGTATCGTGAAACTGCCCGGCCATCACCAGCGTCCAGGCATCGTTCAGGCGTTGCTGCGGGTAAGGGCGGCCACCCATCCATGCGGCTGCGACCGAGGCTCTCTCGGCGGCATCGGCCAGGATTTCATTCTTGCGATTCCAGCGTTTGTGGTAGGCCTGCGAGGTCAGCGAGCCGGCGGAGTGATTGATCAGTTCCAGATCGCCTTTGTAGCGCGGCATCTTCGACTCCATCTCCGGCTTGATGTCGAGGAACATCTGATCGGCAGTCGCGGAGATCACGCGCACCGGCCCATCGCCCATCCGGACCGGGGTGCCCGGCGCCGCGGCTGCGGCCGAGGCATTGCCAGCGTTGGGTCCGGGAGGAGGAATCACGGCCTCCCCTTGCGTCACCGTGGCTTCGAGCAGCTTCACGGATTCTTCATCCACCGCGCCGCCGATATCGCCGGTGCCGATGTAGTGATAATCGGCGTAAACCCCGGTCGCCTTTCCATCCAGATCAATGCGCTTCGGCCAGTCCGTCTCCGGCCTCCATCTGCGCGCACCCTGCGCTGGAGCCACCTGTGGCTGAGGCGTCTTGCTGAGGTCTGAGTGAATCCGGCTCCCATAGCTGCCCGGATTCAGCGCTGCGAGCACGGTCTCTCCATCCGGTCCTTCCCATATCCCGACATTGAACGGAATGCCCTCAGGCGTCTTTTCCGGAGAATCGGGCCCGCCGATCAGTGGAGCAGGCTGCCACGCCGCGTTGAGCTTTTGTGTCGAAAAGCCTTTTACGCCGGCGTGCGCCAGGATCGTCGGCAGCGATGCGGGAAACCCGAAACAATCCGGTAGCATATATTCGGCGCTGGCTTTGCCAAACTCCTTGCGGAAGTATGTGTTGCCATAAAGAACCTGGCGGATGATCGATTCCGCGCTGGGCAGATTCACATCGCCCTCTTCCACCGAAGAGCCGGCCGGATACCAGTTGCCCTTGGCCACGTACTGCCTGAGCCTCTCATAGTCGGCCGGATAATACTCTTTCATGAGCCGGTATCGATTGGATCCCGACCAGTTGAAGACATAGTGCGGGTATTTATCGATGTAGTCGAAGTTCACCCGCATCGTCTTCAGAAGATATTCGCTGATCGTCTGCGGGAACTCCCAACGCCACTGCGTATCGAGGTGGGCATAGGGAACCACGTACAGCGTGGGTTGCTTCGTGATGTCCGGGGCCCTCATTGTCTGCGCCAGGGCGCGCGGCATCAGCGCTATCACGACAACGATCAAAAATATCTTCAAGAAACGGGACATGGAACCTCCATTTGACCAGGCCTCAAAGGTCAGGATGACTGCCTGGCACCGGTGAATGGCAGATGGTGGAAGCGGAGCCGGGTGGTATCGTTTCCACCGGTACATGGTAAGATCCCCGTTACCCCATGTCAAGCGAAACTGTATGCCCCCAATCCGGCGGTAAGGGATCACATGCCAGGGACTGGGCGCATGAGGGAGGCTGCGGGATTGCGAATTGTCGGCGGAACGGATG